>Ga0302325_10002633_pt1 | contig 43305 bp, 32 predicted proteins | sample Palsa_T0_2_FD_201948 | JGI IMG/M metagenome (GOLD analysis project Ga0302325, IMG submission 201948) | Peat permafrost microbial communities from Stordalen Mire near Abisko, Sweden - Palsa_T0_2 | ecosystem: Environmental > Terrestrial > Soil > Palsa > Peat permafrost | place: Sweden: Abisko... | reverse complement strand
TCTGGCTTTGCCCGAAGAAGTGCTGGTCACCGTCATGCGTGACCACCAAAAATATTTCGCAGTGGAAGACGCGCAAGGCAAGCTAGCCCCGCATTTCCTCACCGTGCTCAACACGCAGGTCGATGAAGAAGGCCGCGCCATCATCCGCCACGGCAACGAGCGCGTGTTGCGCTCCCGCTTCAAAGACGCCCAATTCTTCTGGGAGACCGACCAGAAAATCAAGCTCGAAGACCGCGTTGAGATGTTGAAGACCGTCACTTTCCAGAAAGAATTAGGCAGCTATTACTGGAAAACAGGTAAAAACTTAGAAACGGTTCATAATTTGCATACGGCGTGGGTGCTTAAGTCTCGCGAATACCCTCTCTATGACGAAGCTGCATTAGCAACAGCCGTGCAGTTGGCCAAGACGGACTTGACCGCCGAGTTGGTGAAGGAGTTTACAGAACTTCAAGGTGTCATCGGGGGTCTGTATGCGCGAGAGCAGGGGCTTGGCGAGAAAGCCGCCGTAGCGATTTATGAGCAATACCTGCCTGCCTCGGCGGAAGACAGGATTCCCGCCACTGTTGAAGGTCAGTTGCTCGGCCTCGCAGATCGCATTCACACGATCACGGCTATGTTCGGGATTGGCAATGCTCCGACCGGTTCCAAAGACCCGTTCGCCCTTCGTCGAGCGGCGAATGCCATTGTAAAAATTCTGGCAGAGTCGCAGTTGCCGCTAACTATAAGCGAAGTGGTTGAAGCCGATCTCCACGGCGAGCAATTCTGGAGTCAAGTCTCGGATTTTCTCCGCGAGCGCCTCAGCTTTTATCTCAAAGAAGTCCGCGGCTTCGCCTACGACGTAGTCAACGCTGTTCTTGCCACGGGAGCCGATGACGTGCGCGACGTCATCGCCCGCGCCGAAGCTCTTACAGCCGTTCGCGGCTCGGAAGACTTCCTCGCCATTTCGGCGGCGTTCAAGCGCATCAAAAACATCCTGCGCCAGGCGGCGGAAAAGGGCGAACTGACCGCACCTGGTGCAGCTACTGAATCCTCGCTGACCCAGCCGGAAGAACGCAATCTGCTGATGGAATCCACGCAACTGGCGGCAAGAGTTGCCGAACTTCGTCAAGAATGCAATTACGCAGAGGCGCTTGAAGCCATCGCCACATTGCGGCCCACGGTAGACGCATTCTTCGACAAGATCATGGTCATGGCTCCCGAACCCGAGCTGCGTGCTGCGCGCCTTGCCCTGATTCAATCGGTCCTGGACGGCTTCTCGGGCATTGCCGACTTCAGCGAGATTGTTGTTGCCTGATCCTACGTAAATTCAGCAATGTGGGCTGGATCGGCGAATCCCTCGCCTGCCGCAGCGCGTCTAAAATGAATAAGAATGTCCGACGCATTTTCATTAAGTCTGTGGTATCCGCAGTTTCGCCTGAACGAGCTTGAAGACAAGCTGGCCACGATTCTGCGCCAGTTTGCCGCGCATGGCGGCGAGCGCGGGGTCTTTTCGGCGACCGCGTGGCCTGTCAACTGGCGCGAGGCCGCGGCCTTTCAGGAGATTTACGGCCTCGGCGAGCATGGCGCGCAGATCGAATACGCCGTCAACGAGGCCCTTGAACTGCTCCATCCCGATTACGCCTACGAATTCCAGATCGGCTGGACGCTCTGGGAGCCGGAGCCTGATTCTGGGCCGAATCCAACCTGGGTACGCACCCCGCGCCTGGTTCGCGTGATCGGCTACGGCCCGGACTTCGACGACGGCGCCTTCGAGCAGGAAGGGCATATACGCCTCGACTTCGGCAGCGACGCGCCATTCCTGCAAGAGGAAGTCGAGCTCAATCCCAATACGATTCGCTGCATTGAGGAAAACATCCGCCAGTTGATCGACCTCACCAACGCCGTTGAAAAGGAGTCGGAAGCCGCGGCCCGGCTGATGTGGTCGGAACTGGGCGAGAGCCTCGCCGCCAGGCTCGTAGCCCGGCTGAACCGGCTGCAATGATACCAGCCATCGCGACACGAGACTTCGAATGCGCCTGACCCTTTCCCGGCCCCGCTTCACCATCGAGCACCTGCGCACGCTGGTGCTGGTTGGCGGCGTGCTGCTGGTGGCGGCGATTGTGATCTTTCTGGCCGCCGGCCAATGGACCCGGCGCCTGCTCAGCAAAGATCTGCCCAATCGTCTCGGCGTCAACATCGAACAGCAGGCCGACGGCGTCAATTACACGCAAACCCGCAAAGGCAAGACCATCTTCAAGATTCACGCCGCCCGCGCTGTGACCATGAAGACCGGCGGCAAGACGCTGCTGCACGATGTGAAGATCGATCTTTACGGCGACGACGGCAATCGCGCGGACACCATCTCCGGCAGCGAGTTCGAATACGATACCAATGCCGGCGTTGCCACGGCGGCCGGCGCGGTCGAGATCATCATGATGCGCCCACGCGAAAAGCCGGCAATTACGCAGCTTAAGCCAGGCAGCTCCAAGCCGCGTCCTTCAGCCGCCAAGCCCGAAGCGCAAAAGGCTCCCGCCGCCAATTCCGCGCTAGAGAACGAAATCACCGACAACCAGATTCATATAAAAACCAGCGGCCTGGTCTTCAACCAGAAGACCAGCGTGGCTACCACCACGCAGCGTGTGGATTTTGCGCTCCGCCAGGGCAATGGCAATTCGATGGGGGCGACGTACGACTCGCAGCATGGACAGCTCATCCTGGACCGCGCCGTCGAGTTGCATGTCGACCGGGTTGGCGGGCCGATTACTGTCCATGCCGGGCACGCGGAGTTCGAGCACAACCAGATGGTCTGCCGGCTCAGTCAGGCCAAGGCCGATTACACCGGAGGCACAGCGGAGACGGCCAATGCGGTCATCCATTTTCGCCCGGACGGCTCGGCGATCCAGCTCGATGGTTCCGGCGGCGTGGATCTGCAAACGAAGACCGGCGGCCATGTCACGGCTCCGCTCGGCACCTTGCAGTTCGATGAGAACAACCATCCCCGCCACGGCCTGCTGCAAGGCGGCGCGCACCTGGAGATGAATCAGCCCAACCGCCAGGTTCAAGGCTCCTCGCCAACTGCGCGGCTTACTTTCGACAATGCAGGCCAACTGAGCGCGGCCCACATGGAAGAGGGCGTCCTCTTCAGCAGCCAGCAGCAAGTCACGACGGTCAAGGGTGCTACGGCTGACATTCACAGGACCTGGAAATCTCAAACCGCCGATGTTGCCTTTGCTCCCGCGCCCGAAGCCCACGAGCCCGGCAGCGCGGCGAATCCGCCTCAAACCAAGGGCCAAGCCCAGAACCAGACCCAAGCCCAGAGCCACATCGAGCCGCGCACCATTCACGGCTACGGCGGGGTAGTCGTCACCTCGGAGAGCACAAGCATCGGTGTTGTGACGCCCTCCAAACTCTCCTCGGACACAATGGTAGCCGAGCTTGCGCCGGGTGGCGCTTTGTCGAGTCTTCAGGGCACAGGCCACGCCAGCTTCGACGAGCGCACCGCGGCGGGAGTTCATCAGGCCAGCACTGCCGATCAGCTGGATGTTCGCTTTGTTCCGGCAACCGCGCCGAAATCGGAAACGCCTGCCGCTCCCTCCAAATCTCTAGGAACGGCTGGCGGCTCGGAGATCGCATCGATGGTTGAAATCGGTCACGTGGTGCTGGTGCAGGATCCGGCGCCTGTTCATTCGGGTCAAGCTGCGCAGAAAAGCACCCTGCCGGAAGCGCAATCCGGCCTGCGAGCCACGGCCAACCGCGCGGATTATGACGGACCGAGCCAGCTATTGCACCTCACTGGAACTCCGCGCGTCCGCGATGGCGCGATGGACATGACCGCCGATCGTATCGACTTTGCCCGCGCGACGGGAGACGCGTTTGCCCACGGCGATGTGCGCGCAAGCTGGATCGGCGGAGCCGCGCAGCAGGGTGCCCCGTCCAACGCCTCGCTTCCCAACGCTTCTCTTCCCAGTTCATCGCTTCTCGGCAGCGGCCGGCCCGGCTCCGGTGGAAACGATCCGGTACATGCGATTGCCTCGGAGGCTGAACTGCATCAGGCAAGTCAGGAAGTTATCTTCCGCGGCGCAGAGAATTCATCGAATTCCTCCTTGACCGGTCACTCAGGAATGCAGCCCAGGCTTTGGCAGTCCGTGAACTCGGTCGTCGCGCCGGTCATCGTCCTCAACCGGCAGAAGATGACGCTGACCGCCGAAGCCCACGGAACGGCAAACCCGGTGCGAACCGTCCTGGTCAGCAACGCGCCAGCGCCCTCGTCAGCCAAGAATGCGCCTGGATCTGCGAATTCCAAAGAAAAACACGAAGAGCGTTCGGTCATCCGCGTGAGCAGCGGAGACTTGCACTACTCCGAAGGCGAACGGCTGGCGCTCTTCCACGGCGGTTCCATCGGCTCGGTCACTGCGGAAACGACGGGTACCGGCGGCACAGCCACAATCGTCTCTCAGGAGGCCGAGGTGAACCTTTTGCCCCAGGGAGTGCGTTCGGCCTCCGCGGTTCCGCAGCCGACAAGCGCTTCCGGCTCAGGGAATGCCTCAGGCCCAGCTCATTCTCCGGCCAACTCCTCGGCCAATTCTTCAATTGACCGTCTGACGGCTCGAGGCCACGTCACAGTCGATTGGCCCGACCGTCGCGGCACGGGCGAAAAACTCGTCTATCTCAGCGAAGACGGCACCTACACCCTCACCGGCACCAGCAGCGCTCCGCCGCGCATCGTCGATCAGGCGCGCGGAACAGTCACCGGCAGCGCATTGATTTACCATAGCGGCGATGAGAGCGTCACCGTCCAGGGCGACGGCGGCAAGACAGAAACCGAAACGCGGTCCAAAAAATAACTGCGGGGAAGTAAACGACACCGCGCAACCGAACTTTGGATGGGAATGCAGACACTCAGCGCCGAGGGAATCGGCAAATCCTATGGCGGCCGGCAGGTGGTTCGCCAGGTCAACCTCACCATCTCCCGAGGTGAAGTTGTTGGACTGCTCGGCCCCAACGGCGCGGGCAAGACCACCAGCTTTTACATGATCGTGGGCCTGGTGGTTCCCGAATCGGGGCGCGTCATGGTCGACGACACGGAAATCACCCGCGTTCCCATGTACCTGCGCGCGCGCAATCACGGCATCAGCTATCTGCCTCAGGAGCCATCGGTTTTTCGCAAGCTCACTGTGGAAGACAACATTATGGGCGTGCTCGAAGCCCAGCCCATTTCGGATACAGAACGCCGCGTCCGCACCGAACGCCTCATCCAGCAGTTGAACCTGCGCCATATTCGCACCACCATGGGCTACGCACTCTCCGGCGGCGAGCGCCGCCGCGTCGAGATCGCCCGCTGTCTATGCATTCAGCCAAGCTTTCTGCTGCTCGATGAGCCCTTCAGCGGCATCGACCCCATCGCCGTGCTCGACCTGCAGAAGATCATCTTCGACCTGAAATCGAGCGGAATCGGCATTCTCATCACAGATCACAACGTGCGCGAGACACTCTCGGTCACCGACCGCGCCTACATCATTGCCGAGGGAAAGATTTTTCGTACCGGTACCCCTCACCAGTTGGGCAATGACCCGGAGGTTCGCAGGGTGTATCTTGGAGAGGGATTTTCGCTGGATTAGGCAAGTTCTAAATTGGATTCGCCTGGTGAAGCCGGCTTTAACGCAGGCTGAAACAATTTGCAGTCGGGGCGCGGAAATCCAGGATTCTCCTGGACGCCGCGACATTAGCCCTCAGTGGGCCGTTGTCCTTCAGTTCGCAGGAGTTGGAAGGAAGCATTGATTTCAAGTGCTCCTTCTTGATTGATTCCGGGCAGTTTTTCCCGGTATGACCCCTGCCCATTCCGGTACATCTGTCCTGAACCCAGACAACTTCCTCCTCACTTGTTTGGCAAGCGATTTACACTTGGGGAGAAACGAAACGGAAATCGGGAAACCATCATGCCGCTGTTGCAACCCAGATTGAACCTGAAGGTATCGCAACGCCAGATCCTTACCCCGGGTCTGATGCAGATGGTGAGTGTTCTGGCCCTGAACAAGCTGGAACTGACCGAGATGATCAACGCCGAGATGGTGGAAAATCCTGTCCTGGAGGAAATCGATGAGACCGTTCCCACGCTCGACGAGATCGCCGGACGCGAGGCCATGCGCGACCGGGTCGTCGAAGAGCCTCCTGTAACCCCCAAAGATCCCTTCGAAGAGATCGACTTCGGTTCGTATTTCCAGGAGTATCTCGACCCCGGCTTCCGCACCACCCAGGAATATGAAGAGTCCGACAAGCCTTCCTTCGAGCAGTTTCTCTCCCAGCCTACTTCCTTGTCCGATCATCTGCTGTGGCAGTTGGGCTCTCTGAGCCTGGACCCGCAGTTGCGAGAAGCTGCCGAGTTCCTGATCGGCAACCTGGATGAGAACGGCTACCTGTCAGCCACGCTCGAAGAGCTTGCGGCGGACTCGACCGGCACGGATCAGGTGGCTCATTCTTCCTCCGAGGTTTCATCGCAGCCTTTGCTTGCCCAGATGCGCACGGCCCTGGAGGTCATTCAACATCTCGACCCGGCAGGCGTCGGGGCTTTCGACCTGCGCGATTGCCTGCGCATCCAGCTTGACGCGCAAATGCAGGAGTTGGAGCTGGTATTCGCGCGGCATCCTGCGGACGAAATTCACGCTTATCCGGACGACCCGGCGTGGGATGTTGTTTCGTCCCACTCGGTCACCGGCCTCGATTCCGCTCCGGCTTTCAGCGCCAACGGGCATCATGCCGGCGCTCTGGACGGCGTTGAAGAAGCGAGTCACTTAAGTCTGGAAGCCGAGTCGAGTCCGCATCACGGACTGCACGCCGAAGCCGAGGCCGTTCTCGAGGATCGCCGCCAGACCTTTGCCACGGCCAAGCTCATCGTCCACAATCACCTGGCCCTGCTTCAGAAGCGCGATCTCAAGGAGATTTCCCGCGCGGTGGGCCGTCCGGTGCCCGAAGTTTCGACCGCCATCGACCTGATTCGCACCCTCGACCCTCGTCCCGGCCGCCGCTACAACCGGGAGCAGACCCGCCTCATCGAGCCCGACGTTGCCTTCGTCAAGCGCGGCGACACCTGGATCGTGGCCATGAACGAAGAGGACATGCCCACGCTGCGCCTCAGCCAGCGCTACCGTCGCATGCTGGTGGCCGAAAACACAGACAAGGAAGTCAAGGATTACGTCAAGGAACGCTTCCGCTCGGCCATGCAGCTGATGCGCAACATCGCCCAGCGCAAGAGCACCATCCTGCGGACCTGCGAGGTCATCGTCCGCCGCCAGCAGGAATTCCTGGACATTGGCATCGAAGCGCTCAGGCCCATGATGATCAAGGAAGTGGCCGAAGAGATCGGCGTGCATCCCTCCACCGTCAGCCGCGCCGTGGCCAACAAGTACGCGCATACGCCGCAGGGCGTGATCGAGCTGCGCGCATTCTTCTCCGAGGGCGCCAACGGCCCCGAAGGCGCGGACACGCCGCTGGTCGTGCTCAAGCGCATGGTGCGCAAGCTGATCGAAGAGGAAGACGCTCGCCATCCGCTCACCGACGATCAACTGGCAGCCATGCTGCAAGCGAAGGGAATTCAGGTCACTCGCCGCACCGTAGCCAAATACCGCGAAGACCTGCACATCCCATCCACCCACCAGCGCCGCCGCCGCGAAGCCTGAGCAAGCTGCAATTTCACGCCGCTCAAGATATCACCCCTCCAGACTTGCCATCCTGAACGCAAAGAAGGATCTGCTGCTGACCAGCACACAAAGAGACGTGCGTCGGCAAGCTTGCGCGTCCGCACTGGACGAACTTCGGGAACGGCATGTAGAGTGGACTCGCTCGTAGCCCTCATAATTCAAGCCGCTCGAATGCTTGAGGAGTCGCGATAGGATGACACAGGCTCTCGCAGTTTCTCTGCTGTTGATAACTCCTTGGTTAACTGCCCAGCTATCGGCTCAATCCTCCGCGCCGGCTCCGGAAGGTCAGCCTGCGATTCCCACCTACCTGACCAATTCCCGCGCCGTGGTTGTCGATGTCGTCGTGACCAAAGGCCAGGATGAGCCAGTTCTTGCTCTCCTCAAGCAGGACTTTACGGTTCTTGAAGATGGCAAGCCCCAGCCCATCGACTTTTTCGAGGAGCACACCGCCGTCCAATCCTCGCCGGACGCCAAACTTACCCCGATGCCGCCCAACGTCTATACCAATGTTCCGGCGGCATCACTCACTGACTCGGTCAACGTGCTGCTCCTCGACACGCTCAATACCCCAGGCCAGGATCAGGTCTACGTCCGCGAACAGGCGCTCGCATTCCTCAAGACCATGAAGCCGGGCACGCGCGTCGCCATCTTCACCCTTGGCTCGCAGATACGCATCATCCAGGGATTCACAAGCGACCCAGCAGTGCTCCAGGCCGCGCTCAACGGCTTCAGCTTCGAGTTCAATCCCGTGCCTCGCGAAAGCTCGCGAAACGAGCAAGCCAGCTCGGGCGGCCACGCGCGGAGTATCGTGGCGCCCCACGACAGACGCACTATGGGAATCTTGCGCGGTGAAATGACTCTCGAAGCACTTCGCATACTGGCCCGGTATCTTGCCGCCATTCCGGGCCGCAAAAACCTTATCTGGTTCGCCAGCACTTACCCCGCGCATCTCTTCCCTGAGAAGCAGTCCGACGACCGTTTTCCTGAAATGGACACGACGATCCGCGAAACCTCCGACCTGCTCACCGTTGCTCGCGTCGCCATCTATCCCATCAACGCCCAGGGAATGATGGTGGATCACTGGGTGGACGCGAATAACGGTGGTAACACACGCGGAGCGGAGGTCGGAAACGGAGCGGGAGCGAACGAACTGGGAACAGGCGTCGGACGAGGGTCGAGCGCCGGTCCCGCACTCATGGGCGAATTGAGAGGGGAAAACGATCGCCGCGCCCACACCATGTCCAACATGGAGCAGCTAGCCGCGGACACAGGCGGTGAAGCCACCTTCAACACCAACGACCTCAACGTAGCCATGGCTGGCGCCATCGACAATGGCGCGCACTACTACACCCTCGTCTATACTCCCTCCAACAAAAAGCTGGATGGCCAATTCCGCCAGATCGACGTCAAACTCGATCCCGCTTCCGCAGGGGAGCACAGATACAAGCTCTCCTATCGCCGCGGCTACTATGCCGACGACGCTGCCCGCCAGAACTCCAACAACGAAAACTCCCAAAACGAGAACCCAAAGAAGCAGAAATCCGACGCCGACGCGGACGGCAAACTAAGCAGCCTGCCCTCGGCATCCGATTCCGACCCCCTGACCCCACTCCTGATCCACGGTCTGCCCTCTGCCACAGAACTTATCTACGCGGTCCGCGTCCTACCCGACGCCACGCAACCCGCGCCAGGCGCCAAGCGCGCCGGAGCCAACGACAAGCTCACGGGCCCCACCACCCGCTACGCCGTGGACTTCATGATCGACTGGAAGAAGGTGGAACTGGAACTCGCTCCAAACGGCAATCGCAACGGCAAACTCCAGGTAGCCCTGCTCGCCCGTGACGGCACCGGCAAAGCCCTCAACTGGATGGGCGGCACCATGGTTTTGAGCCTTGACGCCGCCACCTATGCCGAGATTCAAAAAACCGGCATTCGCGCGCACGCGGAGCTCGATCTGCCTCGAACCAACGTGTACCTCGCCACCGGCGTCTACGATCTAGCCGCGCGCAAGGCCGGAACACTGGAGATTCCCATTGCGCCCACAACCCCGGCTGTTGCATCCACCGAAACTTTCCCCAGCAGCCATTGAATCCGGCGTGGAGAGCGCGCGATGCGAAAACTCGCTATCCTTCTATCCCTGCTGGCTGGAATCGTGCTGCCGCTGTGTGCGGAAAGGCGCGTCACGGTAGAACAAATGGCGCAGACGCTGGCCGCGCTTGAGGGCAAGAGGGATGGAGAAGCAGCGCGGCAGATCGCCGATCTAGTGCCCACGGAGAGGCCCAGCGCATCGCAACTGGAGAAATGGAAAGCCGCTCTACCCGGCGAAAAATCCCAGCGCGCCTTGCTCGCGTTGGCCGATGTCGCCTCGTTTTTATATCCTCCGCCAGCGGAGATTCCCAAGCTGCCCGCACCAGATGCCGAAGCGCAACACCGCATGATGACCCTGACCCGCACCTACGCCGGCAACGCCACGCACCGCATGCCGAATCTTACCGCGACCAAGAATACAATCCGCTTTGAAGACACGCCGCAGCCGGAGGGGCCAACCGGAGCCAGGTACCAGCCGTTGCACTTCAGCGGCAGGTCGAGCGCTACCGTGTTTTATCTCGGAGGACAGGAGGTAGCGAGCAGTAGCAAGAGGAACAACCCAGACCCAAACGCAGCAAAGCTGGACTCTTTGGGAGAGTTTGGGCCGATTCTCGGCATGGTGATGGCCGATGCGTCCGAAGACAACATAACATGGTCCCACTGGGAGCAGGGCACAGCCAGCCCACAGGCGACCTTCCGCTACGAAGTGCCTGAGGATAAGTCGCACTACGAAGTGAATTACTGTTGCGTCCCCGCCAGAGACTCTCAACGTTTGATCCCTTATCATCAAATTTCCGATTATCACGGAGAGATCGCAGTCGATCCGTCCACCGGCACAGTTCTTCGCCTAACCGTGCAGACCGAGCAGCAACATGGAAGTCCGCTGGCAAAGACCGGCACCCTGGTCGAATATGGTCCCATCGAAATCGATGGCCAGACCTACATCTGCCCGCTGAAAAGCGTCTCACTCACCAGGGCATCCATTGTTCCCTACAGCGGCGGATATCCAACGGGGAAACCGGGCAGCTTCGATGGGCCCTGGCAGATATTGCTGAATCATGTGGCTTTCGAGAATTACCGCCGCTTCGGCACGGAATCGCGCATCCTGAGCACGAACGACTAGGCAGATCTGTCACAGAAATAGAGCCGATTGCCAATCTGAAGTCGCCCTACTCGCTCTTTATCTCTTGAGACGATCGAGGGCAGTATTCCCGACATTCCCAGTTGCTCTTCCAATTGTCAATCCGGGCCTTTGCCAGCACACAATTCGTCTTCTGAGACTCTCCTTATGCCGATCCCGGTACACTTGAAACAGCGATGAAGCGAAGAATGATCGAGCACTACGAGATACTCCGCCGCCTCGGCGCAGGCGGCAGCGGCGTCGTGTATCTGGCCAACGACACACTGCTCACGCGCCCCGTGGTGCTCAAGATTCTTCGCCGCGGACTGCTCACGCAGGGCCAGATGCGCACCACCGTGCTGCGTGAAGCGCGCCTTGCCTCGGCCATTGAACATCCCAACGTCTGCGCCATCTACGAAGTGGGCGAAACCGGCGAAGAAGCCTACATCGTCATGCAATTCGTCCCCGGCCAGTCGCTGGACACGCTCATCGCGCGCGGCCCGGCCAGCATCCAGCTCGTTCTTTCGGTCGGCATTCAGATCGCCGATGGACTCCAGGCGGCGCACAGTCTGGGCATCTTTCATCGCGACCTCAAACCTCAGAACGTCATGCTGACCGACGGCGGGCTGGTCAAAATTCTGGATTTCGGTCTTGCCAGGCGCCTGCACCCCGAAGAAGCTGGCTTCGACCCCTCGAAACCAGCCGTCGCTCGCACCGCTTCGATGGCCGAGACCTACACCGCGCGCGGCGGCACCATCCGCTACATGGCCCCGGAGCAGTTCGTTACCGGCCAATCCAGCGTGCAGTCCGATATCTGGGCGCTTGGCGTGCTGCTGTACGAGCTCACCAGCGGCCGCCACCCCTTTGCCCGGCCCGACGCAGAAGACTTCCAGATCATCCGCTCCATCCAGTTCTCCGATCCTCCCGAGCTTAGCCAGATCGTGCCCGGAGTCTCGGTCGAACTCAAGAGCGTGATCGCGATGTGTCTCGAAAAGAACCCCGCCGGTCGCTATTCCTCGGCAGGCGAAGTGCGCGAAGCCCTCAAGACCATCATGAAAGCCATGCAGCTTGAGACCGGAGGCATCCCTGGCGATGCAGCGGCCAATCTGGTCACCACCGGCCCTGAATCCGAGAAGCGGTCCACGAGTTTCCTGTCGATGCTCGCCGAGCGTTTCCGCGAATCCAGCGGCGATACCCCGCATCAGAATTCCCTCGTTGTGCTGCCCTTCAACAACCTTGGAACCACCGAAGTAGCTCCGCTCTACGGCTTTGCGCTGGCCGACGCCATCGCCGCGCGCCTGGCGCGCATTCCGTCCATCGTCGTCCGCCCTTCAAGCTCGCTGATGACGCTGCCCACGGCGCAGATGGACCCCCTCGAAATCGGCCAGAAGCTGCTTGTCTCCCATGTGCTCGCAGGCAACTTCATCCGTTCCGAACAGGGCTTCGACCTCAACTGGCAACTGCTCGACGTGACCGCGCAAAGCGTGCGCTCCGGGGGAACGATCAGCGTGGCCAGCTTCGACCTGATCGCCGTGCAGAACGAAATCTCCAACGAAGTCTTCGCCGTCCTGCAAGGCATCGGCGGTGTCGACAACCGCAGTTCGCACCCGGAAAGCACCCGCAACGGAACCCGTCCCAATCCCCGCGACGGCTCGCTTCCCGACCTCGTCTCCGAGGAGTATCTGCAAGCCCGCGCCCTGCTTAGCTCTTTCATGACCCGCACCGGCTCCCGCTCCGATCTCGATCGCGCCCGCAAGCTCTTCGAGAACGTCACCACCGCAGATCCTGAATTCGCCGCCGGCTGGGCCGGCCTGGGCATCGCCGAGCTGCAATACGTCCGCCACGGCTTCGGCGGCCAGATTCACGTCATGACCGCCCGCCGCGCCTTCGACCTTGCCTACAAGCTCGATCCCGGCTCGACCGAAGCCAATCTCTACCGCATCTACATGCTTCTCTCGCGCGGCGAAAAAGAGTCCGCGCGCCACGGCATCGCCAACCTGCTCAGCTCCGCCGCCAACGACTGGAACGTCCACATGGTCGCCGGCATCACGCTGCGCATCGACGGCATGTACGACGAGGCGCTGGCCCAATTCAGCTCTGCACTTAAGCTTAATCCGGCCAATGCAGCGCTGCTCTACAATCACCGCGCCCGCGTCTACCAGTACCGCAACCAGCTCGAAGTCGCCGAAGACGAGCTGGCCAAAGGCCTGGCTCTCGAACCGCGCCATCCCCTGCTGCGCACCTCGGCTGGCTACCAGCAGATGCGCATGGGCAACCTGCATTCGGCCATCGCCATCCTCGAAGAGGTAATCCGCGACGACGACTCGATGCGCATCGCCGTGCCCACTCTCGCCCTCTGCTATGTACAGGTCGGCAACCGCGCCCAGGCCGCGTCCTTGCTCAAAGACGACACCCTGGCCGCCGCCGAAGCCGACAGCGAAATGGCCTACCGGCTGGCATCCTACTTCGCCGTCGAGGGCGACGCCAGCGAAGCTCTGCACTGGCTGCGCCGGGCGATCTATTTAGGCAATGAAAATTATCCATGGTTCCAGAAGAATCCAGCCTGGAACAACCTGCGCACCAACTCCGACTTCGACCGCATCCTGGATGATTTGAAAAAGGCTTATAAGAAAAATCAAAAGATCTGGCAGCGGTTGCTAGAACAGGTGCATCAGGAAGGGGAGTAAGACGCGTCCCATGAGGGGCGATGCGCTCAGTGCAATTTCAAACCTTCAATGCAGTCGAAGAACGACAAGAAGCACGGCGACCATCCCGAGGACACACACAATCGCCGAGAGTGTTGAAAGAAAGTTCACCGCGTCGTTGTTCAACAGGCCTTTGCGTTCCAGCGTAGCCCCGAGCAAGCTGTCGAAAAGCAGGCCAAAAGCTCCACCCACCGCTCCGAGGCAGATTGAAGCCCAGTAACCCGGCAAATGTGTGCTACGCATGGCTACAAAGCCAGTCAACATCACCAACAGCGAAGCCAGCACGCCTGCCAGCGTTCCCACCAGAGTGATTCCTCCATCTGAACCCTTCGCAACAGGTTTGAACGTAGTGATCATTCTCGGCTCGCCACCGAAAACCTGTCCGATCTCGGACGAAATCGTATCCGCGGCAGCTTCAGCCAGTGCTGTCAACGATGCGAATGCTGTAATTGCCGCAAACGATGGTAACAACATCTGATCCGGCTTAAAGGCGCCATAGGGAAATGACGCTGCCAGCGACGCCATCCCCAGATTCGCCGCCACCTGCGCGGCATTGCGCCCGCGTTTGCTCTCCGCAGTTCCCAGTCGCTCCTTCTTCGCGCGTCCGATCTTGGTCGCAGTATAGGTCAGCAGAAAAACCGCCAGCAGTGGCATCAATCCGCCATGCAGCCACGTCCACGAATACGGATAGCTCGCCGTTGCAAAGATTAGGTTGGCCGTTATCGCCGCGCCCGTCAGCGCCCCACTCACCGTCGCCGCCCGCAGCCGCCACACCGCGAGGCCGAACAAAAAGCTGATCCCGAGCGCCTGCCACGCTACAGTTGCCTCGTGCGTCAGCCACCACTGCGCCTGAAGCAGCACAGAGGTCACCGTCCACGGCACGACGATCAGCAGAATCGCCTTCGACTGCCACTCCAACCCCGGCTTAGCCTCCCGCATCCCCGGCAATCCCCCCTCGCAACCTCTTCAAAACCAATAAGCAGGACTTAGACTACCAACCATCCGCGCCCCTCCGCGTCCAATCGAGCATACCCGTTCCGCGCAGGCCCGTGATTTACAATCGACCAGTAAGCAGGACAACTACTGAATGAGCGAATTCTTCGAGCAATCCATTCCGGCGCGCGCCTTTCGAGCTAGCCGACAGGTCCCCAAAATTTTGGCGAATAAGACTTTGGCAAATAAGACTTTGGTCCTTTCCGCGGCAGCGAGTGCGCTCCTCGGCATCGCAGGGTGCGGCAGCAACCTTCGCCCCACGGTGACCCCCATTATCGGCACCGGTCCTGCGTCGCAGCCCACTGCGTATGCCTTTGTCGTCTCCGCGCCCACGTCGTCTCCCACGGCCCAGGGCTACGGCACTGTCATCGATTACTCCGGTGACTCGATCCTGGCCACCGCTCCCATCGGTCCGGGCCCAATCACTGTCGCCCTCAATAGCGGCGGCACTTCGTCCTGGACGCTCAACGAGGACGGAACCGTCTCCAATATTCCCGTCACTGCGCAACTTCAAGAGAAGCAGATCGCCTACAGCACGCTGAATGAGATTCCGGCCGTAGGCACGCCAACCGATCCCGCCGGAATCGACCCGGTGGTCGCGCTCTTCGGCGGCACGCTCGGCCTCTACGCCCTGGATGTGAATCTCAACCAGGTCGATGTTCTGACCGGTTCTCCCGACGCCTTTAAGCTCGACGTTCCCTTGACCCCGGACATCACGCCAGTCACCTTCGTCGGCGTTTCCGGCGCTACCCGCTCCTATGTCATCGCCCAGGACATTCCCTATCTAACCCCGTACACCATCCCCGGTGGCAGCACTGTCGATGGAGGTGTCGCCTGCAACGTCGCGCCTCACTCGGTTACAACCAATGGCGCCGCCGACGGTATCGAGACCACTACCTACACCATCTCTTCGCATATTCCCGTCGGAATCTGTCCGGACTACGCTATCGGCAGCCCGGACACCAGGCGCGTCTACGTCCTCAATCGCGGCAGCGACACCATCTCGGTCATCAATAGCCAGCTCAATACGCTCGACAGCTGCGTTTGCCCGCCTGCAGGCTGCCAGAACCAGAGCGGCCAATTCTATACGTGCCATCCCACACTGCCGCTATCGACGGCTGCGGTAACCAGCACAGGTATCCAGCCGCCGAATGGAGCGGCTGGCTTGCCGGCGCTTGCCGGTCCGGTCTATGCGGAGTTCAACCCAGCCACCGAGCAGCTCATTGTCTCCAACTACGACGGCAACACCGTCAATATCATCGACGTCAGCCTGGACGAGTACGGCAACGACAGCGCCACCTTCGGCACTACCTACACGGTGAATGTGGGCAACAATCCCGCTTCGGTCACAGTGCTCGCAGACGGCTCCCGCGCCTACGCAGCCAACCAGACCGATGGCACCGTCACCATCATCGATCTCGCCAGCCACACCGTCGAAACCACGCTGCCCGTCACCGGCAATCCGCGCACCGTCGTATCGACGCAAAACTCGCTCTTCGGCAAGGTTTACGTCGTCTCACCCAACAGTCCCTTCGTGACCATCATCCGCACCGACGAGGACATTATCGACACCACCATTCTGGTGCAGGGCAATGCCATCGACGTTCGGGTCAACTCGCCGGACGCCAGCAGTTCGAATACCAATCTCATCAGCCGTCTGCCCGGCGCCGGTCAGCCATGCTTCCTGCCGCCCAGCGTACTGCCGGCAGCGTCGCTCACCCTGGCCAATTGCAAGGTGCAGGACCCAAGCCTGCTGACTTCCTCGGCGCGGCCTGCTTCAGCTCATACACCCGGAAAATAAATCGGGCGGAAGAGAATAAAGAGGGCCAGATTCCAGTACCTGGAATCTGGCCCTCCCATTTGCGTTGACATCGCAATGCAAATCCCTGTGTCCGCCGCTGGATGAGACGCGCCGTCTATCGTCCGTTAAGCACTCACTGCCCGCTCAGAATGATGGGCGGAGTCGGTGTCTTCGCTCCCGCCGCATCCTCGACCGTCACTCCGAAGCCAGCCGCCTGCACATTGACTGGAATCTCCGGAAAAACGACTGCCGCGTTTCCTTGCAGATCGGGAGTAAATACCCCTGCCGGGATTGGCGCGCCTCCCCCAGCCGGCAACACCCACAGCTCGTAGGCCTTGCCCGCCGGCGGCGCCGGCATGGAGGACGCAGTAAACACCAGCTTTCCAGAGGTTGCCGAGTAGATGGCGTGACCTTCCGGCGCCTTGGGCGCCAGCGCCTTCTCATGCAGGCTCACCTGTTGCGTGTTGGTTCCGCGCAGAAAGTCCTTCAAATTCTCAAACTCCGCCGCAGCCCTTTCGTAGCGGCTGATTGCCGGCCCCATCTGTCGAATCTGATGGATGTGCGACAGATCGTCGTATCCCAGGAACAGTACCGCGGCCGCCAGCGCTCCGGTCGCAACTTTGAGCAGCAGGGGGCTTTCCAACTGCTGCTGGATCGATTTCGACCACAGGTACAAACGGCTCTTGTTCCGCAACTGCACAAACTTGGAGTCTGGCGCAGTATCGGTGGAGAGGCGGTGCAAAAACCGCTCCCGCGCGCCCGCCGGCAACTCCGAACTGGGCAGAACAGTGGCAAAACTGGCCAGTTCCACCTGAATCCGCCCCAGTTCCGCGCGGCAATCGTTGCACATCGAAAGATGCGCCGTGAACTGGCTCAGCTGCACGTCCTTGAACGTGCCCAGCGCGTACTGGATCAGGTCTTCCTCGGGAATGTGAAAAGCTTCTCGCATCGTCATGCTTCCAGCGCCCTTCTCACCGTGGCCAGGGCGGTGCGAATGCGCGTCTTCACTGTTCCCAGCGGCGTGCCGGTTCGCTCGGAAATCTCGGTGTGGGTCAATCCCTCAAAATAAGCCATGTGCAGCGGAGACTGCTGCTCGCTGGGCAGTGTTTCCACCGCTACGCGAACCTGATCCATCAGATGATTTTCTTCAACAGCCTTCTGCAGGTTTCTCGGCTCCGGTAAAACCATCTCTTCCAGCGGCGTGAGATGAGCGCGGCGCCGGATCACATCGATCGAGCGATTCCTCGCCACTACCGCCAGCCATGCGCCCAGGCTGCCACGCTGGGAAACAAACCCGCCCGGTTGTCTCCAAACCTGGAGCAGAACCTCCTGCATCACATCCTCCGCGAGATCGGGCTCTCGCAACACTCGCAGAGAGATCGAATACACCAGCCGCGAGTATCTGTCGAAAAGCGCCGCCATGGCAGATTGATCCTGCCTGGCGACCGCTTCCAGCAACTCGGCATCTTCCATTTGCATTGCTTCCGTTTCTTATACCGCTGCCGCTTGTCTGTTTAAAGTACGGGGCATCACGGGCTTTGGATTGGGGGCCGCAGACAGGGGAAACTCCAGCCGTTACCAATTGATAACAGTACACTGCACAAGAGCGCCCCGGCAACACCCCTCCAATTAGAAGGATAATAGAGTCAAAAGGATGACGGCTATTCCGCGAATCCGGATCGACACTCTGCTGGTGCAAAAAGGGCTTGTCCCAAGCCGGGAACGGGCCCGCGCCTTGATCCTGGCCGGACGAGTTCTCGTCGCCGAACAAAAGGTGGACAAACCCGGCGTCGCCTTTACCGAAGACGTACCTCTACGCATTCTTGGGGAGGACATGCGCTACGTCAGCCGTGGCGGCCTCAAGCTGGAAGCTGCAATCGCTCATTGGACCATCCCAGTCGAGGGCCGGGGCTGCCTCGATATCGGCACCTCTACGGGCGGTTTCACCGATTGCCTGCTGCAGCACGGTGCAACCCACGTCTCCTGCGTCGATACCGGCTTCGGTCAGATCGCGATGAAGCTTCGTGCCGACCCTCGCGTCCACCTTTACGAGCGCACCAACGCCCGGCTGCTCGCCCCTGGCTCGTTGAATCCAGAGCAGCAGGATGGAACGGTCAGCCCAGTTCTGACTCTGCTGGTAATGGATGTCTCATTCATCTCTGCGACACTTGTATTGCCCGCAGTGCTCGCCGCCGCGCCAACCCTCACGGAAGCCGTGATTCTGGTCAAGCCGCAGTTCGAGGCCGGCCGCGAACACGTAGGCAAAGGCGGAATCGTCCGCGATCCCGAAGCGCACCGGCTAGCCATCCAGCGTGTGACCGGGTGCCTGACCAACCTCGCCGCCCACTCTATCGAAGTCATCGATTCGCCCATCACCGGCATGGAAGGCAACCGCGAATTCCTTCTCCATACTTCGCTCAAAACATCGTGAGCCGCGTTCCACAACCCCTGGAGTACACTGGAGCCCAATGTCCCGAATAGCCATCGTCTCCAAGCCCCTCAAGACGGAGTTGAATCGTCTCCTTCCCGAACTCGTCGACTGGCTCCGCGAGCATCGCTTCGAGCCGGTCGTCGATCGCGAAACCGCCTCCTACCTCGTCGGCCCGGCAGCCGCCGCCAAGGGCCACTCCGGCAGCCTGATCGGCGGCATCGAAGTTCGCGACCGCCCCGATCTGCCCTCTGCCAATCCCGTGCTGGTGATCGTTCTCGGCGGCGACGGAACACTGCTCGCCATAGGCCGCATCTTCGCTCCAACCGACACCCCCATCCTCAGCGTCAACCTCGGCTCGCTCGGCTTTCTTACCGAAGTCCGCCTGGCCAGCCTTTACCCCACGCTCGAGGGCTGGTGCGACAACTGCTGCGCCATCGACGCCCGCACCATGCTCCACGCCGATCATTGGCGCGGCGGCAAGCATATCGCCAGCTTCGAAGCCGTCAACGATATCGTCCTCTCCAAGAGCGCCATCGCCCGCATGGCCGAATTCGCCGTAGAGTTGGACACCATGCTGGTCGCCCGCTTCCGCGCCGATGGCGTTATCGTGGCCACTCCCACCGGCTCCACTGCCTACACTCTCGCCGCCAACGGCCCCATCATGGTTCCCGGCGTCGATGCCCTGGTCATCACGCCCATCTGCCCCCACCTGCTCACCCTGCGCCCCATCGTAGTTCCAGGCAGCTCCGACCTCACACTGCGCATGGAAGGCCCAAGAGGCGGCTTGCCCAACCCCACCATCCTCACCGTAGACGGCCAGCAAGCCGTCGATCTGCATCTCGGCGACGAACTCCGTTGCCACCGCTCCGAATACACAGTCAAACTGGTCCGCCTCGGCGGCAACGGCTTCTTCGACGCCCTGCGCAGCAAACTCAAGTGGGGCGAACGATAAGCAGCTGGTGTAGGAAGTCGTTCTTGCATCCCACCAAGCTTGTCATCCTGAACAAAGTGAAGGATCTGTTTCTCGTCTGCAACATCGAGCGAAGAATGATTGAGAGAAAGTCGTTTTGTGCAATACTTGTATTGCACAAGCAGCAGGAGGTTTATCTATGGGTATTGCCGTTTCCCTTCGCTTACCGGAAGACCTCAAAGCTCGTCTCGAAAAGCTGTCCAAGCTAACCGGACGAAGCAAGACCTTCTACATGGTCGAGGCCATCAGCGAAAAACTCGAAGATTTAGAAGACCTGTACCTTGCCGAACAACGCCTGATCGAGCACCGTGCCGGACGCAGCAAGTCTTATACCCAGGAAGAGATGGAAAAGCGGTATGGCTTGGCGGATTGAGTACGACGCAGGCGCTGAAAAAGACCTCTCAAAACTGGACCGTCAAATCGCGCAGCGCATTATCCGATTTTTGGGCGAGCGAATCGCAAATCTAGAAGATCCGCGCAGCATTGGCGAGGCGCTGAAGGGTTCCAAGCTCGGCGATTTCTGGAAATATCGCGTTGGCGATTACCGCATCATTGCCGACATACAAGACACGGTTTTACGCATTTACGTGATCGAGATTGGTGATCGGAAAGAAGTTTACCGGTGAGCACTCCGGAATCTCAACGTTCACACCACTTTGAGGTATGCTTCAACTCAACAAAACTTGTGCAAAAACAAGTGGCGCTTCGTCGGAAAACTTCCATGTTTGACCTACGATTCTGACCATTTCTGAGTGTCTCCTAAATAAAATCTGCACATGGGCGCCTACTTCAACTCAGTATTCAGCACAGCCGCCAGCCGAGCCCCAGCCAACGCCACCCGCGTCTGCGCAATCTTCAGCGAAGCCGCTGTGTAATTCGGATTGGAGCCGATCGTAAACGGTCCCAGGCCTGCGCCAATCGGTGGGTTCAGATAGACATCGCTCTTGGCCAGCGTAAAGCTCTCACTCGCCCAGTCCGCCTCGCTCAGGTCGGCAGCCGCGGTCGCGTCGGCGGCACTGAGCTTCTGCCCGGCAGTCACGGCAACCGTAAAGTTCTGCGTGTCTCCAACCCCCAGCAAATTGTCCCAGTATCCATGCAGGTCGTTGGGATCGACATCGATCTTCACCGAATTCCCACCCCCATCGCCTCGTTTCGCCGCCTGCGAAATTCGGTTGGAGCAATGCAAAGGCTGGTGAATATCCCCAGTAAGATGCAGCAGCCACACCAGGTCATACGATTTCAGCGCATCGGGCTCATCCGAGGCCAGATCCTTGCGCAAGGCCGCGATCTGCGTCTGCGCATTGGGCGCCGGCGTGGCGGGCAATGCCGTTCCATCGGTGCTGAAAGGCGTGTTCACAAAGTGCCAGTACTTATGCATTTCAAGGTCGGTATACCCGATGTTCGCGGAGGCCTCCGGCGTGTTTGGCGGTGTATCGGCGTCCATCTTGTAGCCGCTCCCGTTGGCCTTGATCTCATCCGGCCAGGTAGCCGCCATCATGAAGACATACATCTGCTGATCTTCGGGCGTGACGCTTCCATGGATATAACCCAGCCATTTCTTGTAGTTGGGATTGAGCGCCAGCAGCGTCGCCACCCGCGTTTTCTGCGCCGGAGTAAGCTGCTGATAGGCGACATAGGCCACCGTCATATGCCCAATCGAGTTCCAGCCCTGGGCATTCTGAAGCGTGAACAGCAGACAGACCGCAACCACGGCGGCAGATCTCAGATTGAATCGCATTGGCTCCTCCATGCGCCATCGAACGGGCGCTGCGCAGGCTTGAATCGATGTTTTGAATCCGCCGTGAATTCTACCGCACAATCCTCTCGTTTGAACGGGGATATATTGCGCTCTCAAGAATGCGCCTGATTCGCCAACTTCAACCCAAGAAATAACTTGCCTTCGCTCCGCCCATTTCCCCGTGCTACACTCGCCTTCATCCGGCCTTGACTGCTCGTTGACGATCGCCGCCCGATCCACGATATACAGGGGCCCGCTCAAGTCACGCCCGCTGGCCTTAAACTTCATTGTCTAGAGATCACCTCAGGGAGAAACCCACCGTGTCCTATCTGCGTAAACGGCCCGTTATCGCCATTGCCGCCTCTGCCTTCACGCTCGTCGCCCTCACCTTCGCTATCCCTCGCGCGGCCTTCGCCCAGCAGGAGCGGCGCGCCGTCACCGAGACCAAGGAAGAACCTTCCAAGGACATCCCCATCCCGCCCGAAACTACCGCGGTCACCCAGCACCAGGAAACCATCGGCGGTCAGGCCATCCATTACACCGCGACCGTCGGCAATCTGCTCATCGGCAAAGAGGATCACGACGAGATCGAAAAGCCGTACCACAGTCTCTTCTACGTCGCCTACACCCAAGATGGAGCCGAAGCCAAATCGCGCCCGGTGACCTTTCTCTACAACGGCGGCCCCGGCTCAGCCAGCCTCTGGCTTGAGATGGGCTCGGTTGGCCCGGTGCGCGTGCTGACCAACAGCCCTGAGCCCACCAACAATCCGCCCTTCACAGTCGTTCCCAACGAGTACAGCCTGCTCGACAAGACCGACCTGGTCTTTATCGATGCGCCCGGCACCGGTTACTCGCACCCGGTAGGGAAGGGAACCATCAAGGACGTCGCCGGAGTCGATGAGGACTTGACCGCCTTCACCAAGTTCATCATCCGCTACATCACCGTCAATCACCGCTGGAACTCGCCCAAATTTCTCTTCGGCGAGTCCTACGGCACCACTCGTTCGGCCGGCCTCTCAGCCACGCTCAACGAAGCCGGAGTGCAATTGAACGGCATCGTCCTGCTCTCGTCCATTCTCAACTACAACGCCCGCGCCGCTGGCCTCGATAACGGCTACATCGGCGACTTTCCCTCCTTCGCCGCCATCGCCTGGTACCACAACAAGGTTCCCAATAAGCCGGCAGACGTCATGGCCTTCATCCAGCAGGCCAGGGACTTCGCCCGCGGCCCCTATGCGGAAGCGCTCTACCAGGGCAATGCCCTCAGCGACGCGGACGCGGACAAGATCGCCAACCAGATGAGCAGCCTCATCGGCCTCAGTCCAACATTCATCAAGAACGCCAACCTGCGCATCTCCGCCACGCGCTTCCGCAAAGAATTGCTGCGCGATCAGAACAAGATTCTCGGTCGCTACGATGCGCGATTCGAAGGCCCTGACGCCGACGCGGCCGGCGAAAATCCTGGCTACGATCCCTCCGACACCGGCATCTCCGGAGCCTTCGTCGGCGCGTTTCACAACTACCTCGAAACCGACCTCAAATTCGTCAGCCAGGACGCCTATAACAACAGCGGCCCAGACCTGAATCAGAACTGGGACCAGAAGCACCGCCCCGCGACAGGCGGCGGACCGTTCGGCCGTCAGCAAGCGATGCCTTACGTGGCAGGAGACCTGGGCGACACCATCCGCAAGAATCCGCACCTGAAAGTTTTTGCCGCCAACGGCATCTACGACCTGGCCACGCCCTTTACCTCCACGGAGTGGGAACTGGCCCACATGGGCACGGAGCCGAAGATGCGCGCCAACGTGACCTGGGGCTACTATCCCGCCGGACACATGGTTTACCTCAACGTCGACGCGCTCAAAACCTTCCGCCAGGATCTGGGCAAGTTCTACGACAGCGCCAAATAGGAGAGCATTTGCCAACGATGACTGGGAAACTCCGTGACAGCCTGTTCTTCAAGGCAATCGTCATTTCGATGAACCTCAACGCCCTCATGATCCTGTTGGGAGTAGTCGGAAATGCCGTAAAGCCGTTGTCGATATTGGCCAAAATCTCGAATGGTATCGCCGCGCCCACCGGCTTCCTGCTCGGTTGGCTCATTCATCCCAGAACGCATTCGCTTGCAGCGATTACCTTCGCGGCATTCGAGGGTCTGATCGCTTCGATTGCCTTGTACACATTGGTTGCGTGGGGCGTTTTGCGATACCTCGCACGCCGAAAGTCATCGAATAGCAGCGTCAAAGAAGCCTGATTTCCAATGCGCCGTTTTTGAGCAGCAAGGATGCGGGCCGGGTTTCCGGTCCGCATTTTCTTCGCCTGGCGGGCAAGTCGGTTACAATCCGGCCATGTCCCAGACAAGCGTCGCGCTCTCTCTCCTCTTCGTGTCTCTCTCCGCCGCCGCGCAGCAGCCTCTCTCGCAGTCGGTCGAGGCGCAGCTACCCGCGCTGACCGAAACTTACAAAGACTTCCATCGTCACCCTGAACTCTCACATCACGAAGAACAGACCTCAGCCAAGCTGGCCGCCGATCTGCGCCAACTCGGCTACACCGTCACCGAGCACGTCGGGAAATACATGGATGGCTCCCAGGCCTGGGGCATCGTCGCCATCCTCGAAAACGGTCCGGGCCCGCGTCTCCTGATTCGAACCGACATGGACGCTCTGCCCGTCGAAGAGAAGACCGGCGTCGACTACGCCTCACGCGTGCATTCCACCAACGCCGAAGGCCAGCCCACCAGCGTGATGCACGCCTGCGGACACGACATCCACATGACCGTCCTGCTTGGCACAGCCAAAGAGCTGGCCGCCCGCAAGAGCCAGTGGCACGGCGCCGTGATGCTCATCGGCCAACCCTCCGAAGAAACCATCGACGGAGCACGCGCCATGCTCGCCGACCACCTCTACGAGCGCTTCGGCAAGCCCGACCTCGTTCTGGCCGAACACGACGACAGCACCATCGCCACGGGCGATGTCGGCATCAAAGGCGGTCCGCTGCTGGCCAGTTCCACCAGCATCGACGTTGTAATGCGCGGCATCGGCACCCACGGCGCGCATCCCAATGGCGGTAAAGATCCCATCCTCATGGCGGCCGAGTTCGTTGTCCTGGCGCAAGGTATTATCAGCCGCCAGATCGATGCGCAAGAGCCGGCAGTGCTGACGGTCGGCACCATCCACGGCGGCCTCAAGCGCAACATCATTCCCGAAGAAGTCACCATGGGGCTCACCCTGCGCACCTACAGCGAAGCAGTGCGCGACCAGATCGTCGCCGCCGTTCGCAAGACTGCCGAGGGCGTAGCCATTGCCTACAACGTTCCCGCCGACCGCATGCCTATCGTCACTGTCAGCCAGACCGAGATCACCCCAGCCACCATCAATGACCCGGCCTTCGCCGAGCGCCTGCGCAAGATCGCTATCGCCACACTGGGAGCGCCGCACGTTGCGGTCGGCGAGGCAGTGATGGGCAGCGAGGATGTCGGCCTGTTTTCGCTCAATGGAACGATTCCAGCAGCAATGTTCCGTCTGGGAGCCTCGGATCAAGCCAAGCTGGCCGAGAGCGTCAAGACCGGCGTTCCACTGCCGGGCCCGCATTCGCCGCTTTTCGCCCCGGTCTACGAGCCCACCATCCGCACCGGCGTAACGGCGATGACCGCGATGGCGCTGGACATTTTGAAATAGCGGTCTTCGGGACTGCTTAAAGGTTCAGGAGTTTATTGGTTGTTCAGCTCTGCCAGCAAAACCTTGGCCTTTTTGGCCAGCGTAGCCGCGCCATCGACATCGCCGCTGGTCAGCGCCTCGCGTGCCTGCTTTAAGAATTGATGAATCTGCGCCGCGGTCTTAGTCTCCGAATCGCTCAGCGTCCGAGTGATGGAATTGATGCCCTTTTCGGTGGCGTTGATCATCCCCTCGGTCTGCGAGCGCTGATCTCCCGACGCTCCTCCGGAGAGTTCTCCGATCGCGCTTACGCTGGTGCTGGGAGCAGGATTGGCTGCCTCCTGGGTCGGCTGTGCAGATGTAGTGGTCTTCTTATGCGAAGGCTTTTTCGGCTGCGTTGCCGGCTTGGCATTGGCGTCGGTAGCAGGCGGTGGGGCCGGCTGAGGTGTTCCGACCTCCGGGGGAGGTAGATCGGCCGTCGAAACCGTAGCCGGCTTGGACGGCGGCGCATCCACGATCGGGGGCGCAAGCGTCTGACTCTGCGTCGCTTTTGCCTTCTGGTCGCAGCCCTGCATCACCGGCAGCAAAGCCAGCAATACCACAAGCCACGACGCATGCGTGACCCTAATCCTCATCCTTCCAACCCCTTTGCACTTTCCAATACCGCCGGCTGAGGATGCCGGCGTCCCCGGTCCATGGCAGGAATCGGTATTCGTAACTGGAATACCGAGCCACGGCCTAGCTCCGATTGTACGTCGATACTTCCGTGGTGCAACTGTAGTATGCGGTAAGTCATTGCCAATCCTATGCCGCTTCCGCCCTTTTTTGTAGTGAAATATAGATCAAATATACGCTCACGCAATTCTTCCGAGATACCCCCGCCCTGATCCTCCACCTGAATGACCGCCGATTTGCCTTCTTCGAAGAGAAACACTTCCAGCCGCCCGCCCTCCGGCATCGCCTGAGCGCCGTTTTGCACCACATTCAGGACCGCCTGCTTCAACAAATCCACATCAACCTTGGCCACCACCGGATACGCCGGCAGGCGGCTGCTCAAATGCACCTGTCTGGTAGACATCTCCGCGCCCGCCAACGTCACCACGTCCGCCACCACATGGCGCAGGTCGTACTCCACCAGCTTCACTTCCACCGGCCGCGAAAAATCCACCAGGGTCTGCACCACCCTGTCCAGCCGGTGTATTTCTGAGTCGATCACCTCCAGGTGCCGGTTGGCGGACGCGCCGGTATCTCCCATTTTGGTCTTCAGCAGTTCCAGATGCACCACGATTGCGTTGATCGGGTTCTTGACCTCGTGGCCTACGCCCGAGGTCAGCCTGCCGATCGCCGCCATGCGCCGCGAAAGCTCCAATTCACTTTCAATAACCTCGACAGACTCCTGATCGTGCAGTGTCAGCAAGGCCCCCAATCCCTCGCCCGAGCGATCTCCGCCCTCCCGCTCGTCATGGATGAAGTCCAGCGAAACCTCGATGCGATTGCCCGCCTCCGTCACAATCTCTTCCTGCACCAGCGTCATACCCGCGTCCCACGCCTCGCGCACCGTCCTGCCCAGCACCGTGCCGCGGTCGAAGATCTCCCGCGCATGCAGTCCCAGCAGCTCATTCCTGTCCACGTTTAGAAAGCGATTGACGGCATCGGAAATCAGCACCGCGCGGCCATCTCCGGTAAAGAGCAGAATTCCATCCTGCAGATTGCCCAAAACCTGGTCGAGATTCTCCTTGAGAGCGGAAAAAACCTCCTCCACGTTGCGCATGCGCTGCCCGATGCGCTCGATCTTGTTCGAAACCCGCACCACCGTGTCCCCTTCCGGCTCCTCCGAGGGGTGTTCTTCGGCGATTGGCGTCCAGTAATCGAGCTGCATGCTCAACTCTTCCATCGGGCGCAGCGCCAGGTTGCCCAGCAGAAATGCCACCACCAGAGAGGTCATCAGCGCGAGGCCCATCAGCGTCAGCGCCGGCGCCACCAGCGGCTCGTAAAGCGCCCGCAGCAGCGTAGTACGCACCCCCACGCGCACCGTTGCAAACAGCTCTCCGTTGCGCTCCAGCGGCAGCACCACGTCGTAAACCTGGGCCTTGCCGTAGACTGCCTTCAACAGCTCGACTGCATTGCTGTCGCGCAGCCGCTGATAGTTGGTCCGCGTTGGAAGCAATTGGTCGTTGCCTCCCGTGCCAGTGGTCAGCAGGGCGCGATTGTTGTTGTCGCCGATACTGATGTCGTAGACCGAAGGCGAGTAGCGGACAACAGAATTTACCACCGCCTTCAACGCTGTACTGTCGCGCACCGCATTCGCGGCCAGGCTGCGCAACGCAATCTGATCGTTGGGATTGATCTGCTGATCCTTGAGGCCGGTCTCGAGCGCCAACGTCAGCGCGTACCATATCTGCTCCGCGCCCAACTCGTTGGTGGCGTACGATTGCTGCACCACAGCTTGCAGCAGCCGGCTCACATACACCAGCGACAACACCGCGGTTACCAGGAAGACCAGCCCGGTGATCGCCAAAACGAGTTTGGTCTTCAGGCTCATTCCCGAGCCCCTCCACTCTCGCGCTGGTATTCATACTCCTTCAGCTTGTTATGCAGTGTCTTCAGGCTTACGCCCAGCATCTCCGCGGCTCGCGTCTTGTTCTGGCCGGTAAACTCCAGGGTGCGCAGGATGAGCAGCCGCTCCCCCTCGCCCACCGTAGCTCCCACGCGCACCGAGACGCTGTTCCCATCGGCCGCCGGAGCAGCGGGGACGACCGTACGGCCAAAGCCTGGCGGCAGATGCGCCGGCTCGACCAGACCGCCATCCGGAGCCAGAATCACTGCCCGTTCCATAAGGTTGCGCAGTTCGCGCGCGTTGCCCGGCCACTCATGCTGCTCCATCCGTTCCAGCACTGCCGAGGAAACTCCACCCACCCGCCGTCCATGCTTTTGGTTCATCTCCGTCAGCATGAACTCGACCATCTCCGGAATATCTTCCGGATGCGCGCGCAGCGGCGGCATGTGAATGTGAAAGACGTTCAACCGGTAAAACAGATCCGAACGCAGCTGCCCCGCGGCCACGGCGTCTTCGGGATTTCGATTGGTCGCCGCCAGCACCCGCACGTCCACATCCTGCTCGGCGCGCGCGCCCAGCCGCCGAAGCTTGCGCTCTTCAAGCACTCGCAACAGCTTGGCCTGGGTGCCAATCGGCATCTCGCCCAGCTCATCCAGCAGCAGCGTGCCCTGTTCGGCCAGCTCGAAACATCCCGCGCGCCGCTCCACCGCGCCGGTAAACGCGCCTTTTTCGTGTCCGAAGATCTCGCTTTCCATCAGCGTCTCAGGAATCGCCGCGCAATTCACGGCCACAAACGGCCGGCCTTTGCGGTCGCTCAGGTCATGCAGCGTCCGCGCCACTAGCTCCTTGCCCGTTCCGCTTTCGCCGGTAATCAGCACCGAAACATTGGAGGGAGCAATCCGCTCGATCAGCCCAAAAACCTCCTGCATCGGCCGCGAATGACCCACCAGCGAGCCCAGCACCCCGCTCTGCCGCAACTGCCTCCGCGTGACCTCGAGTTCCAGCTCCGTATCCAGTTGCCGCGTCGCGTTGCCCAGAATCGTCTTCAGCCGCGTCGCGTCCACCGGTTTGGGAATGAAGTCGTAGGCCCCAAGCTTCATCGCGTCCACGGCCAGCTCCACGGAGCCCTGGGCCGTCAGCACCACCACCGCGATCTTGTTCCCGGTTTCGGTCAGCTTGGTCAGCAAACCCAGCCCGTCCATGCGCGGCATCTTCAAATCGGTAACCACAATCGCCGGGTCCCAGGCGAGCACCTTTTCGAAGCCCTCGATGCCATCACGGGCCGTCTCCGTCCGGTAGCCCCAGCCGGAGATCAGCTCGGCCAGGCCCATCAGGGCATGCACCTCGTCTTCCACAATCAGCACTTTGGTCGGTGTGTGCATGGTCTCCACGGTCGGCCACCTTCAGCCTGTGCTTTGGGCTCCGGTGCGTTGCAATTTTGCAATAAGTTGCTACTCCACAGTCTACCCTTCAAGCGCGTCCTTGGGTAATTGGTAATCGCTGGGTAATCGAATCGAAACCGCCTCGGTTGTGCTTTTCGTCCGTTTCGTCGAGTCTGCACGTATCCTGGTACCATGTACGAATACGAAATCAAGGTCCAGGACGCAGCCGCCCTGCTACAAGGCGGCCAGGCCAGGCTCATCGATGTCCGCGAGCCCTGGGAATACGCAACCGCCAAAATCGACCCCAGCCTGTTCATGCCCATGGGAGACGTCCCCTCCCGCGCCCACCAGGAGCTCGACCCGGACGACCGCTTGCTCATCCTCTGCCATCACGGAGCACGCTCCCTCAGCGTGGCCAACTGGCTGCGCCAGCAGGGTTTTGAAGCGGCGCAGTCGGTTGCCGGGGGTATCGAAGCCTGGTCTCGCGAAGTCGATCCCAGGATTCCGCGTTATTAGGCGCTCTGCTGCCCGAGGAACAGTGCGCGTCCGGCTCTTAAGGGCGCGTCTGCCCAAGTGATATTCTAGGCGGGTAGAACGCGCAAGAATCGGTACGAAAGAACGAGATTCTCTGAACCGGGAGGTTCCTTGTGGGCGTGAAACAAGTCGTTCGCTCAGTCGTCCCTGTGCAGGCCTGGAATTGGCTGAGAGTAATGCGCATCCGTTCCATCAATTTGGCTTCGCCAAAGCGGCACGAACGGCACACGTACGGCGGCTTTCCGTTCACTGTGGAGATTGGCGACCCCATCGCGCGCGGCTGGTACGACCAGGGCTGGGCGGAAACGTCCGAGGTCGCATTCCTGAGGCAATACGGCCTGCGGCCCGGAGCGACAGTCTTCGATCTCGGAGCACATCAGTGCGTAGTGGCGATGGTGTTTTCCAAAATCGTCGAGCCAGGTCTTGTTGTCGCACTCGAAGGCAATGGATACAACGCGGCCGTGGGAAAGCGCAATGTGGAATCCAACGGCATCAAGAATTTGCAGGTGATTCACGGCGCGGCAGGTGGCACTTCCGGAACCATCACCTTCAGCGAGACTTGGAACGGCGAGGTGAATTCAGGATCGCCCGCTGTGGGCAGCGTCGAAGTGCGCTGCTATACCGTCGACGAACTCAGCCGTCTTTACGGTCCGCCGAAAGTTCTGTTTATCGATGTGGAGGGCTATGAGCGCGAAGTTCTACACGGCGCAAGCGACACATTGTCGTTATTTCCCGACTGCTTCATAGAAGTGCACATTGGAAAGCTTGAGAAATATGGCACGAATGCCGAAACTATCCTGACATATTTCCCAAGGGAGCATTACAACTTGTTCGTGCGAATCGAAGAAGAAGAGGAGACTTTTCGGGAACTTCACCCCGGAGACGCTCTTCCCAACGTCAGATTTTTCTTGATCGCCATTGCCAGAGTTCGCACGGATTAGGTTCGCGCGGACCGGTAGCGTCCTGGGGTTGGTTGGTCGCGGCCAGGCTACCGGCCGAACGAGTAGGTCAGCGTAAACAGCCCATTGTCGATCCCCGGATTCTCAACTGTGGTGTAGTGATCCGAGATGTGGTGATACCGGTAGTCGATGCGAACCGATCGAGTCCTGGTCCTGTAGAACTCCAGCCCGATCCCAAAATCGAAAGTAAAGTTGAACGAGCCTGAGGAGGAGTCAGGGATCGGCTTCGTGGAGTACATATATCCCCCGTGGCCCAGAATTACGGGCTGCAATTTGCGCCGCGGCAGAAAGTTCCATTGCATCCCGACCGGAGAAATCCCCTCGCCGATCGTCCAGCGCCGGGAGCAGGAATCGGTGTAGTTGTAGCTGTAGACGGTGCCATTGACAGTAAAGGTCGTCGTCCCCGAGCCGCTTTGGCACGCAGGTATCGGCTCGTAGGAACTCGAAAGAGGCGGACCTGGAAAGGGCAGGGTATAGGTCGTCACGTCATGCAGCACGGGGTCGCTCTCCAGCGCCACCGGCAAGATCTCCGCGTTATACATCCAGTTCACGATGCGGTTCCGAAACAGCCGCCGGCTGTAGCTTGCGCCGAAGTTGAGCAGCTTGCGATTCTCTGATAGCCCCAGCAGCATGTGGCTGGAGTCGGTGGAGTACGCGGCCAGAAATCCGAACGTGTTCGAACGGCTGTAATACGGGCTTGCCGGCTCCGTCTGAGCCCTGGCTGTGCTTGTCAAGACAGCCAGCATCGCCACCACGGCAAGACCAGGTCCGCGCCGGGCCATTCGGATCTTTCCACTTCGCAGCATCCTCTCCACCCTTCCGTGTTTCAAGATCCGCAGACTCCGCCTGCCCCGAACGCATATACTTTTCCCTTGGCCATCCCGCCTATTCCAGGAGCGCTTGCATGTCTTCATCCGCCATCGATTATGCCCGCCAGAACAATCCCCGTTTTCTCGACGAACTGAAGTCCCTGCTGCGCATTCCATCCGTTTCCACGCTCCCCGAGCACAAAGCCGATGTACGCCGCGCAGCCGAAGTGTTGGCGGCCGAACTCGAACGCATTGGCATGGAAAACGTCAGGCTGATCGAAACCGCAGGCCACCCGCTCGTCTACGCAGACTGGCTGCACGCCCCCAGTAAGCCTACCGCACTCTTGTATGGACACTATGACGTACAGCCGCCCGATCCGTTAGACGAGTGGCTCACGCCGCCCTTCGAGCCCACCGAGCGCAACGGCAATCTCTACGCCCGCGGCGCAGTAGACGACAAGGGCCAGATGTACATGCACGTCAAAGCCCTCGAATCGCTGCTCGCTTCCACAGGCAAACTTCCACTCAACGTCCGTGTCATCCTCGAAGGCGAAGAGGAGGTTGGTGGGGAGGGAATCGCCAGCTTCGTCGCCTCCAAACCGCCTGAGCTTCAAGCCGACTTCGTCCTCGTCTCCGACACCGAGATGTTCGCCCCCGGCCTGCCCACCCTCTGCGTAGGCCTGCGGGGCATGATCTACACCGAAATCGAAGTCCGCGGCGCCAAGACCGATCTGCATTCGGGGATGTACGGCGGCGCTGCCCCCAATCCCTTCGTCGCCCTGGCCCAGATCGTCGCCAAACTCAAAGACGAGTCCGGCCGCATCCTCATCCCCGGCATTTACGATTCCGTCACTCCCCCCAGCACCGAAGAACTGGCCGCGTGGAAGAGCCTTCCCTTCGACGAAGAACACTACCGCCTGACCGAAGTAGGTTCCCGCGAACTGGTAGGCGAATCCGGCTACAGCGTCCTCGAACGCACCTGGGCTCGTCCCACGCTCGACGTCCACGGCATGCCTGGCGGCTTCACAGGAGCAGGCGCCAAGACCGTGATCCCCGCCAAAGCCACAGCCAAGGTCTCCATCCGCCTCGTTCCGGCTATGACCCCGACCGAAACCTTCGCACAATATCGCGGCTACATCCGCCAGGTCACCCCGCCCGGTGTCGATGTCGATGTCCGCCTGATCCACTCAGGCGACCCCTGTCTTATCCCCACAGGCAATCCCTACATCCGCGCGGCCACCAGCGCGCTCAGAGAGATCTGGGGCAAGGAAACAGTCTTCATCCGCTCCGGCGGCTCCATCCCTATCGTCGGCGACTTTGCCCGGCACCTCAACCTGCCCAGCGTCATGATGGGCTTCGGCCTGCCCGACGACAACCTGCACGCCCCCAACGAGAAATTCCTGATCTCGAATTTCTATCGGGGCATCGAGTCCATCATCCGCTTTCTCGAAATCGCCGGCGAGTCGGCCACAAGTTAGGCTCGCACCCGTATGAGAACAATCGTTCCCACTTCCGCCGCCGGTTTCATCCTCGCCGGCGGCCGATCCTCGCGCATGGGCACGGACAAAGCGCTGACCCTCCTCGCCGGCATCCCGCTCATCCAGATCGCCATCCAAACCCTCACCTCAGCCGGAGTTCCCGCCAGAATCGCCGGCTCCCGCAGCTCTCTAGCCGAATTTGCCCAGGAAATCCCCGATACCTGGCCCGATTCCGGTCCCCTGGGTGGAATTCACGCCGCCCTGTCAGCCTCGCTCGCAGATTGGAATCTTTTCCTGCCCGTCGATCTCCCCCTGATGCCCGCATCCCTGCTCGCCTGCCTGCTCCAGCGCGCGGCCTTGACCGCCCAGCCAATCACCGCGACCCGCCTCAACGGCCGCCTGGAACCATTTCCAGTCGTGCTCCACCGATCCGTCCTGCCGTTCGTCTCCCAATGTCTAGAATCCGGGAAAACCGCCTGCCATCAGGCTTGGCAGACCATCCCCCAAGAGCTGGGAACGGGGCTCGACGCGGTCCCAGTCGAAAGCCTTGTCCAATGCGGCCAATGCTCCCATTCCGCCAATCTTCCGCCCATTCTCTGGTTCCAGAGCGCCAATACCCCAGACGAACTGGCGCGCCTAATCGCATTTACGCAAAACTCAATCCGCCAATTTCCGATCGCTCAAGTAATCTAAGAGCGTGAGCGACGCCACCCGGCCCGAACCCGAAATCCCCGGCGAACCCGCGCCGTCCCTGCTCGAGGAACTCAACGAACTCGAGTCTCCGACCACCGTACATCAACTGGAGATGGCCAGCGCCGCAGCCTCGGTACAAATCTCCCAGGCTGTCGCCGCCGCAGAGTCCAACCGCGAATCCGCGCCACCTCCACCTGCCCCGCCCTTCATCGACTTCGAAAAAGTCTCCATCGGTTTCGGCGATCGCAAGATCCTCGACGAGGTCAGCTTCCATGTGGGCCGCGGCCAGACCCTCTGCATCCTGGGCCGCAGCGGGGTAGGGAAATCCGTCTCCCTGCGCATCCTCCTCGGCTTCCTCAAAGCCGACTCCGGCACCGTCCGCGTCGACGGCAAGGACATTGCTTCGCTCGACGACCGCGGCCTCCAGGAGATCCGCAAGCACGTCACCATGGTCTTCCAGAACGGCGCGCTCTTCGACTCCCTCACCGTCGGCGAAAACATCGCTTTCCCTTTGCGCGAAAAAGGCGGCTTGCAGGAGGACCAGATCCAGCAGCTCGTAACCCGGCTCCTCGATCTGGTCGGCGCCAGCGACACGGTGAACCATCTGCCCTCCAGCCTGTCGACCGGCCAAAGGCGCTGCGTCGCCATCGCCCGCGCGCTTGCCGCTCAGCCGGAGGCCATTCTGTACGACGAACCCACCACCATGGTCGATCCCATCATGGGGCGCAGCATCGGCGACCTCATCCAGCGCCTCAAACTCCAGCTTGGCATCACCAGCATCGTAGTCACGCACGACATGCGCTTCGCCATTCGCCTCGCCGACCTGGTTCTCTTCCTGGATTCCGGTACGGCCCGTTTTTTCGGAACCATCCATGAGTTTCTGGAATGCACCGATCCCCACGTCCAGCAATTCTTCACCCTCGATGCCTACGTGGTCCCGCAGCCTTCGGCCGTCTGAGCTGCGGCTGCTCAACGCGAATCCCACCGAGGCCGGAGCCTGGCAGCAGTTTTCCCTTGCAATCTACGCCGAATCGGTCCAATCTGGTACCAGATCAAAGCTTAAGTCGGACCGGCACTTGCAGCCTGTTCAGCGCCTTTTACGGCTTCTTAACTGAGAATCGGATAAACTGTAGTCAACTCATTTTCCGATTGTTCAACCGGAGCATTCCTTCCCCTCACTCCGGCAGATTCAGTCGATTCTTCGTATATGTGCCGTCCAACCTTTGCGGCGCGTCAAATCGGATGTCGCTAAGCGGGTTGGTCAATGGGAAACCTCGCTCGTGGACTCCAGATTGCTACGAAACAATCGCATGGCTTCAAGGCAAAGGAAGACCTCAGCCGGATTCAAAATTGAAGGTCTGCGCGCGCCATGGTGCAACCCGAAATGCGGAAACTGTCGTCCAAATGTAAAGCCAGATCATGCTTCGATTCCACAGAAACTTTTATTCCTCATCTGTTTCCTAAGAAGGAAGAAGCGTAGTTCCACTTGGATAACTGCTGTTGCAATTTCCTTCCGAGGTCTGTGAAATAAATATGGCAACATCCGAATTTTGGCAACGAGTCTCCGCTACGCCTCCTCCGTCCGCGCAGGAGTGGAACGATAGCGGAACCGCCAGCCAGCAGAGAACCGCCCGTGGCAGTGTCGGCATGTGGATGGTTCTGGATGCCATGTCGATCTTCGGCGCCGCCCTGGTCGCCGCCATCATCGAGCTGCACACCGGCCCCATCGCCGGAGTCCGGGGTTTCTGGCATGGCACCCTGATTCGTGGCCAGTCGATGGGCATCCTCACTTGCCTGCTCCTCGGTTTCACCGCCACGCTCATCGTCATCAGCCGCAGCTACCGTCTTTACACTCCTACCCGCCTCACCAGCCATCTGCATGAGCAGCGCCTCAGCGTCCAGGCTTGCCTCATCTCCGGCCTTCTGCTTACCGGCACCCTTTACCTCATCAAGGGTGAAGAAATCCCCCGCAGCGTCGTGATCTTTACCATCGCCCTGCTCACTGTCGCTCTCTCCGCGCGCCGCTTCGTCTTCCGCGCCCTGCTCTACCAGCGCTTCGAGCGCGGCATGAACACCCGCAACGTCATCATCGTCGGCACCGGAGCCGAGGCCCACGCCCTGCGCCATCACTTGCAGAGCATTCGCCAGCTTGGCTACAACTTCAAGGGCTTCGTCCATGTTCCCGGCGTCGACGCCCAGCTCGCCGGAGCCACGGGCGACGTGCTCGGTTCGCTCGACAGCCTCTTCGATTACTCGCGCAAGCACTTCGTGGATGAGATTTTCTTCACCTCGCCCTGCGAGCGCGGCGTCATCAAGAATGTCCTAGACCAGGCCCGCGCCAACGGCATTGACCTTCGCGTCGTCCCCGACATGTACGACGGCTTGGCCTGGAACAGCACCATCGAATACATCGGCCAGTTTCCGACCATCCCCCTGCATCGCGGCCACGTCCCCGAAGTAGGCCTGATCCTCAAACGCCTGCTGGATGTCACCGGAGCTTCCCTGGCGCTGATCGTTCTGTCTCCCGTCCTGCTGGCTATCGCCATCGCCGTCAAGCTCGATTCGCCCGGCCCCATCCTCTACACCTCCGAGCGCATCGGCAAAAAGGCGCGCGTCTTCAAGTGCGTTAAATTCCGCACCATGGTGCGCGACGCCGACCGTCGCCGCGCCGAGATCCTGCACATGAACGAGCGCCAGGGCATCCTCTTCAAGATGTCCAACGACCCGCGCATCACCAAACTGGGCCGGATGCTGCGCAAGTATTCGCTGGACGAGTTGCCCCAGTTTTACAACGTCCTCAAGGGCGACATGAGCATAGTAGGACCGCGTCCGCCCATCGCCAGCGAAGTCCGCCAGTACAACCTCGCTCACCTGCGCCGCCTCGACGTTACCCCCGGCATCACCGGCCTATGGCAGGTCCAGGCCCGCCAGGACCCATCCTTCGACAGCTACATCTCGCTCGACGTGGCCTACATCGAAAACTGGAGCGTCTGGCTGGACATCAAGATCATCCTCCGCACCATCGGCGTAGTCTTCGCCGGCACCGGCTCCTAGCCTCAAATGAACCGGGGTGCCCCACCTTCACCGCGTTCTATGCGGTTAAGGTGGGATACTTTGTACCTATAGTTCTTTACAGCTTTTATAACTCCCGCGATAACTCGCGCCTAACTAAGGCTTAACGAAGCCCGTCAACCTTCTTACTGGCCGCCCGCCCGCGCCTTGATGATCGCATCGAGATAGTCGTCCTTCCCATCCCCGCGCGCCAGATGCGGATACCGGTCGCCCCCGTTGTAATGGATCGTCGAAGCCTGGTAATAATCGTCCACCACCACCAGCAGCGTAATGGGCTGCGAAGCACCCTTGGATGCCCCATCTTTAGCCTGTCGGATCGCATCCTCCGGCAAGTCGTGCGTATACACGCGGCCATTCACCCCAACCACCTTCATCCCCGAAGAAATGCCCGCCTCGAACGCCGGGCTTCCAACAATTGCATCGCTCACCGTGCCGTCGGCCGCAAGCTGTAATCCAATCGAATAAATATCGCCAGGATTGCCGCGCCGTCCCATCGGCTTCGAAGGCTCGCCATCGTAAACCACCTTCCAGCCGGCATTCTCAATGCCCCTGACCGGCGCATTGGCTGAAGTGGAATCCAGCTTTTTTCGAAAGAATCCAGCCCAGTCGTAAGGCGCGATGGCATTGAGCGATGCCATCAGTTCTTCAAAGGTATAAGTCTTCACCTCAGGACCGTTATTGGCGCCGCCATGAAACGCATGGCAAAAATCGTCAATCGACTTCTGCCCGTGCGTTTCGCGATGCAGGATTGTGTCTACTTCCAGCCAGATCAAATCGCCTTCGTCGTAGTAATCCGCGCCGCGCCGCCAGGTCGGCCATCCTCGCGCAAATCCGAGCGACGCGAGGCATGGTAACGCTCCTTATATCAAAAGCAGAATGGCAGTTCATTCGAAACTACTGTAACGGCGAAGCTCGCAGAGCGCGAGCCTCGTCCGGGCCGTCGTGCAATTCACTCACCGCTCACTCCGGTAAAGTCAAGCTGCCTTTCACATGGAAGGCATGAGCCACCGAAGGCGCTCCGGTCCCCGGCTGGCCGCCTCCAATCGACAGAGTAAATTCACCCTCCGGCACCACCGGCTCGCCCAACTCGGTCACCATGCTCATATCCCTCGGCTTCAGCTCGAACTTGACCTCCTGCGAAGCGCCAGCCTCAAGATGTACGCGCTGGAATCCTCGCAGCGCCTTGAGCGGCGCACCGGGCACGTTGGGAAACTTGAGATAAACCTGCATCACTTCATCGCCAGCAACCTTGCCGGTATTCGTGACCGTCACTTCAGCCTGAAGCGGCTCCCCAGCAGTAACCGGCTCCTCAGGAACCTTCAACCCGCCGTAAGTGAAGCTCGTATAGCTCAGCCCATATCCAAAGGGAAAGAGAGGCGTTCCCTCAAAGTACCGGTAAGTCCGGCCCTTCATCGTGTAGTCCTCAAAGTGAGGCAGCTGGTTCACGCCCGTGTAGAAGGTCACCGGCAGCCGTCCCGCAGGATTGTTTTTCCCCGAAAGTGTCTCGGCAATCGCCGCACCGCCCTCTTCGCCCGAGTACCATGCTTCGACAATCGCATTGGCATGTTCCTTCGCCCAGTTCACACTCAGCGCACTGCCGTTCATCAGCACCACCACCAGCGGTTTGCCGGTCGCAGCTACGGCCTCCAACAGCGCCTCTTCCGGCTTAGGCAAATCGAGGCTGGTGCGGTCGCCGCCCAGGAAACCCTCCTCGCTCGTCGGCATCTCTTCGCCCTCAAGCTGGCTGGTGATGCCCACCACGGCAATCACCACATCCGCATTCTTAGCCGCCGCTACCGCTTCAGGCTTTGGCGCCATATCCACCGGCTCCCAGATCAGTTGCGCCCGCGGCTTGCCTCCGCCCATCGGGCTATAGATGATCTGGAACGATACCTTTTGTCCCTTTTCCAGATGCACTCTACCCATCTTCGCTTCGGCGCCAACCGTCATGTATTCAAGCGCGACCTGTTTGCCATCCACGGTCGCCTGAGCAAAGCCATCCGCCAGCACGCCAATCTGGTAATCCCCGCTCTGCTTCGGCGTGATGAAACCCGACCACTGGACAAAAAGCCCCTTATTTCCCTTCGCTTCCGCGGGCAGATTCGCCTCCGTCATGTCGAGCGTCGTCTCCACCCGGCTCACAATGGGCTTTGGCGGAGCCATATTCAGTCCCAGCCCTGCGCTCTCGCTATAGTCGGCCTTCAGCCCCGGCTTACCATCCGGTGTTGTCAATAACTCGCTGGGCACAGGTTTGCCGTCGTTGCGCAAAAACTGCGTTCCCGCCACATACTGGATGGACGCGCCGGGAAACTCCGCCTTCAACCCCTCCAGCACACTCACCGTGTGGCTCGGAACGCCGTTGTAATTGCCCAGCAACACCCGCGTCTGGTCCGCCAATGGTCCCACCACCGCAATCTTCAATCCTGAACTCTTCAGCGGCAGCACGCCATCGTTCTTCAGCAGCACCATCGATTCATTCGCCATCTTGCGCGCCAGCGCCCTGTGCTCGGCGCTATCCAGCTCCTTCTCGTCAATCTTTGAGTAGGGCACCATCTCCGGAGGGTCGAACATGCCCAGCTTCATGCGCGCCGTAAACAACCGCACCAGCGCCGTATCGACATCGCTTTCCGCCAGATACCCCTGCCGCACCGCATCCACATACGGCTTGTAGTCGTGGTCGTCATTCACCTTGGCAAAAAAGTCCGCGCACTCGTTGTCCATTCCGCGCGTCAGCGAAATCGCCGATGCCTGCGCCTGCGTAGGCCGGTAATGATGGCCATTGAAGATGTCCGTGACCGCTCCGCAATCCGAAACCACGTAGCCCTTGAATCCCCACTTACCGCGCAATTGATCCACCAGCGTGAACTCATTGGCGCATCCCGGCTGGCCGTTGATCGAGTTATACGAACACATCACCGACCCAGCCTTGCCCTCCGTCACCGCCGCACGAAAAGCAGGCAAGTACGTGTCCACCTCGTCATGCTTGCTCACGTCCACATCGGCAAAGTGCCGAGTAGGCTCCGGTCCGCTATGCACCGCAAAGTGCTTCGGCGTCGAGATCACCCGGTAATACTTCGGATCGTCCCCCTGCATTCCGGTTACAAAGGCCACGCCCATCCGAGCCGTCAGGAACGGGTCTTCGCCGTAAGTCTCCTGCCCACGTCCCCAGCGCGGATCGCGAAAGATATTGATATTCGGCGCCCAGAAATCCAGGCCCTCAAAAATATTGCTATGCCCTGCGCGCATGGCCTGCACATGCTTGATGCGCCCCTCAGTGCTGATGGCAACTGCCATCTCATGAATGTGACTTGGATCGAAGGTCGCGGCAAGGCCAATCGGCTCCGGAAACTCCGTCGTCCCATTCACCGCGACGCCGTGCAGCGACTCGCTCCACCAGTCGTAAGCCGGTACATTGAGCCGCGGAATCGCACGCGCCTGGTTCACAAGCTGCGTGGCCTTTTCTTCCAGCGTCATCTGGCGCACCAGGTCGGCCGCTCGCTGCTCAGGGGTCAGATTGGTGTCCAGATAGGCCGCCTTTTGCTGGGCGGATGCAATCCAGGCGATGCTTGAAAATGCCGCCACAGCGGCAAGTAGTCGAAATCCACGGCTCTTCATGATTCTCTCCCGTCTTTGCGGTTCTCTCGAAGCAAATCGATTTCTGAAACCGCAAAGAAGCACAACTTGAAGTTGCGCCACCATAGATTTCGCAAAGAATCGATGTCAAGTAAAGTTTCGTAACAAATCGCTTTACTTAAGAGTGCCGTCGCGCACGGAGCTTGCACCGTTATCGCAGAGTCCTCATATAAACGATCAAATCGTCCACATCGTCCGACGACAATCTCCCCCGAAACGGCGGCATAAAAGGCCCTCCCCCAAGAATCGCGCTCCGTGCCTGCTCGATCGTCGGCCGCGGGCTTCGCTCAAAATACCCACGAAGCGAAGGCCCATGCTGCGCGTGTCCCGGCAGCAGGGAATGACATGCGATACAGTTCTTCCGGAACAGCGCAGCACCGTTCTCCGCCGAAGGCTGATGGCATCCGGTACAAGAGGCGATGGCCGCCAGCCCGCACCATGCCGCGAAGCCTCTCGACGGCATCCGCCTATCGCCTCACCGCAAGCAATCCATACACGTCCACTTCTCCTCTGGCGCCCACATACACATGCCCATTCACGATCGTTGGAATGTTGAACCGCAGCGCTTTTCCTGACCCATCGCGCCCCGCGTTTTGATTCGTGTTGTAAAGCTCATGCGCCACATTCGACGCATCGGCAGCGTGCAGCACCGCCGTCCTTCCCGGCGAGTTCCAACTCTTCGAACTCACCACCCAGACAATCCCATCCCGGTCGCCATTCGCGGAAATCGCCGGTGTCGCCGCGTGATCTTCAAACCGGAAGCTGCTCAATGCCTCGAAGGTAAGTCGCCCATCCTTCACTTCATAGGCGCGTAGCGCGTCGCTATCGCTGAGCACGTAAACATGATGGTTCCAATAAGCCATCGAGCCGTAAATGCCGCCCACCGTTCGAACCTCCTGCACCACGTCGCTGTCGCGGTCCGCGTGATAATGCCCCAGATGGTCGCGATCCAGCACATACATCACCGGCGCCTTGCCGCCCACAACCGCAAGATGTGGATGCGCTCCAGGCTGATCGGGCAATAGCAGCGGTCCACCCGATCCCAGATCGTCGTCATTCGCATCCAGTTCGTCCACGTTGTAGGGCGCAAAATAATCCCGAGGCCTGAGGCCATCGGAGCTCAGCTTCAGCAGCGAGTCTCCATAATCGCGACCGCCATTCCCGGCATCGAAGCGCCCATTGCCCGTCGCCACAAATACATTCCCATCCTTATCCGCCGCCGGACCGGTATCGCTCGCCCATATTCCGCCATCGTCTCCATCCGGAGAAGTATTGAAAACCGCCCTCTGCTTCAAGCTCTGCGCATCGTATGCCATCACCCACCCGTGATAGGGCCCAACATCGCAGGAGGAACCCCAGGACAAATACACCATGCCCTTCGCAAGCAGCAGCGCCGCCCGCGGATTCTCCCGCAGGGGATGAAATGCCACAACGCCGCCTGCGCTGCCGGTTCCGCGTCCTGCCACCGAGGCCTCGATCTCCACCGGGCCGCCAAATTTCTCCACCCCGTTGGTCACCGCCAGCGCATGAAGCTCCTGATGAAACTCAGTGTGCGAAAGCAAATGGTACTGTTTCGTCCGCGCCAGCACATACAGCGTTCCGGACCTCGCATCGATCACCGGAGTCGACGTAATGCCCACTTCCGGTTGGATAAAAGGGCATGCTGCATCTCTCGACGAAACCGTCGTCGCGCCATCCTTCAGAAAACTCACCTGCCACAGCGGCGCCGAAGGATTCCCGTAAGCGTCGAAGGCATATACGCTATCGTGCTCGGTGGCAATAAAGACCAGATCGTGCCGCCCCTTGCCGGGAACCTCCACACCCGCCAGGAAAAGCGGCTGCGCATAAACATCCCCATCCACCTTCATCGAGAATAGTTTTCCAAACTGTTGCGCATTGACGTTGCGCGGCGTCAGCGTCCGTTCATCCAGGTAGGCTCCAGTACGCGCGTTGTCGTACTGCGAAGTAGTCATCTGCGCTCCGCCCGCCAATCCAAAAGCAAAGACCGTAAGAATCAAGCAGGCCTTAAGGCACTTGCATCCAACTCCTCTCATTTCCACCTCACACGCCGCACCGGCAGCCGATCTCCAAGCCATTGCTTGCGAAGGCCATCTTACAACAATTGCTATGTAGTGTTCTATACTCATCTCCCGATCTGGTTCAAAACCGGCCAAGAATGCTCCAACATCCGCCCTGCTTTACACTAAAGATGTGAAGATAGCGCTCGCCCAGATCAACCCCACCGTCGGGGACTTCACCGGAAACATCGCCAAGATCCTCACCGCCAGCCAGCGCGCCGCCGGCTCTGGAGCCCGTCTCACCGTCTTTTCCGAGCTCGCAGTCTGCGGCTATCCGCCCGCCGACCTGCTAGAGAAGCCCAGCTTCCTCGCCCGCTGCGTCTCGGCCATCGAAGAGCTGCGCCACGCCACGGCATCGCTGCCTACTGCCATCCTGCTCGGCACCGCCCTGCCCGCGCCCGCCCGCTCCGGCAAACGCGCCGTCAACGCAGCCATCCTCCTCGATAAGGGGCAAATCCTACTCGAACAGCACAAGATGCTGCTGCCCTTCTACGACGTCTTCGATGAACAACGTTACTTCGCCCCAGCCACCAGCCAGCAGGTCATCGATTTCGAAGGCGAACGCCTGGCCATCACCATCTGCGAAGACGCCTGGAACGACAAGAACTTCTGGCCCCATCGCTTGTACCCGACCGACCCCATCGAAGACCTGATGCGCCAGCGGCCCACCATCCTGCTCAATATCTCCGCATCGCCCTTCTGGCATGGCAAAATCGAGACCCGCCGCCAGATGCTGGCCGCCATCGCCCTGCGCCACAAGATTCCGGTATTCATTACCAACCAGGTGGGTGGAAACGACAGCCTCGTCTTCGACGGCTCCTCCTTCGGCCTGGCCTCCGATGGCACCCTCCTTGCCGAAGCGGCGTCCTTTCGCGAAGACATTGTCATGGCCGAGAGTTCGACCGCCACCGGCCGCGCCCCTGCGCTGCCGGAAGACG
>Ga0302325_10002632_pt1 | contig 43318 bp, 41 predicted proteins | sample Palsa_T0_2_FD_201948 | JGI IMG/M metagenome (GOLD analysis project Ga0302325, IMG submission 201948) | Peat permafrost microbial communities from Stordalen Mire near Abisko, Sweden - Palsa_T0_2 | ecosystem: Environmental > Terrestrial > Soil > Palsa > Peat permafrost | place: Sweden: Abisko... | reverse complement strand
CTGCTGGAGGCGCACGCCCTGACCAATCCGTTCTGGCGGCATCGCCGCAACGACCTCAAATTCCACGTATAAGTGAATAGCGTTCGCGCCGTTGTTGCAATAACCGTGCTGCGGGGCAAGCCTAGGGCTGCTTCGACCGATTTTCCGCCGCCGTGACAGGTGAAAATGGTTGCAGATCTGCAAATCGTCAGGTCCCCGGCGCCACTTGCGCCTTCGCCGCAGCCGGCACCCGCCGTTGAGCGCGACCTTCGGCTCGACTTGTTTCGCGGCGTGGCGCTGTGGGGCATCTTTCTCGACCACATCCCGGAAAACGTCGTGAACTGGCTCACGATCCGCAATTACGGATTTTCCGACGCTACCGAAATCTTCATTTTCATCTCGGGCTACACCGCCGCGTTCGTTTACGGCCGCGCCATGAGCGAGCGCGGTTTTGTTGTGGCGAGCGCGCGCATCCTGCGGCGAGCCTGGCAAATCTACGTCGCGCACATTTTCCTGTTCACGATCTTCATGGCTGAGATCGCCTATGTAGCGGCGACGTTCGACAACCCACTGTATGCCGAGGAAATGAGAATCCTGGATTTCCTCAAGCAGCCGGATGTTACGATCTTCGAAGCGCTGATCCTGAAATTCAAACCGGTCAACATGGACGTGTTGCCGCTTTATATCGTGCTGCTGCTGCTGTTTCCGCCGATGCTGTTCGTCTTGCTCAGGCAACCGACATTTGCACTCGCCGGCTCGGCGCTGGTTTATGTGCTGACCTGGAGCTTTGACTTCAATCTGCCTGCCTATCCGAACGGTGTCTGGTTCTTCAATCCGTTCGCGTGGCAATTGCTGTTTGTCTTCGGCGCATGGTGCGCTCTCGGCGGCGCGCGCAAGCTCAATGTGGTGCTGCACTCACCCGTTATTCTGGCCATTGCCATAGCCTATCTCGTTTTCGCTTTTGCAATCACGCTGACCTGGTACGTGGAGCCGCTCGGACGCTTCGTGCCGAATTGGCTGAGCGACTGGATGTATCCGATCGACAAGACCAATCTCGACGTGCTGCGCTTTGCGCACTTCCTCGCACTTGCAACGATAACGGTACGGTTCGTGCCGCGAGACTGGCCCGGTCTCAAATCGCCGATTTTGCAGCCGGCGATCCGCTGCGGGCAACATTCACTCGAAATTTTCTGCCTGGGCGTGTTCCTCGCCTTCGCGGGGCAGTTCGTTATCAGCGAATATTCCGGCGGTCCGCTGATCCAGGTGGCTATTAGCCTAATCGGAATAATGATCATGGTGGCCACCGCAAATCTGATATCGTGGTACAAGGTAATAGAAGGGCGAAGCTCCTCATCGCGCGTCAAACTACCTGACGCAGACCTCGCGGGAGGCGAGGCATGACATTGCTGGTTACCATTCTTGCCGCAGTTGCACTTATTGACGGCGCTGTTGCGGCGGTTCCGGAGCCGAGTTGCGACGTGCCGCAGTCGTTTTTGGCAAGCGACAACGACCTCGGGCATGTCCTGAAGGAAGTGAAAATCCGGCAGCGGCTGGATATCAGCGTGATCGGCACCGGCTCATCCTCGCTACCCGGCCCCGACGGGACACGGTTCGCTTACCCGGCACAACTCGAACAAGCCCTGCAAAAGGATCTGCCGGGCGTCACCGTTAAGGTAACCGCGCACGTCGAACCGCGGGCGACGACGGCCGAAATGGGCAAGGACCTGCCGAAAATCCTCGCTGACGATCAGCCCTCGCTGGTCGTTTGGCAGGCAGGAACAGCAGACGCCATGACCAGCGTGGAACCGGAGGAGTTTCGCAACAGCCTCGACGACGGCGTTAGCGCCATCGAAAACAGCGGTGCGGACGTCATTTTGATGAATATGCAGTACAGCCCGCGCACGGAATCGATGATGGATGTCTCAGGCTATGCCGACATCATGCATTTTGTTGCGCAGCAACATAATGCGCTGTTGTTTGATCGGCTCGGGATCATGCATAATTGGAACGACAGCGGCACGTTCGACCTCTATGCCGCCACAAAGGACTATGATATGGCCCGACGTGTTCACGAGTGCATTGGGCGGGCCTTAGCGTCTCAGATCGTCAGTGCATCACATCTGGACGCTACGAGAATGCAGACAACGCGTTAATGTTTCCCTATAGATCAAAAGTCTTCGCCTGCCTGGCGCGGGCCGGTGTCGCCTCCGCGGTTCTTTCAGCGGTCGTTGCAGCGCGCGCGCTGCCGACTGAGCCTGCGCATAATGTCGCACCTGCGCTGACCGCTCCCGCTCACCCGGCGCTGCCGAACTCCTCCACGTCAAACCCGGCGCAGCCCATCGCGTGCAGCGCACCGGCACAATACGCGCGCCTTGATCGTCCGCTGGTGCGCACGGCACGCCAGCTTGCCGCCGGCGAGCCGCTCACCATTGTCGCAATCGGTTCTTCGTCAACGGCGGGAGCCGGCGCGAGCTCACCCGACGCAAGCTACCCGAACCGACTCGCGATCGAACTGAAAAAGCGATTCCCGGCGGCCGACATCACCGTGCTCAATCGCGGCGTCAACGGCGAAGAGACTACCGACATGATGACGCGGTTCGACAAGGACGTGTTCACCGCACATCCGCAACTCGTGCTGTGGCAGGTCGGAACCAATTCAGTGTTGCGGGACCGGCCGTTGCAGGAACACGCCGAACAAATGGATCACGGCATCGACGAGCTCAAGGCGAGCGGCGCGGACGTGGTCCTGATCGATCTGCAATATTCGCCTAAGGTCATCGAAGCATCCGAGACCCCGGAAATGGTCGACCAAATCGCCGCAGCCTCGAAGGAAAAGAATATCGATCTGTTCCGTCGCTTTGCGCAGATGCGCGATTGGCACGAAGCTCAGCACTTGCCGTTCGAAGCATTTGTGTCGCCCGATGGGCTGCATATGAACGACTGGGGCTATGCGTGCTGGGCGAAGATTTTGTCTGGCGCTATCGCCGAAGCAGCAACCCGCCCGGTGGCTTCCGCAGCCGCGCACGCACGGCCTTCGCACTAAGCGAGTCCTTCTTTCAGTTATCGTGGCGACGATTGGATCACCCGCCTGCCTGCGCGGATGATCCAATCAATCAAACCGCATCGAGCGCGCCCAAAACGTCTTCGACTATATCGTCGGGGTCTTCCAACCCGACTGACAATCGCACCAGCCCGTCAGTCACGCCGATCTCCGCCCGTTGCGCCGGCTTCAGCCGCTGGTGCGTCGTCGTTGCCGGATGGGTGATCAGGCTCTTGGCGTCGCCGAGATTGTTGCTGATACGCACAAGCTTCAGCGCGTCCTGAAAACGGAACGCGGCCGTTTTTCCACCCTTGATTTCGAAGGCGACCAGGGTGGAACCGCCGCGCATCTGCTTTTGTACCACGGCCGCCTGCGGATGATCCGGCCGGCCGGGATAGATCAGACGGGAAATCTTTGGATGGTCGGCCAGCGCCACAGACACGGTCGCCGCACTGTCCGTTTGCCGGCGCACGCGCACCGCCATTGTCTCCAGGCTCTTCAGCAGCACCCAGGCATTGAACGGCGATATGGAAGGGCCGGTCTGGCGGATTAGGATGTGAATATTGTCCATGATGAACTTTTGCGAGCCGAGCACGACGCCGCCAAGGCAACGCCCCTGCCCGTCGATGTGTTTGGTCGCCGAATAGACGACGCAGTCGGCACCAAGCGCGAGCGGCGATTGAAACAGCGGCGTCGCAAACACATTGTCGACCACCAGCGTCGCGCCGGCCGCGTGCGCGATCTTCGCCACTTCGGCGATGTCGATGACATCGAGTGCGGGATTGGTCGGGCTCTCGAGAAAGAACGTCTTGGTGTTTGGCCGCACTGCGTTGCGCCATTCATCAAGATTACAGCCGTTTACCAGTGTCGAAGTGACACCGAACCGCGGCAGGTAATCCTCGATGACATAGCGGCAGGAGCCGAACATGGCTTTCGAGCCGACCACGTGATCGCCGGCCTTGAGCTGCCCGACCAAGGAAATCGTAACAGCGGCCATTCCGGTCGCCGTCGCACGCGCCGCTTCGGCGCCCTCGAATGCCGCCATGCGCCGCTCGAACATGTCGATCGTCGGATTGGCAAAGCGTGAATACTGGTAACCCGGATCTTCGCCCTTAAAGCGCGCTTCCGCCTGGGCGGCGGTGTCGTAAACGTAGCCTTGGGTCAAAAACATCGCCTCGGAGGTCTCACCGAACTGCGAACGCAGCGTGCCGGCGTGAACCAGTCGGGTTTCCGGGCGATACTTCTTCTCGGTCGATGTTGACATGTGGGCCTCCGGCCAAACAAAAACCCGGCCGGGAGGAATATCCTCAGGCCGGGCTCACACATCCCCGGCCTTTTAGCTATTTATTTTACGTGGCTAGCAAGCCGGCCGGCTCAAATGACCACGGGATAACGGGGCTTATACGCCGCACCCATCTTTGCGTCAAACCACGTGTGAGGTTAGATCGCCGCTGAAAAACATGCCGCTCACCTTTGCGCCATCCGACAGTGGGATACTGCCCGACCGCATGATCGCGGAACTCGCGGCAGACGGCGGCATTCGCGCGCACTATCCGTTCGCCCCCGGCCAGGTCCAACCGGCAAGCCTCGACCTTCGTCTCGGCTCGGTGGCCTATCGTGTGCGCGCAAGCTTTCTGCCCGGCCCGGGCACCACGGTCGCGGAGCGTATCAATGAGCTCAAGCTGCACGAGTTCGCACTGACCTCCGGCGCTGTGCTGGAGACTGGATGCGTCTATATCGTGCCGCTGATCGAGCGGCTCGATCTGCCCGCAGACATCGCGGCTTCGACCAATCCCAAAAGCTCGACCGGCCGGCTTGATGTTTTCACCCGCGTCATCGCCGACGAGACGCGTGGCTTCGATCGCGTCGCGGCTGGCTACAGCGGGCCGCTTTACGCCGAGATCAGTCCGAAAACATTTCCTATCCTGGTGCGCGAGGGCACGCGGCTCTCCCAGCTTCGATTGCGGCGCGGCGAGGCGACGCTGAGTGCGGAAGCGCTGCGCGCCTTGCATGCAAGCGAGCGCCTGGTCGATCGCGCCGAAGCGGTGATGGGCGACGGCGTCGCCGTAAGCATCGATCTCTCAGGCTCGGGGCTGCGCACGAACGGCGCCGGCATTGTCGGCTATCGCGCCAAGCGCCACACCGCCGTGATCGAAGTCGATCAGCGCGACGCCTATGAGGTTGCGGATTTCTGGGAACCGATCGCGGCACGCGCCGACAACAGCCTGATCCTCGATCCCGACGAGTTTTACATCCTCGCGTCGAACGAAGCGGTGCAAGTGCCGCCCGATTATGCCGCGGAAATGGTGCCGTTCGATCCGCTGGTCGGCGAATTCCGCGTGCACTATGCGGGCTTCTTCGATCCGGGCTTCGGTTACGCGGGATCCGGGGGAACCGGTTCGCGTGCGGTGCTCGAAGTTCGTTCGCGCGAAGTGCCGTTTATTCTCGAGCACGGACAGATCGTCGGGCGACTGGTCTACGAGAGGATGATGGCGCGTCCCGACCAGCTTTACGGCAGCGGCATTGGCTCTAACTATCAGGCGCAAGGGCTAAAACTGTCGAAGCATTTTCGGACGTAAGCCGCCTGGCCTAAAATTGTTGTGGTATTGTCCACATTTCTTGCTGGAACATGATCTTTCGGAAAACCGGAAGGCCGCTTTTTCCGGATCATATTCTAGGGCCGCAAAGGCAGCACGATGCGCGCAGCCATCTTCAGCGTTGCACTGGCGACGGTCGCGGCGCTCGCGTCCGCATCGGCGATTTTCGCGCAGTCCGGTTACGACCGGCCGGGCGGAGATTTCTCCAGCGCGGCCGTGCCGAACGGCGATCCGGCGGTTTGCGCGTCGCGTTGCGAGCGCGACAATCGCTGCCGGGCCTGGAGCTTTTCCTATCCGTCGGCGTCCGGCGCGCCGGCGATGTGCTGGCTGAAGAAGGACATCGTACCGCCGGTCGAGTCGGGTTGCTGTGTCTCCGGAGTACGGGGCGCCGGCGTCATCGAACCGCGCGTCGGCGGCGCGACCGAATATTCAATCGATCGCACCGGCGGCGATTATCGCTCGTTTGAAACGCCGCCCGATCCCAAGGGCAAGGCATGCGCCGATGCCTGCCAAGGGGAGAACCGCTGCCGGGCCTGGACCTATCGGCGGCCGGGCTACAGCGTGACAACCGCGCATTGCTATCTGAAAGACGCGATCAAACCGCCGCGGCGGCGGCCATGCTGCATTTCCGGCGTGGTGCGATAAGCGTGCCGTTATCGAACGGCGGTGAAGAACCGTGATGTGCGAAAGCCCGCCGGCCATTTCCACAGCGGCTCGCTCCTGACGCCGAGATCCCACGATCCAACCAGAACGTCGACACGCCCCACCAGATCCGAAACCGGCAACAGCCCGACACCGCCTTCGTCGAGCGGAACACGGCTGTCGGCGGAGTTGTCGCGATTATCGCCCATGACAAAAAGATGGCCCGGCGGGATGGTAAGCTCCTGCATGTTGTCAAACATGCCGAACGTATCGCGTTTGAAGATCGTATACTCGCGATTGCCGGGCAGCGTCTCGATGAAACGGGCAATAGGTTGGCGCGAGCCGTCTTCGGACTCATTTTGCCCGGTACCATCCGGCCTGATCCCGACCGGCGCACCGTTGATCCAAAGCCGACCTTCGTGCATCCCGATGCGATCGCCGGGCAATCCGACGACTCGCTTCACCCAGATTTGCGACCGGTCGCCCGGCCAGCGGAATACGACAACATCGCCACGCTGTGGCAGGGCGCCGAGAACACGTTGCGTTTCAGGCAGCGTGACAAAAACCGGGAGCGATGCCGAACTGTAACCGTAAGGATATTTGGTCGCCAGCAGTTCGTCGCCGATCTGCAATGTCGGCTCCATCGAGCCGGACGGCACGTAATAGGGTTCAGCGATCGCGGTCTTCGCCGCAATAACGATCAGCACGATCGCAGCAATATCAACGATATTCTTGATCCAGCCTTTCATGCTGCCGAGTTCCCGCAAACCGCGCCCTTCACGAGCGTAAGCACGCCGGCGCAATCAACCGGTGCCGCCAACCGTGATCTGATCGATCCGAAGCGTCGGCTGCCCGACGCCGACCGGGACACCCTGGCCGTTCTTGCCGCACGTGCCGATGCCGTTATCGAGCGCCATATCGTTGCCGACCATGGAAATGCGATGCAGGTCGGTTGGACCGTTGCCGATCAGCATGGCGCCCTTGATCGGCGCGCCGACTTTGCCGTTCTCGATCTTGTAGGCTTCCGTGCACTCGAACACATACTTGCCCGATGTGATGTCGACCTGGCCGCCACCGAAATACGTCGCATAGACGCCGTTCTTCACCGACGCGATGATCTCGCCCGGCTCGTGGTTGCCGGCGAGCATGTAGGTGTTGGTCATGCGCGGCATCGGCACATGCGCGAAACTTTCGCGCCGGCCATTGCCGGTCGGCTTCATATTCATCAGCCGCGCGTTCTGGCGATCTTGCATGTAGCCGACGAGCTTGCCGTCCTCGATCAGGACGGTGCGATTGGTCGGTGTGCCTTCGTCATCGATCGAGAGCGAACCGCGGCGCTGTGCGATCGTGCCGTCGTCGACCACGGTCACGCCCTTGGCCGCGACCTGCTGGCCCATCAAGCCGGCAAACGCCGAGGTCTTCTTGCGATTGAAATCGCCTTCGAGTCCGTGACCGACCGCTTCATGCAGCATGACGCCAGGCCAGCCCGGACCAAGCACAACGTCCATTTCGCCGGCCGGTGCCGGCACCGCGTCGAGATTGATCAGCGCCTGCCGCACCGCGTCGTCGGCAATGGCCTGCCAGGCGTCGGTGGCGATAAAGCGCTCATAGCTTTCGCGGCCGCCGTAACCGGCGCTGCCGGTTTCCTGGCGATCGCCGTCGCCAACCACGACGGAGACATTGACCCGCACCAGCGGGCGGACGTCGCGATAGGTTTCACCGTCACCGCGCAGGATTTCGACCGCCTGCCAGGTCGCAGCCAGCGTCGCGGAAACCTGCCGAACCCGTGGGTCCTTGGCGCGGGTATAAGCGTCGATGGCTTCAAGAAGCCGCGCCTTGGCATCGAAAGCAGGCGCAGCGAGCGGGCTGTCTTCACCATAGAGCTTGACGTTGGTGCGGGCAGGCGGGGCGGCATACTCGCCGGAATAACCGCCTTTGACGGCGCGAACGGCATCGGCGGCGCGCTCGATCGCCGCCTCCGAAATATCGGAGGCGTGAGCGTAGCCAACCGCTTCGTCCTTCACGGCGCGCAGCCCGAAGCCTTGCGAGGTATCGTAGATCGCCTGCTTGAGCCGGCCGTTATCGAACACCAAAGCTTCCGACTGGCGATATTCGAGGAACAGCTCACCGTCATCCGCACCGTCGAGGCCGCGCGAGACAATCTTGGCAAGGCGCGGACGGTCGAGGCCAGCACGATCGACAAGTGACGTAGGGGCTGCAGTCTTGGCAGCAGCAGTGTTGGGGGCAGCAGTGTTGGGGGAAGCAGTCATGGCGACATCCTGGGGGAACTGCGGAAAGCTTCTCCATAGATAGTCGCTTCGCGGGCACGGCGCGAGGGGCGGAAATACCGACTAATTCTGCTTGGGTATGCCGGCCGCCTCGATAACCGCGCCCCATTTGGCAATGTCGGACTTCATCCGCGCCGTCATGTCGTCCGGCGTACCCCAGCGCATCTCCATGCCCATTTGCGCCGCTCTGCTCTGCATGTCCGGGCTTGGAATGACGTCCTTCATCGCGGCACCAAGCGTCGCGACCACCGTCTTCGGCGTCGCGGCAGGAACCGAAATGCCGTTCCAGCTGGACACCTCGTAACCCTTGATGCCGCCTTCGATCACGGTCGGAACATCGGGCAAATAGACGGTGCGCTTCGGCCCGGTCGATGCCAGCGCCACGATCTTCTTGTCGGCAAGTAAGCCACTGATCGCGGCATAGACCTCAAACGCGACGTCGACATCGTCCCGCATCACCGCGCCGACCATGTCGGGCGAAGTCCGGAACGGAACGATCGCGGCCTTGATATTGGCGGTGCTGAGGAACAGCTCCGCCGCCAGATTCTGCGTACTACCGGGATTTATGGTGCCGATATTGATCTTGCCCGGATTGGCCTTTGCGGCGGCAACAAAATCCTGCGCCGATTTCAGCGGCGATTCGGGCCGCGTCACGATCAGGAGATCGTAGAATGACACGGTCGAGATCGAGGCGAAGTCCGTCAGCATGTTATAGGGAAGCTTGTTGAACAGAGCTTCGGCGATTGCGTAATTATTCCCCGTCATCAGAAGTGTGTAGCCATCTGCCACCGCGCTCGCACCGGCTTGCGCGGCTATCACACCACCAGCGCCGGGACGGTTTTCGATAACGAATTGCTGCTTCAGGCGGTTCGACAATTTCTCGCCGAGCATGCGCATGCCGACATCGGCAACACCGCCCGGCGCATAAGGAACGATGAGGGAGACCGGGCGGGTTGGATAATCGCTCTGTGCTCGCGCCGTGGCCGAAAGTGCGGTGCTGAGCGCAGCCGCGACCGCCATAGATTTAAAAGCAGCCCTGGATTTAAAAAATGAACGCACCCAGCCCTTCCTCCCCCGTAATTATTGGGCGGAAGGGTAAGCATCCGAACCGCAGCGTCAATAATCCGCAATGCCGCGCCGGTTACGGCAGTTTGTCGTAGCCTTCGCCAAAGCCCTTCAGACTCATGGGAAAGCCGATGCCTTCCTCGGGCGTCTGGAAAATGATGAAGGTGGATGTCTGGCCGTTGCGCAACTGGTTGATCAGGTTGTCGTCCATGACCACCTCGGCGACACAGCCGTTGGGCAGGCAGCGCACGAACCCGGCGCGGCCGACGTCCTGATTGTCAATCTTCAGCCCGAGCCCCGACGGGATTAGCACGCCGAGCGGGGCCACCACCCGCATCAGCCGGCTCTTCTGGTCGCTGGTCTTGAGCACGATAACGGTGAGACCGACGTTTGGCCGGTCCTCGGCGGTCACGCTCTGCATCAGCGCGCATTGCTCGCTTTGCGCACCGGGGGGCGTTTCACAGCGGATCTGCCAATCGCCATGAACCGAGCGCACCGCGCCCTGCGCAGCCGCCGGTCCTGCGAGCATGGTCGATGTGCCAAGCAGAACCGCGAAGCCGGCAGCTATAGTGGCATACAGCCGCGTCCGCCGTGCGACATCGCGTATCGCCATTATCGTGTTCCCCTGACGCACCGCCGGCAAACAGGCGGTACTTTTGCGAATCAGCGGGCTTTGCAGCCACGCGAGCCTGCCTACCGTGAGATTCTGCAGTGTTCAAGCTGATCAAAACCAAGGCATTGTGGCTGCGCAAAGGTGGAAAATTGTAGCCCACGACAGTCCCCGCCGCAGCCCTGCATAATGCTTATCCCAAGGCCTCAAATCACGCCTATTCAGTGCATTGCAGCAGGCCCGGATTTATGGTTTGAGGGGTTGGGATTCCCCCATCCCGCCGATGCCTGCCGACCAGACCCGTTTCCGAGCGAGGCGTGCAGGTGGCGTCATACTGCTGCGGTCGGCTACGGACACAGTCTGCACCGCCCGTGGGCGGTCATGGCCAAGATCAGAAACAGGGAGCTAAGAGACCGATGAAGGTGCTGTCTCGTTTGACCGCCGTTGCGGCGACTGTTGTGGCCCTGTTTGCGGGAGCCGGCGCTGCATTTGCCGGCCTCGGCCAGCCGACGCCGTGGGAACTCGGCCTCCAGGACGCCGCGACACCCGTCATGGCGGACATCACCAGCTTCCATACTTTCGTGCTCTGGATCGTCACAGCCATCACGATCTTCGTTCTGGCCCTGCTGCTGATCTGCATCTTCCGCTTCAATGCCCGCGCCAATCCGACGCCGTCGCGCACCACCCACAACACGCCGATCGAGGTGGCTTGGACGATCGTTCCGGTCATTATCCTGGTGCTGATCGCAATCCCGTCGTTCCGGCTGTTGTTTACCGAGCTCGACGTACCGACCCCGGACCTCACCGTGAAGGCCACGGGCAAGCAGTGGTACTGGAGCTACGCCTATCCCGATAACGGCAACTTCGAATTCGATTCGCTGATCGTCGCCGAAAAGGATCTCAAGCCCGGCGATCTCCGGCTGCTCACCGTTGACAACGAGTTGGTGGTGCCGGTGAACAAGGTGGTGCACGTGCTGGTGACCGGCGCCGACGTGATCCACTCCTTCGCGGTGCCCTCGTTCGGCATCAAGATCGACGCCGTTCCGGGCCGCATCAACGATACATGGTTCAAGGCGACCATGACCGGTGTGTTCCATGGCCAATGCTCCGAATTGTGCGGCAAGGATCATTCGTTCATGCCGATTACGGTTCGTGTGGTGGACGACAAGGATTTCACCGCATGGATTGCACAGGCGAAGCAAAAGTTTGCCGGCGCCGACAGCGCTCCGGCTAACATGGTGGCAGTGAACGCGCTGGCGAAGTGACGAGCTGAAACAGGACTGCATAACGATTAGGCCGAAGAAGACGGGCGGCGGCTAACGAAGGAACTGGCAATGGATACGATGGCACACGCGGAACACGGCCACGACGACAACGGTCACGCTATTCCGCACGGCTGGCGCCGCTATCTTTATTCGACGAACCACAAGGACATCGGCACGATGTATCTTGTGTTTGCGCTGTTTGCCGGACTAATCGGCGGGTGCCTGTCGATCGCGATCCGTGCCGAGCTGATGTATCCCGGCCTGCAGTTCTTCCACGAGACACACTATTACGACGTCGTGGTCACCGCGCACGGTTTGATCATGATCTTCTTCATGATCATGCCGGCGATGATCGGTGGCTTCGGCAACTGGATGGTGCCACTGATGATCGGCGCGCCGGATATGGCGTTCCCGCGCATGAACAACATCTCGTTCTGGCTGCTGCCGGCGTCGTTCGCGTTGCTGCTGTCGTCGATGTTCTTCGAAGGTGAGCCGGGCGCATTGGGCGCCGGCACCGGATGGACCATCTATGCACCGCTGTCGACCTATGGCCACCCCGGCCCGGCGATGGATTTCGTGATCCTGTCGCTGCATCTTGCCGGCGCTTCGTCGATCCTCGGCGCCATCAACTTCATCACCACAATCTTCAACATGCGCGCACCCGGCATGACGCTGCACAAGATGCCGCTGTTCGTGTGGTCGCAGCTCGTGACGGTGTTCCTGCTGCTGCTGGCGCTTCCGGTACTCGCCGGCGCCATCACCATGCTGCTCACCGACCGCAATTTCGGCACGACGTTCTTCGATCCGCAGGGCGGCGGCGATCCGCTGCTGTTCCAGCACCTGTTCTGGTTCTTCGGCCATCCCGAAGTTTACATCCTCATCCTGCCGGGCTTTGGCATGGTCAGCCAGATCGTGTCGACTTTTTCCAGGAAGCCGGTATTCGGCTATCTCGGCATGGCCTACGCCATGGTGGCGATTGGCGGCATCGGCTTCGTCGTGTGGGCGCACCACATGTACACGGTCGGCATGTCCTCCACCGTGCAGGCCTATTTCATCGCCGCCACCATGGTGATCGCGGTGCCGACCGGCGTGAAGATCTTCTCGTGGATCGCCACGATGTGGGGCGGCTCGATCGAGTTCAAGACGCCGATGCTGTGGGCGGTTGGCTTCATCTTTCTGTTCACGCTCGGCGGCGTGACCGGCGTGGTGCTGGCCAACGCCGGCGTCGACCGCGTAATGCAGGACACCTATTACGTCGTCGCGCACTTCCACTACGTGCTGTCGCTCGGCGCCGTGTTCGCGATCTTCGGCGGCTGGTATTACTGGTTCCCGAAGATGACCGGTTACATGTACAGCGAATTCATCGGCAAACTGCACTTCTGGCTGACCTTCATCGGCGTCAACATCGTGTTCTTCCCGCAGCACTTTCTTGGCCTCGCGGGCATGCCGCGCCGCATCGCCGACTATCCAGACGCCTTCGCCGGCTGGAACTTCGTCTCGTCGATCGGTTCCTATATCTCCGGCTTCGGCGCGCTGGTGTTCTTCTTCGGGATCATCCACGCCTTCGTGCGCAAGGAGCGCGCTCCGGCCAATCCGTGGGGACCGGGCGCGACTACGCTTGAATGGACACTGTCATCGCCGCCGCCGTTCCATCAATTCGAGACGCTGCCGCTGATCAAATGAGCGTCACGGTCGCACGCGTCGAACCAAGCATCGCCGGAGCCGGCGATTACATCGAGCTGATGAAGCCACGAGTCATGTCGCTCGTGGTGTTCACCGCGCTGGTCGGCCTCTACGTGGCGCCGGGTCATATACATCCGGTGATGGCGGGGGCGGCGCTGCTCTGCATCGCTGTCGGCGCCGGCGCCGCCGGCGCGCTCAACATGTGGTACGACGCCGACATCGACGCAAAGATGGCGCGCACCGCCGGCCGTCCAATTCCCCGCGGGCACATCGCGCCCGGCGACGCGGCGGCTTTCGGTATGACGCTTGCGGCGTTCTCGATCGTAACGCTGGGCGTATTGATCAATTGGTTTTCGGCTGCCTTGCTGGCATTCACGATCTTTTTCTACGTCGTGATCTACACGATGTGGCTGAAGCGCTCGACGGCGCAGAACATCGTCATCGGCGGTGCGGCAGGCGCATTGCCCCCGATGATCGGATGGGCGGCGGCCACCGGCTCCATTGCCGTGGAGCCGATCGTCCTGTTCCTCATCATCTTTTTCTGGACGCCGCCGCATTTCTGGGCGCTATCGCTGTACCGCACGGAAGACTATGTGCGCGCCGGCATTCCAATGCTGCCGGTTGTCGCCGGCGCAACCGAAACCCGCCGTCAGATCCTGCTTTATACCCTGATACTGGCCCCGCTCGGCGTTGCGCCGTGGCTGCTCGGCTATGCCGGTCTCGGTTATGGCGTCGTCGCGGTGGTAACCGGCGCCATCATGATCGCGCTGGCGTTGCGCGTGCGCACCGAGCGCGAGGACCATAATGCAAGCAAGCAACTGTTCGCCTTCTCGATCCTCTACCTGTTCCTGCTGTTCGCCATGCTCCTCGTCGACCGGATGACAGGAGGGCTTTCGAGCCTTTTCGCATGACGATATCGAGTGTCACCATGAGCGACATGCAAAAGCCCGAACCGGGAATCAGACTAACCGAGCAACAGCTTCGCGCCCGGCGAAACCGGTCAATCGCCATTGCGCTCGCACTCGGCGCCTTCGTCGTGGTGATTTTCCTGGTGACGTTGGTGAAACTCGGCGGCAACGTGCTTACGAGGCCGATGTGACACCTGAACCCCGTATCCCGCAGCAAAGGCGCGCTACGCGGCGCGACATGATCATAGCTTTCGTTTGCGGCGGCGTGGTTGCTGTCATGGTCGGCGCATCATTCGCCGCGGTGCCGTTCTACAACTGGTTCTGCCGCACGACCGGCTACGGCGGCACGACACAGCGCGCCGAAGCGGCACCGACGCAAATCGGAAATCGCACAATCACGGTTTACTTCGACTCGAATGTTGCCGGCGGCCTGCCCTGGTCGTTCGAGCCCGAGCAAAGGACGGTCGACGTCAAACTCGGCCAGGTCGTTACGATCTACTATCACGTCACCAACGAGTCGGCCCGCGTCACCACCGGGCAGGCCGCCTATAACGTCAATCCGCCGACCACCGGCATCTACTTCGAGAAGATCAACTGTTTCTGTTTCACGGAACAGACGCTGAAACCCGGTGAAAAGCGCGACATGGCGGTGGTGTTCTATGTTGATCCGAAGCTCGCCAACGACAGCGAGCAGGACGGCACCAATATGATCACTCTTTCCTATACGTTCTATCCGGTGAAGGAGCCGGAGCAGCCGGTAGCAACGACGATTGAGCCTGGAAAGTCCGGGCACATTTAAGTAAAGCAACGACAATGGCGCGTCCGGCAATGACGGCGGCGCCAAGGTGGAGATGAGAACGATGGCCGACGCCGCACACGCCCAACACCATGACTACCACCTGGTGAATCCGAGCCCCTGGCCAGTGATCGGTGCAACGTCGGCGTTCCTGGCTGCGGTCGGCGCCATTCTCTGGATGCACCATGTGGCAGCGTATGCGCCGGTGATTTTCGGCGTCGGCGCCATCGGCATCGCCTACACCATGATCGGCTGGTGGCGGGACGTCATCTACGAAGCAGAGGTCGAGCACGATCACACCCGCGTGGTGCAGATTTCGCACCGTTACGGCATGATCCTGTTCATCGCCTCCGAGGTGATGTTTTTCGTCGCCTGGTTCTGGGCCTACTTCAATACTGCGCTGTTTCCGGATCAGATTCAGGACATCGGGCGGATCGCCTTTACCAGCGGCGTATGGCCACCGAAGAGCATCCAGACCTTCGATCCCTGGCACTTCCCGCTGCTCAACACCTTGATCCTGCTCACGTCGGGCACCACGGTGACCTGGGCGCACCATTCGCTACTGGAAAACAACCGCAAGGGCCTGGTCTGGGGTCTGGCCTGCACCATCGTGCTCGGCCTGTGCTTCACCTGCGTGCAGGGCTGGGAATACGCGCATGCCGCATTCCATTTCTCCGGCAACATGTACGGCGCCTCCTTCTTCATGGCGACCGGCTTCCACGGCGTGCACGTCATCATCGGCACGACATTCCTGATTGTCTGCCTGTTCCGCGCGCTGGCCGGCCAGTTCACGCCGACCCAGCATCTCGGCTTCGAGTTCTGCGCCTGGTACTGGCACTTCGTCGACGTGGTGTGGCTATTCCTGTTCGCATGCATCTACGTCTGGGGCGGCGGCGCCGCGGCGGGCTAAGTCAGGCCATAACTTCTCCGTTCATTCCCGCGAACGCAGGAATCCGGTCGGCGGGTCCCCGCTTTCGCGGGGACGATCGGCTATCTACATTCCTGCAATGAGCGCGAACACGATCGAAACGCTATCAGGATCGATCCGCGCGGGCTTGTCCTGTGCTTGCCCGCGTTGCGGGCAAGGCAAACTGTTTCAGGGCTTCCTGACGCTGCGGCCACGCTGCGACGCGTGCGGGCTTGATTATGGCTTCGCCGATTCCGGTGACGGGCCGGCGGTTTTCATTATGTTTATTGCCGGCTTCATCGTGGTCGGAGCCGCGCTGATCGTCGAAGCGCTTTATCATCCACCCTACTGGGTGCATGCGGTGCTTTGGATTCCGCTGATACTCCTCGTCACGCTCGGGCCGCTACGCCCGATGAAGGGGCTGATGATCGCCTTGCAGTACCACCACAAGGCGGAAGAAAGCCGGTTCGGCGGAGGCGAGCGTTGAGCACGGACGACGAGCACGGCCGCTCATGGCTCGGGCTTTTGCTGCCCGCAATAGTCGCCTTCCTCATTCTGATCGGACTCGGCACCTGGCAGGTTGAGCGCAAGGCCTGGAAGGAAGGATTGATTGCCGCGCTGACCGAGCGGCTCGGTGCGGCGCCGGTAGCGCTGCCTGCCGCCAAGGACTGGCAAAACCTCGATCAGGCCGGTGATGAATACACCCGCGTCACCTTCAGCGCCCAATTCGACAATGCGGCCGAAGCGCTGGTTTACGGCGCAGCCTCGGCTTTTCGTCCGGACGTGACCGGCCCGGGCTATTGGGTCTTCACCCCCGCGCGACTCGCTGACGGCAGCACCGTCATCGTCGATCGCGGCTTCATTCCCGAAGAAAAGAAGAATCCAACGGCGCGCGAAGCCGGGCAGATCGCCGGACCTGTTACAATCGTCGGCACGTTGCGCTGGCCCGACGCGCGGCACTGGTTCACGCCCAACGACGACCCCGCACACAATCTTTGGCTGTCCCGCGATCCGCAGTCGATCGCGGCGGCAAAGGGTCTCGGCACAGTTGCGTCGTTCTTTGTGGAGCAGGAATCCCCGGTTCCGCCCGGCGGGTTGCCACACCCTGGCAAGCTTGTCGTGGCGTTGCCGGACAACCACCTGCAATACGCCATTACGTGGTACGGACTGGCCGCAGCCTTGGCTGTGACGTTCGCCGTTTGGGCCATTAGTTCGCGCCGGCGCAAGCACCCGCCCTATCCTTCTCGTTCCTTGTGAAGCCAGTCGTTTTGCTATTAGTGTGCGGTGGCTTCGGGCTTATGGACCGTCGCCGCTCTACCTAAATAACGCATTGAATCAATAGGTTAATGCAACACGTCTCGACCAGGGGCGAGGCCCCGCCGCTCGGCTTTGCCGAAGCCATGCTCGTGGGCCTTGCCCGCGACGGCGGCCTTTACGTGCCCGAATCCTGGCCGCGGCTGGAGCCAAAAACGATCGCCGCCTTCGCCGGCCGGCCTTATGCCGAGGTCGCGCTTGAGATCATTCGGTGCTTCGCCGGCGACTCGATCGCCGAGCCTGAGCTCGCCCGCATGGTGCGGGATGCTTACGGCACATTCCGGCATCCCGCCGTCGCGCCGCTGGTTCAGCTGAACGTCAATACCTTCATGCTCGAGCTGCATCACGGGCCGACGCTCGCCTTCAAAGACCTGGCGATGCAGCTCCTCGCCCGGCTGATGGATCACGTGCTGGCGGCGCGCGGCGAACGCCGCACTATCGCTGTTGCAACCTCGGGCGATACCGGCGGCGCCGCAGTGGAAGCGTTCCGCGATTGCAACCAGGTCGATCTCGTCGCGCTGTTCCCGCACAACCGGATTTCCGACGTTCAGCGGCGGATGATGACGACAGCCGCGTCCGCCAACATCAACGCGGTTGCGATCGACGGCACATTCGACGACTGCCAGGCGATCGTGAAAGGCCTGTTCAATCACAACGATTTTCGTGAGCGGGTACGGCTGTCCGGCGTCAACTCTATCAACTGGGCGCGCATCGTCGCGCAGGTGGCGTATTATTTCACCGCGGCGGTAGCGCTCGGCGCGCCGGCGCGAAAAGTGGCCTTCACGGTGCCGACCGGCAATTTCGGCGACATCTTTGCCGGCTACGTGGCCCAGCGGATGGGCTTGCCGATCGAACGGCTGATGATCGCAACCAACGTCAACGACATCCTGAGCCGGACACTGGCAACGGGCACCTACGCGCTGCACGACGTGGTCGCGACCACCTCGCCGTCGATGGACATTCAGGTGTCGTCGAATTTCGAGCGACTGCTGTTCGACGCCTATGGCCGCGACGGCAGCGCCGTTCGCGCGCTGATGGGCTCACTGTCGCAGTCGCGCCGTTTCACGCTGTCAGGAACTGCCTTGGCGGAGATCCGCACCCTGTTCACCGCCGATCGCGCCGGCGAGGACGAGGTTTCGGCGACAATCCGCGCCATCAAGCGCGAAACCGGCAATCTGATCGATCCGCACACCGCGGTCGGCGTTGCGGTTGCGGAAAAGCAGCAGCGCGATCCGGCAGTGCCGATGGTCGTGCTGTCGACCGCGCATCCCGCCAAGTTCCCCGATGCAGTCGAGGCCGCATGCGGCACGCGCCCGGCGCTCCCCGATTGGCTTGCCGATCTCGACAAACGTCCGGAGCGCGTCACCGTGCTGCCGGCTGACCAGTCCGCGGTTGAACGCTTCGTGCTTTCGACGAGCCGTGCCGCACACGAAGGAGCGGCCGCATGAGCGTCCAGCTGACGACCCTGAAATCCGGCATCAATGTCCTCACCGATACGATGCCGCACCTGGAAACCGCATCGCTCGGCGTCTGGGTGGCGTCCGGCAGCCGCGACGAACGCCATGACGAGCATGGCATCTCGCACCTGCTCGAACACATGGCGTTCAAAGGCACGCGGCGGCGAACCGCGCGTCAGATCGCAGAAGAAATCGAGGCGGTGGGCGGCGATCTCAATGCCGCGACCGGCGCGGAGAGCACCGCCTATTACGCGCGAGTGCTCAAGCAGGACGTGCCGCTCGCGCTTGATGTGTTGTCGGACATTCTGTCCGACCCGGCATTTGCTCCAGACGAGTTGCTGCGCGAACAGAGTGTCATCGTGCAGGAAATCGGCGCTGTTGCCGACGCCCCGGACGATCTGATTTTCGAGCATTTGAACGAGATCGCGTTTCCGGACCAGCCGCTCGGCCGCTCGATTCTGGGCACCGCGAAGACGGTTCGCTCATTCGATGGCGACAGCTTGCGCGGCTATCTCGCGCGCAATTACCGGGCGCCCGATCTCGTCGTCGCCGCAGCCGGCGCTGTCGACCACGAAGCGGTGGTGGCCGAAGTCGAGAAGCGCTTTGGCAGCTTTGACGGCCCCGCCAGCCCGATGCCAGAGCCGGGAAAGTTCGGCGGCGGCAGTCGCATCGAGAAGCGCGAGCTCGAGCAGGTGCATATCGCGCTGGCTCTCCCCGGGGTCGCCGTGAACGACCCCACGCTCTACAGCCTTCAGGTTTTCACCAGTATTCTCGGCGGCGGCATGTCATCGCGCCTGTTTCAGGAAGCGCGCGAGAAGCGCGGCCTGTGTTATTCGATTTATTCCTTTCACATGCCCTATACTGACGTTGGCATGTTCGGCCTTTATGCCGGGACTGATGCTGCCGACACCTCCGAACTGATGCGGGTGATTGTCGACGAGATCACCAGCACGGCCGAAACCATCACCGAGCCGGAAGTCGCGCGGGTCAAGGCACAGATGAAAGTCGGCTTGCTGATGGCGCTGGAAAGCTCCGGCGCGCGGGTGGAACAGGTCGCGCGTCAGATGCTGACCCGCGGCCGCCCGATCCCTGTCGAGGAGTTGGTCGAGAAGGTGGATGCGGTTACCGTCGAAAGCGCACGCGCCGCCGGCCGTGCCTTGATAGCGCGCCGCAAAACGGCGACCGCCGTGCTTGGACTGGGCTCCGGCCTTGAAAGCGCAGCCGCTATCGCGGAGACTTTGACGCGCCGGGCTGCCTGACGGGCTTCAACAACGCCAGATCACCAAACCGAGAATGGCGTTTTTCCGCACCATCAATTTTGCCGAGCCGACCCCCGCGATCGGAGGCGAAGGCGTCGTGTTGCGTACGCCGCAAATGACCGACTATCCCGAGTGGGCGGAATTACGCGAGGCCAGCCGTGATTTTCTCACGCCTTGGGAGCCGACCTGGCCGGCTGACGACCTGACCCGCAGCGCGTTCCGGCGCCGCATCCGCCGCTACAGTGAAGACATCCGCACCGACCAGGGCTACGCCTTTTTGGTCTTTCGCAAATCCGACGGCGTCCTCGTCGGCGGATTGACGCTTGCGAACATCCGCCGCGGCGTCGCCCAGGCCGGCAGCCTCGGTTATTGGATGGGCTTGCCGTATGCGCGGCAGGGCTACATGACCGCGGCGGTAAATGCCGTCATCCCATTCGCGCTGGAAAAGCTTCGGTTACACCGGCTGGAAGCCGCCTGCATCCCGACCAACGCCGGCTCGATCCGGCTCCTGGAAAAGAACGGTTTCGTCCGCGAGGGCTACGCGCGCGAGTATTTGTGCATCAACGGTATCTGGCAGGATCACCTGTTGTTTGCACGCCTTAAGGACGCTCCGAGGCCTTAACCACGGCGATTTTACTGCCTTGGGATAGCCACGGTTTTCTTGGTATAAAATCGCTAGCGCCGCGCGGGCGGGCGGTGAGTTGGGGTATGCTGCGCAATCTTTATCCGATGCGGTCTGGTCGCTGCTTTTCGATCGCAACGCTGCTGGCGCTCCTTGTTTCGGGCTGCTCGGGAGGCGGACTGAATTTGGGGTCACTGGGCGGCAGCTCGACGGCTTCATCGCCGCCGCCTGCGCCTGCTGGCTCTCCGCCGCCGAGCGATCCTTCTCTTAAGGACAAGGTTTCGAGTTTCTTCTCCGGATCGTCCGCCACTTCACAGCAGCAAGTTGCTGGAACGTCGGAGCTCGAAGATTGCCCATTGATCAATATCCGGCAGGGCGCATCGACGCTGACCATCGGACCATCGGGCATCGCCAACAGCGGGGCCGGCACCAGCGATGATACCGGCGCTATGGCGGTAAAATATCAGGGCACCTTCGCGCGCGCGGCGCGCGAATGCGCTCTGGTTGGCGGGCAACTGGTGATGAAGGTCGGCGTCGAAGGACGCATCATCGTCGGGCCTGCCGGCGGCCCCGGCCAAGTCGACGTGCCGCTGCGCATCGCCGTGGTCGAGGAGACGGTTAAAGGCACCAGACCGGTCGTGACCAAGTTCATTCGGATACCGGTGACCGTAGCTTCGGCCACCGAGAATCCGACCTTCACGCATGTCGAGGAAGGTCTAAGCTTCCCGATGCCGAAGGATATCGACAATTACGTCGTCTATATCGGCTTCGATCCGCTTTCGTTGCAGCCACCGGCGCACCCGGCGGCCAAGCCAAAAGTGAAGCCAAAGCCGAAGGCACCGGCGACCACCGGCTGATCGGCAAAGCTATTAAACGCAGGGCAGTATTGGCCTCTTCGACGACTGCATGTCGGCGAGCGCGCCGCGTTAATTGAATTTCTTCCTGACGTCCTCGATGCCCTGCCGCATAAGATTGACGGCCACCTCGCCTTTGGCCGCGACGGACAGGATTTTCTCGGCGGCGGCAACTGCGGCATCGGCGGCAGCGGAACGGACGTCGGCCACCGCCTGGGCTTCGGCCTGGATGATTTTGGTCTCGGCCATCTTGGTGCGGCGCGAGATAAAATCTTCCATGCGGGTCTTGGCTTCGGCAGCAATGCGCTCGGCTTCGGCCTTCGCACCGGCAATGATCGCCTCGGCTTCTTTTTCGGCCTCACGGCCCTTGCGCTGGAACTCGGCCAGCAACGCTTGAGCTTCTTCTTTCAGCCGGCGGGCTTCGTCGAGTTCGCCCTTGATGCGGGCTTGGCGTCCGTCGAGCGAATCCGTGATCTTGCGATGCACGCCGAGATAGACCAGCAGCGCCAGAAACAGGATGAACGCGAGCGCCACCCAGTTTTCAGTTTCTTGCATCGCTTCGAGCATCAGGTTTCTCAGCGTTTCAGCGCGTCACCGACCGCGGCGGTGACTTCATGGTCGGCCGGAACCTTGCCGATCAGCCGCTCGACAATAGCCGAGGCGGTATCTTTGGCGATGGTCCCAACATTGCCCATGGCGGACGCGCGGGTTGCGTCGATCGATTTCTCGGCCGCCGCAAGCTTCTCGTGCAATTCCGCCTCGAGCTTCTTGCTGGCCGCTTCTGCCTCGGCCGCCTGCTGCTCGCGCATGCCGTTGGCAATCGACTGCGCGCGGCCGCGGGCGTCGGCAAGCGCCTTATCATAAGCCGCGTGCGCTACGTCCGACTGCTCCTTGAAGTCATGGGCGGCTTTCAGATCGCCGGAGATGCGCTTCGAGCGCTCCTCGAAGATCGCCCCGATGCGCGGCAGCGCCACCTTCGCCATCAGCACGTAGAGCAGCACGAAGGAGATCGCCAGCCACACCAACTGCGACGGAAAAGTCTGCGTCTGAAAAGGCGGGAACGCCGTCTTCCCGCCAGGCGCCTCAGTATGAGCAGTCGGCTCGGCCATGACCGCGGGCGATTAGAGAGCGAACAGCAGCAGGAGCGCGATCAGCAGCGAGAAGATGCCGAGCGCCTCGGTGATGGCGAACCCGAAGATCAGGTTGCCGAACTGGCCCTGAGCCGCCGAGGGATTACGCAGCGCGGCCGCCAGATAATTGCCGAAGATGATGCCGACGCCGACGCCAGCGCCGCCCATGCCGATGCAGGCAATGCCTGCGCCAATGTATTTTGCTGCAACCGGATCCATGTGAAAGCTCCTTTTGGATGTTGCTTAAGTCGAGCCGTCAGTGGCCCGGGTGTATCGCATCGTTGAGGTAGATGCAGGTGAGAATGGCAAAGACATAGGCTTGGAGGAAAGCCACCAGAAGCTCAAGCGCCGTCAGCAAAATGACCATAATGAACGGCAACGCCGCTCCGAACCAGCCGAGCACACCGGCGCCGGCGAGCATGATGACGAAACCGGCGAAGACCTGAAGCGTGATGTGGCCCGCCAACATATTGGCGAACAGACGCACGCTGTGCGACACCGGCCGCGACAGGAACGACAGCACTTCAATGAACACGATCAGCGGCAGGATGAGCTTCGGCACACCCTTCGGTACGAACAGATTGAAGAAGTGCAGGCCGTTCTTCCAGAAGCCGTAGATGATGACGATGAAGAACACGGTAAGCGACAGCGCGACTGTCACAATCAGCTGGCTCGTCACCGTAAATGAAAAAGGAATCAGCCCAATCATGTTGGCGAACAGCACGAACATGAAAAGCGTGAACACGAAGGGAAAAAACTTCATTCCCTCGTTGCCGGCCGTACTGCGGACCGTATTGGCGACAAACTCGTAGGACATTTCGGCGATCGATTGCAGCCGTCCCGGGACCACCGCCCGCGACGCGCTGGCGCCGATCATCAGCAACGACACGCCTGTAACGATGATAAACATCACCAGCGCCGAATTGGTGAAGGCGATATCACGACCGCTGATGTTCGTCAGCGGAAACAAATCGTGGATCTGAAACTGATGAATTGGATCGACTTGCATCGTCTCGTTACCGTCGCGCCATTCTCGTTACCGGCGCACCATGGCGCTAGTCAGTTTCCCTGGTCCTTGCCAAGCCGGTCATCAATGCCCGGACTTGCTACGACGCCCGCGGAACGCATCACATTGAGGACGCCGGCGGCAAAGCCGAGCAACAGAAATATAATAAGCCCCCAAGGCGTGATACCGAACCAACGATCGACAAGCCAGCCGAGCCCGGCACCGACAATCACGCCCGCAACGAGTTCGCTGGAGAGCCGGAAGCCCTTGGCGTAACCCGAAGCGTTCGCCGCCCGATTCTCAGAAGCATCATTGGAAGTCTCGACTGCACGTTGCCGTGCAAGACTTTCGCCGAGCCGCTGGAGCCTCGCGGAGAGAGCAGCTTCATCGGTACGCGGCTTGTTTCGATCGCCGTCTCCGCGCGCGTCGCTCATGATCTCGACACTCGCGGCTGTCCGGCGCTCGCAACGCGCCCGCCCCCTAAAGCCGCGCGGACCATACTGACGGGGTTCTGCCAAGTCAAGAAATGCACGGCGTGTCCTAATTAGCTGAATCTAAAAGATAATATTGGCTTCGGTTCGGCGTTTTCCAGAGCGAGGATGGGCATTTTTTGCGTTGCAGCGTTGACGCCCTTAAATGTAACGCATCCTCCAACGCACGAGGAGCTGGCGATGTTCAACAAGGCCCTGGCGACAGCCATCATAGCCTTCGGCTTTTGCACGCCAGCGATTGCCGACGACGCAGCTCCAGACACCGCTGGCGGACGGTACAGCCTGAATAAGGTCGTCGACGGCTTCGTGCGGCTGGACACCCAATCTGGCGCCGTAGAATTTTGCAGCCAGCGCGCCGTTGGCTGGGCCTGCCAGACCGTGCCGGAAGACCGCACTGCTTTCGAGCACGAGATTGAGCATTTGCAAAGCGAGAATGCGGCGCTGAAAAAGGCCTTACTCGCTCATGGTCTACCGCTGCCGAACGAGATGATGCCCGAGGCTCCAGGGACGGACAGCAATCAGATCACGATCCGGTTGCCCGACAATGCCGATATCGATCGGGCGATCGCCTATGTGGGACAGGTCTGGCAGCGGTTGGTTGACGCAGTCTCCAAAGCCCAAAAGCAGATTCTGAACAAGATCTGAGCCAGGAATTAGTCATTGACCCGCACATCTACTGAATTGTCCGCCGTCTACACGGCGCGTGTCGAGACCATCGCCAGCGCGACACTTGCGGTCGAGACCACCGGCGAAGGTTTCTTTGAAATAACGCGCGAGGTTGCACGCTTCCTGAGCGAAATCAAAGCGCGCGATGGCGTCGTGCTGCTTTATCTGCGGCACACCTCGGCGTCTCTTATCATTCAGGAAAACGCCGATCCTGACGTGCAAGCCGACCTCGTCACGGCACTCAAACGGATCGCGCCCGAAGATGCGGGCTGGATCCACAACTCCGAAGGGCCCGATGATATGCCCTCGCATATCAAAGCTATGGTCACCGGCGTCGCCCTGCATGTACCTGTCGTTGGCGGCAAAATGGTGCTCGGCACGTGGCAGGGCATTTACGTCGCTGAGCATCGCGCGCGTCCCCACCGCCGCGCGGTCTCGCTGCAGTTTCTCGGCGCATGCCGACCGGCGTGAGGCCTCGACCTCATAGGCCCGGCAGCGTTACGATCCCGCCTTCTCCAGCGGCCGAGACCCGCCTTTGAACGATCCCGTCCCGCACCGCCTTCTAATCGCCGACGATCATCCGCTATTCCGTGGCGCGCTGCGGGAAGCGGTTTCCGGATTGTTCAGCGCTGCCGAGACCCGCCTTTGAACGATCCCGTCCCGCACCGCCTTCTAATCGCCGACGATCATCCGCTATTCCGTGGCGCGCTGCGGGAAGCGGTTTCCGGATTGTTCAGCGCTGCCGAGATCGGCGAAGCCGGCACCTTCGAAGAAGTGACTGAGCGCCTTGAACACGGCAGCGATGTCGATCTGGTCCTGCTCGATCTCAACATGCCCGGCGTGCGCGGCTTCTCCGGCCTGATGTATCTGCGCGCGCAATATCCGGGGCTGCCTGTCGTCGTGGTGTCGGCAAACGACGACCCGGCAGTGATCCGCCGCTGCATGGAATTCGGCGCCTCCGGATTCATTCCTAAAACGCTCGGCGTCGACGCCATGCGCCAGGCGATCGCGCGGGTGCTGCAAGGGGAGTTATGGACGCCGCCTGATGTCGATCTGGCCCGGCCATCGGATGCCGAGACCGCTGCTTTGATCGCGCGACTGTCGAGCCTGACGCCGCAGCAAGTCCGCGTGCTGATGATGCTCTCGGGCGGACTGCTCAACAAACAGATCGCTTATGAGCTCGGCGTGTCCGAAGCGACCGTGAAGGCGCATGTCTCCGCAATCCTGCAAAAGCTCGGAGTCGAGAGCCGAACTCAAGCCGTGATCGCCGCAGGGCGGATTGAATCCGGCCAATGGCCGCATCAATCGTCCTCGTCAGCTAGACCCTGATCCGATCAAGTTGAGTCGGATCAGGGTCTAAATTTCCAGTTGGAGCATGATCTATTCGGAAAACCGGAAGTCCACCCACGGATCAAGTCCGAGGGCATGCTTTTCCGGATCATGCTCTAAAGCCGACGGATAATCCGATCCTTACGTCTCGTGGACGATCCGCCCGCCAGCCACAGTGATGCGGGCGCGAACATCCTTGATCTCGCCGAGTGGCATGGACAGCAAATCGCGGTCAAGCAAGACCAAGTCAGCAAGCATGCCCGCGCGCAGAACGCCTCTTCGCTGCTCGTCGAATGACAATCTTGCCCCTTCCCGGGTCAGAAGCGGCAATGCTTGCTCGACGGTCATGCGCTGCAACGGACCGACAATCTCGCCGCTCCGCGATTCCCGGCTGGTTACATTCCATAACGAGAAGAACTGGCTGTAGGGCACATTGTCGGTTCCGACGGCAATCGGAATGCCCTGCTCCACGAAGGTCCGATGTGGCGTCACGAATTCGCCCGCTCCTTCGCCCTTTGCGCCCGACTTCGGGCCGCGTTTCCACAAAGCCTTGCTGGGGATTGTCGTTACATGAACGTTGAGTTTTTTGAGTAGCGCGAGTTGCGCGGCGCTGATGAGCTCGATGTGTTCCAGTACCCAGCGCCGGTTCTTGATACCAAAGCGCTGATCGGCTTCGTCCCAGACGGCAAGCACCTTGTCGAGATTACCGGAGCCGATGGTATGCACCCGGAAGCCAAGTTCGGCGGCCATCATCACGTAATCGCGGTACTCGTTCAGCGTATTGGCGTACTCCAGAAAACCGGACCACCCGGTATCGGGCATCGCGGCGAGGGAGACATTTCGAAACGCGGTGTTGCCGCCAAGGCCGATGAATACTCCGGACACGCGCAGCCAGTGATCGCCAAAACCCTGCCCGCTGGCATAAGGAAGAAGATCGCGTAGATCGCGCATCGCCTGTGCGCTGTTCGTCCAGGACGGGCTTATAACCAAGGACGCGCGAACATTAAGCTCCCCCCGCTCCCAGAGCGCGCGGTACAACGCCAACGTTTGTGGGGACGAGCCGTGCCCCTCATAAATGCCCGTCGTCCCGACAGCATTGTAAAGCTTCATTGACGTACGGATGCCCTCCAGGCGCTGCTGCCAGGTGAATCGGGGAACAGCCGGCAAGATGTCGAACTCAACCATCGGCCGGTCGTTGGTCTCGACGATGACGCCGGTCGGTTCGCCGTTGGCGTCTTTGATTATCGTGATGCCGGGACAGGTCGGTACCGTGGCGGCCGCGACTCCATTTTTTAGCAGCGCCAGACTATTGAGCGCCGTATGCCCAGGTGGCTCGCCCCAATTGTTGAACGATCCTGAAATCCAGATCGGATTATCGGGCGCAGCGTCATCGAGCTCATAGCGCGTCGGCATCCGGCGTTCCGCAAGCACGTCGGGACCACCGAAATAAAACGGCGGATCGCCGACGGGCATGGTCGCGATCCATTCGCCTTTGGGCGCACGGGCTGCGGCCGCACGAATAACGTTCAGGATTTCGCCGATCGAACGTAATCCCTGCAGCGAAATCCGCTGGCTCTTAAGGCCCTCGCGCTCAAGATGCGCGTGAGCGTCGATGATTCCCGGAATTGCGGTGCGCCCGCCGAGATCAATTAAACGCGTCTGCGGGCCGCGGTAGGCGGCAACGTCATCAGCGGCGCCCACGGCGAGGATATATTCGCCTTTCGACGCGAGCGCCTGAGCTCTCGGCTGAGACGGGTCCTGCGTAAGAATAGTGCCGCCGGATATTATGAGGTCGGCAAAGCCATCGGGATTCGTCAATCCCTGAGCAACTGCGCGGCGCGGCCAAAAAGCTGCCGAACCACCCAACGCAGTTATGAGGTCGCGCCGTCTCACGTCTCTTTCACTCAGCCGCGATGCGTTGCACGCGCCATTGCATGATCAGTGCGCGCAAGGATGCCGGCTTGAGCGGCTTGTTCAGGAGGTGAACGGCTTCAGCCTCGGCTTCATCGCGAACGCGGGCGGAGCAGTCGGCCGTGATCAGGATTGCCGGCAACGCCGCGCCGTCCCGGCCAAAGCGACGTCGAAATTCACCAATGGCGCTGATGCCGTTATCACCGTCGAGATGGTAGTCCACCAGCAGGCCATCGGGTTCAAGACCGCTGGCTTCGATTGCTGCGAGCGCTTCGGTCAAACCGGCCGCAGTCAGCACGCGACAGCCCCAACCGCCCAACAATTTTTCCATGCCGTCGAGGATGCTACGGTCATTGTCGATGCAAAGCACGATCGTGCCGGTGAGACGCCCGGCATGAGGTCGCTTGGCGGCATGAGCAGACGGCTCGCTTGTCACAGCCTTGCCGCGCGGCACTTCTACCGAAAACCGGGAGCCACTCCCGACAACTGACTTTAACGCCACGTCACAATCGAGTACGCGCGCAATCCGCTCCACGATCGAAAGACCCAAGCCCACGCCGCGCGCCACGCGAGCGCCCTGATCCAGGCGATGGAATTCCTTGAATACAGCGCGGCGCTTGGAATACGGAATACCGATGCCGGTGTCATAGACATCGATGCGGAGCTTGTTGCCGCGGCGGCGGCACCCGATCAGCACACTGCCCGATGTGGTGTATTTGATCGCGTTGGAGACGAGATTTTGCAACAGCCGCCGCAACAGCCGCCGGTCTGAGCGCACAGTCAGCGAACACGGCATGAAGCGCAAGCTCAAGCCTTTCTCGCGAGCGAGCGGAACGAACTCGACATCGAGGCGCTGCAACAACTCGTCGATGCGGAAGTCAGTCATTTCCGGCTTCATCGCACCGGTGTCGAGCCGCGAAATGTCCAGCAGTGCCGCAAAAATCTCCTCGACGGCTTCGAGCGACGCGTCGATGTTCTGCACAAGATCGGCGTCCTCGCCGGTGCGCTGCCGTTCGATCAGGCTTGTCACGTAAAGCCGTGCTGCATTGAGCGGCTGCAAGATGTCGTGACTTGCGGCGGCGACGAAGCGGGTCTTCGACACGTTAGCCTCGTCGGCTTCGGCCTTGGCCTGCTCCAACTCGGTGTTGAGGCGCGTCAGTTCCTTGGTGCGGTCACGGACGCGGCGCTCCAGCGATGCATTGGCGCGCTCCAATGCCTCAGCGGCCTTCACGCTCGGCGTAATGTCGGTAAACGTCGTGACCAGGCCATTATCGGGCATGCGATTGGCGCGAACTTCAATGAACAGCCCGCGTTCAACAAAACGCTCGAGGAACGGCTCGACCTCGGAGGTATATTTGGCGATGCGCTCGGCAATGGCCGCATCTAAGTCTTTCTGATCGCCGTTGTGCTGCGCCACGTGGCGCAATATCTCATCTAGCGCGATGCCGACGCGGGTCAGACCGTGCGGCAAATCGAAAATTTCGCCGAACTGACGATTCCAGCAGACCAGATTGAGATCCTTGTCGAATACGGCGATACCCTGACGCACGTGGTTGAGCGCCGTCTGCAAGACTTCGCGGTTGTAGTGGATCGCCGCATTGGCATCGTCGAGCAGTTTGAGCGCATCCTTGGTCGAGACGGTCCGCTTGCGTAACAGGAGCGACAGAACAAGCCGCGACGACGCCGCGCCGATGGCGGATGCCAGCAGATATTCGCCGTATTGCAGCACTTCAAAATCGGCTTCGGACTGCGGTGCGAGACTGATGCGCCGCGAGGCGGCAAAGCTCGCAAACGACTCGCGCGTGCGCTCTTCACCAAGATAGCGTGCAACCGCGACGATCAATTCTTCCACGGTGACGGAAGCCCGCCGCAACCGGAAGCTCGGCGCCCTGGATACGAGAATGGGCGCAAGCGACGACGGCACGAACACATCTGCCTGCACGCGCTCGATCGCCGTCGGGCGGCGGCCAAACGAGAACGCAACGTAGAAAAGAACGTTGACGGCGAGGCTAAGCAGAACCCCGTGAACCAGGGGTGGCAGATCGATGCCGAACAACGCTTGCGGCCGCAGGAAAGCCAGCCCCCACGGCCCGTCTGCCAAAATGCCCCCGTTCGCAGCGCCGGAGTCGGCGAAGCTTGGCAACAGCAGGGTATAGCCCCAGATCAGGATCCCGGCGGTCATCCCGGCGATAGCGCCGCGCGCGGTGCCACGCTGCCAGATCAAACCGCCGAAAAATGCCGGCGCGAGCTGGGATATGGCGGCGAACGACAAAAGGCCGATTGCTGCAAGCTGCGCATCGCCCGCGGAGCGGTAATAGACATAAGCCAGAAACAGGATGACGAAGATTGCAATGCGCCGCGTCGTCAAAAGCCAGGCGCTGGCATCGCCGGCCTCACCACCCAGCGCCTCGCGGCGCTTAAGCACCAGCGGCACCACGATGTCATTTGAGACCATGATGGCGAGCGCAACCGATTCAACAATGACCATCGCCGTCGCGGCGGACAGGCCACCTACAAAGGCGATCAGCGTCATCAGATCGGAGTGAGCGGCGATCGGCAGCGCGAGCACAAACATGTCGCTGTCGACCTTGCCGCCCGGAAATGTCAGCAGGCCCGCCATCGCGATCGGCAGCACGAATATGTTGATCAGGACGAGATAGAGGGGGAACAACCACGCAGCGCGGCGGATCTCGGCATCGCTGTGGTTCTCGACCACCGCAACATGAAACTGTCGCGGCAGCAGCACGATCGCAAACAGTGAAAGCGCCGTCATCGCGGCGAAGCCGCCGAGCGCCGGCGCTCGCGTAAGCACTGCCGCCGTATTCGCTTGTTCGAGCGCGCGCGCGAACAAGGCGAACGGCCCATGGAACATCGCAAAAGTCACGAAGATTCCGACCGCCAAAAAGGCAACCAACTTGACGATCGACTCGGTCGCGACCGCGAGCATCAGGCCATCCTGATGCTCGGTCGCATCGGTGTGACGGGTACCGAAGAGCACCGCGAAAGCCGCCATCAACAAGGCGACAAACAATGTGCTGTCGCCGAGCAGAGGCTGAGTCGACGAGGTTTCCGCCAAAATGGTGCCGATCGAGGCGGACACCGCTTTGAGCTGCAGAGCGATGTAGGGGACCACGCCGATGATCGCGATCAACGCCACTGTCGCCGCGACGGCCTGGCTCTTGCCGTAACGTGCGGCAATCAAATCGGCGATCGAGGTGATGTTTTGCCCCTTGGCCAGCCGGACAATGCGGATAAGTAGCGGGAAGCCCAGTCCGACCATCAGCATCGGGCCGATATAGATCGTGAGAAAATCGAATCCGGTGCGTGAGGCGAGACCGACCGATCCGAAGAATGTCCACGACGTGCAATAAATCGCGAGCGAAAGCGGATAGATCACCAGCCGGGAGGAAGCACTGCCGGCAAGCTCGCTCCTGCGGTCACCGTAGCTCGCCACTAAAAACAGAAAGCCGATATAGGCGAGCGCGATAATGACAACGACCCAGCCTTGCAACATGACTTTATCCTAGTGGAGCGGATTTGACATTCGCACCTCAGGTTCCGCTTGCTCGTGAAGCGAATGTCAAATCCAAAGCTCCACTAGCCACTTATACTTTCTGGTGGTTCTCTAATTCAAACATTCGCACAGGCGGCGCCGCAATGGGATGCGAATGTTTGAATTGAACCACCAGCTCGATTGGCGGCGTTGTTGGTCCTACGGGACCACCACCTCATGCAAAGTCATCACACATCCTACAACCTGTCTATCCGGCTTGTCCGGCCGTCATTAACGCTCGGGGCACCCCAGGCCGGCAGCGTCATTTGACGGCGCATGCCGCGGTGGGCATTCATGGCGGCGCCAATGCTCCCTGCCCTACCGCCGCAGCGTACGCTGATTGAGAATGCCGAGACCCTGCTGATCGCGCTCGCGGGCGGTCTTGGTTTCACCTATTTCGGACTGCCGGCAGGGCTGGTTTCCGGCTCGGTCGTCGCGGTTGCAACTGCGGCCCTGCTCGGGCGACCGGTCAAGCTTCCGCTTGTCCTGGCCCAATTTTGCGCGGTTGTTATCGGGATCCTGCTCGGCGCGGTGGTGACGCCGGAAACGCTTCGCGGGGTCGCGACATGGCCGGCGAGTATCGCGCTACTGATGATCTGCTCGATTGTCATGATCGCGGCGACCATGACTTACCTGCGCGTCGTGCACGGTTGGGACGCGCTCTCGGCGCTGCTGGCGTCGAGCCCCGGCGCTCTGGCGCAAGCTATCTCGCTTGCAACAGAACTTGGCGGCGATTTGCGCGCCATCGCCATCGTCCAGACCGTGCGTATCCTGCTTTTGGTCGTCGGTCTGCCGAATGGACTTGCGCTGTTCGGCCAGGTCGCTCCATCGGTCGCGGTCCTGCGCGGACCGGCTGATTTCTCGGTGCTCGGACAAATGGTCTTGCTGGCTGTGGTCTCGACCGCCTGCGCACTGGCTTTACTGAAGGTGCGGTTTCCTGGTGGATTGCTCTTCGGCGCCATGGTCGGCTCGGCAATCCTGCACGGCAGCGGACTTATTCATGCCGTGCTGCCGTGGTGGATCGGCAGTGCCGCCACGATCACGCTCGGCGCTGTCGTCGGTTCACGCTTTGCCAACATGACAGTGCGGATGCTGGTAGGCTATCTCGGCGCCGCTTTCGGCTCGTTCGCCGTCGCGATGAGTGTTGCCACGATCTTCATTTTGATCGTGGCCTATTTCTTCCCGTTCCCAATCGCCAATATCGTGATCGCGTTTTCGCCGGGGGCACAGGACACGATGATGGTGCTTGCGCTCGCGCTCCATCTCGACCCCGTCTATGTCGGGGCCCATCATCTCGCGCGATTTCTGGTGGTGACGATTTCGGTCGCGATCGGCGCGCGCCGGCTTGGCAAACCTCAGCCGTCAGTTTGAAGCCTGCTATTCGGCGGCGAGGGCACGATCTTTCAAAGGCAAGCCGAGGCGTTGCCAGACATCGACCAGCGCTTCCGCCAGCGTGTCGATCAACCCATCGTCGTGATACGGACTCGGCGTAATGCGAAGCCGCTCCGTGCCCTTGGGCACCGTTGGGTAATTGATCGGCTGAATGTAGATGCCGTGCGCGGACAGCAAAAGATCGCTCGCCGCTTTGCACTGTTCGGGGTTACCGACATAGACCGGTACGATGTGCGTCGGGCTCGTCATCACAGGCAGACGCGCCTCGGCCAGAACGGCTTTGGTGCGCGCGGCACGGTCCTGATGGCGCTCGCGTTCCCATTGCGAGGTCTTGAGATGCCGGATCGCCGCTGTCGCGGCAGCAGCAACCGGTGGCGGCAGTGCGGTGGTGAAAATAAAACCGGGCGCATAGGAACGCACCGCGTCGATCAACGCGGTTGAGCCCGCGATATAGCCGCCGAGGCAGCCGAACGCCTTGGCGAGCGTGCCCTCGATCACGTCAATACGCGCAACCGCGCCGTCACGCTCGCTGATGCCGCCGCCACGCGAGCCGTACATGCCGACGGCGTGGACTTCGTCAATATAAGTCATCGCACCATATTGCTCGGCGAGATCGCAGATGCGGCTTACCGGCGCGAGATCGCCATCCATCGAATAGAGGCTCTCGAACACGACGAGCTTCGGCCGCGCCGGATCGGCGGCGGCGAGCAGTTGCTCGAGATGCGCCATGTCGTTGTGGCGGAAGATTTGTTTTTCGGTGTACGCCTGACGGACACCCTCGATCATCGAGTTGTGGTTCCAGGCGTCCGACAGGATCAGGCAGTTCGGCATCAGCTTCGCGAGCGTCGAAATGCCGGTCTCGTTGGAGACGTAGCCCGAAGTAAAGACCAGCGCCGCTTCCTTGCGGTGCAGGTCGGCAAGCTCGCGCTCAAGCTCGACTACGGGATGGTTATTGCCGGCGATGTTACGGGTGCCGCCGGCGCCGGTGCCCATTCGCGTTGCGGTTTCGACCATGGCGCCAATGACTTTGGGGTGCTGGCCCATGCCGAGATAGTCGTTCGAGCACCAGATCACGACATTCTTCGGCCCCTCCGGCGAATGCCAGACGGCGTGCGGGAACCGGCCCGCGATCCGCTCCAGGTCCGCAAAAACGCGATAGCGGCGCTCGGAATGCAGCCGACCCAAGGCGTCATTGAAAAAAGCGGAATAGTCGACGGGCAGATTCTTGCGGTAGGTCATGGAGAGGGGTCGAACCCGGCAGTTTGGAACTTCACCAGACGCCATCTAGAAGCGTTCCAGGGCATTTGTCGAGACGGTATGCAGGCGGTCGGATGCCGCGGCATTGCTCCAAATCAATTTAAAAGCGTGGAATCCGGCCTATTCGCCAGCAGCCCTGCCTAATTGCAGCGGCCGATTGGAACCCTTGAGCCAGGGACTCCATGGATCCGGCGGGACCAACCCCTCGGTGACGGAAACCTGCACGATCCGGCCGTCATTCTCGATACGGCCAATCATCACCGGCTTGAACAGGTGATGGGTGCGTTCGTCCATCTGCACCGTGAAGCCGCTTGGCGCGGCGACACGCCTGCCGCCGAGCGCGGCGCGCACCTTGTCGACCTCGGTGGTGCCGGCAGCTTCTACGGCCGCGATCCACAGATGAAAGCCGATCCAGGTCGCCTCCATCGGATCGTTGGTAACGGCGTCCGGTCTGCCGGTAAATTGACGCCACTCGGCGATGAAGGCGCGGTTCTCGGGCGTCTCGAATGCGTGGAGATAATTCCACGCGACAAAATTGCCGCTGACCTGCGAGCGCATCAACGCCGGCAGTTCTGCCTCGTTTATCGAGAGCGACATCACTGGAACGTCGCTCGATCTGATGCCCTGATTTGCCAATTCACGGAAGAAATGAACATTGGCATCGCCGGAAACCGTCGCGACGATGGCTGTGCGGCCGCCCTTGGCGAAGCGGCGAATGCGCTCGACGACCGAACGCCAGTCTTTTTGGCTGTGCACGGTGTAGCACTCGGCGACGTCGAAAATTTGCTGGCTCGCCAGGTAGCCTTTGAGGATCGCGTTGGTGGTGCGCGGATCGATGTAGTCGGTACCGACCAGAAAGAATCCGTCGATGCCCTGGTCGCGCAGAAAATTGACCGCCGGGATCGCCTGCTGTGGCGGCGTGGCGCCGAGATAGAAAATGCTGCGCGACGCTTCTTCGCCTTCGTACTGGCTTGGATAGAACAACAAAGCGTTGTCGCGTTCGACGATCGGCAGTACCTCTTTGCGCGATGCAGAGCTCCAGCACCCAAAGATCGCGGCGACCTTATGCTCGCCGATCAGACTGCTCGCGAGTTCCGCATAGGCTTTGGTGTCGGATTGCGGATTGACGATCACCGGCTCGATCGGACGGCCTAACAAGCCGCCGCGCGCATTCTGCTGCTCGATCAATCATCATGACCAGCAGCTCCTGCAAAGGCCGCTCGCTCGCGGTCATGGTGCCGGACAGCGAATGCAGGATGCCGATCTTGATCGAGCCATGCTCGAGATCGGAGAAATAGCGCGAGATCGCATCGGCCAGCCATTTCGAACGGCCGAGCAGATCTTCCGCCGTATCGAGTACGCCGTTTCCGGCTTCCTCGACACTGTTGGCGATGGTGGAAATTTCCGGAAGAACACTACCCACGGTGCCGGCGACCTGTTCGGCGCGGCTGCCGATGCGATCGATTTCTGCCGCCTGGTGATTGAAGATGCCGGTCAATTGGCGGTTGGCATCGCTCATCGTGGTGACGCTCGCAGACACGCTGGCGATGGCATCAACGGTTTCATTCACTGCGTGCTGAATGTCATGAATTTGCGCACCGATATCGCCGGTTGCTTTGGCGGTCTGTTGCGCGAGCGTCTTGACCTCGGAGGCGACGACGGCAAAACCGCACCCCGCAGAACCGGCCCGCGCCGCCTCAATCGTTGCGTTGAGCGCCAGTAGCGATGTCTGCGAGGCGATGGCCTCGATGAGCTTGACCACCGCTCCAATTCGCGTTGCGGCCGCTGCAAGGCTGCGCACGGTGCGATCGGTTCGCTCAAGATCGGCGATGGTCCGTTCAGTGGCGTCTCTGGCCGCTGCGGCCTCATTGGCAGACTCGGTAATAAGGGCGAGCAGTTGATGCGCCGCATCAGCGACCGCCGCCACGTCCCGGCTTGCGGTCGTCCCTGCATCCACCGCCTGCGCTGTGCGGCGGCGGACATCCTCGTTGCGCTTTCCGAGATCGGCCGCCGTGACCTGGATTTCCTCGGCGGCCGACTGGAACACGCTGGTCAGTTCGTCGGCCGTGCTCCGGAAACGCCTGGTGAAGAAGGCCCGGCCGGCATAGTGCGGGCGCGCTTCGGCCTCGCGGCTGCGGTGATCGACCGCCAGCGCATCTGCGTCGATCAGCACTTGCCGCATTCGTTCCGCAGCGACGGCGCTGTCGCCAAGCGCGCCGCTACCGGTCCGTTCCGGCAGCGCGGCATAGCGGTCGCCGCCGGCGATCTGACCGATGGTGCCGACCACGCCGCGTAACATCTCTTCGCACCACCACGCCACGGGCCGCGCCGATCAGTGCAACGACGATTCCGAGAAGAAGGCTGCCACTCCCCCACGCAACCAGCACCGCGACGCTGGACGCAAATGCTGTCGGAAGCAGAATCCATGCCGGCACGAGACTTTTGCGAATTTCGGGCGTCATGTCGGCAGGCGGGAAAATTCCTGGAGGACCTGCGCAAAATTGCGCATATTCGCTTACTAAAATCTTTAGTAATGGTGCGCTGCAGCGCACGAATTAGCGGCAGTTTCGCTCAAATTGTGTGCGCCTGCCGACATTCCGTAACCCAAAGGATATTATCGACCTATGTCTGAGCACGGTTTAGCGCACGGGCTTACCGATTACGGTGACCGCGACTTCTCCCGTTACCTGCGCCGCTCGTTCGCGCAGTCGATGGGCTATTCACGCGCGTTCCTGGACAAGCCGGTGGTCGGCATTGCCTACACCGGGTCCGACTTCAACAATTGTCACCGTCATTTTCCCGAACTGCTCGCCGCGGTGAAGCGTGGCGTGCTGGCCGCCGGCGCGTTGCCGCTTGAATTCCCGACCATCTCGCTCGGCGAGGTCTTCTTGACCCCGACCAGCCTGAAGTATCGCAACCTGATGGCGATCGACACCGAGGAGATGATCCGCGCCCAGCCGATGGACGCGGTCGTGCTGATGGGCGGTTGCGACAAGACCGTGCCGGCGCAATTGATGGGTGCGGTGTCGGCCGACCGGCCGGCGATCTCGCTGGTTGCGGGGCCAATGATGACAGGACGCCATCGCGGCGAGCGGCTCGGTGCCTGCACGGACTGCCGCAAGTTCTGGGCACGCTATCGCGCCGGCGATGTTGACGATGAGGAAATCAACGAAGTCGAAGGCCAGCTCGCCGTAACAGCCGGCACCTGCGCGGTGATGGGCACCGCGTCGACCATGGCATGCCTTGCCGAAGCGCTCGGCATCTGCCTGCCCGGCACTGCTGCGATTCCCGCCGTGCACGCTGACCGTCTGCGCGCGGCGGAAGCCACCGGCGCCGCTGCGGTGAAAATGATCGGCTCGAAGCTCACGCCATCGCAACTCATCAACGCGAAATCGGTAGAGAATGCTTTGCGTGTGCTGATGGCGCTCGGCGGCTCGACCAATGCCGTCATCCACCTCACCGCCATTGCCGGACGTGCCGGCGTGAAGATTTCGCTGGATCAGCTCAATTCGCTTTCCGATTCAACTCCCGTCCTGGTCAACCTGAAACCGGTCGGCAACGGCTACATGGAAGATTTTTACGCGGCTGGCGGCATGGGTGCGCTGCTGCGTGAATTGAAACCGCTGTTGCATCTCGGCTGCATGACGGTCACCGGCGAGACGCTGGGCGATCGACTGGAAGGCGACGCATCGAGCTATGTCGATCGCTCAATCATCGCCGAGCTAAAAAAGCCACTGGAGCCGCAAGGCGGACTGGTTGCGCTGTTTGGTAACCTCGCACCGAAGGGCGCAATCCTCAAACGCTCGGCCGCTGACCCGAAGCTGTTCGAGCATGAGGGCCGCGCCGTGGTGTTCTCCTCGCTCGCCGATCTTGCGTCACGGATCGACGATCCGGCGCTCGATGTGACCCCTGAGGATATCCTGGTGTTGCAGAACGCCGGGCCACACGCGCCGGAATGCATGCCGGAGGCCGGCTATCTGCCGATCCCGAAAAAACTCGCCCAGCGCGGCGTGAAGGACATGGTGCGCATATCCGACGCGCGCATGAGCGGCACCGCCTTCGGCACCATCGTGCTGCACATCACGCCGGACTCCGCCTCTGGCGGGCCGCTTGGGCTGGTGCGCAACGGCGATCGCATCCAGCTGTCGGTGAAGGACCGGCGAATCGAACTTAAGGTCGATGAGGCCGAACTGAAAAAGCGGGCGGCGGCCGCGCCAGCGAAAGAAAAAATCCCCGACCGCGGCTATTCCAAGTTATTCGCGGAACAAATAACCGGCGCCGACGAAGGTTGTGATTTCAAGTTTTTGATGCCGAAATGACAGCCATGCGGCCACATCAAAACAGATTGTGGCACACTACAAATCTGCATGCCCCGGCCTCGGCGGACGGCGACGGCATCAATCTTGCAAATTCATCCTCAACAGCTCGTCCTTCGAGCGTCAGAGAGGTTGCAATGATACGCCGTCATTATTTAGCGTTGATTCTCAGCGCCTTTTCCGCCTTAGCATTGGCGGTTCCAGCAGCGGCTGGCGACTGGCCTAACCATCCTGTGACCATCATCGTGCCGTTCGGTCCGGGTGGTAATACCGACACGATGGCGCGGCTTGCTGCGCAGGACCTGACACAGAAGTTCGGCCAGAACTTCATCATCGAAAATCGTCCGAGCCCTGGCGGCGTGATTGGAACCCGGGTTGTGGCGAACGCTGCTCCCGACGGCTACACGCTGCTGTTTTGTGCATCGTCGATGATTACGCTGACGCCGCAACTTGAGAAACTCGACTTCGACCCAGTCAAGCAATTGGAGCCGATCACCAACGTCGGCACCGGCGCACAAGCTATCGCCATCAAAAGAAGCCTGCCCCCGACCAATCTTCCCGAGTTCATCGCCTACGCCAAAGCCAATCCAGGCAAGCTCAATTTCACCGTCGCCGGAACGCAAAATCTCAGCCACTTCTCGCCGGTACGGCTGTTCAACGCGACGGGTATCGACCTGGTCATGGTGCCGGCGCGGGCCGAGCCTCCGGCGATCTCGGACCTGATGAGCGGCGTGGCCGATTTGTATTTCGGCAATGCCTCCGCTCTGCTTCCGCTGGTCAACAGCGAAAATGTCAAAATCATCGCCGTCAGTTCGCCCCAGCGCCTCGCCGCATTTCCTGACATCCCAACGGTGGCGGAGACTTTGCCCGGCTTCGTATCGGTGTCGTGGAACGGCTTCCTGGCGCCGACCGGAACACCGCCCGCGATCATCGACGCGATCAGGAAGGAAATTACAGCTTTCGTGAAGACCCCTGAAATCTCGGCCAGGCTGAACGGCCTTGGCATTGCGCCGGGTGGCATGACGAAGGATGAGATTCTCACTGCTTTCCAACAGGAACATGATGCACTCGCTGCCGCCATCAAGATCGTCGGCATCCCCAGCAGCGACTAGAGCATGATCCGGAAAAAGCCTGCCCTCGGACTTGATCCGAGGGTGGACTTCCGTTTTCCGAAAAGATCATGCTCCAACCAGAAAACCCTGATCCGATTCAACCCAATCGGATTAGGGTCTAGCGCCGAAGCTCGCTCAAACTTGCCGGCGTATCGCGGGACGCTGTACCAATAAGCCTTCAAAGGGAGGCGACCGTGACGCCTGCGCAAAAGCTGCGAGACCTTCTTGCCGCACCCGGCATACAAGTGATGCCGGGTTGTTTTGATGCCCTGTCGGCCAAGCTCATTGCCGATGCCGGCTTCAAAGTTACTTTCATGAGCGGCTTTGCCGTCTCGGCGGCGCGGCTTGGCGTCCCTGACACTGGGCTTATCTCGTTCGGCGAAATGCTCGACAGTCTCCGCAACTGCTGTAGCGCGGCCGCGGGAATTCCGCTGATCGGCGACGGCGATACCGGATACGGCAATGCGTTGAACGTACAGCGGACGGTGGTCGAATATGCGCGCGCCGGCGCGGCTGCCGTGATGATCGAGGACCAAGTTAGTCCGAAGAAGTGCGGCCATACGCGGGGCAAGGACGTCATCTCGCGCGAAGAAGCGCGGCTGAAAATCCGTGCTGCGGCCGACGCCAAGGCCGACGCCGACATTCTGATCATGGCGCGTACCGATGCCTGCGCCGTGGAGGGATTCGATGCTGCGCTGGCGCGCTGTCACGACTTCGAGGATGAAGGCGCCGATATCATTTTTCTCGAAGCGCCGACCAGCGAAGACCAGATGCGCAAGTTTTGCGCGGCCATGAGCAAGCCTTGCATGGCCAATATGGTGCCCGGCGGCAAGACGCCCGTCCTGCCCCACGCGCAGCTGGAGGACATCGGCTACAAGCTGGCGCTCTACCCCGTGATGCTCATGTCGGCTGCGATATCGGCGATGCAGGCAAGCCTCGCGGCGCTGCGGCCCGACGCCAACAGCGCACAACCGCCGGCGATTTCTTTTACAGACTTGCAAAAAGTCGTCGGCTTCCCCGCCTATTGGGATCGCGAAGAGCGCTATCGCGCCGGAACGTGAGCACAAGCCTACGCAACCCCTGTCGCTATTGCCGATTGTCCCGGTCCCGCCTACTGGATTTCGGCTGCCCGGCGCATACTGGCGATCATCGAAGATTTGAGCATGTACTCCCGTGCCAAAACCTTGTCACTTGCTGTGCGCCGCATGTCGTCGAGCGCTTTCTTGCGGACTGACGAATCGCGCTCGCTGATGACCTGCTGGTTGCGATGGGTTTGCTGCTGGACCGCTTCGACAGCGACGGTACGCCGCTGACGGTCGTAGCGATCAAGAAGCCGGTCGTCGGCGCCCGCCCAGATCTCGGCAAGCTTGTCGGCAAGATTGAACGCATCCTGGATGCCGCCGTTCATGCCCATGCCGCCGAGTGGATTGTTGATATGTGCCGCATCTCCGGCCAGCAGCACACGGCCGTGACGGAAGCTTTTCGCCACCTTCTGGTGCACGTGATAGATCGAACGGTGGGCTATCTTGTAAGGCTCGTCGCGCCGCACCACCCGTTGCAGGACCGCCTGCAGTGAATCATCCGAGAGCAACGCGGCGCGATCGGAATTTTCCGGAGCCGGTACTAACACTCGCCAAAGCTCGGGCACGCGCAGCAGTACCAGCCACTCAGAGGGATCGGCGATATAGTTGACATAGGCGATATCGGTCAGCGTGCGTTCGAAGGGAAAGTCGGTCGAGGCGATCAGAAATAATTCCGGATAGGTGAAGCCTTCGAACTCGACGCCGAGTGACTGCCGCACAGCGCTACGAGCGCCGTCGGCTGCAACGACGTAGCGGCCTGATATCTCGGCTTGACCGGACGGTGCCGCGACGGTGACGGTCACAGCATCATCATCCTGCCGCACGGCTTCAACGCTATGCCCGAAACGAATTTCGACCCCGACAATGCCGTGCAGCGCTTCTTCAAGAAAGCGCATTAATTTCCACTGCTCGCACTGCACGCGATAGGGATGCGCAGTGTCGGCAGCGAGAAACGACAGATCGAAGGTGGCGACCGGGCCGGTTTCGCGATCGCGGAACTGCCATGTCGGCGCCTTCAACCCGACCTCGATCATGCGGGGCACGACCGCAAATTCGTCGAGCAAATCCAGCGTCGGCGGATGAAAAGTGGAACCCCGCAACTCCTTGACGAGTTCGGTTTCGGCCGCAAGCACAACGACCGGAATGTTGCGACGTGCCAACGCCAAAGCCGCAGTCAAACCGACCGGCCCGGCACCGACGACAATAACGCGATCTTTCGTGTTCCTCATGGCGCAACACCATAAAGGCGATAGCGGCCGCTCGGTAAGCGAAAACTTTGGGCCTTTCGTGCTCGTGACTTGGGCGTGGCGAAAGACTTGGGCGTTGAAACTTGACCGATCGTACCGGCGCCAAGCAAACTCGTTTTCAGGTGCGTGGGAGCAGCGAGGCTTGGCGATGCGTGACGTTCTCGGCTGGCGGAAGAAATTCGGCGTCATCGGCCCTTCCACCAACACCATCGTGCAACCCGATTTCGAGATGATGCGGCCTCCGGGCGTCACCAACCATTACAGAGGCATCTTTACCCCTAACGCGAAGGCGGTCAGCAATGAAACCTTCACCGCGGGAACGATGCTGATCGGCGACAACACCCTCGATGCGGTACGCAGCGTAATGACCTGCGAGCCGGATTACCTGGTCATGGGCATGTCGGCCGTGACGTTTTACGGAGGGGCCGCGGGTGCCGACGCATTTGCGGCCAAGGTCGAACGCGAGGCCGGCGTCGGCATCAGCATCGGCTCGCATTCCTGCACGGCGGCACTCAAAGCGTATGGCGATATCAAGCGCATCGCCTTTATCACCCCCTATTACCCGGTCGCCAACGCGGAAGTCCGGCGCTATTTCACCGAGTCCGGCTTCGAGGTCGTGCGGGACGTGTACCTCGCCTGCACGAGCTGGACGGCAATCGCCGAAGTGCCGCCCGATCTGTTGCGCGAGAGGCTCGTCGAACTTAATGGCGACGATATCGACGCCATCGTACAGACCGGCACCAATCTCAGCATGGTCAAACTCGCGGCCGAAGCCGAGTTCTGGTTTAAAAAGCCGGTGATCGCGATCAACACCGCAACCTATTGGCACGCGCTGCGCCAAAACAAAATCACGGATAAAATCTACGGCCTGGGCAGACTGCTGGAGGAGTTCTAGCCGTCAGCCCTGCGCCACCGCGATCTCCAGCGGGAAGTCGTCGACCACTTCGTGTCCTTTGTCGGTCACGATGAAGGTGTGGCCGAGAAAAATCCCGAACAGGCCGTCTGACGTGATCGGATTGGGCTCCGCCATGATCACCATGCCCGGCTTGAGGATCTCTTCGAACTTTTCCGCCGAAACATGCTCGGCCACGACGTGCGGCCCATCGGTGACCAGATCGATGCCGTGGCACTGCGTTGGCCGCGACTGGTAGCCGTTGTCGCGGAAGAATTTGCTGGCAATCCGCATGTTCTCCGTCGGCTTTCCCGGCGCGATCTCGGCAACGATGCGCTTGTAGCCAGGCAGCGTGATGTCGTTCCAGAACTTCTTCACCATCTCGGTCGGCTCGCCGACGCAGATTGGTGAACCGACCTGCGCGGTGTAGCCGCGATAGCCGGCGGCAAGTTCCATATTGATGATGTCGCCCTTTTGCAGAACGCGACCCGACGGCCGTGGATTGCCGAAAATCTGCGCCGGGTTCGCCATCGGCGTCGAGCCGATGATGAGAAAGTCGATATCGCCACCGCCTTCGAGAATGGCGGAACCGGCGGCGGCGCGGAGTTCATACTCCTTCACGCCCGGCTTTGCGCGCGCGACCATGGC
>Ga0302325_10002631_pt1 | contig 43326 bp, 32 predicted proteins | sample Palsa_T0_2_FD_201948 | JGI IMG/M metagenome (GOLD analysis project Ga0302325, IMG submission 201948) | Peat permafrost microbial communities from Stordalen Mire near Abisko, Sweden - Palsa_T0_2 | ecosystem: Environmental > Terrestrial > Soil > Palsa > Peat permafrost | place: Sweden: Abisko... | reverse complement strand
ACAATCACCCCGAAGACGACAGCCTGGGTGGGTCAACGGAAACTTTTCGTTCCGACGAATGGCAGTTGGAGCAGATCAGCGCCGGCGGCGACATCCGCATCCAGAATGTGCGCGGACGCATCCTGACCATGGATGGCCTGTTCGCCACGACCACCGTCCGAAACGATGCAAGCCCCAACCGCGGGCAGTGGGATCTGGCTGATGCATACAAATATGTCTCCGAAGCATGGGGCGGTTATCACTGGGATGTAGCCCACGGTCTCAACGTGGATGCGGGTATCTTCGTCTCCTATATCGGCCTGTTCAGCTATTACAACTTCGATAACTGGACCTATCAGCCATCCTTTGTCTCGTCGAACACGCCGTGGTTCTTCAATGGCCTCCGCATCCAGTATTTCCCGACTGCAAAATTGAAGATAGAGCCGTGGGTCATTAATGGCTGGCAATCGTATGCCCGCTACAACGGCCATGGCGGGTTGGGCGGACAGATTCTCTGGCGCCCCAAGCCGAACCTCGATTTCGTCTTTAACAACTACGGGATGGGTGAAGACGATGCCGGTTACCCCGGTCGCTCGCGCGTCCACGCAGACTACAGCGCGCAGGTCAAATTCTACGACCAACCCAAGAATATGATGGACAAGATCGCTTGGACAATTACCGCCGATGCTGGTTGCGAATATGGCGGCGGCCCTGCGGTCGGCTACTACGATCCACATGGGTTTTCCCCGGAGATGGGCACTGCCGATACCTATACCGGCGGCGTCAACTGCCACAACAGCCACGACGGGAAACCCAAGCAAATGTTTATCGGCACCATGAGTTATCTGCGATTCTGGTTTAACAAGGACATCTTCGCCATGACCCTTGGCGGCGGTCTGATGAACAATCCCGGCCGCTACCTCACGCTGCTGCCTCCCATCGACGGCGCCACGGCCATCACGGGTACCCCGTACTATACCGAAAACGCAGGCGATCGCGCTCAAATGCACGACGGAACCATCACCCTCGATTACATGCCTGCGCAGTTCATCACCTTCCGTCTTGAGTCTGGCTACCGCTACTCGGATGCACCTTACTGGACGGGCCGCAGAGGTATCACGCCTCCCGGCGGTAACAACGGCTCCCCGAGTCAGTACGCGTGCGCCAGCGGTGCTCCTTCCGGCCAGACTTACGGCAATCTTACAGCTGCGGAAAATTACTGCATTGGCGCCGGCCTGAACGCCGGTGGCACGGGAACGAGCGCAATTTGGTGGCCCGATCTGCGAACCAACCAAACAGTAAGCACGATCGCCATCATGGTGCGCTTCTAACCGCCTGGTCCATTCAGCCAGGAATGCTGAATGTGACCAGGGTTGTAAACGGAATGAGCATCGCAGGAGTTCTGACTAACTCCTGCGATGCTCTAGTACATCGGGATCGCCTGTTACGCCCGGCCGGTCGGTTCAGCGTTGCCGACAGAACCGTCGTATGTCCGAGCGGCCCGGGATGACTGGGTCTTATAACTAAATCATTGTCAGTGACTCGTATAACATCGATCAGTCTATGTTGATCCATACTTATGCTCGCTGAACTATCTTCGGCTGAGTGTATAAGTCGCCGAAAATTAAGTAGCACACACCAAAAGATGTCATTCTGTCCTATCTAAAGGATAAGTGAGGATAGGTTTGCGCAATTAATCTTTGACTTACTAAGTTTCCCCGCATTCTTTACGTTTTTTTTATGCAGCGCCGCGTAACAATTACGAGAGCAACATTCTGACATGAGATGAATCCCTTTTTGGTAGTCGAATTCTGCGAATTACGACCTACGTTGTGAAAGCTCGCAAGCAATGAGGGGTGTGAGAAGTCGTATGAAGAGCGAAAATGTTCGATCTGTCCTGATGCTTTTGGCTGTGGTTGTGCTCATTGCCACTTCTGGTTGCAAGACCGACAAGGTAAATGCGGACGCCGAGGCGCCGCCGCCGGCCAAGGTGATTTCCGGAGTGGACGTCTCCTTTTTCGCGGTCGAGCACCCGGAGCTGTATCCGATCGTGACAGCAAGCGAATACCAAGCCCCATCTCAATTGTTCGTGACCGGCACAGTAATCCCGGACATCGCGCGAACTGTTCCGGTGATTTCGCTTGCCTCCGGCCGCGTTGTGGACATCCGTGCTCGCCTCGGCGACACAGTGAAGAAGGGCCAGATCTTGCTGCGTATTCGCAGCGACGACATTTCCGGAGGCTTCGACGCCTACCACAAGGCCGTCTCCGATGAACTCCTTGCGCGCAAGCAATTGGATCGAGCGAAGCTGCTCTACGAGCACGGGGCCATTGCACAGGGAGACCTGGAGGTCGCGCAAGATGCCGAGGACGACGCTAAAACCACCCTCGATACCGCCACTGAGCATCTTCGCCTGCTCGGAAGCGATCCCGATAACCCCAAGGGAATTGTCGATATCCTTGCTCCGGTTTCCGGCGTGATCACCGATCAGGAAGTCACGAATGCGGCGTCCGTGCAGGCCTACTCTACTCCGAGCCCATTCACTATTTCGGACCTGGCCACTGTATGGATCGTCTGTGACGTCTACGAAAGCGACATGGCCAACGTGCGCGTCGGGCAATCCGCCGACATCAAGCTGAACGCCTATCCGGACAAGATTCTCAAGGGCACGATCAGCAACATCGGCTCGATTCTCGATCCGAATATCCGCACAGCGAAGGTTCGTATCGAGTTGGCCAATCCGGGCGAGATGATGCGGCCGGGTATGTATGGCACGGCCACTTTGTTCGGCAAGGAGAAGCGAACCTACACGGCTGTCCCGGCGTCCGCAATCGTGCATCTGCACGACCGCGATTGGGTCTTCGTCCCTGCGCAAGATAAGTTTAAGCGGATTCAGGTCGCCAGCGGCGAACAGTTGCCGAACAATATGCAGGAGATTCTATCCGGGTTGCAGCCTGGCCAGCAGGTCGTGACAAACGCGATCAATCTTCAAAATGTAATCGACAATGAATAACGCCCAACTCCGAGGCCTGGGGAAGAAACCATGATTCGCAATCTCGTAGATTTTGCGCTCAATAATCGGTACGTGGTGCTGGCGGTTGGGTTGCTATTGCTCGTCTGGGGGGCAGTGTCGTTTCACAACATGCCCGTCGAGGTCTATCCGGACATCGCCGATAATTACGTGAACATCATCAGCCAGTGGTCCGGGCGTTCCGCGGAAGAAATGGAGCAGCAAGTATCGGTTCCCATCGAAATTCAGATGTTTGGAATTCCGCATCTCACCACGGTGCGGTCGGAATCGATTTTTGGTCTTTCCTTGATTACGCTGATCTTCGACGACCAATCCATCGACGAATGGAACCGCCAGAAGGTGCTCGAAAGGCTCACGCAGGTCAATATGCCGACGGGCGTGCTGCCTCAAATCGGCACGGACTGGAGCCCCACTGGCCAGATTTATTGGTACACAATCCGGAGCACGAATCCGGCCTATGACCTGATGAATTTGAGGAGCATCGAAGACTGGACTCTGTACAAGGAATTCAGGAAAGTTCCGAATGTCGTCGACGTGAGCGACTTCGGCGGCACCGCGCGCGAATATCAGGTGCGCGTCGACCCCAATAAGCTCATCTCCTACGGCTTGAGCATCAGCCAGGTGGAGAACCAGTTGGCCATCAACAACGTGAACGCCGGCGGCAGCTTCGTCGAAGAGGGCTTGCAGCAACTGAACGTCCGCGCACTCGGACTTTACCACAGTGTGCAGGATATCGAGAACACCGTGCTGACGACTTCGAATGGGGCTCCGGTTCGCATAAAGGACATCGCGGTCGTCGAGTGGGGCCCAAGAATTCGGCTGGGGCACATGGCCAGAGCCGATCATCGTCCGGACGGCGTCATTGTCGATGAGCCCGACGTCATCCAGGGCGGCGTGCTGATGCGCAAGGGGGCCGAAGAGAGCCCCACGCTCGAAGGGATTCACGAGAAGGTGGACGAGCTCAACAATCACATCCTGCCGGAGGGTGTGAAGGTCATTCCCATGCTCGACCGCAGCGATCTGCTTCATTACACGTTGCACACGGTGCTGCACAACCTCGGCGAGGGAATGATCCTGGTAACGATCATCCTCTTTCTGTTTCTCGGTAATGTTCGCGGAGCCTTCATCGTTGCTCTCACGATTCCATTTTCCCTGCTTTTCGCGTCCATATTTCTCAACCTGAGCCATATCCCCGCAAACCTGATTTCACTTGGCGCGCTCGACTTCGGAATGGTTGTGGATGGCGCCGTCGTCATGATGGAAAACATCATGCGGCATCTGGGCCACCACAGAAGCGCCTCGACGCCGGAAGCGGGTCGCATGCCGGAAGCGGGCCGCATTACGATGAGCATGAAGACACCGGTAGAGATGATTCGTGATGCCGCTCACGAGGTCCAACGGCCGGTTTTCTTCGCCATCGCCATCATCATCACCGCCTACATGCCGATCTTCACGCTGCAACGAGTCGAAGGGCGTTTGTTCCGGCCCATGGCATGGACCGTCGCCTTCGCGCTACTCGGCGCCATTGTATTCTCCATTTTCCTTGTGCCCGTGCTTGCTGCCCTGCTATTCCCGCACGGTGTCAAGGAATGGCGCAACCCGGTTATGGAGTTCCTGAAGGAGCGGTACCGGGGTGCGGTGAAGTGGGCGATCGAGAATCGCTGGATCACCGTCGGCGTTGGCCTGGCATCGTTGACCCTCGCTCTTTTCCTGACGTTCAGCGGCGTCATTGGCTCAGAGTTTCTGCCCCACCTGGACGAGGGCGCCATCTGGGCGCGTGGCGCGATGGCGAACAGCGTAGGCGAGACCGAAGGCACGCGCTTCACCGAGCAAAACCGCCATATCTTCGCCTCGTTCCCCGAGGTCACCAAGGTTGTCTCGCAAGCCGGGGCGCCTGACGATGGAACCGACACGGGAGGATTCGGCAACACGGAATATTTCATCGACTTGAAACCCAAGGACCAATGGCGGCCCGTCTTTCACCAGCGTAAGGAGGAACTGATCGCCGCGATGGATCGCGAAGTGGAGAAACACCCAGGGGCTTTCTGGAACTTCTCCCAGCCCATTGAGGACAACGTGGATGAAACGATGACCGGTACGAAAGGCGGACTGTGCGCCAAGCTTTACGGACCGGACTTGGATGTTCTGGAGGAAAAGGGCGAAGAGATCAAAGATGTGATGGGCAATATTGACGGGATCAAGGATTTGGGAATTCAACGCGATACGGGCCAGCCGAATATCGATCTCACCGTTGACCGTCTGGCGGCTGCGCGCTTCGGCATCAATGTGGCCGATATACAAGATGCCGTCCAGACCGCCATCGGCGGCAATCCTGTCAGCCAGGTGTTGCAGGGAGAGGCAGTCTACAACGTGGTCGTGCGTTATCAGAAACCGTATCGCGATACCAAGGAAGCTATCCAGAATATTCGACTGCTTTCTCCCTCGGGAGAGCGCGTCTCGCTGGCTCAGTTAACCAAAGCCCAGATTCGTGATGACGCCTACGACATTTACCGGGAAGACGGTTCCCGCTATGTGGCCATCCGCTTTGAGGTTCGCGGGCGCGATCTGGGCACTACGGTCAAGGAGGCCATCGCCAAGATCGCCAAGAATGTACAGATACCGCGTGGCTATCATCTTGAATGGTCGGGAGAATACGATAGCGAAACGCGTGCTGAAAAAAGGCTGCTCTTTATCCTGCCTCTGACGATCTTTTTTATCTTCATCATTCTCTACGCCATGTTTCGTTCCTTCAAATGGGCGCTGCTGCTTCTTGCCAACGTGGCCATGGCTCCCGTTGGAGGCTTGCTCGCTCTCTATGTGACCGGCACATTCTTCAGCGTATCTTCCGGTGTCGGCTTCCTGGCGCTGTTCGGCGTCTCGGTTCAGACGGGCGTCATCATGCTTGAATATATCAATCAGCTTCGAGCCCGAGGTTACACTCCGGCAGGCGCTGCAATCGAAGGCGCCGTCCTGCGGCTTCGCCCCATCATGATGACCATGCTGGTGGCGACCCTGGGCTTGCTTCCCGCCGCGATGTCCCACGCCATCGGTTCCGACTCGCAGCGTCCATTTGCCATTGTCATCGTGGGGGGACTCATGGCAGCTCTCGTGTTGAGTGTCTTCCTTCTGCCCACGCTGTATGTCTGGATCGCGAGAGATGGGGATACGCTGCCGAAACCGGAGGTGGCATTTGAAGGCTAAGCTCTTAGGTGGCTTTGCAAGAAGCATTTGGATATGCGCCTTCGGGGCCGTTTTGGTTGCGAGTTCCGCGTGCGCGCAAGAGGCACTGACGTGGGAGCAGGTCAAGGCGAAGTTCGAGGCGGCGAACCCCGCGCTGAGAGCCGATCAACTCAACGTGGATGAGATGAAGGCGGAAGAGATCACGGCTTTTCTTCGCCCCAATCCGCAATTCACCGCAGCCACCGATGGAACCCAGCTGGCTCCACACTCCGGCGTCTGGCAGCCGCTGGCAGGAACGCAGTATCAAGGCAATGTCTCTTACCTGCATGAGCGGGACCATAAGCGTGAGTTGCGCCTTGAGAGCGCCAAAGAAGGCACTCAAATCACGGCATCGCAGCATGAGGACCTGGAGAGAAACATGCTCTTCAGCTTGCGCTCGATGTTTGTGCAAACGCTTGAAGCCAAGGCGGTGCTGGATCTCGCCAAGGCCGACGTCGAATACTACGACAAGATCATCGATATCAGCCGCGAGCGGCTCAAGGCAGGCGATCTCGCTCAAATCGATCTCGACCGCATCGAATTGCTGCGCGTGCAATATGAAGCTGAAATCGAGACAGCCACCGTAAACCTTCGCACTGCGAAATTTCAACTGATGCAATTGATCAACGAACGCACTCCGGTGGACAAATTCGATGTGACCGGGACATTCGACTGGAGCGATTCTGTCAAACCGCTGGACGATTATCACCAGATTGCTTTGGATAACAGGCCCGATCTGAGGGCGGCCATCCAGACCCTTCAACAGTCGGATACAAACCATAAACTTGCCGTGTCCAACGGCTCAACGGACCCAACCTATAGTGCATGGGTGACCTACAATCCATCGTTCAACAACCCCAATGATAAGGAGACACTGGGTCTCAGCGTCAGCATCCCCCTGCGCATCTTCGATCGTAACCAGGGAGAGAAGAAGCGAACATTGATTGATATCGATCGCAGCCGCAGCGCAGCGGACGCAGCCAAGGCCCAGGTCTTCGATGACGTCGACTCCACATATGAACAGTTGCGAAGCAACATTGCTCTGCTCAAGCCTTATAAGGAGAAATACCGCGACCAGGCGACGCGCGTGCGCGATACGGTTACATTTTCCTATGAACATGGAGGAGCGTCGCTGATGGATTTTCTGAATGCACAAAGTGACTACCGGGTGGTTCAATTAGCCTATGTACAGTTGGTAGGCTCTTACCTGACATTTGCAGGCCAATTGAATCTTGTGGTAGGACATGAGGAGATTCAATAATCGATACGGGTCTTGATATCAGCAGATCTCACGGATATATTCAATTGCCAATCCGGAAAGGCTCCATGGATGAAGAGAGATGAGGTTCGCGAACTTATAAAAAAGATTGGCATACTCCCGTCGGTACGTGTGAGTTCACGTGACCTGGCGGTTTTCGCCGCTGACACGCTCTACTCCTCTGGAATTCCGATTGTCGAGATCACCATGACCACACCCGGCGCGCTTGAGGTTATCAATGACGTGGCTACGCGGCATGCGGACCTGGCCGTCGGCGCCGGAACCGTGTTGGATGAGGAAACGGCTCGCCGTTGCATCGACGCAGGCGCTAGATTCATAACAAGTCCTGGATTCATTCCCGAGGTGGTTGCCTATACCGGGAAAATGGACGTTGCGGTGCTTCCGGGCGCCTTGACGCCAACCGAGGTTATTGCTGCGTGGAAGGCCGGCTCTGACTTTGTCAAAATCTTCCCTACCGGGCATGTGGGTGGCGTTCAATATGTGCGCGCACTCAAAGTTCCTTTGCCGCAAATCCCGCTGATCGCATCCGGAGGGGTAAATCAGTTGACTGCAACTGACTTCATTATCGCCGGCGCAACTGCAATTGGAGTGGGTGGAGTACTGCTACCCAAGGAAGCATTGCACTTTCGCCAGGAAGATCGGATTCGGGAGTTGGCCGGCAGATTTCTTGGCATGGTAAGAGATGCGCGAGCCTTGGCGGCCACGTACTATTAGGCCGGCAGAGGATCCCGCAAGAGATATTGGCGCATGGGTGGTTTCCCGGGCTTATCGGAGAACAATCTTTACGATTTGCTTGCACCAATTTCTGTCGCTGGTTGGTCTTTCGCAGATTCAACCGAAGACTGCCACCCATGACACGGTGTCGCTAACCTCCCTTGTTTCTGCATGAACCATGCATTCAAGCCAGCACTTGGCGATGAATAAGAGTGTTCCTAACCCGGATGCAATCACAAGCATCGCACGAAACTCCTACGTAATCTTTATGCTTTCTTTGCGAGAGCATCAATAGGCTGGCATCAGCTCACAAGACGTAACAAATTGATTAAGATGCAGGCAAGATGGAAGCCCAAATTGTCGCCAGGTGGATCAATCCGTCGGTAAACCTCCGAACTCTGTGGCAGAGTCTGGTTGCGTGGATTTGCATTGTTCTGCTGACATACTTTGGCTTCGTCTGGCAGGTCAACCTTGTAACGATCAGCAGTCTCTACTTGCTGGTCGTGGTCGCAGCAGCATCGTTGTGGGGCTTTTGGCCGGCTTCGATGGCTTCGCTTCTGGCAGTGGCTTGCTTGGATTATTTCCTCATGCCTCCGCTTTTCCGCTTCAATGTTACCGATCCGCAGGACTGGGCCGCGCTTGGAGCATTTGAGGCCACCGCGCTTGTCATCAGCAGGCTGTCCGCTAAAGAAATTCGAAGTGCAGGAGAAGCGGCATTCCATCGCATCGGGATGGAGAAGCTCTACGAGTTGAGCCGAAACTCCGTCTTGCTCGATCCGCACCAACCTCCTGGGCCACAGCTCGTGGTGCTGATCATGAGAATATTCGGAGTTCGCGCAGTTGCGCTCTTCGATAAGAACCTGGGGCGACAAGACAGGATGGGTGACTGGTCCGAGGACGAACAGGATCTGGCGCAGGAATGTTACACGCGGAACGCCAACCGGGATGATCGGGATCGAGAGACATCACAGCGCATCGTGCAGGATGCATCTGGGCCATTGGGGGCCCTAGTGGTGCGCGGAAACCTGAACCCGCTGATCGTTGATGCGCTCGCGTCCCTCGCGGCAATAGCGCTCGATCGCCATCAATCGTTTGAAAAAGAGGAGAGAGCGGATGTGGCCCGGAGAGGCGAGCAGTTGCGTGCCGCGGTCATGGATTCCCTGGGCCATGAACTGAAGACCCCTTTGACGACGGTTCAAACTGCGAGCTCAGGCTTGCTTGAGCTGGGCGGGTTGAACGAATCGCAGTTCGGCCTCGTGAAGCTGATTGACGACGAGACGCTTCGTTTGAACAAGCTCTGCACAAGGTTATTGTTGACCGCAAAACTCGAAGCGGAACAGGTTGGCCTGGAGACAGACGAGGTTAACTTCAAAGAACTGGTTGCCGAGGTTTTGGCAACCAGGCCGGCAGAAGAGGCGAAAGATCGAATCGAGGTCACAGTAGACGATCCGAACTTGACCTTGTTCGTCGACCGCGAGCTGTTGGGTATGGTTCTAACCCAGTACATTGACAATGCCAGGAAGTACTCAGCGCCGTACACTCCGATCAGGGTTGCGGCGCGGAAGAGTAAGAACGAGACGATCATCTCGGTCCAGAACGTTGGATCGACAGTTCGAATTGAAGACAGGGAACGAATATTCGACCGGTTTTACAGGGTGTCGGATTCAAAGGACTCCGTTCCGGGCACGGGGATCGGCCTTTCCGTAGTGAAGAAAGCTGCGGAGGCCCACAGCGGTCATGTTTGGGTTGTCAGCGATGATGAAGAAGGGACGACGTTTTTCCTATCCCTTCCTGTCTCTGCGAGGAGGAAGAATTGAACGCGAAACCAGAGGAAGCGGGACACGGCACCATCCTCATAGTGGACGACGACAATTCCATGCGAAAGGCTCTGCGCGTGACTTTGTCAGGAATGGGCTTCACGGTCGTGGATGCCTCAAGGGGTGAGGAAGCGCTGACACTGGTTCAATTGACACGGTTCGATGCGGTGTTGTTGGACGTGGATATTCCTGGTATGGGAGGGTTAGAGGCCTGTCGCTGCATCAGAAATAGGTCTGCGCACTTGCCCATCCTGATGTTGACTGCGATGGACGGCGAAGACGACAAAGTCCTCGCATTGGACGCCGGGGCGGACGACTACATCACCAAGCCCTTTCGGCTTCGCGAGCTGACCGCGCGGTTGCGTTCGGCAGTGCGAAGGAGAAATGCACTGGATTCCAACAAGGATGGAACGCTCCGCCATGGCGAGCTGGAGTTGGATCCAGTGAGGTATCGGGTCCAGAAAGCTGGATGTCAAATTCATTTGACTCCAAAAGAATTCGAGATGCTCCAGTTCTTCATGAGTCATCCGGGAGAGTTGATTCCTCGCGGAAAGTTGTTCAGGTCAGTGTGGGGAACGGAGTGTGGAGAAGACTTTGTGTACCTTCGTATCTATGTAAGCCAATTGCGGAAGAAAATCGAAGACGATCCACTTGATCCTCAATACATTTTGACTGTCCCTCGAATTGGCTACAAATTCGCTGATGGATAACCGGAGTCATGGATTTCTCTTGACCGTCTGACCCATTCGACCCAGCGGAGCGGCCCCTGAATGCACCGGAAATGGTTCAAACGGCTCAGACCATGCGGATGCTGGCGGTTAAGCTAAGTCACGGGACATGTTAACTCTCGATTGAGCGCTCCATGAGCGATCCAGAGCCCAATCCAGTGTCCCAATCGACTCTGCGAGCGTACACCCGACCCCTGCGTGTCAACATCTGCGCCAACTCGATGGATTCGAAGGCTTGCAAAGGCGATCGGACCTGGCGTGATCACGGGTGCGGCCGACGATGACCCATCGGGCATCGCCACGTATTCGGTTGCCGGAGCGCAACTCGGAACCAAGCTGCTCTGGACCGCACTGCTGACCTGGCCGCTGATGGCCGCGGTGCAGATGATGTGCGCGCGCATTGGCAAGGTGACGGGACAAGGCCTTGGCGCAAACTTCAAGCAGCGATTTCCGCGATGGCTCCTGCTCACCTTTGTCATCGCCCTTCTGGCCGCAAACACCATCAACATTGCAGCGGACCTCGCTGGCATGGCGGATGCGGCCGCAATGCTATCGGGGATTAACTCCCGCTGGTTTGTCGTTGCTTTCGCAATCCTCATTTCATGGGCCACGGTCCGGCTCCAGTATAAGCAAATAGCAAACGTGCTCAAGTGGCTGGTTCTCGTCCTCTTCGCGTATCCCATCACGGCATTTGTTGTGGGAGCCAATTGGAGCCAGGTGCTGCACGCCACCCTGGTGCCATCGATGCCGAGCAGCAGAAATGAATGGGAAACGCTGGTCGCAATCCTTGGCACCACAATCAGCCCATACTTGTTCTTCTGGCAGGCGAGCGAGGAAGTAGAGGAGGAAAAATCGGCGGGCCAGAGTTCGCTTGCGCAGCGCAGAGGAGCTACACAGGAAGAGCTTGGTTTAAGAAATATCGATGTGGGCGTGGGAGCCTTCTTCTCCAACATGGTCATGTTCTTCATCATTCTCACCACCGCCATCACCCTCAACCGGCATGGCATTGTGAACATCGAGACATCCCGCCAGGCCGCCGAAGCCCTCAAACCTTTTGCGGGCAGCTTCGCCGCGGCGCTGTTCACATGGGGCATTGTCGGTGTTGGATTCCTGGCCATCCCCACATTGGCTGGTTCGACCGCATACGCCTTTGCTGAGACTTTAGGGTGGCGCCAGGGCCTGAACAAGCGACTGCGACAGGCGCGCTGGTTTTACGCGCTCATTCTGGTTTCGACAGGAGTTGGGGTCGCGCTGGACTTTATCGGAATCAACCCTGTAAAGGCGCTCTATTGGACTGCGGTCATCAACGGATTGCTCGCACCTTTCCTGCTCGTCGCAATTCTGATTGTTGCTGGAGATAAAAAGCTGATGCAAGGCCAGCCGAGCTCCCGCCTCGGATGGATTGTGGTGGCCGTGACCACCGTGGCCATGTTCGTAGCCGGCGTAGCGATGTTTGTTGTTTAGTTTATCGAGCCAATCACGCCCCTCGGGGTGAGCGGTTCCGGACAGGCGTTCGACGCCCGGGAGCGCCAGCATCTTCAGCGGAAGCGGGCTTCTTTGCCGCATCCGTTTTGCGCATACGCCGAATCTTCCAAATGCCAAAACAAACGCCGGCCACCATCAAGCCCACGAACACGCAAAGCAGCGGCGTTGACCATTTTTGCAAGGTGCCGGACCAGATGCCCACCACGCGGCGTCCATACGTCACCCCGAGCCACGCAACCAGGGAGTATCGCAGACTGCGAGCCGCGCCAAAGACCGCCATGAAACGCCCGCGCGAAACGCCCAGCGCACCTGAAGCCAGTACAAACGGTGACAGTGGAATGGGCGGCGGAAGAATGGCGGGAACAAAGATAGCTAGGAGCCCGTGACGCTCCACCCATCCAACAACTCGCGTAAGAATGCGTTTGGGCACATAGTGTTGCAGCGCTGCCTTTCCGCCTCTGCGCCCAATTTGCCAAGTCGAGTACCCGCCCAGAATGCTGCCCGCGACCGCGCATGATGTCAGCAGCCAGGGATTCCCGCCATGCGCCACAAGCCACAACAACAGCAGGTCCGTGCTGCCCGGCAGCGGCAGCGGGATGACGGAAGAGTCGATCACCGAAACCGAAAACAGCCCGAGTGCTCCCATTTGCGTGAGCCAGTGCGGCATGGGAGCGGGCTTCGCGCTTAGCGCAGCTGACTTGGCAGCTTGTAGGAAAGATGTGCTCATGCGGAATGTTTTCTGGTATTGGGACTTGAGGCTTCAGATTCTGAACGAGCCGCGCTTCTACTGCGCAGGCGCGCCGTGAAACGTAAACCAGTAGTAGCGGCGCCAGCAGAACATGCAGCGAACCGGCCGCAGAGCAAACATGCTCAGCAGGCCGTCGATTGGCCTCAATTCGGCCGATTTGAATTTCAGCGAATTGCAGCGAGGGCATTCGCGCCGTATCCATAGCATGCGTGGCACCCAGTCGGGCCATGTGCGGGATGAAAAGTTCATTTGCAGCCCTCCTACCGGCCGGAAACCAGGTCGCGTTGCTGTGTGTTTCCCTCCGAAGGACTCGAGTTGGCGTCCAGCCATGACAGCAGCGCCCGTATGCTGCCGGTGGCCAGCGCCATCGTGGAATCCGCGGCTCCGTAATAGAGGATGATGGTATCTCCGTCCTCATCGATCGTCTGTCCACAAGGGAACACCACATCGCTTACGTCCCCGCCGCGCTCGTACCAGGTCTCTGGTCCAAACATCCAGGAGTCTCCACGCTGCAAACAGATCTCGGGCCTTTCCAGGTCAAACAGCGCCAGGCCCAGCCGATAAATACTTCCCGATGCCGTTTGCCGCACACCGTGGTAAATGGTCAGCCACCCTCTCGGGGTTTCAATCGGTGGAGAACAAAGGCCAATCTTGTTGGCATCCCACCACCCGCCGCGGCGCGCCTCGAGAATGATCTTGTGGCCGCCCCAGTGGCGCAGATCGGGTGAGTAGGAAATCCACATGTGTGCGCCAAGCGTCGTCACAGGCCGGTGGATCAGAGCCCAAAGGCCGTTGATTCTTCTCGGAAGCAATGCAGCGTCCTTGTCTTCCGGCTGCATGATTACGCCGTAACGCTCGAAGCTTTTGAAATCTTTGGTCAGTGCCAGTGAAACACCGGGACCACCCCGCGCATACGATGTGTACGCCACGGCAAATTGCCCCAGCTCCGGGACGTATGTGACGCGTGGATCTTCGATGCCCCAAACTTCCTCGGGATAATCGCGAGGGTTGGCCGGCAGCGTGGGTTGCGCATCGATGACCCAGTTATCGATGCCATTCGCTGAACGCGCGGCACACAGGTGAGACAGGCCCCGCCGATCTTCGACGCGGCAGAGCAGCAGCGTGTTGCCGTCCGTAAGCCTTACAGCTCCGGCATTGAAGACACTGTTGATCGGGTAAGGCCAATCGTTCTGTGTCAGAATCGGGTTCCCCGAATAGCGAGTGAACAAGGAGAGATCGGTGTGCGCCTCCGCATGAACTTCAGCGGAGATTGAGTCTATCGATACATCCGGAGAAACATTCGGGTTCAAGAGGAGGTGCTCATTTCAAGGTGCCGTTCGTGTGCGTTTGTCACTTTGGCTTCTTGCATTTCCAGCAGGGCCATCAGGAATGAGAGCGTCGATTCCGCTCCCTGGTTCTCATTGATGCGGTCGGGATGAAGGCCATCTTTGCAGCCGCCGGTTGTTGCGTCGTAGAGCGGGACCTGCAAATCGTTCTTACCCAGAAACCAGCGAAAGACGCGTTGCGCCTCCTCAAACCATAGTCCTTCTTCCGTCAGCCTGTATACCTCAAGGCAGGCGGAGACCGTCGAGCATGCCTCCACCGGCTGCTGATCGAATCGCGCCTTTTCGCAGCCTTCAATAAAGAACCCGTTGGATCCGATCGGCACAAAGATCTCTTTATCGTCGCGATGCTGCTCCGCAACCAGCCACTTCAATGAATCCATTCCTGCTTCGATCATCCTTTGGTTGTTGCTGCGCCACCCCGCCAGAATCAGCGCCTGCGACAGCCGTGCATTCGAATAGGAAAGGCTCTTTTCGAACCAGCGCCAGGTGGTGGAGTGGCTGCGCTCATAAATATCCAGGAGCCGATTGGCAAGCGTGTTGCGAACGACCTGGATGGCTCGGTCGCCAGGAAACCCGTCCAGGTAGGCTTGCATGCCAAGAATGCAAAACGCCCAGGCGCGCGGGCTCGTGAACGTCAACGTCGCAGGGACTGCGGCTTCGAAGAGCCTCCCCGCCGCTCCTCTCAAGCCCGCATCCCGTGAATGGCCAAGCACCGTTCCCAGCGACCACAGCGCGCGGCCATGGCTATCATCCGACCCAATCTCTTCCAGCCAGCGGCGGTCATAGCCAAGAAAGTTCCGGAACCTTCCCGAATTCGCATTGAAAGCGAGCCATAAGAACGCCAGATAGCGATGCGAGAGACTTGAATACTCCCGCCCGTCCCGAATAGCCGCGCTTTCATCCAGAAGTGTCGACACAATCAGCGCACGCGCATTGTCATCGGTCGTGTAACCCTCGCTCGAATTCGGCACGCTGAAGATTGCGTGTTGCAAGATGCCCGTATCGTCAGTCAGGCTCAGCATGTGATCCGAGTTCAACGCGGGGAGCAAGTTTGGAGCGTCTGCCGCAACATCGTCTTTCTGCGCTGCCTTGGGCTGCAAGGTGCGCTCGAATCGCGCTCGCTGGAAGCTTGCCATATACTTTCGCGCCGTCTTGGGCCATATTGTCTCGCGTGAGTGCAGGTACGCGCGCTTGCGCATCGCATGCCGCTCTCCTTCGTTGTCCAGTAAATGCAGAACGGCTTCCGCAATTGCGTCTGGATTCTCGAAAGGTACGAGCACGCCCCTTTTATCTGCCAGCAACTCTTTCGCATGCCAATACGGTGTAGAGATGATTGCTTTCCCAGCCCCCAGCGCGATGGCCAGAGTTCCGGAAACAATCTGTGCTTCCTGCCGGTAGGGCGTGATGTAGATATCGGCCGCCCCAACATGCTCAACCAGTTCCTCTGCGCTTACAAAGCGGTTGACCAGGATCAGGTTCGATGCCACCCCAAGCTCTTCCGCCAGGGCCTGAAGCTCTTCGCGATAGCGCTCACCATCCCGCCGGCGTATCTGCGGGTGGGTCACGCCGGAGACGATATAAACAACATTCGGGTGCGTGGCCAAAATCGCGGGCATTGCCCGGATCACGTTTTCAATTCCCTTATTGGGTGACAAGAGCCCAAATGTCAGCAATACTGACTTCCCCTCTACGCCAAACCGGTCCTTGAAATAATTCGGATCCATGAATTGAAAGTCGGGCACCCCGTGCGGAACGATATCGATCTTTTCGCTTGGAACCGAATATACGTCACGTAAAAACTGCGACGCCTGCTCGCTCATCACAATCAGCCGATCGGATAGACGCGCAATCTCCTCAAGCACAGCGCTCTGGTCAGGATTTGGATCTCGCAGAACGGTATGGAGCGTTGTCACAACGGGCATCTTCAATTTGCGCAGTAAAGTAAGAATATGGCTCCCGGCGATCCCGCCATAGATCCCGTATTCATGCTGCAGGGAAACAAGATCGTTGCCGTTGAAATTCAGAAACTCCGCCGCCCGCTCGTAGGAACCAAGATCTTCCTGCTCAAGCTCAAGGCGCACTTGTTCTGGGTAATCGTAGCTCGAATCCGGATCGTTCACGGGGATTGCGAACAGCCGCTCGCTGCCGTATTCGGCCGCGAGTGCCGTGCACAGATCCGTTGTAAATGTGGCTATTCCGCACTGGCGTGGCAGATAGTTTCCGACAAACGCAATTCTCGTGGGCAGCGGAAGGCTGTAGGTCTTCAACGCAACAGGTGAGGAGCCTACCGGATGAAGGCCGCCTGCAATTTCGGTTTGATGATCCGATTCGCTGATAAACACTCGTGGCCTGCTTTCGCTTCCATGTGCTAATTGCAAGCCGGCTCTGCAAGACACGAACTCAGTACCTGCCTTGAAGCCGGCACATCTCTTAGCCTGCATTTCTCGCGGGTCGCCGAGAATCTTAGCGCCGGTATCCAGACCGGCTGTTCTGAGGGCCTCGCGGCCTACAGCCACTTCGCGGCATGTTCCTGCGGCGCCTTCTCAGCTATCGGCCAGGTTTTGGCAACTACTTCTTCGCAGGAACAATCGCCGCCGAGGAAGAATGCTCTGCGGAGAAGTCTTCGATAAACTTCGCTTCGGCAGCTTTCGTTCCGGCAGGCTCGACGCCTGCGGCCCCTGCGCCATGGGGCAGAACCGCCGGGAAGCCAGAAGCCAGACGCATTGCGCGACGAGCCGCAAAGTGCCTGGGGACATCGATTTTCTTGATCAGGCCCATCGTCTCTCCAGTTGTTCAGTTGGCTGCTTGAACGTTGCTCGTCTGGAGCGAAGCCTGGAAGGCTGAAGGCGAGAGGAAAGAACTCTACGACAGGGAAGAACTCTACCAGCTGTCTCAAGCATACACGTGTAAGGGACAGCATGCCTGCATCGCTGAGAAACACCCATATCTTGAATCTGACCGAAAAGCAAAAGCACGACGGCAATCAATAAAACCAGCCCTCACTCCGCACTCGTCGCATTGCGCCCAACGTTTTTTGAGCGCAGCGGCCTGTAGCAAAGACCGCCGCACCGATTCGTTAACGGAGACTACCCGTCGTCACATTGGCTGGGCTTCCGATTGCGTCGCCCGATACCACCAGTTCCACCCTCCGGTTTTCCTGCCTCCCGGCCGCGTTGTCGTTGGAGGCCACCGGAAGAGTGTTACCGAAGCCTATTGCGCTCACTGAATTTGTCTCGACGCCCTGTTGAACCAGGTAATCTCGAACCGCTCCTGCGCGGTTTTCCGAGAGCTTCTGGTTCATGTCATCGCCGCCCACATTGTCGGTGTAGCCGCCAACCTGGATGTTTAGCCCTGGGTAAGCGATCAGGATTCCAGCAACCTTTGCCAGCTTCTCCCGTGCACCCGGCTTCAATGAATATTGCCCAGTGTCGAACAAGACATCGGACATGCTTACAATAAGCCCCCGTGCGCTGTCGCGGGTCTCGAGGATTTTGTTGAGTTGCTCTGACAATTGGGCGCGCATGGCCGCCTTGTCGCCTATGGCCTGCTGCGCGCTTGCCTGCGCTTGCTGCGCAAGCAGGCGAGCCTTGTCTGCATCTGCCTGGGCTGCCGAGATTGCGGCAGCCGATGCAGTCTGGTTTGTGGCCATGTCAGCCTGGGCCTTCGCAGCCGCAGCCTGTGCGCTTGCCGCATCAGCCTGTGCTTGTTCCTGCCGTCGAGTAGCTGCATCCGCCTCAGCCTGCGATCTCGCCTGGGCGTCGGTCGATGCCTGAGCTGTTTCGGCCAGGCGATCTTCCTCGATCTTCTTCACGGCGATCTCGCGCGCATCTTCCGCAGTCTGTACCGCCTCTCTGGCAGCTGCAATGAGAGGCTTTCTGTCCATATGGCGGCCGATTGCATAATCGTCCGCGGTCTTCATCAGCTGCACTGCGTGCCGGTAGCTCTCAGCGGCAAACGTCTCTGCGCCCTCTGATTGAGCGATGCGCACTGCATTCCGCGCCTCGTAAAACTCCAGAGGCAGATTGGCGTTCAGAACCACAGGGTCGAATTTGTAGCCAGTTGGCAAGTAGCCCCCGCGCTCCATCAGCTCATACTTCGCATCCACAGCCTCGCTTGTCCCCTTGGTGTCCGCGCGAACCACATTCTCGAGCACCACCACATTACTGGGCTGCCGGACGGCATAGTAAGGCTCTGCTGTGACGATCAGGGCGAATGCCTGCAAATCCGTGGTTGCGGTCAGCTTGCTGCGGTCGTTGTCGCCCACCAACAGCTCTCCAAGGTTCACAGCGTGCCCCTCGGGCGAGATCGCCCACAAGACATAAGTCAGGTATTCGCTGCCAAAGCCTGTCGGGCTATTCAGCTTCCCGAACTCCGCTTCTACTTCCATGGTGCCGCGCTTGCTGCGCACCTTGGCCGCGCCTTCGGCCGTTGGCAGCAACGTGGTGCCGGCAAAATCCACTTCCGTAACCCCGCTGCGATGCCGATAGTTGACGGCCCGCACAGAGCGGCTGATTTCCACCACCCGGTATGTTGGTGCAACAGGACTTCCGGATTCAACCACTGTCGTCATTTGCGCAGTGGCTTGGGCAAACGCGCTCAGGCTCAGTGTGCTTCCGGCTACGAACAAAAGAACGCTTCTCACGTGATTTCCTTTGGGCGGTGTTCTGCCGTGTTACGTTGTGCTTCTATTGCTGGTTAGAGCCGGTGCGAACTCGAACGCCTGTGTTCAATGCCCGACGTGGAACTGGGTAATGTAGCCGAGCAAATTGAATACCCTCAAAAGCCAAATGACTACGGCAATTACCACCACCAGGTTCAGAATCCCCTTGATGGTTCCCTGCATTGGAATGAGGTTTACGAGCCATAACAGCACGCCGACGACTATCAGTGTGACAACAAGAGTGACGAGGGGCATTTGATGTTCTCCGATCTTTGTCTCGGAACCGATCAACACGCGAGCCAAGTCCGAGTAGTTTGTGCAGTCCGCGCAGTTCGTATTGAATCGCTTGTGCGTCTCCTGGCTGGTTCGGTTAAGACGATTCCTAAATCAATTCCTAAAACAGTCCAACGTCCGCGTTTGCGCGAAAACCAAAGCCAGCTGGTCTGCCGAAGATCGCAGACCCATGCCATTGTTCCGGCGCAACGCCGTGGGCTCAGAAATCCGCGTGCCCGTCGGACGCATTGAGCGCGAGAGCCATGGTCAGCAGAAACACGCACTCTGCTTGGTTTTCATTCTCGCAAGGTGATGGATAAATTGCTGAGCTACAGTGAACACTCGAAACAGATGGAGTCGGCACTCTACCTGCCCGCTCTTGCTATTCACTATTGCTTTTGAGTCGATCCCGCGGTCACCTGAGCCGGCCGATCCACATCTTTCGTCGATGCACTGCCCGCTGATACAGCCTTGTCCGTTGGTATCTGGGCTCCCGCCGGGAAAATTAGAATCTGGATCGAGCCCCAATCCGCATCCAGATTCGCGCCCGGCTGCTTGCCTAATCCCAAGGTCTTGACCTGGCTGTCGTCAAATCCAAAGTTCTCCGTCAGGTACTCGCGTACCACCATGGCCCTGGCCTCTGTGAGCACCAGATCCTTCTGCGTATCGCCTTCCATTCCTACCGAAGCCACCACCACCGCAAATCCGAATTGATTCTCTGCCAGGAACTTCCCGCCGGCATTCAGAGTCTTCTGATTCTTCAGCTTGGCCGAATCGCGGCTATCGAAGAGCTGTTTGGCTGTGAATGTAAATGCCTTCGAAGGCGCGCTCTGGGGAAGCGCGGTAATGCTGTTTGCCGCCAGGTCTCCTTCATCCTCATATCCCCGCTTCTTGAAATATCCGCTCAACAGGAAGTTGTGCTTCAGCGCTTCCATATTTTCCTGAAAGTCGGTCACCCCGGTCTGCGCCTGCTGCATGGTTGCATGCAGCGTAACAGTGGTTTGTTGCAGGTTGTTATAGAGGTCCTTGTCGTTGACCAGCGCGCCGACGGTTCCCTGGCCGGAATCGATCTTGGCGCTTACCGAGTTCAAATGCGCCGTCGCCTCGGTCGTGTTCTTGACCGCCGCCTGGCTGCTGTCCAGAATTCCATTCGCCCGCTTCAGCATATCCGCCATCAACAGCGGCGGTTCGCTCTCAATGATCTCGCCATCCTTTACGTCGGGTTGACCCTCCCCTCCAAACGAAATCGCCAGGTATTGATTTCCCAGCAATCCTTCGGTCTCGATCGAGGCCACGGAATCCTGCTTGATGATCTCGCGGGTTTTCCGGTCGAGCTTCATGACCACCAAGACCTTCTCACCGGGCTTGTGCGGCAACGAGATGCTCTGCACAGTTCCGCTTGTGACTCCGCCCACCAGCACGTTGGCTCCGGCAGCCAGGCCGGCCACGTTGTCGAACTGCGCCTTCAGTTGGTATGTCGAGCCAAAAAGATACTCCTTGCTGCCGATGAAGAAGACCCCGCCGGCCAAAACCGCCAGTGTCAATACGATGAACGCTCCCAGCCTTGCCACTCTCGACATATACCCTCCTACGACTGCTTTAGAAATTCCTTCACGAACGCGATGTCGCTTTGCTGCAGATCCTCAAAGTTGCCCTCGATGATCACGTTTCCCTTGTCCAGCAAAGCCAGCCGGTTGGCAATCGTTTTGGCGCTGTGCAGATCGTGTGTCACAACGATGGACGCCATTTGATGTTCCCGCTGCAGTTTCAGAACCAGGTCGTCGATCTCCCCTGAACTGATCGGATCGAGCCCGGCCGTCGGTTCATCCAGCAGCAGAATCTCCGGCTCGAGCGCCAGCGCGCGCGCCAGGCCCACCCGCTTCTGCATCCCGCCTGAAATGTCTGAAGGCATCTTATTCAGCGCATTCTCCAGCCCCACCTCGGTCAACAGCTGATTCACCCGGTCGCTCCGCTCTGCCTTGGACAAGTCTCTGCGGTGATGGCGCAAAGGGAAGCCCACGTTTTCACCCACTGTGAGCGAATCGTAGAGTGCCGCGTGCTGAAACAGAAAGCCCATCTTCTTCCTCACCACGCCGAGTCGATCGAGTGAAAGGCCCGCAATATCCTGCCCCAGGATGCGGACCGATCCGAAGTCCGGTGTTTCCAGGCCCACAATCAGCCGCAGCAATACGCTTTTGCCCGTTCCGCTCCGTCCCAGCACGGCCAGTGTTTCGCCGCGATGCACGCGCAGGCTTACCCCATCCAGAACCTTGAGGCTTCCGAATGTTTTGTGTGCGTCCTCCACTGCAACGGCAAACGCGCCGGCGCCTTGTTCCAGCTCATCCTGCTTCGTCGCTGCGTCATAGGCTGTAGCCATATTCATCCCTGCATTGCTGCATCGTGGGTTAGTGGAAAATAACGAGAATGAGTTTCACCAGCACAACATCGGCTAGGATCACGAAAAGCGATGCCAGAACCACGGAGTTGGTCGCCGCGCGGCCCACGCCCTCCGCGCCTCCGCGTGTACGCATCCCCTGGTAGCACGCAATCAGCCCGATGATCAGGCCAAACACGGCCGTCTTGAATGTCGGTGGCAGAAAGTCGCTAAGAGTGGCGCCGCGGAAGCCGGCATCGATGAACTGCCGCAGCGACAGCGGCTCAGCCAGGGTTTGCGCCACCCATCCCGTCAACAGGCCGCACGCGTCCGCCGCCAAAGTCAGCAATGGGAGCATCAGGATGCATGCCACAATCCGAGTCGCCGCCAGCAGCCTGTAAGGGTTCACCGCCGAGACTTCCATGGCGTCGATCTGCTCCGTCACCTTCATCGAAGCCAGTTCGGCGCCAATGCCTGCGCCCACTCTCCCGCTTACCACCAGGCCCGTGATAATCGGGCCCATTTCCTGGATAACGGAGAACACAATGGCCGAGGGAAGCAGCGACGTGGCGCCGAATCGAGTCATGCTCGACCGCACCTCCATCGACAGCACCGCGCCGATGGCGGCGCCGGCCAAAGCAACCAGGGGCAGGGACTTCGAGCCGATGTCGTCCATCTGCCGAATCAGTTCCCGGCCTTCAAATGGCGGCGTAACCGCTGCCTTGAGCACCCGCCAGGAGAAGATTCCCAGATTCCCGAACCACTCGAATAGGCCGCTATCCAGAGCCGCCCCCGTGCCCACAGCCGAGGGCAAGGGCTTCTCCTGCGGCTCCGGCAGTTGCGAATCGATGCCCGCGCCCGCGGTGATTGCGCGGTCGCTCATTGATTCGATTCCTGAGACGGAGATCCGTGTCTGTTGTTCAGATGCAGCCGCGAAAGCAAGGAGTGTGATCCGCCATGCAAGAACTCCAATGCGATGTTTCCGCCCGCATAAGTCAGCAGGCTGTAGTTGCCCAGGCGAAAGGCATCCTTGGCGCCGAACCGGTCGGGATACCAGCCATAAACCGCCGTGAAAGAGCCTGCATAGGGCCCAACCAGCGCTGGGATCGAGAAGACGCGGTGCCCGTCCTCGCCGCGGCGAGCGGTTAGAGTGGAAACGAGCGCATGGCGCACCCGGGGCAACATTCCGCGGCACTCGCAGCGGTAGTAGAGCGAATCCTCCCGGAAAGCCTCGGACAGCCCATAACGCGTCGTGGTCCCCACTGCCAAAATCCCAAAATCGGACCCCAATCGCCTGGAATAACCCTCCATGCCCTGCTTCCACTCCGGTGGCGAGTTGGTGAACTGGTTGATGCCGGCCGCGAACGCGGCGCCGGTAAGTGGGTACGGACCGTACGCGTCGAACAGGTAATTTCTGATCTTGATTCGCTGCGTCGGGCGCGCGTAGGTCAGGTCCACTTGCTTGGTGACTGCAGTTCCTGCGGCCATTGAAGAATCGTCCGCGGTGGCGAGCGATTGCGACCTTGCCGGAACGGGTTGCGTTGCGAAGACAGCAATGGCCAGAAAGCAGAGCATCGCGGGGAGGGCTCTCATGCCTCCAGGCTTCGAGATCGATTCGCTTGCGCGCTCGCCTGCGGCATCGCGCAGCCTCGCGTGACCTGGACTCGAGCCCAGAATCCGCGCATCCGCCATCGCCATTGAATGCTCCAAAAGCTCTCCCTTGCCAGCCATCGCCCTTCTGAACACGCGACTCAACTTGTAGGTCGCATGAGGGCGCTTGACCAGTTCCATGAACATGATGTCAGAGTAAGAACTTCAAGGGATGGTCACAATTGCTCGCAGCGCAAACAGGTCTATCGGGATTCATGCCGGCTCGATCTTCCTCTCCGCCCGTGCATGACTTCCCGCGTTTGCATTTGACTTCCCGCGTTTGCAGTTGACTTTCCGGCTGAATCCCGACATGAGCAATCGAGACCAGACACGGTACCCCATCGGAACCGGATAATGGAAGGTGTTTGGGTGTAGTTATCCTCAAGCGCCAGGCAGTCTTCCCAGCCTGACGGCGGCTCTCTATTCAAGGTTCTCTGAATAGGTTCTCTGAACCGCGTCGCCGATGCCACACCACAAGGTATGCCACACGGCATGGCCTACACGGCAGGATTTGCCCGCTTTGTCTGAAGCCGTTCCCATGTGGTCTCCGACGGGTCAGCCACAATCGCCTGTCCTCTTCAATCCAACGTGGCTGCTTCCGGGCTTTCATCCACCATGCCACTTAAACCGTCTGGAACGGGGCTATTTCTTGAATAACCATGACAACCGAAGTACCTTCGACTGCGCAGCCTTCCTTGCCAAAGCAGGGCTGGGCCGCAGGATCGTTGAGCTGGAACCCAAAGATGCCTTCTTCTCGCAAGGGGACCCGGCTGACACCGTCTTCTATCTGCAGAGGGGCCGGGCAAAACTCACGGTCGTCTCGATGAATGGCAAAGAGGCCACCATCACTCTGCTCGCCGCCGGCGATTTCGTTGGAGAGGAGTCTCTGGCTTCGATTCCCGGCCTGCGTCTGGCCACGGCCACCGCCGTCAACTCCTGCGCCGCGCTCAAAATCACGCGCGAAGAGATGGCGCGCGTGATGCATGACGAGCCGATGTTTGCGGATCTCTTCTTCAAGTTTCTCCTCGCTCGCAGCATGAGAACCCAGGCCGATCTTGTCGATCAGCTCTTCAACTCCAGCGAAAAGCGGTTGGCCAGGGTTCTTCTCTTGATGGCCGAGTTTGGCAAGCCCGGAGAACAGCAAACCTTCATCCCGCCTGTCTCGCAGGAAACACTGGCGGAAATGATCGGCACAACGCGTTCCCGCGTGAGCTTCTTCATGAATCGCTTTCGCAAGCTGGGGTTCATCAGTTACAACGGTCGCATTCAGGTCAACAAATCTCTGCTGAACGTGATCCTTCTCGACCAGTTGCCGGAGCAGAACGCCCAGAAGCCACTCATTCCGGCGCTCGGAGTCATCCTGAAGCCGGTCATTCCAATCGTCGAAACCATTCTGAGGCCCGTCATGCCGATCGTCTCGAAGATCAAGCGCAGACTGGCCGTAGGCGAGAATCGGACAGGCACTTGGTGATTCAGGACTGATCGTTCAAATCGTGCCGCATTGAGGAAAGCTATCGCAACCGGAATCGACTCTCCGGTATTCCCCTGACCTCCGTACGCAGTGCGAAGACGCAACCGGAGAGCTGATCCAGGGATCGAGCACTTGTAATGAACAGCGTTTTTAGACCTTCTCCCCCAAAGGCGCATGTAGTCGGGCGCGACACAGGTAGATAGACAATTCGATCCACATTCCCATCGGGAGCTACACGGATGAGACATCCGGGACCGGGGCGGGTGTTCCAAAGGAACCCCTCGGAATCCATCGCAGACCCGTCCGGCACGCCGTGTCGATAGCCAACGAGAAATGCTCTCTCGTTGGAAATGTCTCCCGTGCGAAAGTCGTAATCATATTGATAAATAGCGTTGGCCGTGGTATCGCCAAAGTAGAACGTTCTCGAATCAGGGCTCCACGCCACGGTGTTTGAGATGCCGATCCCGTGCCTCCATTCCGTCGCAGTGCCATCGGGCTCGATGCGATAGAGAACTCCATTTTCGAAGGCTACATCGAGATCTTCGCCGCTGGCGCCGACGTTATTGCGCATGGTCCCCACCCACAGCGATCCTCTCGGGTCCACTCCAGCGTCGTTGAAACGCATTTCCGGTGCGTCCGCAAGACGAAAAACCGTCTCCACATGCGGGTGCGTGCGTGGCGACCACAATCCCACGCTCGATCCGAAAACGAGCAGAAATCGGTCGGGATCTGTCGTAAGGTTGACCGAAGTGACCGGCTCGGCAAACTGCCATGTATTTGTCGCATCGCTGTCAGGCGTAAAACGATGAACGAGGAACCGGTTGATGTCGGTCCAGTAAAGCGCCCGTTGCTCCGGATGCCACACGGCCCCTTCTCCGCAAACATCGCCTGCGAAGGCAATGCACTTGATATCATCCGCGGTTGCTCTCATTGATCGCTAGGCTGTTTCCATCGGTTCGGTACGAATTTCTTTGTCAGGTTAAATGCAATCCATGCCGCAAAGGATAACGCAGTATGGCCATGAACTGCGAATCGCCGTCATCGCGAGCCGCAGAATGCCCACCGCCCAGTCCACTTATCTATTGCATACTGTCGTTGGGATGATCGATGATATCGACTGTTGGGGAAGAGGCGCCCTTGGCAGCTTCATTCTTGGTTTCGATGTTCAGCATAACTACATCCCGGCGCAGCGGCATGGGTTCCCTTGCTCTTACCTCCGTCCCACCTCTGGTAATCGTTGCTACATTGCTGGCGTCGGCGGTTGGCTGCCGGACAAACACCATCAAAACCGCACAGCAGCTTGATTTCAATCAGGATGTGCAGCCGATTCTGGCCAGCCATTGCTTCAGTTGCCATGGGCCTGACCCGGAGATGCGCAAGGCCGGGCTGAGGCTCGACCTGGAAGAGTCGGCATTCAGGAAGCGTCCTGGCCATCCCGACGCCATCGTTCCCGGCCATCCCGAGAAGAGCGAGCTTATCAAGCGCATCGAGTCCCGCGATGCCCACTACCTGATGCCGCAGAACGCGCAGGGCGAAGCGAAGCCGATGAAGCCGGAAGAAATCGCCGTCCTGAATCAGTGGGTGAAGCAGGGCGCGGTTTACCGGCCCCACTGGGCTTTTGAGAAGCCAAGCAGGCCCGCGCTCCCGGTTGCGCCCCAAAATAGCGGGTGGGTAAAGACGCAGATTGATGCGTTCATTCTGGCGCGAATGCGGAAAGAGGGTTTGCAACCCTCGCCCGAGGCGGATAAGGAAACGCTCATCCGCCGCGTGACGCTCGATTTGACCGGCCTGCTGCCAACGCCTGCTGAGGTAAAGGCATTCAAGAATGACCCCTCGCCGCAGGCATACGAACACCTGGTAGACGGGCTGCTGGCCAAGCCAGCTTTCGGTGAGGAACGTGCGCGCTACTGGCTGGACTACGCGCGCTACGCCGATACCTACGGCCTTCACTACGACAACAGCCGCGACATCTGGCCGTATCGCGACTATCTGATCCGCTCGTTCAACAGCAACAAGCCATTCGATCAGTTTGCCATGGAGCAGATCGCTGGCGATCTGATGCCGGCGAAGAATCTCGACCCTCTCATCGCCAGTGGATACGTGCGCCTGGGCGTGAGCAGCAACGAGGGAGGAACCATCCCCGAGGAACTGCGCGTCAACATTGCGCGCGAGCGCACTGAGGCTTATGGCGCAGCATTCATGGGCCTCACCGTCGGTTGCGCCGTCTGCCACGATCACAAGTACGACCCCACTACGCAGAAGGATTTTTATTCGCTCAGCGCCTTCTTCAACAATCTTGAAGAGAAGCCCTTCAATGACGATCGCCCCGTCTGGACGCCGGTGGCGCGCATTCCCAGGCCGCAGAATCAGGAACAGTACAACCGTTTGTGGGCGCGCCGGACAGAGCTTGCCGAGCAGTTGCGCCAGTTGCGTCTGCAGCAGCGCGCGCTTGTGGAGCGATGGCTCGCATCGCGCCAGCGCCTCCCTCAGTCCGTTTCGGCAGACAAGCTCGCTCTACGCTTGCGTCTCGACGAAGGCGGCGGCGAAATGCTGCACAACAGCGCGCCGCATCCTCAGACAGCCAGCTTCCCCATCGGCAAATCCAAGCCGCAATGGGGCGAGACCACTTGGCTCTGGCCCGATTTCCGCATGGACACCAGCACGCACATTCTGCTTGGCCAGACCGGCGACTACGAATCCAACCAGGCATTTTCCTCCGGCGCGTGGTTCATGTTCCGCTCCGCGCCAAACTACTCGCTGGACAACGCCTCTGGCACGCTGCTGTCGAAGATGGATTCGACCGCGCACAACCGAGGCTGGGATCTCTCCGTCGACAAAGGCATTGTCAGCGTCGAGCTTGTGAATCAGGGGCCCAAGGATCTCGCGCCCCGCAAAGACCCAAAAGAGAAGCAGCCCAAACCCAAGCCCATCAAGGAAGCGTTCCAGTTTCCCACGCCAGCCGATTTGACGGCCAAGGACCTCGCGCCTAACAAGCCTAAACCGAAAAAGGAGCCACCGAAAAAAGAGGAACAGAAAAAGCCGGAGCAGAAAAAAGAGGGTGAGAAAAAACCGGACGCCAAGCCCGCGCCGCCCAAGCCTCCGGAAGATACCACGCCTCTCGTTGCCATTAAAGTCTCAACGGCCGATCCTCTGCCCACCGACGGTCATTGGCGCCACATCTTCTTCACCTACGATGGATCGGGCAAAGCTTCCGGCATAAAGATCTATGTCGATGGAGCGACCGTCGCCACCACGATTGTGGCCGATTCGCTTGCGCAGGCAACCATCCGTACCCAGGCGCCGATGCAGCTTGGCTGGCGCTATCCCGATCAGAACCCCTCGCGTGAAACTCGCTATCAGGACGTTCGCCTGTATAACCGCGAGGTTACGCAAGAGGAAGCAAGACGTCTGCCCTTTGAAGACTACGTCGCCGAAGTCTCCAGCAAGCCGGCCTCCAAGTGGACTGCGGATGAGCAGCACGCGGTGAGCGAGTTTTACTTCAGCAACATTGATCAGACCGCGAAGACCATCACGACCCAGATCGCGCAGTTGGACGCGCAGCTCGACAAGCTCTCCGCAGGCGGAGACCTAACCCTCGTCTCATGGGAAAAGCCGTCTCTCGCCTACGCCGACATCCTTACCCGCGGCATCTATTCCGCGCGCACTGAGCGTGTGGAAGCGAACACCCCGCACTATCTCCCCCCCTTGCCTCCCGGCGAGGCGCATAACCGCCTGGCCCTCGCCAAGTGGACCGTCAGTGCGGACAATCCACTGACCGCGCGCGTCACCGTGAACCGCATGTGGAATGAAATGTTCGGAGCCGGCCTGGTTGAGACGACTGAAGACTTCGGCATCATGGGCCAGCGTCCTTCGCATCCGGAACTTCTCGACTGGCTTGCAGTCGAGTTCCGTGAGAGCGGCTGGAACATCAAGCACATGTACAAGCTGATGGTTATGTCCGCGGCCTACCGGCAAAGCGCGAAGTCCACGCCCGAGCAGCTTTTGAAAGATCCGAAGAATCTGCTCCTCGCGCATGGCCCGCGTTTCCGCATGGATGCCGAGATGCTGCGCGACATTGCGCTTCAATCCGGCGGCCTGCTCGTCAACAGGGTTGGCGGTCCCAGCGTAAAGCCCTATCAGCCCCCTAATGTGTGGGAGCAGGTGGGCATCGGCGGCAGCGACACATTGGTGTACGAGCAGCAAAAAGGCGATGCGCTCTACCGTCGCAGCATGTACACATACTGGAAGCGTATGGCGATGCTGCCGGATATGGATGCATTCGATGCGCCCATGCGCGATGTGGTGTGCACCCGCCGCCAGCGCACCGATACACCCTTGCAGGCGTTGGTCACCATGAACGACGTGCAATGGGTTGAGGCCGCGCGGGCGCTTGCCGAGCGTGTCATCAAAGAGGGCGGTGCGCAGCCCGCGCAGCGCATCGACCTCATGGGCCAGATCCTGCTAGCCCACGATCCTCCGCCCCAAATGGCTCAGGTGCTTCAGAATTCGCTGGCGCAGATGGAAAAGCACTATGCGGCGGATCCCAAAGCCGCACACGCGTTGATTAACGTGGGCGAGAAAAACAACGATGCCTCGATCCCCGCGCCTGAGCTCGCGGCATGGACCATGGTAGCCAGCGAAATGCTCAATCTGGATGAGACCGTGAACAAGTAGTTGAACGGAAGAAGTGGCACGAATTAGGTTTCACCGAAACGTGTTTCACCGAGTTTTGTTTCAAGAACCTGCTTTGTAACAGGGCATGACTTCAGTCATGCCGAAGAGAGACGCTAAAGACCGTGGGCTTTAGCCCCTGAGGCAAACATAATGAAGCAGCATCCTCTATGCACCGATACCGAGCACATCCACAACGTCCTGAATCTCGACGTGCCGATTGCCGTGAAACAGGAATGGGCCGCGCTGCAGACACGCAGGCATTTTCTTGGGAAGACGGGAAAAGTCCTGGGCTGGGCAGCCATCGCGAGCCTGCTGGGCGATCGCGCTCTGCGCGGGGATACGCATGCAGCGCCTTATGGCCAGCCGCAACCGGACGAGCCGCTGAAGCTGCCGCACTTTGCTCCCAAAGCCAAGCGCGCAATCTACCTGTTCATGTCCGGCGGCCCCTCGCAGGTCGACCTGTGGGATTACAAGCCAAACCTCGCCGCGCAGTATGACAAAGACATCCCCGACTCCGTCCGTGGAGCGCAGCAACTGACGGGCATGACGGCGAACCAGGCGCGGTTTCCCGTTGCGCCTTCTCACTGGAAGTTCAAGCGCTATGGCCAGACAGGAACATGGGTGAGCGATCTGCTGCCATACACCGGGCGCATGGCCGACGATCTGGCAATCATCAAGTCAACCAACACCGACGCCATTAATCACGAGCCCGCCATCATGCTCATGAATACCGGCAACATGAACGCCGGCAAACCGTGCCTCGGTGCGTGGCTGGCATACGGCCTGGGCAGCATGAACGACAATTTGCCCACTTTCATGGTGCTGCAAACCAAGTTAAACGCGAAGGAAAACAACCAGCCCGTGTCGTCCCGCCTGTGGAGCAGCGGATTTCTCTCCTCGCAGTATGCCGGCGTGGGACTGCGCTCGGCCGGCGACCCGGTGCTCTTTCTCACTGACCCGAACGGTGTTGACCGCGAAGTGCGCCGCAACATGCTCGATGCGGTCAATCAAATCAACCGCGAGACCTATGCGGAACTGGGCGATCCCGAAACCAATGCGCGCATAGCCCAATATGAAATGGCATACCGCATGCAGGCTTCGGTGCCGGAACTTGCCGACCTGAGCAAGGAACCGAAATCGACATGGGATCTTTACGGCCCCGACGCCAAAGAGCCCGGCACCTTTGCCTATAACTGCCTCATGGCCCGCCGCCTTGCGGAGCGCGGAGTTCGATTCACGCAGGTGTACAAGCGCGGATGGGACATGCACGACAACGTGACCGGCATGATGCCCATCCTGTGCGCTGAGACCGATCGTGGCTGCTACGCGCTGGTCACCGACCTAAAGCAGCGCGGCCTGCTCGACGACACGCTCGTCGTCTGGGCAGGTGAATTCGGCCGCACCGTCTATAGCCAGGGCGGTCTGTCGCCGGAAAATTATGGCCGCGACCACCATCCGCGCTGCTACACAACCTGGATGACCGGCGGCGGCGTCCGCACTGGAATCACCTATGGCGAAACCGACGACTACAGCTACAACGTGGTCAAGGATCCAGTAACGGTTCGCGACTTCAACGCCACCATTCTGCACTGCCTCGGCATCGACCACAACAAGCTCACATTCAAATCCCAGGGCCTCGATCAAAAGCTCACCGGACCAGTCCCCGCGAGCGTTGTGAAGGGTCTGCTGGCGTGACTCCCAGGCAACGATCGGCCGCATTTGCAGATCGGCTTTTGCCGAAAAGCAAATCGACCCGAGTGTTATGGGTCGCCTCGCTCGCGTTAAGCGCTGCCCTCGCATCCCTGCCCTGGCTCATCCGCCTCGACGGTCGCCCTCACGCCGACTGGCAGCAATTCCTCGGCCGCTTCCATCCCATGGTCGTACATCTTCCCATCGGCTTGCTCGTGCTGGTTCCGCTTCTTGAAATCTCCGGCAGATTCCGCGCGCCCCTGCGCGAATCCGCGAGCTTTGTGCTTGGCCTCGCATTCGCCAGTTGCCTTCTTGCGCTCACTCTTGGCTTCCTGCTTGCCCATGGAAGCGGCGACGCCGGCCTGCTTGTAACTCGGCACATGGCCGGCGGAATCACGCTGACCATCGGTGTTCTCCTCTGCCTGCTGGCCCGCCCCACGTGGTCGTCTGGAATTGTTTCTTCTGTGTATCCAGTCCTCTTGACGTGCACGTTGCTCGCCTTGATTTGGACCGCCGACCAGGGCGGCTCCATCACCCACGGCAGCAACTATCTCACTCAATACATGCCCGCCGTTCTGAGGCGTTTGACAATGCTGGGCGCAAAAACCTCGCCGCCAACCTCGTTCTACGCCAAACAAATCAACCCCATTCTCGATGCCAACTGCGTCACCTGTCACGGCGAATCGAAACAAAGCGGCGGTCTGCGCATGGATTCCTATGAAACTCTGATGCAGGGCGGCAAAGACGGCCAGGTCATCGTCGCGGGCAACTCTGAAAAAAGCCTCCTAATCCAGCGCATCACGCTTCCGCCAAGCCACAAGCAATTCATGCCTGCCGAAGGCAAGCCGCCGCTACGTCCCGAAGAGATCGCGTCGATCAATGCATGGATCCAGCAAGGCGCGTCGCCAACCGTCACCACTGTGGCCGGAATATCGGTCGGCGAGGAACGCCGCGAATTGCCGCTCCAACCCGTCGGCGACTACAGCGCATTGCTTCCGGAGATCCATCAGATGCAGCTGGCACAGGGCGCAAAGCTGCTGCAGGTTTCGGCCAAGGCTGAAGACGGACTCGTCCTATACACCGTCGATGCCGCCCCAACCTTCGGCGACGCACAGCTTGCCCAGTTCCAGAAATTCGCGCCGTACATTGTGGAAGCCGAACTAGGCCGCACCGCCATCACCGACTCGAGCTTCGATACGCTGAAGCAGTTCACGCATCTGCGCGCACTCCACCTTGAAGAAACACACATTACCGGCGACGGCCTGCAAAAGCTTGCGCCTCTTTCGCAGTTGACATATCTCAATCTCAGTGGAACGCTGGTAACGTCCGCGGCCATTGCTCCGCTGAGTGCGATGAAAAACCTGCGCCACGTCTACCTCTACAACACGCCCGCCCAACCTGCTCCCGCCGCGGCGCAGACACAGCCCATTGCGAGGAATGCCCCATGAAGCAAACGCAAATTCAATCTAAAGCCAGCGTCATCGACAGGCGAACATTCCTGGCAGTCAGCGGAGCCGCCGCACTTGCCGGTCTAACCACCCCGCGCGCAAATGCCGAACCATCCGCTGCCCAAACCCAATCAAACCCAAAAACGCAAACCGGCAATGGCGAATGGACCTACGAAGTAGTTCCCGGCTGGGGCCATCTGCCCGAGGGTACAACCTTCGGTGGCACGCACGGCGCCGTCGCCACAGACAAGGCTGGCCGCGTGTATGTCAGCACGCAAAGCGAAACAGGAATCCTCGTCTATACTCCCGACGGCACGCTCGAAAAAACTATCGCCAGCCAGTACCCTGAAGTCCATTCCATGTTCTACGCCCAAGAGGATGGCGTTGAGTACCTCTACACCACCGTGCAGAAGGGAACGCCAAAAGAGAATTGGCTCTTTGTCAAATTGAAGACCGACGGCGCCGTCGTGCAGAAGATCACCGCTCCGCCCGAAGCCGGCTTCAAGACGCCCAACGAGTGGCGGCTCACGGCAGCGGTTCCAGGCCCCGATGGCAGCATCTTCATCGCCAATGGGTATGGGGACTCGCGCATCTTCCGCTTCGACAAGCATGGCGAGTACCGCGCCAGCTACGGGGGCAAAGGCGCAACCGAAGGCCTTTTCGATTGCAGCCATGGCCTCGCTGTGGACACGCGCTACGATCAGCCGCTGTTGCTCGTCTGCGACCGCGAGAACCGCCGCCTCTGCCACTTCGATTTCGATGGAAAATTCGTGCGCACCGTGACCCAGCACCTGCGCCGCCCCTGCCAGGTAAGTTTTCATGGCGACTACGCATTGGTTTCCGAATTGGAAGGCCGCGTCACCATCCTCGATCGCGACAACGCGCCCGTAGCCTTCCTCGGCGACAACCCGCAAAAAGCACAATGGGCAAATTATGAATTGCAACCCGGCGACATTGCGCCAGCGTTCTTCAGCGCCGCGCACGGATGCCACATCGATCAGCGAGCCAACATTTACGTCTCCGACTGGAATCACACCGGCCGGGTCACCAAGCTCACGCGAAGCGCATGACTGCGAGTGCGAACAGCGTAGGTGCCCGGTTCTCCGTCGTCATCGCGAATTATAACGGCGGTGCCATGCTTGAGGAATGCGTTTGTTCCGTTGTTCGCGAAGGCGTGCCCGCGGCGCGGATCATCATCGTCGATAACGGAAGCCAGGACGGCTCCATCGACAATCTGCAACGCAACGTTGACGGGCTTTCAATCATTCACAACTCCTGCAATGCCGGCTTCGCCAAAGCCGTCAACCAGGGAATCAATCTCGCAGTCTCCGCTGCATCCCCCTCCGAATTTTTGCTTCTGCTCAACAACGACGCGCAACTTGAGCCCGGAGCATTGCAGGCATTCGCCGCCGGCTTCGGCACGCTTCCCAATCTGGCCATTGCCGGCGGCCAGCTTCGCTACCCCGGCGGTCGATTGCAAAGTGCATTCGCGCCGTTTCCGTCCGTAGCCGAAGAAATTCTTCCGCGCTTCGTTCTGAGCGCCATCTTCCCCGATCGCTTCCGCAGAAAAACTATCCAGCAGAATCCGATCGCAGTCGAGTGCGTCCTCGGCGCATGCCTTTGCGTTCGCAGTTCCACCTTGCCCGCGCTCGGATTGCTGGACGAAGACTACTTCTTTTTCTTTGAGGAAATCGAGTGGTGCCAGCGAGCCCGTCGCATGGGCACGGAAGTCTACTACCTTCCCGCTGCGCGTGCAGTTCATGGCCACGGCCAAACCGCTGATCGCTTTCGAGGTCCAGCAAGGGTCGAGTACCAGCGCTCCAAGCTCATCTTCTTCCGCAAAACCCGCACGGCCTCCGCCTACATTGCTGTTTCCATCATCCTCGTCCTGCGAACGCTCATCAACGCACTCGCCGCCGCCGTGGCCTGCGTTGCAACGCTTTTCTTGAATCGCAGCTTGCGTTCAAAGGCGGCCACATACTGGTATCTGCTCGGCTGGCATCTGATGCTCAGACCAGCCAATTGGGGCTTGCCAGGGAAATGTGCCCGACCGGCCGACGCCGGGTAGTGCCTCAGTTTGAAGGGTACGGTCCTTACAGGCTGCAGAAGATCTCACCGGAAGAGACAAGAAGTGTCAGGGCACGACTTCAGTCGTGCCGATAACGTCAATAAAATGAGTTGGGCTTCAGCCCCTGAGCGGCGCCTTCTTTCAATTTCACACGAGATTCTGAGTTTTCCCGCAGCCTCTTCAGCCCGCACGTCAAATTCAGCAAAATCAACCTGGGCTTTAACCCCCGAAGGAATCAGACCGGAAACTCATCCATCACCGACGCTCGTTGATGATTGACCTTTACCCAGCAAACCCTGTAAACTACTCTAGTTTGGCGATTCCTGCCTGTCGCCGTGGAGTCAGGCGTTCGCCCCGCATCGCAGGGCTTGAGCGTACCCATACCACGGACCGGAAGTATTCCGCCCGAGTAATTTGATTCAGAAGCGCACCCGCCTGGGCGGGAGTCAGCGCTGGAGGGTTTATGTACGCAGTGATTCGTACCGGTGGCAAGCAATACCGGGTATCTCCGGGGGACGTGGTGAAGATTGAGAGCGTGCCCTCAGACGAAAAGACCTTCGAGTTCAATGACGTTCTGGCCGTGAGCGGCGAAGCGGGCACCGTGGGCAAGCCGGCCACCGCCAAGGTCACTGCCGAGGTTCTCGGCGAAGGCCGCGGCGAAAAGATCCTGGTCTTCCACCTCAAGCGCAAGAAGCAATACAAGAAGCTGCAAGGGCACAGGCAGAACTTTACCGAGGTGCGCATCAAGGCCATTGTGGCCGATGGCGTGACCTACACCGCCGCCAGCTAAGACATTTTCCCCCGCCTAGTTGGCGGGTGCCCCATCCATTGCGTACTTTGCAATGGGTGGGATTTCAAGAATTCAGAAGGAGATCAGGCAATGGCACATAAGAAGGGTGGAGGCAGCTCCACAAACGGACGCGACTCGAATGCACAGCGGCTGGGCGTAAAGGCCTTTGCCGGCCAACTCATCACCGGCGGAACCATCATCATCCGCCAGCGCGGCACCAAGATCAAGCCGGGCGTCAACGTGGGCATCGGCTCAGACGACACGCTCTTCGCCAAGGTCACCGGCCGCGTCAAATTCGCCGACCGCGGCAACCGCGGCCGCTTCGCCTCCATTGAGCCCATAGCCACCGAATAATCCAGCTCCACAGCAAAATCAAAAGGCCATTCGCCGCGGCGAATGGCCTTCGTTTTTCTATTCCCTATTCCCTGTCTTTACGATTCCGATTCCCGCCGCTTCAAGTTCCTGCTCAGCACCTTCTCCACCACGTTCTCCACGTCGGTCAGGAAGAAGCTGTTGGCAGGCTGCTGCACGGCCACCTGCGTACCGGTGTGGCCCAGCGCCGAGGCAATCTCGTTCCAGCGATAGATGGTCGAATTCACCGGCACCACCACCGGCTTGCGGGCCGGTTCAGGCAGGGCGCAATAGATCACCCACGTAGCCAGCGACAAAAGGATGATCGCCTGATAGACGAACTGCAGCGGCGCCGTCAGCGATGTATACCGGGAGATCAGCGTCCCGGTGACAAAATCGTTTGAAGCCATTACGCCGAACCCCAGCGCGATTCCGAATGCCATATCGCGCACCGAAAGTCGCAATGCGTTCATGCTCAGGCAAAGGAAGCCCAACAGGCAAAGCTCCAACAGGCTTACAGAACGCATCAACGGAATAGAAATGTCGGAAATGATCAGTACGCCGCGGTGCGCAAATGAAACTGAGGAGACGGTCACGATAAGCGAAACCAGAACCGCCCAGCGGAAGATGACCACGCCCAGCTTCTGCAGCCCGGGCATGGCTGTAAGCGCATTGCGGAAGACTTCCATGCAGATGAAGTAGAGGAGAATTGCGCTTGCTATATAGACCGCAAAGAACACAAAGAAGTAGGCCTGCGCGCAGTCGATCTGGAACTCTCGTGTGTGAACCAGACGCCCCGACCTTCCCAACAGAAGAAGAGAAAGCACAGGGTTGGCAACCACCCGCATCGCCAGATAGGTCCCCATCGCCCGGAAGCGGCGGCTCAGACCCTTCTTCCAAAACATGAAAGCAAGCGCGGCCGACAGCAGGAACTCCGCCGCGCTCATCATCGTCATTGCATTATCTGTAGACATCAGGGGGCGCTCACTATCCTGAGAACTCTCTTAGGATAGTGCCGAACACCCCAGATCACAACGGAAAAACCGTTTACACTTATGGCACTTTTGCGCCATTACCAATGGTCACTTAGTGGGAGGCAGGTCCGGGCAGCCGGGCAGTCCGGGCGCGCAGACGGGGATCGGGTTGCCGGCCGTGGCAGATTGGTGGCTGGCGATGGTGCGATTCGACGAAGATGACACAGACGCAGCGGCGACGCCGACGAGAACCACGGAGAGGGCGAAGATACGGATGGCAAGCTTCATTTTGGTAACCCCATTCAATTTGAATTTGCGAAAGCTTTGGCTTTCTGCACTCCTATAGAGTAGTATGAAAATGCAATTAAGTCCAGTTTTTTCATAAAGATACCTAGTTAGTAACTAGCTGAGTTACTATGGTCATGAAGCACCTGGTATGGACTTTAGTTTTGCGGGGCCTCAATCCCCGCCTGTTTTTCGCTCTGAAAGCTTCCGCTGTTTCCCCCCTGAAACACCTCCAAACATGCTAAAATCAAGACAGGAAAACTCGCTTAAAGTCCCCCTGTTTCAAGCGGTTACTCACCGCAAGCTCGACCTGGAAACGGCCCTCTGGAACCGCACCGAACGGGGAACTCAAAGCGAAGACCCTGCGAACACACCCCTATGGCGACAAAAGCACCTGGAGACATCCCCATTCCCGACGACGACAACAACGGCAACGGCAGCTACACCGGCGAAAATATAAAGATTCTGGAAGGTCTTGAGGCCGTGCGCCTCCGTCCAGCCATGTACATCGGCTCTACCGGTGAAATGGGCCTGCATCATCTTGTCTATGAGGTAGTCGACAATTCCGTCGACGAAGCCCTCGCCGGCTACGCCAAAAAAATTGACGTCACCATCCACGTAGACAACTCCATTACCGTGGTCGACGACGGCCGCGGCATTCCGATCGACATGATGGACACGCCCGACGGCAAAAGGATGCCGGCCGTCCAGGTGGTGCTCACCAAACTCCACGCCGGCGGCAAGTTCGACGCTTCCACTTACAAGGTCTCCGGCGGACTCCACGGAGTCGGTGTAAGCTGCGTCAACGGCCTCAGCCAGGAATTCAACGTCGAGATATGGAAAGACGGACTCACTTGGGAGATGGACTTCGGTTGTGGCGCTCCCACCAGCGAACTGCGCCAGGTGGGCACCACCAAGCGGCGCGGCACCAAGGTCCACTTCCTTCCCGACAAGTCCATCTTCACCGTCACCGAGTTCAATTACGACACCCTCGCCCAGCGCCTGCGCGAGATGGCCTTCCTCAACAAGGGTCTGGAAATCGTCCTCACCGACGAGCGTACCGCCGACGCCAAAACCGGCGAAGCCCGCCGCACCGAGTTCAAGTACGCCGGCGGCATCGCTGAGTTCGTAAAGCATCTGAATCGTGGCAAGCAAGTCCTGCATGACAAGCCCATCGTCATGGAAGCATTTCGCGACGGCGTCGACATGGACATCGCCCTGCAATACAACGACAGCTACTCCGATACGGTTTTCAGCTTCGCCAACAACATCAACACCGTCGATGGCGGCTCGCACCTGTCCGGCTTCAAGACCGCGCTTACCCGCACCATCAACGCCATCGGCCAGCAATTGGGCCTGTTCAAAGACCTGAAGGAAAACCTCAGCGGCGACGATGTTCGCGAAGGCCTGGTAGCCGTGATCAGCGTCAAGCTGCCGCAGCCGCAGTTCGAAGGCCAGACCAAGGGCAAGCTCAACTCCGACATTGCCGGCACTGTGCAGGCCTTCGTCAACGAGCGCCTGGGCATGTTCCTCGAACAGAATCCGCCCATCGCCAAAAAGATCATCAACAAGGCCATTGAGGCTGCTCGCGCTCGCGAAGCCGCGCGCAAGGCCCGCGACCTCACCCGCCGCAAAGGCGCGCTCGACGGCGGCGGCCTGCCCGGCAAACTGGCCGACTGCTCCGAGCGCAATCCCGACCGCTGCGAGCTCTACCTCGTCGAGGGTGAAAGCGCCGGCGGCACCGCCAAGCAGGGCCGTGATCGCCGCTTCCAGGCCATTTTGCCGCTCAAGGGAAAGATTCTCAACGTCGAGAAGGCGCGCTACGACAAGATGCTGGGCCACGAGGAAATCCGCGCCATGATCACGGCGCTCGGCTGCGGCATCGGCAAAGACGACTTCGACGCCACCAAGATCCGCTACGGCAAAATCATCCTCATGACCGACGCCGACGTCGACGGCTCGCACATCCGCACCCTGCTGCTCACTTTCTTCTTCCGCCACATGACGGAACTCATCAAGCGCGACAACATCTACATTGCGCAGCCGCCGCTGTTCAAAATCAAGAAGGGCCGCTTCGAGCAGTACATCAAAGACGAGCGCGAGTTCGACAAGGTGATGGTCAACCGCGCCTCCGAAGGCATGGTCGTTCGGCATGGTGAACAAGCAAGTCGGATTGAAGGAGCGGAGCTCATTCGCTTCATGGGCACGCTCAAGGAGTATCTCGACTTCGTTGAAAAAGTCGACAAGCGCATTCGCAATGAGAAGCTGACCGAATTGCTGGCCCGCGCCGAGCTCATCCATCGCGCCGATTTCGCTTCGAAGGACGAAAGCGACGTTCCGCCCAAGCTGGCGCGCCTGCATGAAGAGTTGACGGAACTCAAGGACGAGTTCCAGTTCAAGTCCATCGACGTTCCGGTTGAAGACGAAGAGCACCACACCTGGTCCCTGTGCTTCACGGATTCGCAGGGCGCTCACCGCTGCATCGACTGGGCTCTCGCTTCCAGCCCAGAATTCAAGCAGATGATGTCGAAATACATCCTCATCAAGAGCTTCCTCGAGCCCCCGTTCCTCATCGAATTCGCCGCCAAAGCCGCGACAGCTGAATCTCTCGCGGAAGAAGCAGAAGCTGCTGAAGCCGAAGGCGCGACTGAAAATGCGTCCGGGAACGCGGAGGCCCAGGCCGAGGCGAAGCAATCCCGCCGCACCGTCCGCATGGTGCGCGAGCCCGTCGAGAAGCAGACCGCCCGCGAACTCTACGCCCACATCGTCGAAACCGGCAAGAAGGACTACTCCGTGCAGCGTTACAAGGGCCTTGGCGAAATGACGGCGACGCAGCTATGGGAAACCACCATGGACCCCGAGCACCGCACCCTGCTTCAAGTCAAACTCGAAGACATCGTCGAAACCAACGAGATCTTCACCACGCTCATGGGCGAGGACGTAGAAAAGCGCCGCAAATTCATCGAAGACAACGCTCTCGATGTAAAAAACCTCGACATCTAACGTCCTGGTCTGTTTTCTTTTCGCCAAACGATCTGTCATCCTGAGCGAAGCGAACTTCAGCGGAGTCGAAGGACCTGCATCTGTTTTGTTCCCTCCTTACCACAACTCTGTCATCCTGAGCGAAGCGTACTTCAGCGGAGTCGAAGGCGGGGGCCCTCTGGGCGCGGTTGCACTTCGGAACTCATGCAATAGTGATAGCCTTCCCGTAACGTAAAAACTGGGGGAACGTGTGCGTATTTCCATTGCAACACTTGTCTCAATCATGCTCGCAATCGGACTCAATCTTGGATCGTCAGCGCAAACGCCGCCAAGCGTCGCAAAGCCGCCCGCAAAGCCGAACGCCTCGGAGACCCCATCCACGCCGGCCACCCATCCACAAGCCGCCGGAGAAGTCACCGACCCCGTCGCTGATCCTAAAGCCGTTGTCACGTTCGGCAACGCCCGCTTCACCGTCCTCACCCCCGAACTCATCCGCATGGAATGGGCCGCCGATGGCAAATTCGAAGATCACGCTTCGTTTGTCTTCCTTAACCGCCGTCTCCCCGTTCCCAAATTTGAGCCCGAAATCGAGGAAATGAGCCGCGCCCAGCAATTCACCATCAAGACAAGCTCGTTGACCCTGACCTACACACCAGACGGCGCGCCCGGCGCCGATAACCGATTTACAGCCAAGAACCTCTCCATCGTTCTCACCGTCAACGGCAAACCCGTCACCTGGCACCCCGGCGATAAAGACCCCGACAACCTGCAAGGCACCACCCGCACACTTGACGGCGCACTCGGCTCAAAAACCGAGGAGCCCATGGGCCAAGGCCTCATCTCCCGCTCCGGATGGGCCGTCGTCGACGACTCCACCCGCCCGCTCTTCGACTCTGCCGACTTCACCTTCAAGCAAGGCGAAAACAGCCCTTGGCCGTGGGTCATCGAGCGCCCCGCCGGCGATCGTCAGGACCTCTACTTCTTCGGCTACGGCCACAACTATCGCAAAGCTCTCGGCGACTTCGTCCGCGTAGCCGGCCGCATTCCGCTCCCGCCGCGCTTCGCCTTCGGCGCATGGTGGTCGCGCTACTGGGACTACACCGACCAGGAGCTCGACGAGCTGGTCAAAGGCTTCCACGAAAACGATGTCCCGTTCGACGTCTTCGTCATCGACATGGGCTGGCACATCAGCGAAGAGCAACTCAAGGCTCTTGGAGAAAAAGACCAGTCCGGCGAGGGCCTGGGCTGGACCGGCTACACCTGGAACAAGACGCTCTTTCCCGACCCCGAAGACTTCCTCGCCCACCTTCACGCCGAGGGCCTGAAGACCACTCTCAATATGCATCCCGCCTCCGGCGTTCAGCCCTGGGAGCAGGCGTATCCGGCCATGGCCAAAGCCATGGGCATCGATCCCGCCACAAGAAAATACGTTCCCTTCGACATCACCGACAAGAAGTTCGCTGTCAATTACATGAACTTGCTGCATCACCCGCTCGAGAAGCAGGGCATCGACTTCTGGTGGCTCGACTGGCAGCAGGAGCACCGCACCAAAATGCCCGGCGTCAGCCCCACCTGGTGGCTGAATTATGTTCATTTCACCGATCAGCAGCGCGAAGGCAAGCGTCCCCTGCTCTTCCATCGCTGGGGCGGCCTAGGCAACCATCGTTACCAGATCGGCTTCTCCGGCGACACCGTCTCCGTCTGGGATTCGCTCGCCTTTCAGCCCTGGTTCACCTCGACCGCGGCCAACGTGGGCTACGCCTACTGGAGCCACGACATCGGCGGACACATGCCCGGTCCCGTGGAGCCGGAGCTCTTCACGCGCTGGGTGCAGTTCGGCGCATTCAGCCCCATCCTGCGCACCCACACCACCAAGAACCCTGAAACCGAGCGCCGCATCTGGGCTTATCCGGAGCCATACTCCGCCATCCTTCGCACCGCGTTCCAGCTGCGCTATGCCCTTCAGCCCTACCTGTACACCGAAGCGCGCCGCACCTACGACACTGGCGTAGCCTTCCTCCGCCCGCTCTATTACGACTGGCCCGAATCCGCGGAAGCCTACTCGAGCAAGAACGAATACATCTTCGGCGACCAGATGCTGGCCGCACCCGTCACCGCTCCCGTCGACAAATCCAGCGGCCTGGCCACCGAAACAATCTGGCTGCCGAAACTCGAGTCGCCCCAGAATGAATGGCCCAAAAATGATTGGATAGAATGGCCCACCGGCAAGCATCTCGCCGGCGGCGCATCCTATGACCGCACCTTCTCAATCGATCAGGTCCCCATCTACGTGCGCCCCGGCGCCATCGTTCCCATGCAGCCGCCCATGCGCTATACCGGCGAGAAGCCCGTCGACCCGCTCATCGTGAACGTCTGGCCGCTCGCCCCCGGCGCAACCTCCAGCTACTCCATCTATGAGGACTCCGGCGTCTCAGTCGACTACCAGCACGGCGTCTACACCCACACCCCCATCAAAGCCACCCAAACCGGCGACACACTCAAGGTGGAGATCGGCCCCGTCGAAGGCAGCTTTACCGGCATGCTCAAGACGCGCGGATTCGAACTGCGTCTCCCCGCCGACTGGCCGCCAGCCTCGGTCACCATCAATGGCATCCCGGCAAATCACTCCAAAATGCCCGGCAAAGGCGGCTGGACCTATGAGGGCAACACGCTCACCACCGTCATTTCCGTTGCCGCGCACAGCACATCCGCAAAGGTCACACTTGAAATCCGCTGGACCGAAGGACTCACCGCCCGCCGCAACGAGCTGGATGGCTTTGTCGGCATCATGACGCGCCTGCGCGGCGCCTACAACGCCCTCAACGACACGCTGCCCGTTTCCTCGCCACCGGACATTCTCGTCGAAGCCATGCAAACCGGCGACCGCCTCGGCTACCATCCCGAGCGCGCTGTCGAAGAGATTGCCCACCTCAAGAAAATCCTGCCCCAGGCGCAAGCCGCCGTAGCTACAATCGACGCCGGCTTCGTCGCCCGGATGGACGCGCGCTTCGCCCGCGAGAAAGCCCGCACCGACGTGCCCGTCCCCATTGACTTCGCAGCCGAATCCACCCGCCGCCTCGCCGCAATCAAGCGAGCCGTAGCCCAGGTAAACGCCGCCGGAAAATAACCCCGCGCGCCGACAAGGCCCAAGGCCGGGTGCCCCAACCTGGGTCGGGGCACAACGTCTCTGTTTTTGTCGCTAGGGTGGGATACCGCAGTCCCAAGTCCGACGCGGGCGACCCAGGTCTTGCGTGTGAGACCTGGATCTGCTGATCCCTATTCCCTGCATTT
>Ga0302325_10002630_pt1 | contig 43326 bp, 35 predicted proteins | sample Palsa_T0_2_FD_201948 | JGI IMG/M metagenome (GOLD analysis project Ga0302325, IMG submission 201948) | Peat permafrost microbial communities from Stordalen Mire near Abisko, Sweden - Palsa_T0_2 | ecosystem: Environmental > Terrestrial > Soil > Palsa > Peat permafrost | place: Sweden: Abisko... | reverse complement strand
CGCAAGAACTCGGACGCAGGCTCAAGCAGGCGCAGGCAAATCGAAATCTTCAGTCGGCGGCGGCCACCAATGCTGCCAATCGTGCCGGCGCGCACGCCGAAGCCAAGGAAGGCGAGGACGCCGCTCGAAAGTCGGTCGAAAGAATTCTTGCTGAAATAGGCGCGGACACGATCGATGCGGCCAAACCGGTGCTTGAACGCTTCAAGCTACGCGCCGAAATCGAACAAGCGCTAGGCGACCTTCGCGACACCTTACGGGCGACCGGCGACGGCCTTGCCGAAGGTGCGCTGCGCAAAGAGTGCGATGGCCTGGAATTCGATGCGCTTGACGGCCTAATTACCAATCTCCAAGCGGAAGATGACCGGGTCTATGCCGAAGTCGAGCGCCTGAACGGAATCCTTGGCGAATGTAGTAAGGAGTTGGCCGCGTTCATGGAAGCGAGCGCGGCAGCGGCCGACGCGGCCGAAGAGGCCGAACGGGCAACTACCGACGTGCTGCGCGCCACTGAACGCTACATTCGGCTGCAGGCTACTATCGCCGTGCTTCGCTACGCCATTGATCGGTACCGTAAAGAAAACGAAGCCCCGCTATTGCGTCGCGCCAGCAGCCTTTTTTCCCGCTTGACCCTGGAGAAATACGCTCAGTTGGAGATTGATTACGACAGCGGCGACCGGCCCCAACTATGGGCGCGCGAGAAGGACGGCGCCGGTTCGGTTCCGGTCGACAAATTGAGCGATGGCGCTCAAGATCAACTGTTTCTCGCGCTGAGACTCGCCGCTATAGACGAGATCGTCGCAAAAGGCACAGTCGTTCCGTTTGTTGCTGACGATCTATTCGTCAATTTTGATGACGATCGAGCAGCGGCTGGCTTAAAGGTTCTTGCTGAACTGGCCGGTCGGACGCAGGTCCTATTTTTTACCCATCATCAGCACTTGTTGGACCTCGCAGCGAAGCACATTCCCGATCAATTCAATGCGGTTCGCCTAACTTCCGGGAGCTTACAGTAGTGGCATTTAGCAATATCGAGCCGCTCGCGCGTCAAATTGCCGAACGCATTTGTCGACGGAGCGAAGCGTCAGGCCCATCAACTCCGCCAATGACCGAGACACAAGTAGCAGCATGGGTTGACGCGCATTGGGAATGCGCGGCAGCGGAACTCGAAGCTGGAATTTTGGGGGATGACGGAGTTCCCGTCCTTGGAGCCAACTGGGAAACGGGTCTCGCCGCCTATCGGGAGCGGGCACGCACCAGCAAGCAACTATCGTGATAGAACGCAATTAGGGCGCGCACCTATAAAACGAGTTCGATTTCTACTCGATGTGCAACAGCTTCACTAATCGCGCTAACACAGATGAAGCTCACATGGCTGCTTCCGGCTCACCTTCCGGAGGCGTACTGGTGACTGGATAGTGACCAATCGGAAACCCTTTCGCCCCATAGTCCGTAAAAGGGCCGTTGTAACCGATGAGGTGGAAAACGAGCTGGAACATAAGCACTTCGACTTGGTGGATCAGGTCAAGCATTCCTTGCGTGTAACTTGCGTCCGGCTTGCGCAAATCTACTGGACGCGGATGCACGTGCCGATTGCGCAATTTGGTCCATGACCTGATGTAGGATCTCGTTACGTGACCGGTTTCGGACAGCTCGTGCAGTTTGTCTTGAACCCGCTCACTAGCCAGCCCGGAAATCATTCCATCCAGGCGCGGCACCAAGTCCGGATATTCCGTCTCTTCCGCTAGCCACTTTCGTAACTTCGCCTGAAACCCTTCGATATGTCCCCTGTGCTCGGCGTCATTCTCCAGGGATACAAAGCTCGTAAGAGCCTCAAGGGCGACACAGTATCCCACAGCCCAAGCATCAATAGAATTCGCGCTGGCCTCGATGGCATTGTACAGATGATACGCAACTGGGTTCCACTGAGTATCCTTCGTATTTGCAGCAACATACTCAAGGTAAAGCTGGAACAGTCTCCAGCTATGCTGAAAGTAACCGTCTGTGGCACGCGATATTGGGAGTCCCATCTGCGTTTTAATCGAGCGCCGCCACGGCGACACCAGCTCAAATTCAACCTTTGTTTGATTGCCAGACAGTCTTGCGCGCCAAAAGACAGGCTTCGCTGCGAGAAACTGGAATGCTTCCTGAACGCGATATTCGAAGCTTGGCGGGAAGGAGTCGGCGGTCGAATCAATCTCCACGACCACGCGTTGGTCGCGTTTGCGGACTTTCCACTTCGCACCAAGCCCCTCAAACTCCGCCTTGTCCGTCGTATGACGCTTTTGGCCCCATCGTTCCGTTTCACTCGCTTTAGAGAACGGCAATTCAAATTCATCAAAATAATGGAGCTGAAGAAAGGGCGTGAACTTCTCTTGTGAGTCGGTTTGGCTTTTTATCGAGAGGATATGACCGTGGACAATCACCTCGCCATCCCTTATGTCCCAGCTAAATCCGGGAAGAAGTCGTTCTGCTGTCCACTTCGTTCCGTCATGCGCGATGGCAGTGAGATCGTAAAACACCTCGTCCGGGTGGAGACTTCCGGCCTGAACGCTTACCAGTCGCGCGAAGCTTTGGTACGGCGTCACATTTTCTGTCGAGACAACGTAGAGTTTGAATTCGAACGCTCCATCGTCCGCTTGCCTGATATAGCCCTTACCTCGATAAATCTCTCCCCGGTCCTTCCGCTGAATGAGCGTCATCGCCCGGCAATCAATTTCGAGATTGCCTTCGCGAAACTCGTCAATGACTTCCTCGTAATTCATGGCCATCAGCGCCTACCTATTTTAAACTGCGTTGAAACCGGCTTTCCTCACGGACACCCCAATACGCGAATTTGGCCAATTTATTTGCTCAAAAGAATGCGTCAACCTATCGAGAGGATGATTTGCGCTTTCTGTCCTCGGTTTTTGAAGTCCAGTGGCACGCTTCAAGTTACGAGCCTATTGATTTGCGTACCACATTGTCGTGTTGTGCGCACGCGTACATGAACAACTCGAGGAACCTCCGATGTCTGCCAAGAAGGTTGCGATTTGGCCCGTCGAGACGGGGATAACCGACCTCGAAGTCGACTGGCGTGAACTGCAAGCGTCTGAGATCGCTGGGTTAAGGGACGTCTGGCATTCGATCCGCCAGGATCTTGAAGGCACGAGGCAGCTTACCCAGTTCACTGAGAAAATGAATCGCGAATGGGCGATTGAAACGGGGATAATCGAAAATCTCTATGATATTTCGAGAGGTGTAACAATAAGCCTCATCGAAAACGGATTTCGCGCCGATTTGATAGGTCATGGTGATACAGACAAACCGCGTGAGTACGTATTGAAGTTGCTGCACGACCAGAAAGAAGCACTCGAAGGAATATTCGATTTCGTCGCAAACCGCAGAGACCTTACAACCTCGTACATAAAGGAGCTACATGCCGTTTTGACGCGCAGTCAGACGCATACCGACGCCGTCGACTCTCAGGGCAAAGATATTGAAGTCGAACTGTTGCACGGGGAATGGAAGCGGCAGCCGAACAATCCGGTGCGAGACGGCACGGCCGTCTTCTATTGCCCGCCCGAGCACGTTTCATCAGAGATGGACAAGCTCATAGAACTGCACAAGAGACATGTGGATAGCGGGGTTTCGTCAGAAGTTTCTGCGGCATTCTTCCACCATCGATTTACTCAAATCCATCCATTTCAGGATGGCAATGGGCGCGTTGCGCGAGCACTCGCCTCTTTGATTTTGATCAAGGAGGGACTGTTTCCTCTCGTCCTTACTCGGGACGACAAATGGAATTACATCGAAGCGCTGGAAGCGGCTGACGCCGGCGATTTGCGGTCTCTTGTTAAGGTCTTAGCCAAGCACCAGAGAATTCAATTTCGCCGTGCGACAGCGTTAGCCGACGCGATCCACTCTGAATTTGATGATGTTAATGCTCTGCTCGACGAGCTCGCCGATGTAGCTGAGTCCAAAGTTAGGGCGCAGACGGCAGACATGCGCAAGGTATTTGATCGCGCTCATGAATTGGAAAATTATGTCGAACAGCGACTAACCGCCATTGCGCCTCAGCTGAAATCGATTGTTCAGCGAATCGATCAGACTGGTGGAGTGCAGGTCGCTCGGTCGACCAAAGAAAACGACTTCTACTACAAGGGACAAATCATTCACAATGCGAAGGATCACCTGAGGTACTTTGCCGATACGCTCGAATATAAATCCTGGGTGAGCCTTACGCTCTACTGGAAGCGTAGAGCGAAGCTCGTTTATGCCATCCACGGCATAGGCCGACCGTTTAGTGGTTCGCTGGTATGCGCGCCTTTCCTTGAGTTTTACGATCGTGACGAAGAAGGCATCGAACGTGCGGCATTAGTCCCGGTTAGCGATGAACCGTTCGTCTTTTTTCACACTGACAGCAAGGCCAATCTCTTGAAGCGTTTTGATACCTGGCTGGACCGATCCCTCATGGTCTTCATAAGGGAGCTGAAGTCAAACCTATAGCCCTCCATTAAAGGCTCTGTGAAGCATTGAATTGAACAGACATTCCAGGCTGCGGCGGCAGACGCCTTGCTGGCTTTCTAACTCCCGGATTTCCGTAACCTGCTTGGCGAATTCGGTCTGTAACGCCATCGGTGGAACCGGAACCGGAATGGATTTTAGTTCCTCGGCATTGATATTTGCCTGACCAATGGCGCCTCGGGCCATTTCGGCCAATCGGCGCTTCATGTACGGCAGATTCATGAACGTTGTGAAGTGTTGGGGGTGCTCGACGTCCGGACGAAAACGGGCACGAATAAAGTAGGAAGCCGCTACCGCCTCGAATCGTCCATCCCACATGCCGGTCTTTCCCACGAGCTCCCGACTATTTGTTCGATTGAATAAAATGTCACCTGCTCGGAGACGTTGCCGTGCTAGTTCGCCCTCTGCCAACTCGACCGTCTTTAGGTCATCAAGCTTGAGTTCGCCGGTCGTCGTCACATTCCCCATTCGCAGAACTACAATGCCTCGTCCCAAGTCGTTCGCTTTTTGGCTCGTGCCATAGTCGCACGCATCCATAAGTTCTCCGGCGGGAAGTAGCGGCCAGCCCTTCGAATTGGTCGCAGGATCGCCAAACATTTCCTGGAATAGGGCGGCAATGAGACCATTCGTGCGGCTGTCGGCCTTGGCGCGTAGCTTCCGCAGCGTGTCTGCTTCGTCCAATAGGTTCGCAATCCGTTTCTGTTCCCCCAACGGCGGCACTGCTATTTCAATTCCGGCGATCTGTTTTGATGATAAGTGCTTCACCGTGACAAATGAAGTGTTGTTCTCTATTTCACGAAGATGGTCATTGATGCCATAGAAAATATAGTCCGCAATGAGGTCGTGACTGAAACTTTGAAGGCGACAAACTCGCTGGTTGAGTAACGCCTTTCCACCCTGCCAGCGATAGCAGCGAAATTCGCCGTCCATACCAATCAAGAAGTCGCCAGTTTCAACCTCATATGCAGCGTCGTGTTCGCCACTGTAGAAGGTCTCACTGAAGCCGCGTGCTAGGTCTCGGATGCGGATGATCGGAAGTCCTCGGCCAGTACCGTTGAATAATTCGGACTTGAAGGCGAAGCCATTCTGAATCTGGAGCAACTTACCTAGCGGCTTTATCGGCCAATGTTTCATTTTTTTCCGCCAATATGCGCCATTAGCGCGTTGCCGCGGCGGACAATTTCGCCTTCAAGTTTGAGCACATCTGCGAGAATGTCCGCTGGTGCGTCATGGCTGACTGCTTTCGCCGTCACCGGCTTGTAGCGGCCAGCTGCAAGATTCCAACCGTTTTCGCGTATTTTCTCGATCGATACGCGATACGAGTTTGGACCTTCCTCTCGGTTGGACCATTTTGCGAGCACATCGGGAATGTCGCTGGCGTCGATTGGTGTGCGCTTGTCGTCGAGGCTGAACCCATCAGCGGTAAGATCATAGAACCACGTGCTCTTGGTCGGACCATTCTTCTGGAAGATCAACATGGCGGTGCCGACGCCGGAATAAGGTTTGAAGACTCCGCTGGGAAGGCTGATAACGGCTTGGAGATCGCACTCGGTCAAAAGCAACTCTCGCAAACTAGTGGCGGCATTATTAGAGCCGAAAAGCACGCCGTTCGGCACGATGACGCCCGCGCGCCCGCCGGACGCGAGATGATCGATGAACCATTTGAGGAAGAGCAGTTCGGTAGAACGGGTGTTTAGCTTGTAATTCAGGTCAGAGAGGATGCTTTCGTCCTGGACCTTTCCCGCAAAGGGCGGATTGGCAAGGATTACGTCGAATTGCTTGCCGGGATAGGAGCCGCCAAATCCCTCAGTTAGTGGGTTCATTATCGAGACGCGCGCTTTCTCCAACTGGTGGAGATAGAGGTTGAGGATGGCGATTTTCACCATGTTGGCATCGTTGTCGAAGCCGGTGAACGCCTGTTCCTCCAAGAATTTCCATTGCGCGGGCTTTAACAGCGCACCATCGATCAGTCCGCGTTTGAGATCGGCGGTCTTGGTGTGTTGGCGCAAGATGTGGCTGAAAGCCGAGATAAGGAAACCGGCGGTGCCGCACGCGGGATCGCAAATGCGTTGTCCGGGCTGCGGGTTCACCAGCGCCGTGATGAGGTCAATGATGTGCCGCGGCGTCCGAAACTGACCGTTGGTACCTGAGGCAGATAGTTTGCTCAGTAAATACTCATACATGTCGCCCTTGAAGTCTTGGCCATTGTGGGCGGATAGATCGAGACTATGAATGCCCTGGATGACGGCCCGGAGAGTCGGGCGGTCGTAAATTTTAAGGGTGGCGCGGCTGAAAAGGAGCTTGCCGGTTTCGGTCAAGCCGGGAAGTTCATGGAGGCTTTCGATGGCGTCCCGCACGGCATTGAATAGATTATCGCCAGTCAGCGTTACAAAGTTGCCCCATGAGAACCGAGCCCATTTGCCCGAGAAGATTCGGGTGTATCTCTTATCGACGCTGGCAAGAACTTCATCTTTCTCGGTGAGTAACCGAAGGAACAGCAGATAAGAAATCTGCTCGATGGAATCCATCGGGTTGTTGACGCCACCGGCGTACAGGATGTTCATCAATTGATCGACCTTCTGGCGAAGGCCGGACGAGAAGAAGTTCGTGCCGTTTGCAGGTGCGGTGGTCATCATAGATTATGCAGCGATGAGCGACTGGCGAACAAGCAGCGATTGCCGCAACGCGTCGAATACATCGTCGCGCGAATCGAACTGCGAGAGCGCAGAAATCCCGCCGAGCTGGTTGAACTGTGTGGAGGAAAATACCGTCATATCACCTTCGACAAACTTGTTGAGGGCTTCCGGGTCGTCGGCAAGCAATTGCGCCGTTGCGTCGAGCCATTTCTGATCTCGATAACGAAGATTGAAGCGGGCAGCGATGGAATCGACCGTATCGGAGACAATGGCGTCCTTGGTAGGCAACGGCTTCTTTCCGACGGCATTATAGACGAAGGCGGGTGTCGGCGCTGGCACGCCATACGAGCGAATCAGTTTGTCCGGCGAGTAATACATTTCCGGCCGGTTGTAGAAGCGCTCATTCATAATCGTCTCGACGGCGTCGTCATCCTCGTCGGCAACCGCCGCTCTCAAATCCGCGTTTTTGTCCGTGAACTCCTTCACGTCGCGTTCGAATGAGCCGCGGAAGGTCATCAAGTCCACCTTTTCTCCGTTGGGACCAACCACGAAGACCTCTCGGCTAACCAGCGTATCGTGTCCTTCCCAAGTCGGTATCTCGCGCGGGCCAGACGGCGGCCGCGGTGCCGTCTCCGGGCCTTTCCATTCGCGATCCGGCTCGCCAGCACCCGGCGGATGGGTCTTGAGTTTGGCCGGCTGTTCTGTTCGCTCGCGCGGAACGGCGAGGGGGACTGTGTAGTCGTATTTTTCCTCGAAAAATTCCGCTACACCGCAGAAATCGAGCAGGAAGAAGTTTTTCTTCTCGTATTCGGTGTGACCGATCGTGAAGGTGTACCGTCGCGTACCCCGTCCTTTGATCTGGATATATTCGGTGGGCGAGAAGATAGGACGCATCAAGGCGATGTTGAGAAGATCGCGGCAATTGTATCCGGTCGAAAGCATGTCAACCGAAACCGCGATCTTCTCGGGACGCTTCCCGTCCCGGAACTCTTTTGCAATGACCGAGGCATCCTTGATCCGGGAGGTAATCGTGATGGCGCTACCTGGCTGAATCTCATTGAAGATTTTTGTGAGGCTCGTCGCGTGCGTTTGATTGACCGCGAAGACAATGGACTTCCCCAACGCGCCCGATGGATCGGATTGCGCTTCCTTGAGGAAAGCCTCGCACATCAGCCGGTTGCGCGCAGGCGTGAAGATTTTCCGCTCCAAGTCTCGAATCTTGAAACTTTCCTCTTGCTCATCGATGACGACAGACCACCCCTTATCGGCGAGGGCTTGCGTCGTGATGTCTGAGCGAAGATCGAAGATTTTCGGGAGGCAGAGAAATGGACCTTCGGGATCTTTGACGGCATCGATTATGTCGTATCGGTAAGTCGGAGAGCCGGGCTCGCATCCGAAATAGTGATAGGTGTCGCGCAGCTGGCGCGCTTCGAGGGCCTTCGGGTTCTCGCTGGCAAGTTCGTGGATGTTCACGTTTCGAAGATATGCCTTGGGCGTTGCCGTCAGTCCCACCCGCGTCGCCTGGAAGAACTGCATGACCTCGCGGGCGTCGCCATAAATTGAGCGGTGCGCTTCGTCATTGATGACCAGATCGAAATAGAACGGGGTGAACTCCTCCCGATACCGCCGGTCCACCATCAAAGACTGAATTGTCGCAACGACCACGGAAGCGCCAAGCAATTCGCCCGACCGGCGCGCACTCTTGAAAATGACGGGTTTGAACTCCGGCAGGACGACGGCGAAGTCCTCCATCGTCTGTTTCGCCAATTCGATGCGGTCAACGACAAAAAGGACGCGTTCGGCGTTTCGCGTATTGAGAAATCGTCGGATCAACGCGGCGCAGAGAAGCGTTTTGCCGGTGCCGGTCGCCATTTCGAGGAGAAATTTGCGCTGCGCGTCGCGGTCGAAAAGACGCGCGATCTCGTTCATGGCGTCTATCTGATAGCGACGGAGCGTAAGATCGTGTCTCAGGTGACGCAGGTACTCGGGTTTGACGACCTCGCTTTCCAACGGCCTCGGGGGTTGGAGATTTTTGAGCCGAAGGCGCTCAAGGTCGTCACGCGAGGGAAGGCGCTCTATCCGATACGCATCCCGCTGATCGGCCCGCTCGTAATTCCAGAACCAGTGTTCGCGGCCGTTCGACAGGATGATGAAGGGTGCCTTGAGGTTTTCCGCATAGCCTCGGGCCTGCTCTTTGGCGTCGTATGGGTCTAGGTTCTCCCGCTTGGCTTCCAGCACGCATAGGACGTGGCCGAGACCGTTCTTGAGCAAATAGTCGGCCCTGCCGTTTGCCGTGTGCGACTCGAATTGAATCTGCTTTGGGTCAAGCAAATCCCAGCCGCTAAATTCTAGGGCCTTATCGATAAGTATGCGGGAGAACGCTTCGTTTTGACCGCCAGGCATAATGATTCTCGGATGGCTTAAATGGTGGTTGAACCGGCAGGATAGGTCGCCGGTCCCTTCAAGAGTATCGCATATGTTCTAGTTCGGCGAGTGGTTTGAAACTACCAATCAGTCGACGGTTTGGTCGGATCGTCTGTGGCAATCCCCCCACCGCCATCGTTCCAACGATCTCCATCCTTCATCGAGGTCTTATCGCTCGCGATGGTTCTCGGCAGGCTGACGCGGAGACGGTTCAATTCTCGCAGCCGCTCGTATTCTTTGTCGGTGAGGCGCGGTTGACTCTCAAGCTCACCAACTGGAATGGGGATGCTGACCGTCTGGGGCGTGACGTTTCTGATGTGCGCCGCGAAGCTAAGTCGCGGCTGAGACAGGATGAAATCGGGCGCCGTCCTTAAGTCGGGTGCGAGCGCACGCGCGTCACTCATCGAGATTCCCGCCGCCATTTTTATGGAGGTATTCGCGGCGAGAGAGGAGCGCAGCGATGAAGTAGCTTGATCGAGGAATTGGTGCGCGAACACGCAACCCAATTTGTACTTGCGAGCCTCCGTCAAGAGATCGTCCATGTTGCTGTCGAAATAGTCCGCCGCCTCGTCGACGATATCGCGCTGCAAAGCGCGATCCGGTTCGTGCGCGGAAGCGTCTTTGGCCCTGGAGCCGTACTACCGCTTGGCGTCGAGTGAAGGAGGTTATGCGGTCAGCGCGACTACCGAGCCATATTGCCATGCCGAAGGCATTGCGACATGCGTTCGGAGCTGGAGCAACGCTCGAAAGCGCGTCCCCCACGCTCATTCAAGGGTGGATGGGACACGCTCGCATTGAGACGACGCTGATCTACACTACGCTCATAGGCAAGGAGGAACGATTACTTGCCCGCGCGACTTGGCGGGGTGCCACGAGAGGTTTCCAACGCTGGCGGCTATATCTCGAAGCAGCGAGAGGTGATTGGCCATGTCTGCGCTAATTGACCGGTAAATGCAGCGTCTGAGCGAGATATTTGCTACTGTTCTCATATGGACTCAGTCAGCATCGATATCAGACTTCGACCTATCCGGTTCGGCTTTGTCGTTCGCCCCAACGACAAAGCACGCTTGCGCTCGATATTTCAAGTCAACACTTGCCTTTGGGGCGGTCGATTCAACCCCATTATTCCTTATCTAACGCGCGTGCCCGCGTGGTGGGAAAGGAAAGGCTATAAATTTGAGAACGCCAAACAGATCGAGAATGGCTACTTGGAATTCTTCGAGCCTGACTTCTTGGTTGAGGCCGAGGAGGGGCTTGCCCGAAACCTGGGGTATGACCCAGCGAGAATTCTTCAATTATCTGAGGTTTTAAAAAAGAACAGAGAACGCGACCACCGAGGCGTCGGTTTCGATGTCCTCGACCTCTACAGAACCCTATACAAAGAGGAATTCCAATTTGTGCGACGACACCCTCACACAGTCGTCGAGGTCGCCGCGAAGAAGGAGATGTTTGCAGATTTTTCTGCGTGCGTGTTTGGCGACTTTCCCATTGACGATAGCTATTCTTATTTCCGTGCGTCATTTGAGGACGTGTTTGAGCCAGAGAAGATAGCGCTCGACGCTGCATCCCTCGAAAGACTCTACTCATCGCGCACTCGCGAGCACGGTATCAGCTCTCCGTTGATGATCGGTTCCACGAACATTTCTATCGACTACCACAAACACGGTGGTCCGACGCTCTTTGTGCTCGACGCGGCCCAACCAAGGGATTTAATTGACTTCTGGAACTACCGCGCCGTTCACGGAAGCGTGCTGGCCATGCCGGTGCAATGGCTTGAGCCGTTATCGGCCTTTTGCAAAACGTTGATCACGAAGAACTTTAGGCCGCTGCCCGGCAATCCTAACGGCGTGATGATTCGCCTCACAACGATGTTTGCGCGGTCCATTTCCGACGACGACATACAAGACCTCTACCCAAAATATCTTCAAACAGAGACGCCCGGGGCAAACGTAGTTCAAACTTGGTACCCGCCGATATGGCGACCTACGCCAGAATTCGTTGTCCGAACGTCGCGGCCCACGTTGGAATGCAGCCGTCGCTCCATTGAGGCCACGGTTGACGACGAATCTTACATTCGGTTTGACACTCTTTATCCCGAATTTGCAGAAAGGTTCGGCAGTGAGCATCGGTGGGCGAACGTCATTCGAATAAAGGATTGGTCCCACAAGGGAAGCCTAGCGACCGTATTTCCGACTGACGTGCGTCAGCCAGCCATTGCCAACTTTTCCGTTGGGTTGGGTCACCTGCTCTCTACGACGGAGGGCTTGGTGATTTTTCCGCGGTTTAAGGACGTTTCAAACCGCTGGCAGTTGACCGAAGGAGCTTCCGCAATCGCGCGGTGGCTGAAAAAGAACCAAATTAAATTGACGTTGTCTGAAGCGGGGCGATCGACACAGCAAATTATTCAAACTCTCGGGGGTTTCTGGGGTGCTAGCGCGGTCGCGCACAAAGACATTGTACTTTTGCTTGACCACATGGCGCGCAAGCCAATAACGCGCTCCGCACATCGGCACGAGTTCGAAAATCGAATTAGTGCCGCCGTTGGCAAAGACATATGGCGGCGAAATGTGTTTAAGAATTTGGTGGAGCGTAAAGCCGTCGAACTCGGCTACGAACTTAAATGTACTAAGTGTGGTAGTTGGGGCTGGCATGCTCTCAGCGAGCTTGGCCCAGCAATGACCTGCGCACTTTGTCTGAGGCAATTCAACTTTCCGATAACCGATCCGAGCAACAGCGATCATGCTCGTTGGGCGTACCGCGTAATAGGACCATTCGCGCTTCCGAAGTATGCAAACGGGGGCTACGCCGCTGCGCTAGCAGTGCGCTTTTTCGGTAGTGTGATTTCGAGTGTGCAGGATACGGAAATTACCTGGGCCGGCGGCCATGATCTCATATTTGAAAATGGGCCCAAAGCGGAAGTTGATTTTGCGCTTTGGTATCAGAGAAAGGAGATGTTTGGGCCGGATCACCCAACGGAAATTATCTTCGGAGAAGCCAAAAGTTTTGGGAAAGATGTCTTCAAGGATGAGGACATTGGCCGCATGCGCCTTCTTGCAGATCGCTTTCCAGGATCGGTATTCGTTTTTGCCACGATGAAGGAAGGCGAGGAACTGTCTGCTGATGAAATTCGGCGCATCCGCAGATTTGCGGAATGGGGTCGCGAATACGATAGGGATCGCCGGCGAGTGCGCGCATCGGTTGTTGTGTTGACCGGCACAGAATTGTTTTCTGCATACCGTCTTGAACAATCATGGAAAGAAAAGGGTGGGCTCCGGGAACAGCTGGTTTCTCCGGGATACGTGGAGCTTGATCGCCTAAGTACGTTGGCGGATTTCACTCAACAGGCCTATCTCGGGATGCCCACCTATGACAGGTGGATGGATGAGAAGTGGAAAGCTCGGCAAAGCCGCAAGAAGGGGGGCGGCGCCGCCAGTTGAAACACAATCCGTCATATTGTTTCAGCAGTATACAGAATACTTACGCTATTTGCACCTGTCGCAGGTGAATTGGCTAGCCCCGACGCCCTAGTCGCACCGTCTCAAAGACCTTCGTTTGCGAGACAGCCCGCCTCAACGTTCGCGAAAAAGGATGTTGTTCACCATAGCACAGATCGGCAACAGAGCTGGTTTGTGTTAGACTCATTCAATATGCATTGGCTTGTTGGCGTTATCGTCGCCATTACGCTTTTTTTAGCAAACATGTTTGGATTGGGCCTCGCGCAGCACGTCGTTATGCCTCCAGCTGCCACTGCAACGTCTTCACCCGTACCATCCGCAGAGCAAAACGAGGCCACGATTCCCAACCCAATGCCTACCTCTGGAGATTTTGGTTTTTCGGTGAGTCAGAACTTAGTGCAATGCCTCGGTCCCGATGGCACTACCACACTGCCCAGTTCGGACCCTGACTCATTCCAAATCGTTGAAAATCTCAACACGACAGGAGACTCTGACGGTACCTCCTTGATAATCGAAAAAGACAAGAATCATGTCTATTTGGGGTGCTCAGTCATTCCCGCAGCTGATCCTGCAACATTCACGCCAATCAACACGTCAACCGGCGATTTCACTGGATACTTGGAAGATAAGAATGGAGTCTATTTTGCTGACAATAACGGGCTCTACAGCCCCGGTACGATGACGCCGACGCCATTCACTACCGACACTGACCATTTTCAAGTTCTCAACGGCTGGGAGCCCGCAGACATCGCCGCCTTTGCAGATAGCTGGTCACCAGGCGACCCGATGCCTCAAGATGGTTTTCCAAATCCCCAATACGCGAAGGATGGCTCACACATCTATGTCGGGAGCACGACGCTCGCGCCGGCTGATCCGGCAACCTTCACGGTCGTGCCGGGAGGGAATTTTGGCGTGTCCTTCGGCAAGGACAAGAACTACGTATATATTGGGGACTATCTGATACCGGGCGTTGATCCAAATTCTTTTGTGCCTGTGGGCCCAGGTCAGGACATTGCTGGCGGGTACGTTAAGGACGTTGACAACGTCTACTACCTATACCTCGATGATCAAGGCAACTGGAATTCAATGATTGTCGCCGGTGCTGATCCTGCGACGTTTGTGACAGTCACCTCACTGCTAAACCCGGAACAGTTTGATGCGCAAGACACGAATCACGAGTATCTGAATGGCGTTGTCGTCCAATGAGTTCAGTGTAGAGTGATGTACCGATACGTATCGGCAGGAAACTTGAATTTGGATAGCGCGGAATAGCTATTGGGAGCGGCCATAATACCAACGCCGGTCGGGTTGAGAACGGCTTTGTTGTATGCAGATCCGTCGTTAGGATTCACGTCGATGTACACTTGCTGTCCAAGTTCCGGATCGTTTGCTACCAGACGGATTATCGTCCCGGCAGTTGCCGACGGGTCGCCCGGCAACGCTTTCACAACGGACGTCACCAGCATCCAATGATCGGTCGTCCCGCCGCCCGCCAACGCGACAGTACCGTGAACTCGCAACAATCTTCCGCTCATCACGAGAATTTCAGCGCAAGCATCGCCCGCGGGTGTCGTATTTGCTAGGCAGGCCGATAAGGTCTCGTTCGGATGCTGTTGCCCCAGGTTGATGTCAACGGCCGTACCTCCCAGACTTACTATCTGCGGTTTGAAAGTCGCGTATTTGACGAGAGAAGCTGGCCAAGAGCCGTTTCCGTTCGAATCGAGTAAGCAATCGACGTACGCAGTAGACGCAGGGCCGTCAGAAATCGAGCAAAGGCTCTGTGTATTTGAATACCCCGGCACATTGTTGCCGACTGCGGCCTCGGGATGAATCGACCCAATAAGACGCGCCAGCATTGCGTAGACGGTGCCCAAACAAGCAGTGGGTGCTTGCGTCGATGCCTGCGTTCTATCCGCGGGATCATATTGAAAGAATTCGTTTTGGCCCACGGGTATTGCCGTGACAATGCCAGCTGACGGAGAGCCGACGGGCTGCACTAAATCAGCGGGGATCGCGAACTCTGCGAGTGGCGGCTCGAACGCAGCTGCGAGCTTGGTGGTGAAGTTGCTGGATACAAGCAGGTTTTGCGAAAGTGCGAGTGGGCTTTCTTGAAGGATATAAGGAAAGCTAACGCCAGCAGTATTTGTCCAGAGTGCCGTACTAAAAGGCGATGGCACGCCCGCCTGAAGCTGAGCGGTACTGTCACCCGTAATTCCACTGTTGTTACCGGCTGCGGTCGCGCTAAGCCCGGGCGTTGTCGTAGTGTCCCAATAATCTGAACCGATTGCGCTATTGCCAAGAGAACTCACGAAGCCACCCAAATGGCTCCCAGCACCGCCAGTTACATATCCGACTGAATAAGCGCGCTCCGTCTGTGTCGTACTATTTCCAATCCACCCAGCAAACCCGCCCGCGAGGCCGTAGGGACCGCCGGACACGTTTCCGGTCGAATACGAGTCGGCGATCGTCGCTTCCAAGCCTATGTTCTCTCCCACAAACCCGCCAACGGGAAAAGCTAAGTTATTGGTTTCTGTATTAACAACAGCTCCCGTTGCGGCCGAAGCCACTATAGTTCCGCTGTTGATGTTGGCGCCGACGAGCCCGCCCGCGACTGTAACATTCGTGACTGGACCGCTTGCATAGGAACCGAAAACGGAAGCGCTATTATCGCCAATCAGTCCGCCCGCGCTGCCGCCAGCGGCTGACAATGAAACTCCCGTATACGAATAGCTAATTGGTCCGGCATTTACACCGATCAAGCCACCGTCGCCGCCAGCGTAGCCCGAGCTCAATATGCCGGTAACATAAATGTTGGAAATCGTGCCGTAATTTATCCCGGCTAGGCCAGCAGCACCCCCGTTACCCTGGTTGGCGGAACTCGTCACGTTTAGATTCGTGAGCGCTATGTTGCGAATGAAGATGCTCCCGTTGTCGCCATAGTTGCCGACAGTCTGAAATAAGCCGACATAAGTCAGAGCCGAATTAATCGAAAGTGCGTTTATCGCGTAGCCATTCCCCTCGATCGAGCCAGAGAATGTTCCGGGGATGGGAGTGAAGCCGCCCTTCCAGTTTTTTGTGCAGGTCGCGTCGATGTCGTTGTAGAGTTCGTAATTGGCGCTCAGATTGTTCTGAACACCTTGCAAATCGCAAACATTCTTGATTTCCAGTCTACCGGTCGCGGGGTCGGTTGTGTATCCACTTGCCGGTGTCGAGCACGGCTTTGCGATCTGGCACACCGCAGGCCATTTATTATGCGCTTGTGCCTGCGCAATTGGTAAGATGAAAAGCGCTGAGCTGAAAAGCAATGTCTTACGCAAGGACATCTGATCCCCCCTCGCCAATTGAGACACAACTGTAAGTATTGTCCCTAGGTGAGTAAAGCTCAGTACTTCAAATAGATGGCTGTTGGCCGCCGGTCAAAATTGGTTCCCGACGGCGGCCTGCCATTGGTCGCATAGTTCGACTGCTCAGCGCCGAACTCGACTGGTATCCCCCAAATCCCGTATAGTCCACAGTGCCCACTGGTGCGGCTTTCGCAACCGGGGCGTCGACGCTCCCTTTCAAGGGAGTTGTTCGATGTATCCCAAGCAAGTCGTATCGAAGAAGGAGCTAAGGACCGTCTGTGGCATTCCGTACAGCCCTCAGCATATCGCGCGCCTCGAAAAAGCCGGGCAGTTTCCGAAGAGGATTCGGCTTGGCCAGAACCGGGTCGCGTGGCTGCTGGCGGAGGTGGAGGAATGGCTCAATGTGCGCATCGCCAATCGCGACGCGACCATAGATCACTGACACTCTCTTCTAGGGTTCTTGGGGGATCGGTTCGCTACCGGTCCCCTTCTTTTTGCCCAAAATGGAGGGCGATAGGCTGGGGGATACACGGGGGGATACTGCATCCCCCTGCCCTCGTTACCAATTTCGCCGAATAACCTCGTGAATTCAACGCGTTCGGTCTAACAGCCAGAATACTAATTCCCCCGACTTTAGAGCCCTTTTCTTCATATTCTCTGTCTCCCCCACCACCCACCCTTCAACCAACTTCTTCCGCACCGAATGGTCCTGGTTCTTACTTCCTGACGGCCTAGCCAGAGCCCCTACCCCTAGCTAATCTTGAGTAGCAGGGGGGCTTGCTATGCAACTACGACTTCAACGGTCGCAGAGGACGGGCGGGGTGTTGGGCAACACCGTTTTCTTCTGCCTCGATGTTCGGGGCGACTACACACCCGAAGAACAAAGCAACATTCGAAAATACAAACTCGGCGGCCAGATCATCTACAGCAGCAGGGCGGCGCAACGGCACGCTGCCACGGCGAGCGCGCATCTTGACCGCGTTGATTCCGACTTACTCCGCGAAAAGGCGGCCGGGCTGGCGCGCGGAGGGCTATCCGCCGTCATGGCGCGCTTGAGCCTCAATATCAGCATCGCGAGCCTCGGTCGCGGCCACCACATCGAATGCAAGGACCTTGAAGAGCTGCTTGAGGCCGAAGACACCGTCCGATTGCAGTGCAAAAACGTAACGCGGTATCTCGAAGTCGCTGCCACCTTCAACGGCAGCGAAGTCGTCATCGACTACGTGAACGGAGAGGAGAAAATCCACATCACGCAGGGGGCCGTTCCACTCCTCGCCTACACCCCGGACTCCTCGGAGTCTCCGCCAGCATCCGCAGCATCGTCGTCCGGTCCCGCTTACGAAATGGGCCACGAGCTGGCGCGGATGGGCGATGGCATGATAAAGGCGTGGCTCGATTTTGAGCAGAAACTCATTGCCCGCGCGGCGACGACAGGGTGGGTCTTGCCTGCAACTCAGGTCCGCATTGGAGCCGGCATTGTCACTCTCGTGGTGCTGGTCCTCCTGTACGAAATTCTGTGATGGACGACTTCAGGCCATCGGTCTTCACACCGTTCATTCGCCGGTTCACCGACGAACGGGCGACCGATATTCGGGAAACGAAGGCGCTATATAAAGAGGTGCTCGCCCTCCATCGGGCTTCCGCCTATTCGGACGAGAAATCCGTCTACCGCATCGGCAGTGATCTATACGCCAAATATGCCGAGTGGCTTCCGGATGATGTGCTGGAGCCGCTCTCGTGGGTGCTCGAAAGCATCACGCGAGCGGAAACGACGATATTCCAATTCCCGCAGATCGATTGGGACATCGCACATCTGACGCTCAAGGAGCAGGTCGATCTTCGGAGATTTCTGCGGGCCAAACAGTATTTTCATACCCATGAGGAACGCATCGTCGCCTTGTTTCTGGATGGCGCTGGCAGGCTGCTCGAAGTTCTCACCTATGGAGCCCCGCAAACATCGGGGCCTTCGCCCTTCTCGGTTCCCATCGTCAACACGTTGAATGAGCCACGCCTTCTCATCGATCGCCTGTACGAAATTCTCTGCGATTCGAAATACATCGATCATGGGCTTTTCGCGGAGTTGCGCGAGCGTTGCTATGCCAATCTCTGCCAAGCCTCGAATGTCGTCCCTCATTCGGACCACAAGGGCCTCAAGCACGCGATGGACCGGGACGACCCCATCAGCGAGCTGGTCGATATCTATCTCGCGGGCACGCCGTTCCCCGGCTATCTGCACTATCCGGTCTCGCTCAAACTCACGCACGAAGATCGATTCAGCCACATGCACGTCGTCGGCGGGAGCGGCGCGGGCAAGACAACCCTTCTGCAAAATCTCATCCTGCACGATTTGCACTCTGAGGACCGCCCGGCCCTGATCATCATCGACAGTCAGGGGGACCTCATCAGCAAGATTTCTCGGCTTGCGCTTTTCGATCCGGACGATGGGCCGCTCGCGGGCCGTCTCGTCCTCATTTCGCCGAAAGACATCAAGCATCCGCCGGCCGTGAATATCTTCGACGTGAACCGGGAACGGCTGGGCAGCTATGACGAGGCGACCAAGGAGCAGGTCGTAGCGGGCGTCATCCAGACGTTCGACTATCTGTTCGCTGGACTGCTTGGTGCTGATTTAACGGCCAAGCAGGGTGTCTTCTTCCGTTTCGTCGCGCGCCTGATGCTCACTATCCCCGAGACGATGGGCCGGAACGCCACCATCCTCGACATGATCAATCTGATGGACCGCCCCGACGAATACCAATCGGCGATCCGAAAACTGCCGCCGATCCAGCGCAATTTCTTCGAGCGTGACTTTATGGGCAAGACCTTCGTGCAGACGAAGGAACAGATACGCTACCGATTGAACGCCATTCTTGAGAACCCGACGCTGGCCCGCCTCTTTACGTCGCCGGCAACGAAGATCGACCTCTTCACCGAACTCAACAGCGAATCGATCATCCTGGTTGATACCGCCAAGGATTTTCTCAAGGGCGGTTCCGCGCACTTCGGCCGCATTTTCATCTCGCTGGTCTTGCAAGCCGTTCTTGAACGCGCGGCAATCCCGGAGGACGAACGCCGTCCGGCATTCCTCATCGTGGACGAAGCCGCGTCATACTTCGACAGCAACATCGACGACCTGTTGACCGAGGCTCGCAAATACAAGGTCGGGTGCGTGTTCGCCCATCAATTCCTCGATCAATGCACGCACTCGCTTCGGGCGTCATTGGCCGCAAACACATCGATCAAGATGGCGGGTGGCGTCTCGATGAGCGACGCGCGGGCCATGGCACCGGACCTGCGCACCACCCCCGAGTTTATTCTCTCGCAGCCCAAGCTTCACTTTGCCTGCCACATTCGAAACGTCACGCCGCAGGCCGTGAGCGTTCCGGTGCCCGTGGGGGTTATGGAGGATCAGCCCACGCTTTCGCGATATGCATATGAACGACTTCTCGAATCGAACCGCATTCGCGTAAGCCTGCCGAAAGAAGCTCCGAGCGACACTTTCACGGCGACAGACGACGATTCCGTTGTGGACGATGCCGTGGACGATCCCGCCAAGCCATCGAGTGAGTGGTAGCTTGTTGAATTTAACTCAAGGGGCAACGAGGATCCAGATTGAGTAATGATATTAGTGGCTTGTCGGAACCCACTAAGTGGTCATGCTCTCGATACCAAAGGAATCTAAGAAAAAATTGTCACTCTCCAGCCGCGTTTTCCCTCGATTCTCTACAACTCCCGAGTTAATCTTCGCTAATCGCAAGTGGAGGGGGAATGGCCATGGACAGAATTTCGCGCAGCATAGTCGTCTTGATTGTCGCTTTCGGCCCTTTCTTGGCACCGTCAGCCGAGGCCCGATTTCTGCAAGCCGATCCGGCTGGGTACAAGGCCGATCTTGACCTGTACTCCTACGCGCAGAACGACCCCACCGACAAGGTTGATCCACTGGGGCTATATGATTGCAGCGGGAGCGGTTCGGATTGCAAAGCGATCAACAACTTTGTCGCGGCCATTAACAAGTCACTTGCGGGCTTAGACCCGAAATCGGCCGCGTACCAGAAGATTTCAGCAGTTGTGAGTTATCTCGGCAAGGCCGGCGATGACAACGGCGTGACAATCCAAGCCACCTCGTTGAGAGGGGTAGTTTCTGAGGCACGCGCAAACAACACTATAGCCATCGACGTGAAGAAGGCTCAAAACATTACGGCGAACGGCCTCACGCGCGCAAATCCCGATAGCTCCACAAGAGACGTGCGCAATGCACAAGGCGGAAGTCGGGTCGGTCACGAAGCGCAAAATGAAATTGGCATGAATCACTCCGGGCCGCCTTACACGAGGGGCGCAGAAACGTCGCTTGAACGAAGCGCTTTCGGTACAGAGGCCGATATTTTACGAGGGCTTGGAATTCGCAGCAGCCTCTTGGCTCCGGGCGCAATTGACGTAAATGCGAATAGGGCCGCGAGTGCGTGGTGCGCCGAGGCTGGAGACCAGGGTCCATCTCCATCGGGTTGCTGAAATGCAATTAGCAAGAGGGTTGCGCTTTGCGTGTGCTATTGCCGCCTTTGTGGTTTTGCAAGCCTCGAGCTCGGGCAGCGAAGATGAAACCCTGTCAGTCTGCGAACTCAAGGCGCAAGGGCCTGAATTGAATGGGCAATACGTCCGTGTCAAAGCCGAATTCGTTACCGACTTAAATCACTTCGCTTTCTTTCGAGACCCGACCTGCCCGCACGCCATAATAAGTGAAGACGATCCCCCACTTTCGATGCAAGACCAGAGCATTCGAAAATTCGATCGCGCCCTATGGCACCACGCTCCTTTTGCCTCGCTAAAGTTTAGGGTTGAAGTCTCGGGGAAGTTTGAGTGGCAGAAAAATTGGCAGCCGCCTCTTAATCTCTCCGCAGTAGTGAAGCCTGGACCGCGCGGTATTCTGACTATCGAAAGGGTCTGGGACTTTAAGCGCATTCCCGCGACCTCAAATTGAAGGCGCGAAATAAGATCGGTGAGTCGGCAATCAAGGGGCACACACAATGCGCGGGGCGAACTTCCTAGCGGCCGTTTTCTTTTTTGCGGCCTTGATAGCCGAATTCCCAGCTTTGGCTGCTAGTGATCCATTGGAGAGCGACAAACCGACATCGGAGGTCCAAATCATTCGAGGGGTTCTGGCCATGCCGGACAATGCGCTCGATCTTGCCAAGGCCAAGCTGACTTTTGACAAGCTAGTCGATCAATCTATCAACATAGACCGTACGCTGCATCAGATCGATCAAATGGCGCAGGTCGTGAAGACGATGGCCGGGCCTAGTCCCACCACAATTCAAAAACTGACGGCGGTTCGGCGTTTCATCTATGTGGATGGCGATTGGAACGGATATCGGCCTTTCCAATACGATATGAGCGATCCTCTCGGCAAGAAGATCGTCGATAAACTACTCCCGACCTATATCGAAACGAGACGCGGAAACTGCGTCAGTATGCCGATCTTATTCATAATCTTGGCGAACAGGTTAGGCGTTCATGTGACCGCCTCGACTGCTCCATTTCATGTCTTCGCCAAGTTCGTCGACGATAGAACTGGCAAAACATGGAATCTGGAGACCACAAGCGGCGCGCTACCAGCCCGCGATGCTTGGGTCCGGCAGAACTTCCCAATGACTGATCTCGCGATCAAAAACGGCGTCTATCTCAAGACGCTCACGAAGAAGGAGACGGTCGCGATTATGGCGGAAGTTCTTCTCGAACACGATATGTCGGAAGGTCGATGGCAAGACGTTATCGATACCGCCGATGTCATACTCAACTATTATCCACATAGCGTGACTGCGATACTGGACCACGGCACTGCAGCGGCAATGTTGATGGATACGGAATTCAAGCGAAAATACCCAACACTAAACGACGTTCCGGCCGAACTGCTCCCCAGATACATCCTGCTTGACAATCAAAACCATGAAGATTTCGCGAGGGCCGAAGCACTAGGCTGGCGGGAGACAGACGGCATCATGCCACCGTCGACCACTCCGTAGCATTCGCAATATCTCTGCTGTGGAAAGCGACCGTTTTGACGTCGGAGTGATTCTCCATTAACCTTTGACTTGGGGAAATCACGATTGGGGGCAATCATGAACAGGTACAACATAATTACCTGCGCCGCTTTCGTTGCGGGCGTCTCGCTATCGGTCGTGACTCAGGCTGAGGCGAGATTTCTCCAGAGCGATCCGGTCGGCTACAAAGACGATATCAACATGTACGCCTATGTTGGAAATGATCCTACGGATAAAGTCGATCCGAGTGGTAAGGCGCAGACATGTACATCAGACGGTCAGTGTACGATCACAGCGGATACTTATGATCCCGCTCACTCGGATCACAAAACGGCCGTTCCAACGGCGCCCGTGAAGGCGGCAGTGGAGCAAGGAAAAGATAAGGTCGCAACGTTTAGCGATCATGAGAAAGTTGGCTTTGTAGTACCGGGGGCTGATGGTAAGCCTACACTTCAAGCAGACACAGATGCGACCACGAGTAGCAGCACGACTGCCAATACTGCGGCTGCGACCGTGCCACCGGGAGCTATGGCCTTGGTCCACGGACACGATGAGATTGGCCCTACCGCGTTAAAAGGAATGGTAGATTCGACAAAGGACAACGGAGGCTACGGCGATACGCAGTCTTTGGCTTCGAATAACCCGATACCCACAGCTACAGTGTTTCGAGGCGATGTGGGCTGGCACCAAATTCAAGATGGCCAACTTCAGTTCACTTTTCGTGCCGGCGCGCTAACACCAGGGCAAGCATCAGCGATGCAAAGCAATTTGAATAACGAGCAGCAACTTTTCCAGGTGGCAGCAGGTGGGAAATAAACATGCTTCGTGCTTTCCGTACGTTGAGTAATACCAGTTCGGCGCTTACAGGTCGGTTGTGCTCGGCGGCTATATTCGTCTTCTGCGCGTCGTGTTCGGATATGCCCCCAAATTCATCCTCAGTCTTAGCTCCGAGCGCGTTGAATTCAAACCCGTCGCTCTACGATGGGAAAACCGTGGAAGTAAAAGGGTTTGTTATTCTGGCTGCGGAGGCTCACGATTTGTATGAGTCGAAAGAGCTACACGAAGAAATGGCAAAAGGCTTTGATCCTCCAACTAATGGACGTTTCGATCCGAGACCCTATTTGAAGTACTGCCTAACAATCGAAAACCCCAATTTTTTCTATCAAAACGCGGCACAGTTTGATGGTAAGACATTGGTGGTCAAAGGCAGATTTGATCAGACATATTTGCACGATAATCAAATTGACCTGGGTGCCTGCGCGCTGCGCACCGGTATCTTTGTCGATGTCGACGATCTGAAAGCCAGATTTCATGTTGAGCCGAAGTGAAAAATGTGGGAGTCGAAATATGAAATGGGCGCGGCGAGTGCCTCCGGGCGAAGTCCCAACGTCGTCATCCTTGGCACATAGATAGAAGTGAAGCGGCGGCCCGTCATATTCGAGCGCACGCGAAATTCTCGCCGCCTATATCGAGGAAAATTAAATGAGACAGACTCTCATTGTTGTGGCGCTAGCATCACTAGCCGCGCCCACTTTGGCTGCTCCGCAGGCGAAAATAGAACATTGCGGATGGCTTGTTTCGCAAGGCGACGAACTCGTGCCGCAACCCGATCAAGCGCTTCAGCCGAGCGACCCAAAGACCCTGGCCACACCACCAGCGCAGGCTAAGGCGGCATATTGTGTGCGAGACACCATGGCGTCTTACGTCGGAGATGAGCGGATGCTGAAATTAGGTCTGCCCCTGGTAATTCGCTCAGGCGACAGGGAAGGCGTCTTGGAGGCAAACCCTACCGTTCTCTTCAACTATCACAAGGTTGGCGATAAATATCTTCCGGGAAAAGAAAAGGAATGACCACCGTCCGGGTCGAAAACCTCCGGCCGGTGGTGCATCTCGCTGAAAGGGCTATACCCGCGTAGCGTGAGACGCGGTTTAGGTGGGAGGGAACCTTGAGCCAGTTAGTAGCGCGAGGTTTTCTGGTTTCGATTTTGTTGCTAGTTGCGACGTGTGCGAACGCAGCATCGGCACAGAATACAACCTTATGTGCGCTGGCGACTCATCCGAAGGATTTTGCTCATACCCTAGTTCGGATTCGGGTTCGGATTGACGGGAACGACGAGTTTCAAGATCTCCTTGATGAAAAGTGCCCGTCCCAAAAATTGATATGGACGAGTGATGCTCCGTCCGCGAACAAGGATGCATTGGATCATCTAGCCCTCGCCATCCATCAAGTGTTTTTGCACAATCGCCCGGCGTCTCCCCACATTCCTTCTTCGCAGTATCTTGCCGTCACCGCTACTGTCACTGGATTTATCGACGCGAAGCCGTTTGTCGAAGTTTATGGTTTCTCTCCGGTGGATGCCTCAGATGTAAGAGTTCGTCCTGCCAACCCGCTAGAACCGGTTCCGCCGGCAACAGTGAAGCGCGCGACTCCGTAAAATGGAATATGGATTACACCGATCGCGCATATGACATCTGCGCGCTATCGAACGCCGAACGTCATTCATCACCATCGCTGAACATACCGCTCGTTGTTTCGGTCGCCGCGCTACGGTACCCAGCAGCATGGACACCATCGCTCGCCGCTCCCGCATCCGCCGCACTCGCACCGGCAAACGTATCGAGCTGACCACTCGCGACCTTGATATCTTTCGTGCGCTTGCGCGCTACCGCTATTTATCTTCCACATACATCCATGCGTTTGCGGGCGGGGCATCCGAAACCCGATTCAAGGAGCGCCTTGGCGACCTCTTTCACGAGGGCTATCTCGACCGGCCGAGCCAACAATGGCAATTTGCAGGGGCCCTATATCAGCCGACCATCTATGAAGCGGGGGAAGGCGCGCGACGCATCCTGTGCGACCACGGCTATAGCGAGTACGGCGCGTTAACGTTCCTAGCGTTGAATGCTCATAAGCAATTTGCACACTCGCTGATGATTTGCGAATTGCTCGCTTCGTTGGAGCTTGCCGTTCGTTGCTGCCCAAAACTCAGATTTATCGGGTGGCCTGAAATCCTCGCCCGCGCGCCGGAGGGCACACGGGCATCAGCAACGCCTTTTCGGATTCCATTGCCGTCTGGTGAGAGCGCGGCACCGGACGGGATGTTTGGTCTTGAATATGGGAATGCCGGGAAGAAGTCGTACCGCTTTTTCGCACTCGAAGCAGACCGGGGCACGATGCCGGTTGCTCGATCGAACACTTATCAATCCTCGTATCTGGGAAAGATCGCCACATATCACGACCTCCTGGCCCATCGGATGTACAAGACGGCCTTAGGCGTCCCCAATCTTCTCATCCTGACGATCACCACGAGCGAATCGCGCATGGCGGAGATCATGCGCCGGATGGAAGGGGATGGGGGCGGGAGCGCAGCGTTTCTCTTCAAGACAGCCGCCCCGGCCCACCTACGGCTGCCGATGCCGCAACTTCTGTCCGAGCCCTGGGCGCGGGCCGGGCACCCGGCGCTGCGCATCGATGAGTCAGACTGACTCAGGGGCGTCTCCGCCCTTGAGACAATAGCGAGACAAACGTATTCTGCGATTGGCTTAAGTGCTGGTGCCGCCTGCGTGACTCGAACACGCGACCCCCGCATTACGAATGCGGTGCTCTACCGGCTGAGCTAAGGCGGCCCGACCGAAGCGAGGCGCTTCGGTGCGCCGGGAAAATACGCAGGATGGGCTCCCAGAGCAACAGGGCACTTCTGCGGGCGAATTCGGGCTTCGTCGGGCTCAATCGGCGGGGCGACAAGGTCACGGCAACGGTCGGTCTTCAAGCGAGGCGTGACCGTTTCGTCGACGCATTTGAGAAATTGCCGATTGCTTTCCGGAGCAGACCAAAAAAAGCAAGAGCGGCGCAACGCTTTTGAGAGCAGAAACACCAAAGCAATTAACAGCGCCAATTGCCTTCAGGCTCAAATCAGCTGCAGTCGCTGGTAGCGGTAAATGTCGCAGTGCTGATCTGGCCGCTCACAACTTCAAGAAACGAGGTATGCATGAGGGAGTCTTGGGTAGGATCAAAACGGCCCGTGAGAACGAGATAGCCATTGTTGGGTAGCGAGGCGAATGCCATCAGCACACGGTCGATGAGGTAGTACTGCCCGGCGACGGACGTACCCGCGATCGTAAAAGTGCCGCTGTCCTGCCGATCGTCTACGGTGCCCGTCTCGGTGAAGTCGAAGCAGGCGCTTTGCCCATCGAGGCTGGCCGGGTGCGCGTTCATGAGCGTGACAGTCCAGCTACCGCTGAAGTCGCTGCCTGCTGCGGCCGGAATGCTCATGACGGCAATGGGCAATGCCATGATCAATGCACGAAGCGCCGACATGTTTGGAATGCTCCAAGAAATCAGCCGATGGCCCCGAGGACTTGAGCAAACAATACTGTGTTTCGCCGGTTCACTCAAGCTTGTGACCCCTTCGGCAGCGTACAGTTTCCCCGGATTGCAGGTGGATTGATCAGGTCGCGCGTCAGCGGTTGTTCAAGTTGACGTCTTCCAATTGCGCAACATGCAATAACTACATACAAACGAAGCTTCGGACCGGCCGGGCTGTGACGCTCATAGCTAGCGCGAAGCCCTGAACCATCACCGACGGGACCACTCGGGTGGATGACGATAAGATGACCGCTCAGTAGAGTCGCGCAGACAGCCAAACTCTTGGTGCTCACCTGAGCCAGTATTTTGTCGGATCGGTTGGACGCGTATTTCTCATCCGGATGCGGAAAAATCTCTACTATCGGCGCGGGACGAATGGCACGGTCATTCGCATGAAAAATCTAATGTTGCTGCTCGCATTGTTTTCTCCGACGCTTGCGCCTGACGCGCAACTTGCAGTTACGGACATAGGCGGCCGAGCCGGGTGGTAGCCCACTGGATTTCACGCGGCTGAAAAGGCTAGCGTCCGCGCCGTCACACAGGCGGTTGGGCGATAATGATCAGGATTTTCGGCGGTGCGGTGTTGTTCGTCTTGACGGTTGCTCTGGCGCAGGCACAGGAGCCGCCTGCAACAATGGCCGCGCTTTATACCGATCTCCACTGGCGCGAGCTCGGGCCGTTTCGCGGCGGCTGGGCGACTGCCGTCGAAGGCGTGCCTTCGAAGCCAGATACCTTCTATTTCGGCGCGGCCGGCGGCGGCATCTGGAAGACGGACGATGCGGGGCAGACCTGGCAGCCGCAGTTCCAGCACGGGCCCGCCGCCTCGATCGGCGCGCTTGCGGTGGCGCCTTCGAATCCGAACACGATTTATGTCGGCACGGGCCAGCCGGAGCCGCGCTACGACATTGCCGCGGGACTCGGCGTTTTCAAATCGACCGACGGCGGCGCGCATTGGACGCCGCTGGGTCTTGCCGACACGCGGTATATCGGCCGCATCTGGGTCGACCCGAAGAACGACAACATCGTGCTGGTGGGTGCGCAGGGACATTTCTTCGGGCCCAGCGCCGACCGCGGGCTTTATCGTTCCACCGACGGTGGGAAAACCTGGTCGCAGGTTCTCAAAATCAATGACTGGACCGGCGTGGTCGACATCGCGAGCGATCCCGCAAATCCCAAGCTGGTTTTCGCGAGCGCCTGGGAAGCGCATCAATATCCCTGGCAGAGCTATTTCACGCCCGTCGTCGGGCCCGGAAGCGCGATTTACAAATCCGCGGACGGCGGCATGACCTGGCACAAATTATCCGGCGGCGGCTGGCCCGCATCGGCGCTGGGCCGCATCGGGCTCGGCGTGACGCATCTCGGCAAGGCCACGCGCATCTATGCGGCGGTGGATTCGAAAGCGGCCGGTGGCCTGTGGCGCTCGGACGACGGCGGCGCGCATTGGACGCGCGTGAACGATTCGGATGCGTTCACCAACTGGTATGCGAGCCGGCTCACCGTTGCGCCGAACGATCCCGATGTCGTCTACACCGTCGGCCAATCGATCCGGCGCTGCGCGCAAGGCGGCAAGACCTGCACGATCGTCAAAGGCGCGCCGGGGGGAGACGACTACCATCACATCTGGATCAATCCGCTTCATCCCGATCGTATGATCACGGGCTCGGACCAGGGTGCGGTCGTGAGCGTGAACGGCGGGGCGACCTGGAGCAGCTGGTACAATCAGCCAACTGGACAATTCTATCATCTGGCTGCCGACAACCGCTTTCCCTATTGGATCTATTCCGGGCAGCAGGACAGCGGCACGGTCGGAATCGCCAGCCGCAGCGATTACGGCGAGCTCACCTATCGCGATTGGCATCCGGTGGGCGGCGACGAGCGCGATTACGATATTCCCGATCCGGCAGATCCCGCGATCGTCTACGGTTCCGGACTCGGCGGACACATCAGCAAATGGGATGAGCGCACCGGCCAGGTCGAGGACGTGACGCCATGGCCCGAAGACACTTACGGCAAGCGACCGACGCTTTCGAAATATCATTATCTGTGGGTGACGCCGCTGGTGTCTTCGAACACGGGACGTGCCTCGCTTTATCTCGGCGGACAGGTGCTGTTCCGCTCCCGCGACCAGGGCAAGAGCTGGACGGTGATCGGCGGCGATCTCACCGGCAAGACCGCAAACGCGAAGAACTGCGACGGCGACGTGTTGCCTTCCGACGCCAAGGATTGCGGCTATGGTTCGATCGCGACCATTGCGCCGTCGTCGCGCAACGCAGACGAAATCTGGGTCGGGACCGATGACGGGCTGATCCAGCGCACGACCGACGGCGGCGCGCATTGGAGCAATGTGACGCCGCCGACCATCGCGCTATGGGCAAAGGTGCAGTCGCTCGATCTTTCGCCGCGCGAAGACGGCGTCGCCTATGCCGCGGTCGACGGCCACCGCATCGACGATTTCCAGCCGCATGTGCTGCGTACGCGCGATGGGGGAGCGAGCTGGCAGGAAATCGACGCAGGCTTGCCGCGCGATCATTTCGTCAGCGTGGTGCGCGTCGATCCCGTAAAGTCGGGCCTGCTTTATGCCGGAACCGACGAAGGTGTTTTCGTCTCGTTCGACGACGGCGCGCAATGGAGCCCGTTGCAGCAGAATCTGCCGACGGCCTGGGTGACCGATCTGCTGGTGCACGGCGACGATCTGATCGCGGCAACCGAAGGCAGCTCCATCTGGGTGCTCGACGATGTGGCGCCGTTGCGCGAAATCGCGGGCGGCCTCGCCGATGAGCCGGCGCATCTGTTTGCGCCGGCAAGCGCCATTCGCGTGCATCCGAACAACAACACGGACACGCCGCTGCCGCCGGAAACGCCGGCCGGCGAAAATCCTCCTGCCGGCGCGATTGTCGACTACCGGCTTGGCGCAGACGCGAGCGGCCCTGTGACGCTGCAAATTCTCGACGCCAATGGACAGGTGGTAAGAAGCTTTTCGAGCGCGCAAGAGCCCGAGCGGCTGAAGGCCGAGCGTTATTTCGCCAAGGCCTGGGTTCAGGACTCCGCGACGCTTTCCGGGGCACCGGGCATGCATCGCTTCGTGTGGGATCTGCGCTATGAGCGGCCAGACGCGCTCGGCTACGGCTACAGCATCGCAGCCGTGTGGGGCCATGGCACGCCGCTCGAGCCCGAAGGCCCGTTCGCGCTGCCGGGAATCTATACGGTCGTGCTGGATGTCGGCGGCAAACGCTACACCGCTCCGCTCACGCTCACCGAAGATCCGCGTGTGACCGCAAGCGCCGACGATCTCAAGGCCGAACTGGCATTGTCGCTGAAGATCGATGCGGCGCTGGCCGAAGCGAGCAATGGCTACCGCGAGCAGGCGGTACTGCGCAAAGAACTCGACAGACGCTTTCCGGCGAACGCCAAACTCGACACAGCGACAAGCGCGTTGGTCGAGAAATTGCACGCAAAACCTGCCGCCGGACAACCGACATTCGAGGCGATCGCACGCAAACTCGCCCGCAGCGAATCTTCGCTTGAATCCGCCGATGCGGCACCGACGCAATCCCAGCAGACGACCGTAGCCGATGCGCTTGCCGCGCTCCAAGCCGCGAAGACCGATTGGGCGGCGATGAAGGCCGGACCTCTGGCGGCATTGAACGCATCGCTCGCGCACGCGGGACAAAAGCCCGTCGAGATTTCCGCCTCCGCGCTGCGCGATGTGGAAGAACCGGATGACGGGGAGGATCTGCCGTGAAATCGCGATTGACATTCGGCTACAACACCGCGGCAACGCCGATCGCGTCGCTAAGATCGCCAAGTCACAAATAGGTCATAGATGCGAGCAGGGCAAAGACTGATATCGGGAAATTCGTATCGATAGGCGTCCCCAGCCAGGGCCCGCCGAATTAATTCCGAATCGTGCAAGGCGTTCTGTTGACCTGCAGTGTATTGGCCGGACCCCAGATTCAGAACAAATTCCGAGCCATCGGAAAGCGTTAGTTTCAGGCTGCCGTGTCCCATATAGGACCCGATACCATTGCTCCGCCCAAGACGAGCCGAATTCCAGCAATACGCACGAACGGTTTTGACGTCGCTCCACGAGTGGCGTTGATAGGACTTCACGACCCCTCGATGAAGCAGGATGGCGGTTGGCGTCGCACAGAAGAATGAGAATGTTACGTCGGTCAAAACAGCGGCGGCGGCCAGCAGAGTACAACATGCGATGGCTGCGAAAACGACGAGATGCCGCTTGATCGTCGAGACCGCGGCAATCGGCCGCCGTGTTTCGGGCGCCAAACAGAACAGCAAAATCAAACACGCAACCGGGATGAAAACCGCCACAAAACTCTCAGTTTGCTCGCCCAGCGGTCCGGACATGAATGTGCCCGCCGGGCACGATATATTTCTAACCATCACCGGCAGCGCGAAATAGCCCAGAAACAGCGCGAGCCCAAAACCCAGGACGAACAATGCAGCCTGGATTCGTCTCGTGCTCCACTCTGCGAAGCCGGCACCGTTTTCTTGCGAGAGAATGTCTCTGTCCGTCATGCTTCCCTCGCGCAGACCCCACCGACCATTGCTGCCGATCCGACTAACGGACGCTCGCCAGCATCCCAACAATATCGATCGCGGAATGAGCCACGACCACAGGCCATAAGCGGCCGGTTCGCGCGTACCAGTATCCGAAGATGAGACCGAACGGGATGACGCTGAGGACGCCGAGCGGGCCCTGGTAAAGGTGATAGAGCAATCTGATCGCAACGCTGGCATTGAGGGCGAACCAGACGTTCTCCTTTCGGTGCAGCGCGGTCATGACATAGCCGCAGACAAAAACTTCCTCGAAAAACGCGTTGACCGGACTGACCAGGACGATTGTGGCCAAAGGTATGCCCTGCGCCACGATCCGCGTTTCGGCCATCCGTTGCGCGGTTTCGTGCGAAAACAGGACGATTGCGACCCACAACACAGTCCATAACGCGTAGAAGGCCAGAGCGAGGAGAAGACCCACGCTCGTTTCGCGCAAGGTTGGAGCGAGACCGATTTTGGCAAACGTCCAGCCGCGAATGCGCAAAAGCGGGAAGAGTACGGCCATCAGGATTGTTTCGAAGACAACGAGGCCGATCAGGCTGCCATTTGTGTGATGGGGGCCGGAGCGCGGATGCACCGCGACCGCGATGCTGACGAGGATGATATAGCCGAACGCCACGCCGACAACGATGGCAAATTCGACTTTGGGCGACAGAGCTCGCAGGAATCGCAGCATGCGGCGTTTCGATCGACTGTCCGTTGTTGGCCGATGATCCAGCCGCGTGGGGAGGAGAGTAGTTTCGAGCGGAAATGTCGGCAACGGGCTTAGCAAAGATCAGGCATTTGAACGAGGCCGGTATTTGCTTTAGACTTCGCCTCAATTTGGGGGAGAAGATATTGGCAAAGTCGCTTTTGTCGGCGTGCGTTTTGCTTTTGGCATTCGCGACCGGCGCTCGCGCGGACGGATATCGGGATTTCAACGCTGGTGCCGCCGCTTCGGCGCGTTCTGATCGTACTGCGGCAATCAAACTGCTTTCGGTCGCGCTTGGCGACGCGGACCTGCCGGCACATTTGCTGGTTCCCGCCTATCTGGCTCGCGGCAACAATTATCTTGAGCAAGGACAATACGACTCCGCAATTGCGGATTTCACCGCCGCCATCCGCGCGAGGCCCGACAGAGCCGACACATGGCTCGACCGCTGCGCCGGCTATGCCGCCAAAGGGATGTTCCCCGAAGCCGTCGCGGATTGCAGCAGCGCCATTCAACTGCAGCCGCAAAACTGGCAGATCCACAACTTTCGCAATTCCGTTTACATTCAAATGGGGAAATACGACGACGCGATCGCCGACTACACGCCGTTCATCGCCGCCCGCCCGAAAGATGCAGACCTTCTGCTCGGCCGGTCGGATCTGTTCCAGCGCAAAGGCGATTTCGACAAGGCGATAGCGGATGCCGACGCGGCCGGCGATATTTCCCCGCGATGGGCCTCTCCCTACGATAGAATGGGCAAGATATATTTCACGAAGGGCGATTTTCCGAAGGCGCTCGACAATTTCGATTCCGCAATCGATCGCTGGCGGGACGGTGCGGACGGCTACGTCGTAAAGGGCCAGACCCTGTGGGCCATGGGACGCTTCGACGACGCTGCGAGTTCATTCAAGGACAGTCTTGAGCGCAGCAATCTGCAGCTTTTTGCGTTCATATGGCTCGCGATGTCGCAGTCGCGACAGAACGCCAAGGTTCCGGAGGACATCGCGGCGCGTTTCGCCAAGGCGAATCTTTCCGTATGGCCCGGACCGCTGGTGCAGCTGTTTCTCGGTAAGGTGACGCCGGACTCGCTACTCGAGCTGAAAGGCAAGGACTCCGACACGGGCGAGGACATGCAGTGCACAGTCGATTTTTTTGTGGGCGAATGGCAACAGATGCAGGGAAATGTCACCGAAGCCCGGCGCCTGTTGCAAGCTTCTGCAAGCGTCTGCTCGGTGAATTTTGCCACGCATCAATTGGCGACCGTCGATCTGGCGCGGCTGCATTGAGGCCGCGATGATGGATTTCAGCGGACACCGGATCGCAGTGTGGAATTGCTCGATCGCCCTGCCGTTTTTGCTCCTGTCTGCGGCAGCAAGCGGCGCCGATGCCCCACCGAAAACCTGCACTCTGCAGGAAATCGTGTCGCTTGACATGCAGACATTGCAAACCGGCGAGTTTGCGGTACCGGTCATGCTCAACGATCTGCCCGCGCAATTGCTCGTCGACACGGGAAGCGAATATACGGCGATAACCGATGAAACGGCGGAGGAACTCGGCGCGAGGGAAAAATGGACGCCTTATGGCGGGTCGTTCCTGAACAATGTCGCGATCAACGAATATGCCTATCTGGATTCGTTCAGAATCGGGCCGCTTCATTCGAGTTCGCGCTGGCAGGTTGTCGTGATACCGAATGAAATCCTGCCTTACACGATTTCGGGGCTGCTCGCTTACGACATGATGAGGAATTACGACATCGAATACGATTTCTTTCACGGCAAATTCAATGTTTTCATGCACAGCGAATGCCCCGGCAGTGCCGTCTATTGGACGCACGACGCCTTCGCGGCAATACCGATCGACCTCGACAGGAGCAAGCATATTACGGTCGAAGCATCGCTCGACGGAAAACCGGTCTCGGTCATTTTCGACACCGGTTCGCCGAGTTCCATCATGAGTCTCGATGCGGCGCGCCGGCTTTTCGGATGGCCGGATGCGGATCCGCGCCTCAAGTCCCTCGGAACGGAAGAGATCAACGGCGGCACATCGACGCCGCTATACGCCTTTCCGTTCGCCACGCTGAGTTTCGCAGGCGTTTCCGTCTCGAATCCCCAGATCAGGCTGATCCCGCAGGACCATTTCGACGCGGGCCGAAATCACGACGCGAATATCGTTCTGGGCATGAGCGTGCTGCGTCAGCTTCGCATCTATGTTGCGTATGACGAGAAGGTCGTCTACCTCACGGGCGCCGAGGCCCGGTAGGCGTTGTCGAATAGCGGGCCGCAACGATTTCCGCACTTCAGATGAAACGAGTCCTTTTTGTCTGCGGACGCAACCGGGCGCGCAGTCCGACGGCGGAGAATGTCTTTGCGAACTATCCAGGCATCGAAACGGCGTCGGCCGGAACGAGCGGGGACGCGGAAACGCCGCTGACGGCTGAGCTGGTGGAATGGGCGGACATCATCTTCGTGATGGAGAACGGCCACCGCGCAAAACTCTCGGCCCGGTTCCGCGGCTCGCTCCGCAATGCCAGGATCGTCTGTCTCGATATCCCGGACAAGTTCGCCTTTATGGACGCAGGCCTTGCCCGCCTCCTGAAATCGAAGGTCGCGCCGTATTTGAGATGAGGGCTCGAAGCCGCTCCTGCCTCGGGTGTTGCCCTGCCCGCCGGGGCACGCCATGCTGGCAAAAAAGCAGGCACGCCCATGCTCACCAAAGCGGACGACTATCCCGTTCACCAGTTGCCGGAGCCCATCGCCACTTCGGGCACGGACCGCAATTTCTACGACCGTTACTTCTTCAACGGCTACACGATGGACGGCCAGGTGTTCTTCGCGGCCGCGCTCGGCGTCTATCCGCATCTGAATGTGATGGATGCGGCGTTCTCCGTCATCGAGAATGGCGTGCAGCACAATCTGCACGCGTCGCGCCTGCTCCGCTCCGAACGGATGGATACGAAGGTGGGGCCCATCTCCATCGAAGTGGTCGAGCCGCTTAAGAAGCTGCGTTTGCGGGTCGACGATAACGAACATGGCATCTCGGCCGATCTCCTGTTCGAGGCGCGCGCGAATGCGGTGGAGGAACCGCGCTTCACCTATCGCCACGGTCCCCGCACGGTGATGGATTATACGCGGCTGACGCAGAACGGCGGTTACGAAGGCTTTGTGAGCGTGAAGGGCAAGCGCATCGATCCCGACATGATGGTCGGCACGCGCGACCGCTCCTGGGGCGTGCGGCCCATCGGGCTCGGCGATCCGCAGCCGGCAGCGCCGCCGCGACCGCCGCAATTCTATTGGCTTTGGGCGCCGCTCAATTTTGCGGATCGTTTCATGCTTTATCACAACAATGCGGAAGCGAGCGGAATCCCCTGGAACACGGCCTCGGTGCTGGGAGCGCTCGGCGACGCGGAGCCGGTGCATATGGCGCGCTGCGGCTCCGAGATCGTCTACAAATCCGGAACGCGGCATGCGAAGAGCGCAATCATCGAAACGATTGCGCCGGACGGCGGTGCATGGCGCGCGGAACTCACGCCGCGATTCAATTTCTACATGTCCGGTATCGGCTACATGCATCCCGAATGGGGCCACGGCCATTACAAAGGCGAGAACGCGCTCGGCTACGACACCTATGACCTCGCAAGCGTCAACGAGAACGATCCCCGTTTCTGGCATGTGCAGGCGTTCTGCACCGCGCGGCTGATCGGGCCGGAGACGGAGCGCGTGGGAGCAGGCGTGCTCGAGCAACTCGTGATCGGCCCGTATGCGCCGTCCGGATTCAAAGAGTTGGCGGATACCGCGCTGTGAGCGGAGCGAGTCACGTTATTGATCCTCCTATTTCGCGCGCGGGGGAGGTGCCGAGCGCAGCGAGGCGGAGGGGGCCCCCTTCGTCCGACTACGTCGGACACTTCCCGCGCAAGCGGGGGAAGAGGAAACCGGTCGCAGTAACATGATCGAGGACCTTTCGATCCGGCTGCAGAGCTATCTCGCGCCGAAATTGGCGGCGCCGGATCTCGTCGTGTCGGATCTTGCGCGCATCCCGGGCGGGGCGAGCCGGGAGACCTATCGCTTTCGCGCGCATTACACGAAGAACGACAGGCCCATCGAACGCGCGCTGGTGCTGCGCCGCGATCCGGTGGCGAGCCTGATCGAAACCGACCGGACGACCGAATTCCGCGCCTATGGCGCCTTTCACAAATTGGGATTGCCGGTTCCCGAACCCATCGCGCTCGAATTGAACACAGCAGCGCTCGAGCGGCCTTTCTTCATCATGGAAGAAATTACGGATTGCAGCGCGGGTTCGATCCTCGCACCCGATCCCTATGGCGAACATCGCGAGAAGGTCGGACAGCAATTCTGGGGCATCCTGGGGCGCATCGCAAAACCCGATCCCGCCGATATCGGTCTCGGCGATTTCGACGGTGCGCGCGATACGGGCTCTTGCTGGCGCCACGAACTCGCGCGCTGGGAAAAGGTGATCGACGAAGACGAGAGCGAGCCCCAACCGATCGCGCGGGCCGCCATCCGCCGGCTGCGGCGCAACCCACCTCCGCCGGCGCAGAAAATCTCGGTCGTGCATGGCGACTATCGCACGGGAAATTTCCTCTCCGATACGAACGGCAATATCCGGGCGATCCTCGATTGGGAAATGGCGCATCTGGGCGACCCGCTCGAGGATCTCGCCTGGGCGCTCGATCCTTTGTGGTCGCATGGCGATCCCACGCATCCGGCCGGCACGATCGAACGCGAACGCGCAATCGCGGTGTGGGAGAAATCGAGCGGTCTTCGCGTCGAACCGCAGGCGCTCGCGTGGTGGGAGACATTCGCAAGCCTCAAGGGACTGGCGATCTGGATTTCCGCCGCGCGCGAATATGCGCAAGGACGCAACACCGAGGGGGTCAACGCATTTTCCGGCTGGTTTTGCCTTGCCTTCCACAACAAGGTTCTGGCGGATCGTTTGGGCGGGGCGTCATGACACCGGAAGCCGATCATATTCTCAAGGTCTCCGCCGGACAGTTGATGGCAGGTGTCATTCCGCTGCTGCCCAATGCCTATTCGCAGGGCTCGACGGCTCTGCTTGCGTTCCTGATGCTGTTCGCGGCAGAGGAATATGAGCGCGGCGCGGACATCCGCGCGGCCGACAACGCCGATATGCGTGCGGCTTTCGGTGCGGTGACGCCGCTGGTCGGCGATACGACGTTGAAAGCGAAACTCGACGAAGCGGCCGCGTCCGCCGACGCCTCGCTGCTGATATCGGCGCTCGACAAAAGCAACGCACATCTGCGCGCGCTCCTGATCGAACTGCAGATCTATCTCGAAGAGCAGCCCGGCGACGACGCACGCGCGGGCGAAAAGCGCATCTGGACCGTGCTCCAAGCATCTGCAGCGAGGCGGCTGCTGAAGTCTCCCGTCGGATGAAACCCTATCGCGGCGTGGCTTTCCGCCTTGCGCTGGCGCAGGGCGCATCCGGATTGATCGGAGGCGCGGGCACGCCTTTCTTCGGTGCGTGGCTGGGCTGGAACGGCCTTTCGCCTACCGAAATCGGCACCTTGCTCTCGGCGGGTTTGCTGCTGCGCGTGGCCGTGTTGCCCCTGACGGGCCTGATCGCGGATGCGCGCAACGACCGGCGCAGCATGATGATCGCGCTCTATCTCGTGGTGACGGCGGGTTATCTCGCGCTCAACGGCGTCAGCACGCCGCTTCTGCTTTTCGTCGCGGCTGTTCCCGCCAGCGTCGCTTTGGGCGCGGTCAATCCGCTCCTCGAGAGTGTCAGCGTGCGTCTCGCCGACCGCTTCGGCTTCGATTACGGCCATGTGCGGTTGTGGGCCTCGACGGCGTTCGTGGCGGGAAATCTCGTGGCGGGCGAGTGCGTTTCGTTGTTCGGACTCGTGGTGATCGCGCCATGGCTGGCCGTGGCGGTGATCCTGAATGTTTTCGCGGTTTGGGCGCTCCCGGCCGCACCTCCGACCCGCGAGCCCGGAAACTTGCGCGTGCGCGTGCGGGCGACATTCGCCGAAGCGCACGAACTGATGCGCTCGCGCAGCTTTATGCTGTTTCTTGCCGCCGCAAGTTTCGACCAGGGCTCTCACGCACTTTACTATTCCTTCGGCGGTCTGCACTGGCGCGCGCTCGGCTATAGCGGCAGGTTGATCGGAATCATTTGGCCGTTGGGTGTGCTCGCGGAGATCGCGCTGTTTTCGGTGTCGCTGAAGCTGTTCCGACGCGTCGGCGCGATGACGCTTCTGATCGCCGGCACGCTTTGCTGTGTCGTGCGCTGGTCGATCCTGGCCTTCGACCCTCCGCTGCCTTTTGTGTTCTTCGCGCAGCTTCTCCATGGCGGCACGTTCGCGCTCGCGCATCTGGGCGCAATGTATTTCATTCTCAAGGCCGTGCCGCCGCGCCTCGCGGCCACGGCACAGAGTCTTTACGCCGTCTGTTCGGCAGGTCTTGTCATGGGAGTGGCGACCTACGCCTCCGGCCCGCTCTATGCCGCCTATGGCGGTCGCGCTTATCTCTTGATGTCGGCGATGGGCTTAGCTGCCCTCGTCTTCGCCTTGTTGCTGGCCCAGTCGTGGTCGGGAGCACGGATCACACAATCGGTGTCCGAAGAAGCGCCGGATACAATTTGAATTTATACCAACTGCCGCAAATTGTGACTCGCTCTTCCCGTACGTGTCATGGCCCGCAAAAGCGGGCCACCTAGGTGACGCGTCTCTGATCTCGAAGAAGGAGCACCGATGTGAGTGTCACATGCACGATGAACAAGCTCCACCTGGGTAGCCCGCTTTCGCGGGCTATGACAACGAGAGGGTGAAGGGCCGGGGCCGTTGGTATTACATTCGGTTCGCCGTTTACGCGGCTTTCTTCTTGGGACGCGCTTTCCCCTTGGGATGCGCTTTCTTGTAGACGTCCATCAACCGCTTGGTATCGATCTCGGTGTAGAGTTGCGTGGTCGACAACGACGCGTGGCCGAGCAACTCCTGCACCGCGCGCAGATCGCCGCCGTTTGCGAGCAGATGCGTCGCGAAGGAATGGCGCAGTGCATGCGGCGTGGCACGTTCGGACAATCCCAATCGTCCACGCAGATGCTGCATCAGGGCCTGCGCCTCGCGCGCGCTCATCGGTTTGCCCCGGCGCGACAGGAACAGCGGCCCGCTAGGCGGCTGCGCGAAGGCCAGTTCGCCGGCACATTCCACATAGCGCGCAACCGCTTCGCGCACGACCGGCAGCACGGGAATGCTGCGTTCCTTCTGCCGCTTGCCCATCACGGTCAGCGACGGCCCCAAAGGTACATCGCCGCGCTTGAGGCTCAATGCCTCGGAAATGCGAAGCCCCGCACCATAAAGCAGCGTGAGAAGTGCGGCGTCGCGGGCCGCGATCCACTCGACATCGTGTTCGCTCGCTTCCGCAATCGTCCGTGCCGCGTCCTTTTCGCTGAGCGGTCGCGGCAGGGTGCGCGGCAAACGCGGGCCGCGCACGGCACGCGACGCGGGATTTTCCAGAATCTCCTCGCGCGCAAGATAGCGGAAGAAGCTGCGCGTCGCCGAAAGCGCGCGCCTGACGCCTCGCGCACCCAGGCCTTCTTCGCGACGCAAGGTCACAAAGGCGCGAATGTCGGCGGGCGACAGGCCGGCCAACGCGCGCTCGTCGATCGTGCCGTTCAGGTGATCCAGCAGGAAATCGAGAAAGCGAGAAACATCGTCGCCATAGGCGCGCAGAGTGTGCGGGCTCGCGCGCTTTTCATGGGCGAGCGACGCCAGCCAGCCGGCCTTCAGAGTTTCGGCAGATCGAGCCATGCGCGGATGGCGCGCTCCAGTCCGCGGGCAAAGAATCCGAGATCGGCGGCGGCATCGTCGCCCTCGAAGGCGCCTTCGGCATGCGAGCCGAGAACATAGAGCGCTTGCGGCGCGTCGCGTCCGATCCGCAGTCGAAACGCCGCGAGGCTGCGGCACTCGGCGCCGCCATTGCCGAGAAGCAGTTCGCCGCCGCCGGAGAGAATCGCACCCATGCCTTCGCGGCCCAGCACCGCTTCAATCGTGCCCGGCGCGATCAGGCGAACACCTTCGGTGCCTTTCGGCGCTTTGCCGTTTTCGCCTTCGACACAGAGCGAAGCGCGGTCCGCGCCGAAGGCGGGTGCGGAAGATGTCGCGACCGCAATCGCCTCTTCAAAGCTCCGCGCATCGATCAGATCGAGCACCGCGCGATGGACGCCTTCGCCGAGCCGCACCGCCTGGTCCCGCGCGCCTCTGAGCCCGTCGCGTTCGGCGCGCAACGCCGCGTTCTCTGTCGTGAGCCGGTCAATGACGAAACGCTGGAGATCGCGCACGTCGCTGGAATCGAAGCGCTCCGGCAGCAGCAGCGCCATCAACTCGCCGTCCGCCGCGAGCCGCGCGCGGTTCATTCTGATATAGGCCTTCACCGCTTCGGCGGCGGCTTCGGCGGGTGCGCGGGATTCGGCGCGATTGCTCATCGGCTTGCCGGCTTTGTGCCGGCCTTGCGCGCGTCCTCGAGGAACGCGGCGAGGCCTCTCGTGGTCACGCCCAGGCCGGTGGCTGCCGGTTCGGCGATCTCCCTGGGATCGGCACTGTCGATGAAAAGCTTCATGGATTGACCAATGAGAATCGGTCTGGAAAGTGTACCCATGAAGGACGCTGCCTTGAAGCCCTGCCCCGCGACAGAACGCGCGGGAGTGCTCCTGCCGCTGCCGCTATCCGGCGCCTATGACTATCGCCTCGCGGAACCTCTGCCGCGTGGAACGGTAGTCCTGGCCCCGTTGGGCGCGCGCGAGGCGCTAGGCGTTGTGTGGGGCAAAGGCGAGGGCACGATCGCCGATGCGCGTCTCAAAGATGCCACACCCCTCGAAGGAAATCCGCGTCTGCCGGAACGGCTGTGCGATTTCATCGACTGGGTGGCGCGCTATACGCTTGCGCCGCCGGGCTCGGTTCTTGCGCTCGCTCTGCGCACGCGCCAGGCCTTCGAGCCGGAGATTCCCCGCATCGCTTATGCCCGAGGAGATGTCACGCCGAAAAGGATGACGCCGGCGCGGGCACGCGCGCTCGCGCTCGCAGGCGATGGTTTGGCGCGCAGCATCGCGGCCCTCGCGCAGGAAGCGAATGTTACGCCGCAAGTCGTGCGCGGACTGATCGAATGCGGCGCGCTGATGGAAACCGAGCAGCCGGAATTTGCGCCGCTGGGGATTCCAGATCCCGCTTTCGCGCACACCACGCTCAACGCAGAACAACAATGCGCCGCACAGTCGCTCGCCGGCGACGTGGAAGCGGGACATTATTCCGTGACCTTGCTCGACGGCGTGACGGGCTCGGGCAAAACCGAAACCTATTTCGACGCCGTCGCCGAGGCGCTCAGATGCGGCAAGCAATGTCTGATCCTGCTGCCGGAGATCGCGCTCACGGTGCAGTTCCTCGAGCGCTTCGCCGAGCGTTTCGGTTGCCGGCCTGCGGAATGGCATTCCGATCTTTCGCAGAAGGAACGGCGCCGCAATTACCGCGCCGTGATGCGCGGCGAAGCGCGAGTCGTGGTCGGCGCGCGTTCGGCTCTGTTCCTCCCGTTCCACGAACTCGGGCTAATTATCGTCGATGAGGAGCACGAGCAGGCTTACAAACAGGAAGACGGCGTCATTTATAACGCGCGCGACATGGCCGTCGTGCGCGGACATATCGAGCAGTGCCCCGTCGTACTCGCCAGCGCCACGCCGTCGCTCGAAACCTATGTCAACGCCACCAGCGGGCGATATCACTGGCTCAAACTGCCGGAGCGCCACGGGCTCGCCAACATGCCCGAAATCCGGATGATCGATCTGCGCCAAACGCACAACGAGCCGGGCGCCTGGCTTTCGTCGCCTTTGCGCGAGGCGTTGGCGGCCACGCTCAGCAGCGGCGAGCAGGCGATGCTGTTCCTCAATCGCCGCGGTTATGCGCCGCTCACGCTATGCGAAGCGTGCGGACACAAGATGATCTGCCGCAATTGCTCCGCGTGGCTGGTCGAGCATCGTTATCACCGAAGGCTCGTCTGCCATCATTGCGGCTTCGCGATGCCGACACCCGTCAATTGCCCGAACTGCAATGCGGAGAAATCGCTCGTCGCCTGCGGACCCGGCGTCGAGCGCGTGGCGGAGGAGTTCGCGGCGATCTTTCCGGAGGCCCGCATGGCGATTGCCTCCAGCGATACGATGCACGGCCCCGCCGAAACGCAGGCCGCCATCCGCGCCATGGCGAAACGCGAAATCGATGTGCTGGTGGGAACGCAGATCGTGGCCAAGGGCCATCATTTTCCGCAATTGACTCTCGTTGGCGTGGTCGATGCCGATCTCGGCGGATCGGACGGCGATCTGAGGTCGCGCGAGCGCACCTTCCAAATGCTGCATCAGGTCTCGGGCCGCGCGGGCCGCGCCGAACGGCCGGGGCTGGTCATGATCCAGACGCGCAATCCGGAAGACGCGGTGATGAAGGCGCTGGCAAGCGGCGACCGCGACGCCTTTCTCGAGCAGGAACGCATTTTTCGCGAACGCGCCGGCGCACCGCCTTTCGGTCGCCTGGCGGCACTCATACTTTCAAGCCCGGACGGCGAAGCGGTGCGCGATGCGGGACGCACGCTTGCCAAAGCCGCACCAACGGCGCGCGGCACGAAAGTGTGGGGACCGACTCCCGCCTTCTATCACGTGTTGCGCGGCCAAACCCGCGAGCGGCTCCTGCTTCAGACGGAACGCAGCGTGGATATTCAGGCTTACCTGCGCGCATGGCTTGCGCCGGTGAAGCTGCCGGGGAGCATTCGGCTGACGGTGGATGTCGATCCGATCAGCTTCTTTTGAAATTTGTCTCCGTAGAAAATTCCCCTCTGCCCCGCAGGGGGTCGAGGTAGCGACAGCGTACCGACCGGTCAGGGTGAGGGGGTGCCGACGCTTGCGTGTTCTGGAAAGTCCCCCTCACCGCTTCGCGCGAAGTGCGCTCGCTGCCTCTCCTCCAACGGAGGAGAGGCGAAATGAGTATCGAAATTCGCACACATCCACTTCTTCTAAAGGCCGCCGTATTTTGCGTTCCAGGTTGCATCGTCGGTGACCAGAAACACGATTCCTTCGATAAAGGAGACAATCGAAGGAATAAATGTCCAGCAGAACAGAAGGTAGAATACGCCCCACCATTGCCCGAGATAAAATCGGTGCACCCCGAGGCCACCTAGTGGATTGAATCTAACACTTGGTGCCCACGGCGGACAGCGGCGATGATTTTATTGGGGTCTGCGGTCCAGACGAATGGCTTTGGTGCCTGGTTGGTATCGTCGATGAAGCGGTTGATG
>Ga0302325_10002628_pt1 | contig 43337 bp, 41 predicted proteins | sample Palsa_T0_2_FD_201948 | JGI IMG/M metagenome (GOLD analysis project Ga0302325, IMG submission 201948) | Peat permafrost microbial communities from Stordalen Mire near Abisko, Sweden - Palsa_T0_2 | ecosystem: Environmental > Terrestrial > Soil > Palsa > Peat permafrost | place: Sweden: Abisko... | reverse complement strand
ACGATATCGCTCAGCTTTTCGGTCGAGGCGAAACGGATTGAACTGCTCTGGAAGTGCAATGGTAACGCGCCAAGCCGGCTTTCCGATACGATCCTCGCCTTTGTGCCGATACTTCGGGGCAACCTTGAGATTCTGTCGAGCCGTACCACCGAGCGAGCGCACTAGGAACGTTACATCATGCATCAATTGCTCTGATGAGGAATAGTACTCGACGTGACCGCGAGCGTCCACGTACCCATCTGTATCCATGAGACCTTGGAGGAGGCCGAGTCGCTGCGATACATCTGCGAGCAGATAGTTGGTCGGAATGAATTTTCTTGTCGACGTTCGGCCGGAGAGTCCACAGTCATCGAGAAAGGCGCGAACCGGATTGCGACCGCCAAGTTTCCAGTTGACGCGCTCCCTCATTCGAATGCGATACCCGTAACGGCGGGTCTCAACGATCTCCGTCCCGGTAGGGGCAAGTCGGCGGCATTCCTCAATCAGTTCTTCGTCGGCGCTCGTCAGGTTGAGATTGTGGCGTGTCGAGAACCCGCCATCGCCGATCAAGCAGCCGAGGAAGTACGGATCGAGCGGCAAGGCCTGCGGAATGCCAAAGCGCATCGGTGCCGCTACCGGGATATAGTGGCGAGCATTCCCCGCCGCGTCTCGCAGGCGAGTTCTGATCTCCGACAACGTGAGCGCCCGAGGCAGATTACCACGCTTTTTTCTGACAGCCGAGTTCACCAGCCAGAGGTGATCGTCCGAGCACACGGTCGAGGCAGCGTCGCTGAATATGACGCGAAATGCAGGCAGAACACCTTGCGGAAAGACACCGGTAACGCGAGACACACCGCCGGCGGCATTCATGACGCTGTCGCCGACGCGCAAATCTCCAAAGCGCTTCCAACCGGTCGGCGTAAGAATTAAGCAAGCAGTCGATTGCGCTTTGCCCACGCCCATGTCGTCTGCCAATATCCCACCGAAGCGGAACGACGACAAGTACGACAAGAAATCTAGACCGCGCCGCTGATACTCGCGCAGCACGTCCTTGAGTTCGTCGGGCGGCTCGACCGGTTCGATGCCTTCGAAATTGCGAAGACGATCGCGCACTCGTTCTACTTCTTCGGGTAACGCGACGTCGCCGAACGCTTCGTGCAATTCGTCGCGCATCGCGACGAGTGAGGCGAGACCGGTGCGGCGCCGGTCGGTCAGTTCCGAGAGCAGACTTTGGCGCGAGCGCAGGTCGGCGACGTCGACCAGCTTGCCGCGCACTTCGGCATAGCGGCCTTTGGAGCCGAGCAGCGAGCGGAGCTCTTCGCGGCTGAGCGGTTCGCCGCCGCCGACGAACACCGCGACGTCGAGCTCGAACCAGTCGCCGACGTCGGCCGCGCTGGCGGTCACGGAAACATCGACTGCCGAGCCGCCGACGAGCGACGCCAGCGACTCGTCGAGCCGCACTTCGAGGTCGTCCCACGCCGGCCAAGCGTCGCGCACGATCTCCGCCGCACGATCGGCGTCGTGCAGCGCGAAGCTGTCGGTACCGCGCGGCACGAAACCGAGCTCCAGGAAACGGCGCGCGAAGCCGCGCGCGATCTCGGGAGCCCAGCGCACGAAGCGGCCGCTGCTGGTCGTCACCGCGCCGTGCGCGCTGAACGGCGCGTACGCGCCGGTCGCGCGATCGACGAACGCCAGCCGGGCCAGCAGCGCGCCGTCGCGCCAGCCGGCGCGCACGACGAGCGCCGGCTGCTCGGCGTCGACCACTCCTAGATCGGCCCGCTCGGCGGCGGTCAGGAAGGGCGCGACGCGCGCGATCGAGCGCACCGACGGGACGGCGTCGTCGACCGGCGGCACGGCGGCGGCGCGGCGCGCCGCCGCAATGACCTTGCGCGGATCGAACGCGCCGTCGAGCAGATAGGCGGTGCCACCGGCGGCCAGCCACATCGGAGGCCCGTCGACGACGACCGCGCCGCCGGCCTCGATGCGCGCGCCGTCGGACGACTCGAGGACCGGCACGAAACCGGCGCCGGCGCGCACCGCCCGCAGCCGCACGCCGCGCGAGTCGATCCCGAACGGCGCGAGCTCGGAGGGGTGCCGGTTCTCGCCCGGCGCGTCGTCGAAGCGCAGCCGCGGGTGGCGGGCCAGACGAAACAGCGCCCTCGCCAGCGCCTTGGCGGAGGATCGCGGGCCGAACGCTTCTTGCATCGCATCGTCGCGCAGCAGCGTGCGGTCGACCTCGTCCCAGTCGTCCGCCGGCGTCTGATCCATCATGGCCAGGATCGCGTCGGCGTCGCGGATCACGCCGCGCAGTCGCGGCGTGTCGAGGAAGAGCGTGCCGCTAAGCGTCCCGCCGGCCGCGGACAGAACCGGCCAGACGGCGCGGGCGCGCGCGCGGCTGCCGTCTTGCTCGGCGTCCGGGAGCCACGAGAGATCGTCCTCGGCGCCGTCGGCCGGCAGCAGCGGCAGCGCCGCCTCCTCGGCGGTGCGCACGACCTCAAGGGTCGCCACGACGTGCTCGCAGACCCCGCTGCCGCCGCAGGTGCAAACGGAGCGCAGCGCTTGCGGGCCCGTACCGGACGACCATTCGACGGCGGTCGCGACCGCGACGCGGTCCTTGACCGTCGCCTCGACGCGATTGGGCTCGACCGAGCGCAGCGCGACGCGCCCGCCCTCCACCAGGTCGAGCGCACCGCGCGTCAGGTCACGAGCGAACCACGTCCCGATCTGCGCCGGTAGGCGCGACCGCCACAGCGCGTAAGGGGTCAACCTACCTCAGATTCGCGGTCGTCCCTGAGCCTTGCCTGCCCTCTCAGACCTCTTGCACTTCGGGTTGTGACGGCGCCGGCGGCTCGACGTGTGGGATCTTCGAGAAGCGCAGCTTCTCGGGATTGTCCTGGTTGACTTCGGCGAGGATGCGGTCGCCGCTGCCGAAGTTGCCCTTGAGCATCTCCTCGGCCAGCTCGTCCTCGACCTCGCGCTGGATCGCGCGGCGCAGCGGACGCGCGCCGAACTGCGGGTCCCAACCCTTCTTGGCCAGCAGCTGCTTGGCGTCTTCGGTGACCTCGAGGTCCATGTCCTGAGCCTTGACCTCGCGGATGACCTTCTCGAGCTCGAGCCCGACGATCTCGGCGATCTGCTCGCGGCTGAGCTGGTGGAACACGACCGTCTCGTCGACGCGGTTGAGGAACTCGGGCCGGAACGCGTGCTTGACCTCGTCGAGCACTTTGTTCTTCATCCGCTCGTAGGCTTGCGTATCGGTGGTGCCCGCGTCTTTCTGCGAGCGGAAGCCGATCTCGGTCGTCGTCTGCATCCCGGTCGCGCCGACGTTCGAGGTCATGATGATGACGGTGTTCTTGAAGTCGACGACGCGGCCCTGAGAGTCGGTCAGGCGGCCGTCCTCGAGCACCTGCAGCAGCAGGTTGAAGACGTCCGGATGCGCCTTCTCGATCTCGTCGAGCAGCACGACCGAGTACGGACGGCGACGCACCGCTTCGGTGAGCTGACCGCCCTCTTCGTAGCCGACGTAGCCGGGAGGTGCACCAACCAGCCGCGAGACCGCGTACTTCTCCATGTACTCTGACATGTCGATGCGGATCATCGACTCGGCGTCGTCGAACATGAACTCGGCCAGCGAGCGCGCGACCTCGGTCTTGCCGACGCCGGTCGGCCCGAGGAAGATGAACGACCCGATCGGGCGCTTGGGATTCTTGAGCCCGGCGCGCGAGCGGCGAATCGCTCGAGTGACCGTTCCGATCGCCTGGTTCTGCCCGATGACGCGCTTGTGGAGCTGATCTTCCATCCCCAACAGCTTGGCGGTCTCGGCCTGCGCGAGCCGCGAGACCGGAATCTTCGTCCACGACGCGACGATGTGGGCGATGTCCTCCTCGGTGACCTTGAGCGTCTTGTCCTGCGCAGCGCGCTTGTCGGCCCACTCCGCTTCGAGGCGCTGCTTCTCGAGGCGCAGCTTCTCCTCACGGTCGCGGATCGCCGCCGCCTTCTCGAACTCTTGCGACTTGACGACCGACTCTTTCTCTTGTTTCACCAGCCGGATCTGGTTCTCGATCTCGCGGATCTCGGCCGGCGGCAGCGTGGCCTGCAAGCGCACGCGCGACGCAGCCTCGTCGATCAGATCGACCGCCTTGTCGGGCAGGAAGCGATCGGCGATGTAGCGGTCCCCGAGCTTGGCGGCCGCGACCAGCGCCTCGTCGGTGATGGTGACCTTGTGGTGCGCCTCGTAGCGGTCGCGCAGCCCTTTGAGGATCTCGACGGTCTCGTCGACCGACGGCTCGCCGACCATGACCGGCTGGAAGCGGCGCTCCAGCGCCGAGTCTTTCTCGATGTGCTTGCGGAACTCGTTGAGCGTCGTCGCGCCGATGCACTGCAGCTCGCCGCGCGCCAGCGCGGGCTTGATGATGTTGGACGCGTCGATCGCGCCCTCGGCGGCGCCGGCGCCGACCAGCGTGTGCAGCTCGTCGATGAACAGGATGATCTCGCCGGCGGCGCCGCGGATCTCGTCCATCACGCGCTTCATCCGCTCTTCGAACTCACCGCGGTACTTCGTTCCGGCGACCAGACCCGCCAGATCGAGCGTGATGACCCGCTTGTCGCGCAGCGGCTCGGGCACTTCACTCTTGATGACGCGCTGGGCCAGACCCTCGGCGATCGCCGTCTTGCCGACGCCGGGCTCGCCGATGAGAGCCGGGTTGTTCTTCGTGCGCCGGCTGAGGATCTGAATGACGCGCTCGATCTCGTTGGCGCGGCCGATGACCGGGTCGAGCTTGTTCTCGCGGGCCAACATGGTGAGGTCGCGGCCGTACGCGTCGAGGGTCGGCGTCTTCGACTTGCCCTTGGGCGCGGGGGGCTGTCCTTCGGCGCCCAGCAGCGAGGTCGTCTGCACCCGGACCTTCGCCGGGTCGACGCCCAAGTTGGTCAGCACGCGAGCGGCGACACCCTCGCCCTCGCGGATCAAGCCCAGCAGCAGGTGCTCGGTGCCGATGTAGTTGTGGTTGAGCTGGCGGGCCTCTTCGAAGGCCAGCTCGATGACCCGCTTGGCGCGCGGCGTGAAGACCATCTCTTGCTGGACGGTCTGACCGCCCCGCCCGACGATGGCCTCGACCTCCTGCCGCACCTTGGCCAAGTTGACGCCCAGGGTCTCGAGGACTTTCGCGGCCAGGCTCTCCCCCTCGGAAATGATCCCGAGCAGGATGTGCTCCGTTCCGATGTAGTTGTTCCCAAGCCGCTGCGCTTCTTCCTGAGCGAGCACGATGCTGCGCCGCGCGCGTTCGGTGAACGGTTCCCACATTGACATGACGCTACGAACTCCCCGAGCGGCCGAGCCGCTCCTGCCGCCAACCGCCGCGACTTTGCCGTCGTCGCCGCTGCGGTTGGTGTCCATATAACTTTCGGCCGCCTGGTTCAGTTTCAAACCGCGCGCCGGTACGGCATGGAAGCGGACCCCTGTTGCGCGAACGGAGGGTCTTCCCGTCGGACCCGGAGGAGGCCGCAATCCATCTCCTAGGACTGCTATCGGCACCCGAGCTGCTCGACCAGCTGGTCAACGGCATCACCCTGGGGATGCTCTACATCCTCGTCGCCCTGGGCCTGAACATCATCCTGGGGCTGATGGGCGTCATCAACTTCTCCCATGGGTCGTTCTTCATGCTCGGCGCCTACTTGACGTTCCAGCTGGTCGGCACGATCGGGTTCTGGCCGGCGATCCTGGGAGCCGCGGTGATCGTGGGGTTGCTCGGAATGGCCTTCGAGTCGACGCTCATCCGGCCGCTCTACAAGCGCATCCCCGAGTACACGCTGCTGCTCACCTTCGGCACGGCCCTGATCTTTACGCAGATCGTGCGCCGCGTCTGGGGCGACGACGCCGTGCGGGTCGAGCAGCCGGCGTACATCCCGCAGTCGATCTCGATCGGCTCCTACCAGCTGCCGTTCTACAAGGACGTGCTGCTGGTGCTGCTGACGCTGGTCATCCTCACCCTCGTGTGGCTGCTGCTGAACAAGACGAACATCGGGATCATCATCCGCGCCGGCACGCGCGACGCGGAGATGGTGAAGATCCTCGGCATCAACATGCCGCTGATGTTCACGCTGGTGTTCGGCATCGGCTCGTTCATGGCCGGCCTGGCCGGCGCGCTCGCCGCGCCGATCTACGCCGTGCAGCCGCAGCTTGCGTCGCAATGGATCGTGCTGACGTTCGTGATCGTCATCGTCGGCGGGATCGGCTCGTTCTGGGGCGCGATCGTCGGCGGGCTGCTGATCGGCGTGCTGTCGAGCCTGATGTCGCTGTTCTTCCCGCCGGCGGTCGAGCTGACCGGCTACGTCATCATGGGCATCATCCTGCTGGTGCGGCCGCGCGGCCTGTTCGGCGTGGAAGGCCTGTTCGAGTGACGTTGTCCCACGCTCCGGAGAAGCGGCGCAACCCGCTCACGCACCCGCTGCTCTGGACCGCGATTCTGTTCGTCGTGCTGCCGTTCGTGGCGGGCGCGAACCCCTTCGCGCATCAGGGCGGGTTCGTCGACATCGCGACGACGATGCTCGTGTTCGCGTTGTTCGCGAGCGGCTTCAACCTGCTGTTCGGCCACGTCGGCGAGCTGTCGTTCGGGCACGCGATGTTCTTCGCGCTGGGCGCCTACACGACGGCCCTCTACACCAAAGGCTTCTCGGTCGAGCTGTTCGGCCGCCAGCTGCAGCACGCGCCGACCGACGGCATGATCGGCGCGCTCGTTCTCTCGGTGCTGATCGGGCTGGCCTGGGCGTGGTTCCTCGCGCGCCTGGTCGTGCCGCGCTCCAGCGGCATCTACTTCTCGATGATCACGCTGGCGTTCGCCCAAGTGATCTACTTCATCGCCTTCAACTACAGCGACCTGACCGGCGGCGAGGACGGGATCCAGGGGATCAATCGGCCGTCGCTGGGCCCGCTGCCGTCCGAGTGGTTCCACGAGTCGATCCATTACTACGTCTTCACCGCGGTCGTCGTCTTCCTGACCTTGGCGCTGCTGTACTGGATCATCACGTCGCCGTTCGGCAGCGTGCTGCACGCGATCCGCGAGAACAAGCAGCGCGCGCGCTTTCTGGGCTACGACGTCGACAAGTACCGCGTCAACGCGTTCGTGCTGTCGGCGCTCTTTCCGATCGTGGCCGGCTGGCTGTGGGCGTTCTTCCAGCAGGCGATGAACCCCGACGCCGGCTCGGTGGAGTACTCCGGCAACGTCGTCATGATGTCGCTGCTCGGCGGGATGCAGACCTTCATGGGACCGATCATCGGCGCGATCGTGTACTGGGAGCTCCAGAACAACGTCTCGCAGGCGACCAAGTACTGGGAGGCCTGGATCGGAATCGTGTTCGTCGTGTTCGTCCTGATCGGCCCGCGCGGCATCATGGGGCTGGCCGACGACATCCGTCACTACGGTTTCGCGAACGCCCTGCGGCGCGGCGTCTCGCCGCGCGCGCGCTTGCAGACCGATCTCAAGGAAGAGCTGCCGCCGCTCGACGAGCCGGCGGCGTCGGAGCGCGCGACGTGACCTCGCCCGCAGCGGACGCGTCCGACTACGTCTTCAAGACGGAGCGGTTGACGCGGCGGTTCTCCGGCTTCGTCGCGGTGAACGACGTCTCGCTGACCATTCCGGCCGGCGGCGTGCGCACGATCATCGGCCCCAACGGCGCCGGCAAGACGACGTTCTTCAACCTGCTCAGCGGGTTGTTGCCGCCCAGCGAAGGGCGCATCTGGTTCAAGGACCGCGAGATCACCTCGCTGCCCGCCTATCAGCGCGCGCGCCTCGGCATCGCACGGTCGTTCCAGATCACGAACATCTTCGGCCACCTCACCGTCTACGAGAACGTGCGGCTCGCCGTTCAAGCCGTGCACGACGGAAAGGCGAACTTCTTTCTGCCGACGCGCCGCATGGGCGATCTCGCGGCGCAGACCGAGCGCGTGCTAAACGACGTCGGCCTGGCCGAGGCCGCGGGTGCGCGGGCCGAGAACCTGTCGCACGGCGACCAGCGGCGGCTCGAGATCGGGCTGGTGATCGCCAGCGATCCACCGGTGCTGCTGCTCGACGAGCCGCTGGCCGGCATGTCGCCGACCGAGACGCACGAGACGGTCGATCTGATCCAGCGCATCTCGCCGGGCCGAACGATTCTGCTGGTCGAGCACGACATCGACGTCGTGATGGCGATCTCGACGACGATCACCGTGTTCCAAACGGGTCAAGTGCTCGCCAGCGGCACGCCGCAGGAGATCCGCGCCAACGAAGCGGTGCAGCGCGCCTACTTGGGGGAGCTGGTCTGATGCTGCTCGAGCTCGACTGCGTCAACGCGTATTACGACAAGAGCCACGTGCTGCAGGACGTGTCGCTCAACGTCGACGCCGGCGAGGTCGTCGCGCTGCTGGGCCGCAACGGTTCGGGCCGCTCGACGACCTGCAAGACGATCATGGGCCTCGTTCCGGCGCGCTCCGGCACGATCACGTTCAAAGGCAAGCCGATCACCAACCACACACCGTTCTCGCTCGCGCAGGCCGGCATCGCGTTCGTGCCCGAGGACCGGCGCATCTTTCCGAACCTGACCGTCGGCGAGAACCTCCGGCTCGCGGCGCTCGCGGGCCGCAAGGGCGCGTGGACCGAGAAGCGCATCTACGAGACGTTCGCCGTGCTCGGCGAACGCAAGGACAAACCGGCCAAGCTGTCCGGCGGCGAGCAGCAGATGCTGGCGATCGCGCGCGCGCTGGTTGCCAACCCGGAGATCATCCTGCTCGACGAGCCGATGGAAGGTCTCGCGCCGCTGATCGCGCGCAGCGTCGAAGAGGTCGTGCGCTCGATCCGCGACGAGGGCAACACGATCTTGCTCGTCGAGCAGAACGCGCAGGTCGCGATGAGCCTCTCCGACCGCGGCTACGTGCTCTCCAACGGACGCGTGGTGGGTTCCGGCACGATCGCCGAGCTGCGCGCCGACGAGGCCATGATGCACCGGTACCTCGCGGTGTGAGGTTCCGCCAGTCGCTGCCGCTGGGCGAACGACACCTCGTCGGGCGGCTGGAGTCGTTCGGCGACATCGTGGTAGGCTTCTCGATGTCGCAGCTCGCGCTGCAACTCGGCATAGCGCAGACCCCGCAAGGCGTGTTTGCGCATCCCGACCGCTACGCGGTGTTCTTCTTGGCGTTCGCCGTGGTGAGCATCTTCTGGTTCCGCTTCCATCGGATCATGTCGACCGGCTTCGCGCCCGAGCGGCTCGACATCGTCTTGCTGTTCGCGTTTCTGGCCTTCGTCGCGCTGACGCCGTACGCGCTCGTCACCTATACGCGCATGCACGCCGGCGAAGGCAGCTCGCGCGAGGGAGTGATGCTCTACATCTCCGTGTTCCTCGGCGTCATCGGCTTCAGCTGGATCTTGGCCGTGCGTGGAATGCGGCGCGCGTGGAGCCACCTCTACGCGAAGGAACGCCGCGATACGTGGCGCTTCGTCGTCAGCGGAGGCTTCACCATCCCCGTCTTCGTCGTCATCCTGGCCGGCGTCGGCGTGCTCGGGACCGAGGCCTTCGGCGCTTTCGTGTTTCTGATTCCGCTGGCCGTGCTCGGCGCCCGGTTCACGCGCCGGCCGTGGCGGGCGATCGTGGGACCGCTCGCCGACACCCCGCCCGTAACCCTCGCGTCCGCTGAGGTATCGTAGAGGCTGTTATGGTGACCGTGGAGATCGTGCGCGATGCGCTCAAAGACGTCGAGGACCCCGAGCTCAACATGGGGATCCTCGATCTTGGGCTCGTCTACGACGTGGCGTGCGAGGGGCCGTCGGGCGAGGACGTGACCGTCACCATGACGCTGACCTCGCCGATGTGTCCGGTCGGGCCGATGTTCAAGCAAGCCGTGCTGAGCAAGGTCGAGAGCGTCGAGGGCGTCAAGCACGCCAACGTCGAGATCACCTTCAGCCCGCCGTGGGACCCGCGCACGATGGCCAGCGAAGACGTCAAGCTCGCGCTGGGCATCTGGTAGCGGCCTCGGCCGAGGCCTGAATCCCGGCGGGGCGCGTGCCGATGCCTAGGGTGTGCCCGCGCCGAGGACGTACCATCTGCGCTGTTGCGGCTGTGGCGCGTCGTTCGAGGACGACGGCGTCAGGCTCGACTGCGCGCACCCGCACCCTCCGGCCCTCCTCCGCAGCGAGTACGCGCAGACCCGTCACGCCCCAGGCACCGCCCCGTCCGTAGCGCGCTATCAGCGCTGGCTGCCGCTCGGGCGGCCGATCGCGACCGATGCGAACGTCGCCGTGTACCGCAGCGCGGGGCTGGCCGCCCAGCTCGGACTGCGCGACCTGTGGATCGCCTTCAGCGGCTGGTGGCCCGAGCGCGGAGCGACGATGCGGACGGCGACCTTCAAGGAGCTCGAGGCGATCGCGGCGTTCGGCCGGCTCGAGCCCGACGAGCGCCGCACGCTAGTGGTGGCGTCGGCCGGCAACACCGCGGCCGCCTTCGCCGAGGTCGCGACCGCTGGGGCCCTGCCGGTCGTCATCGTGATACCGCTCGAGGCCTGGGAGCCGCTGGCGGCGCTGGTGCAGGTCGGGCCGTCGGTGCGCGTCGTCGCCGTCGAGGACGGCACGTACGACGACGCGATCGCGCTGGCGAAGCGGATCGCGGCGCTCGACGGCTTCGTGGCCGAAGGCGGGGTGCGGAACGTCGCCCGCCGCGACGGCATGGGAACGATCGTGCTGACCGCCGTCGACGCCATCGGAGCGCTGCCCGACGTCTACGTCCAGGCGGTCGGGAGCGCGGCCGGCGCCCTCGCCGCGCACGAGGCCGCGCTGCGGCTGATGCGCGACGGCCGGTTCGGCGACCGCGCGCCGCGGCTGATGCTCAGCCAGAACGCGCCGTTCACCCCGATCCACGACGCCTGGTCGGTTCGCGCCGCGACCCTCGCCGAACACGGTGCCGCCGAGGCGCGCGAGCGCCAGAGCCGTATCGCGGCGACCGTGCTGGGCAATCCTGCGCCGCCGTATGCGGCGCCGGGCGGAATCCGTGAGGCGCTGGCGGCCAGCGGCGGGCGCACCTACGCGATCGGCAACGACGCGATGGCGCGCGCGATGCTGCAGTTCCTCGAGCTCGAAGGGATCGACGTCGAGCCGCCGGCCGGCGTCGCGATCGCCGCCTTGGCCGAAGCCGTGCGCGACGGCAGCATCGGCCGCCAAGAGATCGTCCTGCTCAACGTCACCGGCGGGGGCCGTGCGCGACGGCCGGTGGTGACCGCCCGCCAGCGGCCGCCGCTGGTGGTCGACCGAACCGAGATCGCCGCCGTCGGGGACGTCGCCGATCGGGTATGATGCGGGCGTGAACACGCTTGCATCACGACGCATCCTGGCCGCGGTCGCAATCGCCGTCGCGGTGACCGCCCTGACCGCGCCCGCCGCCGCGCGCCGCGGCACACCCGATCCGATGGCGACGCCCACCCTCCAACCGCTCTACGACCTGGGCTCGCCGCCGCCGACGGTCATGCTGGCGGCGGCGGCCGACACGTGCGCCAACGATGCGTTCCTCTCGTATCGCACCGTGCCGGCACCGTTTCGCAACGAGGTGACCGTTTGCGGCATCGTTTACAGCGGCCCCGCTCCGAGCACCGCGCGCGGCGTCCCGAACACGAGCTTTCTGCTCGACGTCGACGGAAGCGATCCGATCGCGGTCGCGGCGGGAGCGGTCAACGCGCATCCCGGCGACGTCATCGTCGTGCGCGGGCGCTACCACCGCGAGAACGGCGGCTTCGAAGGGATCGACCAGACGCACACCGCGAGCCGCGGCCAAGACTTCGACGGCTACGTGATGGTCAACGGAACGATCTACCACTAGCAACTAGCAGGGCAGCGAACGGACCCGCACTGCCGGCGGCGAAGGCCGGGCGTGATGTCGACCGAATCGCCGCACGATCAGGCTTACCAGCGGCTCGAGCGGATGCGGGCCGAGTCGCTCGCTCCCGCCGGCGAGGACGCGAACGAGCGGCAACGTGCGCGCGGAAAACGCCTGGCGCGAGAACGGGTCGAGGCGCTGGTCGATCCGGACTCGTTCGTCGAGCTCGATCGCTTCGCGGTCCATCGGACGTCGGAGTTCGGGTTGGACGAACGCTCGTTCCTCGGCGACGGCGTCGTGACGGGGCACGCCACCATCGACGGACGCCGCGTCTTTTTGTTCTCGCAGGACTTCACCGTGCTGGGCGGATCGCTGGGTGAAGTCATGGCCGAGAAGATCTGCAAGGTGATGGACCTGGCGGTGCGGACGGGCTGTCCGGTGATCGGGATCAACGACTCCGGCGGCGCGCGCATCCAGGAGGGCGTGGTGAGCCTCGGCGGCTACGCCGAGATCTTCTGGCGCAACGTGCAGGCGTCGGGCGTCGTGCCGCAGATCAGCTTGATCGCCGGCCCGTGCGCCGGCGGCGCGGTGTATTCGCCGGCGATCACCGACTTCACGGTGATGGTCGAAGGCATCTCGCAGATGTTCATCACCGGACCCGACGTCACCAAAGCGGTGACCGGCGAGGACGTGAGCTTCGAAGAGCTGGGCGGCGCGATCACCCACGCCACCAAGAGCGGCGTCGCGCACCTCACCGCCGCCGACGAGGACGAGATGAACGAGCACTGCCGGCGGCTGCTGTCGTTCATCCCGTCGAACAATCTCGACGACCCGCCGCTGGTGCCGAGTGACGACGACCCACTGCGTGTCGCGCCGGAGCTCGACGAGCTGATCCCCGACTCGCCCAACAAGCCGTACGACATCGTCGATGCGATCGTGCCCGTCCTCGACGACGGCGACTTCTTCGAGATCCAGCCGCTGTGGGCGCAGAACGTCGTGATCGGTTTCGGCCGCATCGGCGGGCGCAGCGTCGGCGTGGTGGCGAACCAGCCCAAGGTGCTCGCCGGCGTGCTCGACATCAGCGCGTCGATCAAAGCCGCCCGCTTCGTGCGCTTCTGCGACGCGTTCAACGTTCCGCTGCTCACCTTCGTCGACGTGCCGGGCTTCTTGCCCGGAACGGCGCAAGAGTGGGGCGGGATCATCAAGCACGGCGCAAAGCTGCTTTATGCGTTCGCCGAGGCGACCGTTCCGAAGATCACCGTGATCACGCGCAAGGCCTACGGTGGAGCGTACGACGTCATGTCGTCCAAGCACATTCGGGCCGATTTCAACTTCGCGTGGCCGACCGCGGAGATCGCGGTGATGGGGTCGGCCGGCGCGGTGAGGATTCTCAACCGGCGCGAGATCGCCGACGCCGCCGATCCGGCGGCGAAAGAGGCCGAGCTCGTCGCGGACTACACCGAGCACTTCGCCAACCCGTACATCGCCGCGCAGCGCGGCTACGTCGACGACGTCATCGACGCGTCGCAGACCCGCCGCGCCGTGTCGCGCGCGCTCGACGCGCTGGCGAACAAACGCGTCGACCGCCCGCACCGCAAACACGGGAACATCCCGCTGTAGCCGCCGTCGGCGGCGCCTACGGGTCAGACCCGTTCGTCGACCGTCGCGTACTCGGCGTACACCGTCTTGACCCGGCGCGGGATCGGATACGTCAGCGGATAGGCGTCGCCGTTGAAGATCGCGCGCAACGCGTGCACGAGCTCCGAAGAGGCCAGCGACTTGGGCAGAACGATCGCGCCGGCCTCGCGGTAGCGCGCGAGGGGCCGAAAGTCGCGCTGGTTGGTGAGCACGATCGGCCTCACCCGCGGCGCGGCGCCGGAGAAGTACGCCAAGCCATCGAGAACTCCCGGCAACGCGTAATCGAGATCGAGCAGCGCATACTCCGTTTGGAGTCCGGCGATCTCGACGACGTCGAAAGCATCCGACCAGGTGATGACCCGACCGCCCGCAGCGGAGACGATTCGGTTGAGTTCGGGGATGAACACCGTCTGCGGTTCGAGGACGAATACGGTTCGGGACATGGGGTACACCCTTCGGGGAGCGCGGGCCGCCTTGCATCGGCCCGCGGACTGACCCATTACCGCAAAATGAGGCCAAAATTACCTATCTGTTCTGGGGTGTATAAATGTGATCGGGGTGTATCGCAAATGGTATGGCCGAGCATCGTCCGGACCCCGATTGAACCGCTTTCAGCGGGGTCGAACCGGCTCGGCAGGGTTGTCCGACCGTTGCGGCCGATGACCGAGCCTCGTGGCACTGCTCGATGGAAAGACCATCCTCGTCACCGGGGTCGCCAATCGGTGGTCGATCGCCAGCGGCATCGCGCGGCGCCTGCACGCGCACGGCGCGCGGCTGATCCTCACCTACCAGGGCGACCGGGTCGAGGACGCGGTGCGCAAGCATGCCGCCGAGTTCGGCGGCGCGGCCGTTTTCGAATGCGACGTCACGAGCGACGCGTCGCTGCGCGCGCTGGCGGAAAAGGCCGGCAGCATCGACGGCTTCGTTCACTCGATCGCCTTCGTGAAGAAAGAGGACCTCTCGGGTCAGGTCTACGACACGTCGCGCGACGGCTTCGCGATGGCGATGGACATTAGCGCCTACTCCCTGATCGCGCTGGCCGGTCACCTCAAGGACAACCTCAACGACGGCGCGTCGATCATGGCGCTGACCTATCTCGGCGGCACGCGGATCGTGCCCAACTACAACATCGCCGGCATCGCGAAGGCCGCGCTCGAGGCATCGGTGCGATATCTCGCGTTCGATCTCGGCGGGCGCGGCATCAGGGTGAACGCGATCTCGGCCGGGCCGATCAGCACCGCTTCGTCGCGTCAGGTCGCGGGGTTCTCGTCGATGCCGGGCAAGGTCGCCGCCGCGTCGCCGCTCAAGCGCAACGTCACCATCGACGACGTCGGCAACGTCGCGGTGTTCCTCGCCTCCGACCTCTCGTCGCAGGTGACGGCCGACGTCCACTTCGTCGACGCCGGTTACCACGCGATGGGGATGTACCCGGAACCCGCCAAGGCCTGATGCGAACCGACGTCATCACGGCCGACGCGCTCGCCGCGGTCGCCGCAGCCTACCTCGTCGTCAGCCGACGCGACGAACGCGCGGCGCGGCCGATGCCGTCGCCCTCGCGCTGGCAGCTGGCGGAGCGTCTGCCCGAGGTCGACGTTCGCCGCGTCGCGCTCGCGACGACCCGCTGGAACGCCGCCGGGCGACTCGATGTCTGACGAGCCGCCGTTTCGCAAGATTCTCGTCGCCAACCGCGGTGAGATCGCGGTGCGCATCATGCGCACCGCCAAGGAGTTGGGTTGCGCGACGGTTGCGGTGTACTCGGATGCCGATCGCGACGCGCTGCACGTTCGCTACGCCGACGAAGCGTATCACCTCGGCGCCGCGGCGCCGTCGCAATCGTACCTGAACGCCGACAAGCTGCTCGACGTCGCGCTGCGCGCCGGCGCCGACGCCCTGCATCCAGGCTACGGTTTCTTCGCCGAGAACGCCTCTTTCGCGCGACGCGTCGTCGCCGCGGGGATCGCCTGGATCGGACCGCATCCCGACGCGATCGACGCGATGGGTGACAAAGTGCGCGCGCGGCAGGCGATGGTCGCGGCCGGCGTGCCGGTCGTTCCCGGCGGCACCGAGCCGATCGCCGACATCGCCGGCGCGCTGCGCGCGGCCGAATCGTTCGGTCTGCCGCTCGCGCTCAAGGCGTCGGGCGGCGGCGGCGGCAAGGGCCTCAAAGTCGCGCGCACGGCCGACGAGATCGCGTCCGCCTTCTCCACCGCGCAGCGCGAAGCGACGGCGTACTTCGGCAACGGCACGATCTACGCCGAACGCTATCTCGACAACCCCAAGCACGTCGAGCTGCAAATCCTGGCCGACAAGCACGGCAACGTGCTGCACGTCGGCGAACGCGACTGTTCGCTGCAGCGGCGCCACCAGAAACTGTGGGAGGAAGCGCCGGCGCTCATCCCGGCGCACGTTCGCGAGGGCTTGCGCGCGGCCGGCGTGCAGGCGGCGCGCGCGATCGCCTACGACTCGGTCGGGACGATCGAGTGCCTGGTGAGCGGCGACGCGTTCTATTTTCTCGAGATGAACACGCGCATCCAGGTCGAGCACACCGTCTCCGAGGAGATCTCGGGGCTCGACCTCGTGCGCGAGCAGATCCTCGTCGCCGCCGGACGGCCGCTCGGGTTCGCGCAGGGCGACGTCGAATTCCGCGGGCACGCGATCGAGGTTCGAGTCAACGCCGAAGATCCAGCGCAGAACTTTCGGCCCGCGCCGGGGACGGTCGTGCGCTATCGGGAGCCCGGCGGCCTGGGCGTGCGCGTCGACTCGGCGGCGTATCCCGGGTTCGCGATCACGCCCGATTACGACTCGATGATCGCCAAGCTGATCGTTCACGCACCCGATCGCGATCAGGCGCTGGCGCGGCTCGCCCGCGCGATCGACGAGTACGACATCGGCGGCGTGCCGACCACGTTGCCACTGTTGCGCGCGCTGATCGATTTCGGTCCGGTGCGCGATGCATCGTACGGCACGGCGACGCTCGAACCGTTCACGGCCCAGTGGGGCAGGGACGGCGCCCTTCGACAAGCTCAGGATGACAAGATTGGGGCTCAGGGTAGTACGATTACCGCTCAGGGTGACACGAATGGTGGTTCGGGCGAGGCCGACGGCGACACGATTCGGGTTGAGGTGAACGACCGGTTGTTCCGGGTGCGTTTCGTCGATCTGCCGGCGATCGGTGGCGGTGGTTTGGCCGCGCGCACGCCGGCTCCGAAGAAGGGCGGGGTGACGCGTGCATCGAGCGCCGGCGCGGGAAACGACGTCATCGCGCCGATGCACGGCGTGGTGGTCGAGGTCTCGGTCGAGCCGGGTGCGGCGGTCGCCGACGGTCAGGTCGTCGCGGTGATCGAGGCGATGAAGATGATGAACGAGATCCGCGCGCACAAGTCCGGGACGGTCGCCACGGTGCACGTCGCCGCCGGCGAAACCGTCGAAGCGCGCACGCCGTTGCTCACGCTGGCGTGAAGATCGTCGCGCCGACTCCGTTGCAGGCGCTGCCGGCGGCGCTGTTCGCGGTCTAGGCGGCGGGGCCGGGACGGAAGCGCAGCGCGACGCCGTTCATGCAATAGCGCAAACCCGTCGGCTTGGGGCCGTCGTCGAAGACGTGACCGAGGTGGCCGGCGCAGCGCGTGCAGTGCACCTCGGTGCGGGCCATGCCGAGCGACGTGTCCGTGCGCGTCGCGACCGCATGAGGGAGCGGAGCCCAGAAGCTCGGCCAGCCGGTGCCGCTGTCGAATTTCGTCTTCGACGAGTACAGGGCGAGATCGCAGCCGGCGCAGGAGTACGTCCCGGCGCGCTTCTCTTCGTCGAGCGGGCTCGAGAACGCCATCTCGGTGCCCTCGTGGCGCAGCACGTCGTAGGCCTGCGGCGAGAGCAGCTTGCGCCACTCGGCGTCGGTATGGGTGACGGTCTGCTGGGCCGCCCTCGCCCCGACCGCGGTCAGGGCAAGCAGGCCGGCGACTCCGGTCAGGACGGTACTGCGCTTCACGATGGCTACAACGATAGCGCACCGGTGGCGGATGCGGCTGTAGGCCGGCTTACCGCGGCCGCCGTAGGTCGGCCGGGCGGCGGCGGCGCAACCGTACGGGGTGAGCGTGCGCGAACTCAACGCCAGCGGCATCCCGCTCGAGCCGTTCTACGACCAGGCCGAGCGGCCGGTTAGGCGCGCCCCGCCCGGCGCGTTCCCCTACACTCGCGGCATCCGCCGCGACATGTACCGCGGCCGCCTCTGGACGATGCGGCAGTATGCCGGCTTTGCGACCGCCGCCGAGTCGAACGAGCGTTACCGCTACCTGCTGGCCAACGGCGTGACGGGTCTCTCGGTAGCGTTCGACCTGCCGACCCAGCTCGGCTACGATTCCGACGCTCGCGAAGCGCGCGGCGAGGTCGGCAAGGTCGGCGTCGCGATCGACACGATCGATGACGTCGAGACGCTGTTCGACGGGATCCCGCTCGACCGCGTCACCGTCTCGATGACGATCAACTCGCCGGCCGCGATCCTGCTGGCGTTCGTGCTGGCCGTCGCCCGGCGGCGCGGGATCCCGTTCGACAAGCTGGGCGGCACGACGCAGAACGACGTGCTCAAAGAGTACGTCGCGCGCGGCACGTACATCTACCCGCCGGTGCCGTCGATGCGCTTGGTCACCGACGTGATGGCGTACTGCGCGGAGTCGGTGCCGAACTGGAACACGATCTCGATCTCCGGCTACCACATCCGCGAGGCCGGCTCGACCGCGCTCCAAGAGATCGCCTTCACGCTCGCCAACGCCAAAGCGTATCTGCAGGCCGCGCGCACGTCGGGCTTGGACGTCGACGCGGTGGCGCCGCGCATCTCCTTTTTCTGGAACGCGCACAACGACTTCTTCGAGGAGGTCGCGAAGTTCCGCGCCGCGCGCACGCTGTGGGCCGAGATCGTGCGCGACGAGTTCGGCTCGCACGATCCCAAGTCGCAGATGCTGCGCTTTCACACGCAGACCGGCGGTTCGACGCTGACCGCGCAGGAACCCGAGAACAACGTCGTGCGCGTCGCGCTGCAGGCGCTCGCCGCGGTGCTGGGCGGCACGCAGTCACTGCACACCAACGGTCAGGACGAGGCGCTCGGCCTCCCGACCGAACAGGCCGCGCGCATCGCGCTGCGCACGCAGCAGATCATCGCCTACGAGAGCGGCGTGACCGACGTCGTCGACCCGCTGGCGGGGTCGTACTACGTCGAACGGCTCACCGACGATCTGATCGAGCGCGCGCGCGGCCTGATCGGCGAGATCGACGCGCTCGGCGGCGCGGTCGCCGCGATCGAGAGCGGCTGGATGCAGGAGCAGATCGGCGAGTCCGCCTACCGCGCGCAGCAGGCGATCGAATCGGGCCGTGCCGTGATCGTCGGCGTCAACCGGTTCAACGAGGAGCGCGACGGCGTATCGATGCCGATCCAGCGCATCGATCCCGCGATCGAAGCCGAGCAGGTCGCGCGCACGCGCGCCGTACGCGCACAGCGCGATCCGGCCCGCACCGCCGCGGCGCTCGACGACGTGCGCCGCGCCGCCGAGGGAACCGCCAATCTGATGGCGCCGTTCATCGAAGCGGTCGACGCCGGCGCGAGCCTGGGCGAGATCTGCGACGTGCTGCGCGGGGTCTTCGGCCGCTACGTCGCGCACGAGCGGATTGCATGATCGACGCGCCGATCGACCACGTCGCGATCGTCGTCGCCGACCTCGACGCGACGATCGCGCTCTACACCACGACGCTGGGGTTCAGCGAAGTCTACCGCGAGATCGTCGCCGATCAAGGCGTTGAAGCGGTCGGATTGCGGACGGGCGACGCGATCATCGAGCTGCTGCTCCCGCTCGACGACGGCTCGCCGATCGCGAAGTTTCGCGGCGACGCGCCGGCCAAGCTGCACCACACGGCCTACCGCGTGGCCGACATTCGAGCTGAGCTGGAACGGCTCAAGCAGGCCGGCGTCCGCCTCATTGACGAGCAGCCGCGCCGCGGCGCGCACGGCAACACGATCGCGTTTCTGCACCCCAAGTCGACCGGTGGCGTCCTGATCGAGCTATGCCAACGCGAGAGCCGCTGACTGCCGCCGGAACCCTGACCGGTGGCACGGCGTTCCCAAAAGTGATGCCAGCGAACCGGACCTTGCGCGTCCTCGCGACGGTGGTGACCCTGGCGACCTGCGCGGCCGCCTCGCCTCCGACCGCGCCGTCCGATCCGTACGCGATCTTCGACGCGTCGCGCAAGGCCTGGGCCGCGGGCGCCTATCCGCGCTATGCGGAGTACCTCGCCGTCGTTTCGTTCCGCAACGGCACGAAGGTCGTGCGCCGAACCTGGGAGACGACTGAGGACATCCGGCACGGCTTCGTCTACTCCGGCGCGTTCAGCCGCGAGGAGCAAGCGAATCCGTACACGCCGCACGGCATCGAGTTCAGCCTCCCGTTCTTCGGCACGATCAACAAGCAGCAGCCGGACGATCCGATCGGTCAGGTCACCTTCGCGATCGATCAGGACTACGGTTTGGCGCCGACCGGACGGCGTGTCGTCTCGACCAACTCGTTCAACACGCTCGACCAGCAGAGCTCGAATTTGCCGGTCATCGGGCATACCGGGACCGTCCTTCGCAATTACGACGTCAGCCTGATCGAAACGATGACCGACGCGCAGGGACCCGAGTACCACCTGCGGCTGACGCCGCTGCGGGATCCCTATCACTATCGGCTGCGCGAGCTGTGGGTCGACGGAACGACGTGGCTGCCGGAGGAATCGATCGTCGCCGGGATCGGGAGCCATCCGCCGCTCACGAAGGTCCTGTGGCGGATCGAGTACCGCCAGACGCAAGGCGCGACGTACATCGCGCGTGAGACGGCGCTGGCGGACGTCGACTACGGCAAAGCGGGAAAGCTACAAGACGTCCAGATCGCCTTCGAAGAGGTCGACCTGCGCTCGTTGCCGCCGCCGTACCGTTTCGGTTTCTCGGCCAGCGTCGAGCAGGGCGAGCCGTGATCGCGCCGCTCCTGGGCGTCCTGCTCCAGACGCTGCCGGCCGCGACGCCCGCCGACGCACTCTTCTTCGCGACGCGTCAGGCGCGCACGCAGAGCGGGTACGCGCATTACAGCGTCTACGCGACCGTCGTGCACTTCACGTTCGCAGGACGTCCGATGACGAGCACCTGGGACACCATCGAAGACATGCAGCGCAGGCTGGTGCACTCGCACGCGCTCAGCCGCGAGGAGGGCGAGCACCCGCACGTCCCGCGAGGCATCAACCTCGGAGTAGGCGCGTCGGTCGAATCGTCGAGCGCGACCGCTCCGGGGGCGCCCAGCTCGTCCGGCCCGATGATCACGAAGACGATGAATGCCGAACCAGAAACCGATCCGATCGGCGAGCTGACGTTCGCCGTCGACCAAGATTTCGGGCTGGCGCTCAACGCGCCGGCGATCGCGACGACCAACGACCTGAGCGACGTTGCAGAGAGCGTGACGGTGCTGCCGCACATCGGCCGCACCGGCGCGATCGAGCGCACGTACGAGGTGACCGATCTCGGCGACGTCTCCGACGCGACGGGCGTCGAGCACCATTTGCGCCTGCGCCCGCTGCGCGACCCGCGCCGATACCGGCTGCGCGAGCTGTGGACCGACGCGAAGACGTCCTTGCCGGTGAGCGCGGTCGTCGCCGGGATCGGCAACGCCGCGCCGCTCGACGCCATCAACTGGCGGGTCGAGTTCACCCAGGTGCAAGGCGGAACGTACATCGCGCGCGAGGTCGCACTTGCGCCGCTGCAAACCGGCGAGGGAGAGGTCGACGGCGTCACGATCACTTTCGACGAGCTGCGCCCCACCAACCGTCTGAACGCCTACGAGCAGGTCGGCCTCAGCGACGTCGGTATCCGCGACCCATAGGTCGAAACGACGATCTTCAGCGCGGACCGAGACGAACGTCGAGCTCGGTCTCGAAAGTGCGTTCCCACGGCAGCGTGATGGTGAAACCGGCGTCGCGGAACTGCGGTTCGATCTGCGCCAGCAGGTCGAGGCCTTCGGACCAGAGCAGCGCACGGTTCTGCGAGGCGACCCGCCGAGCCACGTCGGGCGGCAGGAACGTGTGGTCGTCGATCCCCTGCGCGCTCAGATCCGCGTTGAGCCGCGGGCGCACGTCGGCATGGAAGGCGACGTCGTCGACGTAGCGCATGAAGGTGAACGTCGCGTGCGCGCGCGCGTCGTACGTCCCCAGCAGCCGGCCGGCTCGCACCGCAATCGCCTCGGGCAGCGCCGTCCCGACGGTGTTGGCGACGGTGTTCCACGATGCGAACGCGTCGACGCGGCCGGCCAGGCCGCGCGCGACGAGCTCCTGCGTCAAGCGGCGCTGCGCAGCATAGTCGTTCGGCGCCAGAAACGACAAGTCGGCGACCGCCGTCTCCGGTGCGGAAGCGGAGGACCCGCCGCGCGCGACGTCCTGCTCGATCGCGCCGACGAAGCGCTGCTCGTCGGCGTCGCCGGTGTCCGGCACGCGCACGAACAGATCGATGTCGGCTTCCGCCGCGCCGGTCACCTGCGTCCCACCGCAGCTGCCGACCAGGTCGGCGATCGTCGTCGCAATCGGCGCGAACTCGAGCGGGTCCTCGACGCCGGCGCCGTCGGCGCGCGAGTAGACGACGCGCACGCGCGGCACCGTGCGTGCCTCGCGAGCCAGCGCGGCGGCGACGAGCACCATCCCGAGCTCGTCGGCGCCGGGTTCGATGGACGCGCGTGACCGCGACAGCCAGCGCGCCGCGAACCCTCGCAGCGCCGCCAGGTCGCGCAGGTGCAAGCCGACCGGCCCCGCATCGTCCTGCCCGAGCACGATCCGGTCGACATCGCCCTCGGCCGCCAAGCGCAGCGCGAACAGGTCGACGTCGCGGTCGCGTGCGCGGGTGTCGAGGTACGCGTCGAGCACCGGTCCCAGCTGCGCGCGCAGTTGCGCAGCGAACGCGCGCTGCTCGGCGGTCTGCGGCGGGTCGGGCAGGTTCGCGTACTGCTGGATCGCGCCCCACACGTCGCCGCCGGCGAACGGAAACGCCGCCGCCGAGCCGAGCTTCGGCACGCCGGTCGGCGCCAAGCGCATCACCGTTCCGAACGCCGCGAACCACGCGTACGGGCGCGACGCACGAAACGCGGCCAAGTCCTCCAAGCGCGTATACGCGACCGCGCGCGACGTGCCGGGGATGCGCGACGCGATCAGCCCGCCGTACGCGATCATGTCATCCGAGATGACGTAGGCGCGCGCGTCGGGCGGCGCATCCGAGCGCAGCCAGCGCAGGATCGCGTCGGGATCGCCGGGGCTCAGGTAGCGCCCGAGCAAGGCGCGCGGCGGCTCGACGACGCGCACGCCCGCGATCGAGCCGAGCAACCGCGGCAACTGCGCCGTGACCGGACGATCGTCGAGCGGCACCACGACGAACGTGAATGCCAGCAGGGACGAAAAGAGCGCCGCGACGGAAGCCACCTCAGCGCCCGTTCGGCGTGGAAGCGGTCCACCTCTCGAAGTCGAACGGGATCGCGATGATCGAATGCCGGACGATGAGCGGCCCGGAGCGGCCAGACGCCTTCGTGCTGATGCGCGGCTTCCGTGCCGACGAAGCAGCCCTGGGCGACGGTCTGGCGCTGTTCGTCGACCGGCCCGACTACGGTTTCGTCTGGCTAGCGTACGACGACGGTGTCCCCGCCGCGTGCGTCTCCGTCTCGTTCGCGATCTCCACCGAACGCGGCGGCTTGCTCGCGCACCTCGACGACCTGTGGGTCGCGCCGGACCGGCGTCGGCGGGGCATCGGCTCGGCGCTCGTCGCGACGCTGCACGGCCGGCTCGATCAGCTCGACGTCAAACGCATCGCCGTCGCGATTCCCACCGATGCGGCTCTGCGCGGGTTCCTCACCGCGCGCGGTTACACGGACGACGGCGGAACGCGCTTCAGGCTGGATCGTCGATAACGCCCGCGAGCCGGCCGGAAGCGGCGCGCAGCAAACGCTCGGCTTCGGAACGGTCGACGCCGCGCCGCGCCATGACGACGGCGACCTTCACCGAACCGCCGGCCGCGTCGAGCAACGCACGCGCGTCGACGTCGCCCGCCAAATCGTCCACGAGCCGTTCGCTGCGCGCGCGCAGCTTGGCGTTGGTCGCGACGAGATCCACCATGCGATTGCGGTAGGTTTTCCCGAGCCTGATCATCGCTCCGGTCGATATCGCGTTGAGCACGAGCTTCTGCGCCGTTCCGGCGCGCATCCGCGTCGAGCCCTGGATCGGCTCGGCGCCGGTTTCGGCTACGATCGCGAGCTCGGCGTCGGCCGCCAGCGGCGCATCGCGCGCATTGACGATTGCGACGGTGCGCGCGCCCTGCTCGCGCGCCTTCTGCAACGCCGCGCGGACGAACGCGGCGCCGCCGCTGGCCGAGATGCCGATGACGACGTCGCGGTCGCAAACGTCCTCTACCGCGCGCGCGCCCGCGCGCGCGTCGTCCTCGGCGCCTTCGACCGCCCGGCGCAGCGCGGCGTCACCGCCGGCGATGCGCGCGTCGAACAGGCTCGGCTCGACGCCGAACGTCGGCGGCAGCTCCGCCGCGTCGAGCACCGCCAGCCGGCCGCTGGTGCCCGCCCCGACCAGAACCACGCGTCCGCCGGCCTCGATCGCTTCGACCACCAGCGTCGTCGCCTGCGCGATCTCGCTTGCAGCCGCGGCTGCGACGTCAAACGCGATGCGCTGCGACTCCACGAGCAACCGCGCCAGCGCCACGTCGTCGAGGCGATCGATCCCGGCCGTCGCCGGATCGAGCGCTTCGGTCGACGGCAGATCGCTCATCCGAGACGTTCCGCCAAGCGCAGCGCCGCGCGCGCAGGACCGTCGGCGGCCTTCACGATCGCGATCCCCGGGACGTCGCCGATCAAGCGCGTCTCCAACAAGAACGACAGCAGGCTGTTCTCGCGCAACAGACCTCCGGCAAACGCAACGGTGGGCGAAGCCTCGATCAAGTCGACGGCTTTCAGCGCGGCTTTGATCAGATCGCCGAGCTCTTGCGCCGCCTGCTGCACGATCTTGGTCGACGCGCGATTTCCTTTGCCGGCGAATGCGATGATGCTCGGCGCGATCGACGCGATCGCCGCCGGCTGGAGCGGTGCGTCGTACAGCGCCGCGATGAAAGCGTCGCGATCCGGTGCGTGCAGCGCGCGCGACACCAAGTCGGTCGTCTCGTCGCGGTTCGCACGGCCGTCGAGCACCCGCCCGTACAACTTCGCGGCCTGCATCCCGATCCAGAACGCGGACCCTTCGTCGCCGGCCAAGTACCCCAAACCGCCCGCCCGGTGCTCACGCTCGCCGTGCACCGCATACGCAACGCTGCCCGTCCCCGCGATCAACACGGCACCGTCACCCTCGGGCACCGCCGCGCGCAACGCGATCACCGTGTCGTCGGCGACGACGACCTTCGCTCGAGGAAACGCCGTTGCAATCCGCTCTCGCAGCGCGTGCGTAGTGCTTTTGCGCCCGCTGCCGGCGGCGGCGATGTAAATCGCAGCGGGCTCTTCACCTTCCGCAGCACTGCGCACGCCCGCGACGATGACGCCCGCCGCAGTATCGATGCCGCTCGTCGTCGCGTTCGCGGCGCCGGCCGTCGTTTCGCGGACGAACGTGCCGTCCTTCGAGAGCGCGACGGTCGTGGAGCTTCCGCCTGCGTCTACGCCGATGCAGATCACGGCGGGTGTCGTTCTGCGCTTGGGGCTTTGCTCCGCCCAGGGGTCGGGGCTGGGCCGGTCGGTGGCAACACCGCCCGGCCTGGCACGATGAGCTTCGCGCTTAGGCACGATTGAGGCTGGCAACGATAATCGGGCGCTGCTACCCTTTCAATGGACCGTCGGTTGCTTCTTCGATACATATGCGGTCGAGAAGCGTCTCGAGATCGTGCGGGGCGATCGCACCGAGGACGCGTGCACCCGAGGCGCCCGTGACGGAGGGAATGCCGGCGGGGCGATTGGTGAGCGTGCAATAGGCGAGGACGGCGAAGGCGATCGCTTCTTTCGCGTCGGCGTCGATGCCGAGCTCATCAGAGATCTTGACGGCCACGCTGGGGAGCGCGGAGCGCAGGCCGTCGACGAGCGCAGGGTTGCGTGCCCCGCCGCCGCTGACGATGAGCGTGCGGGCGTCGGGCGCGTACCGGCGAAACGCATCCGCGACGCTTTGCACGGTGAGCGCGGTGAGCGTCGCGACGGCGTCCTCGAAGGTGAGCGCATCCAATGCGGCGCGATGGTGCTCGATCCAGGGTGCGCCGTAGCGTTCGCGGCCGGTCGTTTTCGGCAGCGGCGCGTCGAAGTACGGATCGTCGAGCAGGCGCGCCAGCAGCGCGGCGTCGGGCTTGCCGTTGCGCGCGAGCGTGCCGTCGCGGTCGTAGCGTTGCGCGCCGCGGCTGCGGTGCGTGACGTAGGCGTCGATGAGCAGGTTGGCGGGACCCGAGTCGAAGGCGATGCGCTGCGGCAGGACGGTCATGTTCGCGATACCGCCGAGGTTGAGCGCTGCGCACGGCGCGAGGTCGGCGAACAGGAGCGCGTCGACGAACGGGACGAGCGGCGCGCCGGTGCCGCCGGCCGCCGTATCGGCGGAGCGAAAATCGTAGACGACGGTCGACTGGGCGCGTTCGCGGATGCGGAACGCGTCGCCGATCTGCAGCGTGTGGTGCGCGGCGCCGTCGTGGGCGAGCGTGATGCCGTGCGAGCCGACCGCGTCGAGCCGCGCTTCGCCCGCGACGGTGCGGATGGCGTCGCCGAACGCTTCGCCGACTGCGGCGTGCAGCGCGCTGATCGCGATCGCGTCGATCTTCGCCGGCGGATAGGCGGCCAGGATCGCGTCGCGCAGCGACGGGTCGAACGCGATCGTGGCGAAACGCTCGCAGGCCACGGCGATGTGGCCGTCGCGCGCGGTAACGTCGCAGATCGCGACGTCGATGCCGTCGAGCGACGTACCGGAGATCGCGCCGGCGATCTTCATGCGCGCACGCCGTAGGACGCGGTCGTGCGGTCGGCGGCGCGCACCGCGGCGTCGGCCACGGCGGCGCGCACGTCGCGCAAGTCAGTGCGCCCGTGGTGAACGTTGTTGGTGAGCAGCACGACGTTGAGGTCGCGGACCGGATCGACCCAGATCGAGGTGCCGGTGAAGCCGGTGTGGCCGAAGGTCTGCTCCGACATCAGCGCGCCGCACGAGTTCTCGTCGTTCGTCTTGATGGCCCAGCCGAGGCCGCGGCGCAGCACCGGATCCCAGGCCTGCTCGCGAACCGCTTCGCGCGCGAGCGCGCGGCCGAGCGGCGTCGCGCGGTCGTGCAGCGCGGCCAGATGCCATTCGCCGAGCAGCGCGACGTCGCGCGCGGTGCCGAACAGGCCGGCGTGTCCGGCGACGCCGCCCATCAGGTACGCCTTCTCGTCGTGCACCTCGCCTTGAACGAGGCCACGCCAGGCGTCGGTTTCCGTGGCGGGGATCGTCGCGCGCTCGCGGGCCTGCGGCAGATAGGCGGTCGCGGTCGTCCCCCAGGCGCGCAGCTGGTCTTCGAGGACGGCGGCGAGCGAACGGCCTCCGACGCGGCTCAGGATCGTGCCGAGCGCGATGAAGCCGAGGTCGCTGTAGATCACCTGCCGGCCCGGCGCGCACACGAGCGGTTCGGTGAGCGCGAAGGCTTCGACGTCCTTGTCCAGCAGCGTGCGGTAGTCGGCGCCGCTCTTGAAGCCCGCGTCGTGGGCGAGGATGTTGCGCAGCGTGATCTCGGCGTGCGCGGTGCTGAGCCACTCGGGAATGATTGCGGTGAGCGGTCCGTCGAGAACGAGCTCGCCGCGCGCGGTTCGGGTCAGCGCGACCGCGGCGACGAAGACCTTCGTGATCGATGCGAGGTCGAAGCGCGTGTCGACGAAGCACGGCAGCGCCGGACCGTCGTCGCGCGTGCGACCGAAGGCGCGTTCGTGCAGCAGCCGCCCGTGCTGCTCGATGCGCACGACCGCTGCGCTGTAGCGGCTGCCGAGCGCGCGCGTGACGGCGTCGTCGATATCAGCGAACAGTGGGCGTTCCGTTCAGGCGAACGGGCAGCGTGCCGCGCAGCGGGGCGCGGCCGGACAGCACGTCGGCGCAGCCTTCGAACGCGATCGCGCCGTCACCGTACGTGCAGACGACGCGGCGTGCGTCGGGCCACGACCGCGCGTCGAACGGCGAGCCCGCGGACACGATCAGGGCGTCGGGAGCCGCGGTGAGCATGCGCGCGACCGCGCGGTGTTGCGCCGGCGAGAGGTGCGCGTCGCGCGTGACGACGACGAACTCGCGATCGCCGAGCGCCGGCACGTGCTCGAGGAGCAGATCGACGTCGTCGTCGGCGGGCTCGAGCGGCACGCGCATCAGCTCGCTCTTCCAGCCGCGCCGGCGCAGCGCGGCGCTGAGCGACGGTCGCTCCGCGACGGGGCGCGGCGCCGTCCCCGAGCGCGCCGCGTTGTCGGCGAGCTCACCTTCGAAGGAGATCACGGTGACCGGTCTTCCGGCGCGCAGACGAACGTCCCCGGCGATCGCCGTGACCGCGCGCCGGGCGGCGTCGAGCGGCGCGCCCTCGTCGACGTCCTGTTCGGTTGCTGGCGCGCTCGCCAGCCGTTCGCGCAGCGCGTGCACGCGCGCGTGCGCTTCTTGCAGTCGGGCCAGCGGAAGGCAACCGGCGTCGACCGCGGTGACGATCGCGTCGGCGGCGGCCCGCGCGAGTTCGAGATGGTGGCTGATCAGCAACAGGTCCGCGCCGGCGGCCAGCGCTTCGACCGCGGCGTCGACGGTGCCGATACCGACTGCGACGGCGTCCATCTCGAGGCAATCGGTCGCGACGACGCCGTCGAAGCCGAGCTCGCCGCGCAGCAGGCCGGTGACGATCGCGCGCGACAACGACGCCGGGCGCTGCGCGTCGAGCGCGTCGACGACCACGTGCGCCGTCACGACGATCGACGCGTCCGCGAGAGCGCGCGCGAACGGGACGAGATCGCGCGCGCGCAGCGTCGCTTCGTCGACCGTGACGTGCGGCAAGGTCACGTGCGAGTCGTCGCCCGTCGCGCCGTGACCGGGAAAGTGCTTGAGCGCCGCTGCGACGCCGGAGCGCTCCAGACCGCGCGCGAACGCGCCGGCGAGCTCGGCGACGCGTTCGGGTTCGTCGCCGTACGCGCGCGTTCCGATCACGCGGCTGTCGTGGCGCAGCGCCAGGTCCGCGACGGGCGCGAGGTCGACCGTGATGCCGAGCCGCGCGAGATCGCGACCCACCAACGCGCCGAGCCGCCGCGCGAGCGCGGCGTCGCCGGCGGCGCCGACCGCCATCGCGGACGGCAGCGCGGCGACGCCGTCACGCAGGCGCTCGACGCGTCCGCCTTCTTGATCGACGACGATCAGCGGCCCGGGGCTGGTCAGACCGCGCAGCGCCGCGACCAGCTCGCGCACGTCGCTGCTCGGCCCGGCGTTGCGGGCGAACAAGATGACCGCGCCCGGAGCGAACGCGCGCAGCGCGCCGAGCGGCGCGCTCGCGATGCTCGAACCGTCGAAGCCGACGCACAGCACGCCGCGGGCGAGCGCCGGCGCTTCGGCGGAAAGCGGCATGCGCGCGGGTTCGACGCGCGCCGCCGGAAACCGCGTCAGCGCTTGATCAGCCGAATGATCTGAGCGACGATCTTGCCGGCCGTCCGCGAGATGAAGATCTGTACCTTCGAGCCCCGCGACACGTCGCTGAGCGTATGGTAGCCCGGGTCGTCGGACTGGACGCTGGTGGTCGGCATCGTCGAAACGTCGACCCGGCCGTGCGTCGTCGAATCGACCGTGACCACGCCGCTCTGGTAGTTGACGTTGGCGACCCGGCCGAAGAGCACGCCGCCGCTCTGCGCGGCGGGTTCGACCGCCACGGTTCCCGAGGGGGCGGGCGCCGGCGGCGGCGCCGCCTGCACCGCTGCAGGGACGAAGAAAACGGCCAGGACGATAACTGCGGCGAGGCTGCGGGTCACGCTCGGGTAACGCATACGGTAATCTTCAGCGTTCCGCATCGGGCGGGATCGGACCAGCCATGCGAAGGTATTCTTCGCGCGCCCCGGGCCGGCCGGCCTTGACCGCCGCCCGTGCGGCGCGCGCCGCCACGATCGCCTCGTCGGTGACGGCGTTGCCGCCCAGCACCAAGCGCAGCGCGAGCAAGGCTTCGTCGGCCGCGCGCGCCCCGACCGCTTCGAGCGCCCGGTAGAACGGCTGCGCACGCGGATCGGCCGAGCGGTCGCGCAGCGCCGCAGCGATCGCTGCGGCTTTGCCGGGCCGCTCGTCGAGGAGGTAACCGTCGAGAGGGTGCAGTTCCACGCCTCAATGCGATTCGCGCTGCAGCTGCTCGCACTTTCCGCGACGGTCGCCAGCATCGGTGCCGCGCCGCCGGCCGACCCGCTCGCCGCGCTGGCCGCGGCGAACGGCCACCCGGCGGGGCTGCACTTTCGTGCGACCGGCAGCCGCGTGGTCGAGGGCCGCACGGTCGCAACCACGTTCGATCAGCTCGGCCCGACGCGGTTGCTCGAACGATGCATCGCCGGCGTGTGCGGCGGCAGTTGGTTCGACGGTGCGCGCGAGTGGACGTACGGCCTCAACGAGGTCGCGTTGCCCGAAGCCGTCGGCGAACGAACCCTCATGCTGCGCACGCTCGCCGCGATCGCGTCGTACGCGTTCGCCGAACCGTCGTTTCGGAGCTCGGGCGGAACCGTGACGCCGGCCGGCGCCGATCGTTGGCGCGTCCGGGCGCGCGACGGGTTAGAGCTGATCGCGGTCGTCGATCGTGCCTCACAGAGCGTCGCAGCGATCGAGTCGGCCGGCGGTGAGACGCTGGCGAGCTACGGACGCCAGACCAAGACGAGCGATACGATGTTCCCGCTCGAGCGCGGCGGACCGGCCGAGGCCGGTTCGCTCGACGGCGTCAGCGTCGTCGCCGGGCCGCTCGGTCCGCCGGCCGGCGCGGTGGCAGTCTTTGGTCGCGCCGCGCCGCTGACGCTCGCCGCCGAGAACGTCCCGATCGTGCCGTGCAGCCTCGGCGGGCGCAGCCTGCGCTGCCTGGTCGACAGCGGCGCGACGCCCAGCGCGGTCACCCTGCCGGTGGCCGAAGCGCTGAACCTCGAGCCGCACGGCGAGCTGGAGATCGCGGGATTCTCGCGCTTCGCCACCGGCTTCATCGCAGCGGGCCCGCTGGTAGTGGGCGCGGCGCGGTTCGCGCAAGCGCGCTTCGCGGTTGTCCCGCGGTCGCCCGCGGCAGCGTTCGACGTCGTCATCGGCAGCGATCTGCTGGGCCGGATGCGGCTGGTGCTCGACCGCCGGCAGCGAACGGCCGATGTTTCGATGCCCGGCGGCCCGCCCGGTCCGAACAGCGTCGGGCTGACGTTTCGCGCCGGCTCGCCGATCGTGCCGGCCCAGTTCGGCCCGCAGGGCGTGCGCGCGCTGCTCGATACCGGCGACGAAGCGGTCGTGTCGTTCGGGTACGCGCAGTACCGTGACGGCCCGCAGTGGCCAGTGGTCTCGCGGGGTCAGGCGGCCGGAATCGCGGGTGCGGAGGACGCCTTCACCGTCCTGGTGCCCGAAGTGCAGATCGGATCGCTCGGACTGGGCCCGACCCGCGCGCTGGTGCGCCGGACTCAGGCCGACGCGCACGTCGGGGTCGGCCTCTGGATGCGCTTCGTCCTCGACCTCGACGAACAGGCTGAACGAATCTCGTTCGCGGCCGATACGTCAAAGGTGCGTCCGTAACGTTCGGACGCGGACGTCGTCTTGCCGGAGAACAGCCAGGATGGATCCGCTGCGGTTGCTCGTCGAGCGCCTCGATTCCGAAGACCCCCCGACCGCTGCCCACGGCCGCGCGGTGGCCCGCTGGTGCTCGCGCATCGCGGCGCGACTCGGATTGCCGCGCGACGAACAGGCCTACATCGTGCGCTCGGGGCAGATCCTCGACGTCGGCAAGCTGCTCGTCCCCGACGAGCTGTTGCGCGCTTCGCGACCGCTGCTGGCGGCTGAACGCGTTACGGTCGCCGAGCACGTGATCGAGGGTGAGCGGCTGCTGGTCGAATACGGCCTGCTTGCGTATCGTGACGGCGTGCGCTTTCACCACGAGCGTTGGGACGGGCGCGGCTATCCCGACGGACTGCGCGCCGGCGCGATCCCGCTCGTCGCGCGCATCGTCGCGATCGCCGACTCCTACGACGCGATGACGGGCCAGCGCCCGTATCGCTTTCCGATGACCGCCGACCGGGCGCTGCTCGAGATCGAGCGCGGCCGCGGTCGTCAATTCGATCCCGAGATCGTCGACGCGATGGTCGCGGTGGTCGGCGAAACGCTGCGCCCGGTCGCCTAGCGCACGCCGGCGGCGGCTTAATCGAGGTCGGCTTCGAGCGCCTCGGCGGTGCGCTGCATCACCTTCGCCAGCAGCGCGATGGCGCCGGCGCGGTTCGTATTGAGCAGCATGTACTGCATGCGATCGTTGGGGTGCAGCACGACGAACACGCCCTTGCTGCCCTGCGTGATCGACTTGAGGATGCGGTCGATGAACGCCCGGTCCTCGTCGTCGAGCTGGATGGCGCCGCCTTCTTCTCTGAGAAGGTCGGTCAGAAAGATATCGAGATTTTCCGGGACATCCATGCGCGAAAATACCCTCGTCGCAGTACGCTCGCTGGTCCTTCTTCAGGGTATCGGCTCCAGGTACTGAAAATCAAGGTTTTCCGTCAAGAGTGCGTAAGCATCGCGGCGCGGAGCCGCCCAAGCAAGGCGGCGAGCGCTTTTTTTTCGCCGGCGTTTCCGGCTGCGAAGGGGGCCATACGCTCAAGGGATTCGGCGCGTTTCTGGCGCGCGGCAACGTGGTCGACCTGGCCATCGCGGTGGTCGTGGGCGCGGCGTTCACCGCCGTCGTCAACTCGCTGGTGAAGGACCTCATCACGCCGCTCGTCGCGGCGCTGTTCGGGAAACCGGATTTCTCGAAGCTCGGCTTCACGCTCAACCACTCGCACTTCGGGGTCGGCGACTTCGTGAACGCGGCGATCACGTTTCTGGTCGACGCCCTGGTGATCTACTACCTCATCGTGTTTCCGCTGCGCTTGGCGAGCGACCGATTCGAACGCAGCAAATCGGTGCTCGCCCTGAAGACCTGCCCGGAGTGCTTGAGCGAGATTCCGCAGGACGCGCGCCGCTGTAAGTACTGCACCGCGGTTCTGCGCTGAGCGACGTGGAACTTCGTACGGAGGTCGCCGTGCTCGGTGCCGGCGCTGCCGGCCTGGCGGCGGCGCGCGTGCTGTCGGCGGCCGGTGTCTCCGCGATCGTACTGGAGGGCCGCAACCGGATCGGCGGCCGGCTGCTCACCCGTGAAGACATCGGATTGCCGCTGCCGATCGAGCTCGGCGGAGAGTTCATCCACGGCTGGTCGGCGCTGAGCTTCGAAGTGCTGCGCGCCGCTCACGGCGTCGCCGTCGACACGGGCGGCGCGTCGTTCGCGTACGAAGACGGCGAGTTGCGGGCGCGCGAAGACCCGTTCGAGATCGTGTTCGACGCCATGTCGCGCGCGCGCTCGCTCGCCGACGACGTGAGCATCGACGAGTACCTGCGCAGCTTGCCCGGCAACGACCCGAAAACCGAGCGCGAACGGCGCTATGCGCGCATGATGGTCGAGGGCTTCGACGCCGCCGATCCGCGCCGAGCGAGCACGCTCGCGCTGGCCGAGGAGTGGTGTTCGGGCGAAGGCGGCCAAACCGCCGAGCAGTTTCGCCCGCTGGGCGGCTACGCGCACTTCATGCGCACGCTGCACGGAATGCTCGATCCCACCCGCGTTCACGTGCGGCTCGCGACGCCGGTGCAAGCGGTATGGCACGACGGCGACGGCGTCGTCGTCGAGGCGACGACGCTGGGCGAACCGCTGACCGTTCGCGCGCGGGCCGCGATCGTCACGCTGCCGCTCGGCGTGCTGCAGGCCGGCAGCGTGCGCTTCGCGCCCGATCTGCCGGCGTCCAAGCGCAGCGCGCTCTCGGCGCTGGTGATGGGTCCGGTCGTCAAGCTCGTGCTGCGCTTTCGCACCGCGTTCTGGGAGCGCGTGCACGACGAGCGTTATCGCGACGGGGCGTTCTTCCAGCGCGCCGAGGCGGCGTTCCCGACCTTTTGGACGCTGATACCGTTGCGAGCACCGCTACTCGTCGCGTGGGCGGGCGGTCCGAAGGCCGACGCGCTGGCCGGTTGCGACGAAGCGGCGCTGGTGAGCCGTGCGCTCGACGACCTGCGAACGCTGTTCGGCAACGACCCCGATCCGTGCGCCGAGCTCGAAGCGGCCTACGCGCACGATTGGCAATCCGATCCGTTCTCGTTCGGCGCGTACAGCTACGTCGCGACCGGCGGCCTCGCCGCGCGCGCGCAGCTCGCCGCGCCGGTCGACGACGTGCTGTTCTTCGCCGGCGAGGCGACGGCCCCGGCGAGCGAGGCCGGCACCGTCGCGGGCGCGCTGCAGACCGGCGACCGCGCCGGGCGCGAAGCGCTGGCCGTGATTCGTCGTTCGGCTTAGCGCGGTTCTTCGAGCAGCTCGTACTGGCGCGGATCGAGCCGCCGCGTCAGCCGCCGGAACACGAAGGTGAACCCGGGCCAGAGCGTGGTGTTCTTGCCGCGCGCGTCCTGATACCAGCTGCGGCAGCCCGACGCCCACACCGTGCCGCGCATGCGCGCCTGCAGCCGCTCGTTGAACGCCGCCTGGACCGACGGGCGGACGTCGAGCGCGCGCAGTCCGCGGCGGCGCAGCAGGCCGAGCGCGCTGAGCACGTAGCTGAACTGCGCTTCCATCATCACGATCATCGAGTTGTGGCCGAGTCCGGTGTTCGGGCCGATCAGCGTGAAGAAGTTTGGGAAGCCCGCCACCGTCGTGCCGAGATAGCCTTCCATCCCACCGCGCCAGGTGTCGGCGAGCTCGACGCCGTTGCGGCCGAAGATGCGCAGCGCGCCGAATCCCTCGGTCGCTTTGAAACCGGTCGCGAACACGATCGCGTCGGCGGCGTGCTCCGCGCCGTCGGCCGTGACGACCGCGCTCTCGCGCAGCTCCGCGATCGGCGACGTGACGACCTCGACGTTTGCGCGCCGCAGCGCCGGATAGTAGTCGTCGGAGAGCAGGATCCGTTTGCAGCCCATCCGGTACTGCGGCGTGAGCGCGCGCTGCAGCTCCGGCTCGGGAACCTGCCGCTGCAGGTGGCGCAGCGCCAGCGCTTCGCGCGCGCGCAGCACGTCGGGCCGCACGATGAAACCGAAGGCGCGCACCTCGAGCACCCAGTAGAGCAGCGTGCGCAGCGCGCGCGCGTAGCCGGGGACCCGGCGCAACAGCGTGCGCTGCCGCCGGGCGACCGGCGCGTCGCCGCGCGGAATGACCCACGGCGGCGTGCGCTGGAACAGCGTGAGGCGGCGCACCAGCGGCGCGATCTCGGGCACGACTTGAATCGCGCTCGCGCCGGTCCCGATCACCGCGACGTTCTTGTCGCGCAGATCGACCGTCGCGTCCCACGCGGCGGTGTGGAACGCCGGCCCCGCGAAGCGTTCGCGCCCGGCGAGTGCCGGGATGCTCGGCCGGTTCAGAAAGCCCATCGCGGAGATGAGGATGCGGCATCGCAGCTCGGTGCCGTCGGCCGTGCGCAGCCGCCACGTCGCCGACGGCTCGTCGTAACGCGCCTCGGTCAGCTCGGTGCCGAAACGGATGTTCGCGCTCAGGCGGTACTTGTCGACGCAGCCGCGCAGGTAACTCCACAGCTCGTCCTGGCGCGGAAAGATCCGGGTCCAGGCGGGATTGCGCTCGAACGAGTACGAGTACAGCGCCGACGGGATGTCGCACGCGCACCCCGGATAGACGTTGTCGCGCCACGTTCCGCCGACGTCGCCGGCGCGTTCGAGGATCAGAAACGATCCGAAACCGTGCTTGCGCAGCTGGATCGCCATGCCGATGCCGGCGAATCCCGCGCCGGCGATGACGACGTCCGCGTCGAGCTGTGGCGCATCGACTGCTGCGGTCACTAGTTGACCCGCTTCTCGCGGCCCTTCCACTCGCGTTCGCGCAGCACGTACTTCTGGATCTTGCCGGTCGACGTCTTGGGCAGCTCGCAGAACTCGACCGTCTTGGGCACTTTGAACGCGGCGATGCGTTCGCGCGCAAACGCGCGCAGCTCGTCGGCCTCGAGCGCGCGGTCCGGCTTGAGCGTGACGAACGCCTTGGGAACTTCGCCCCACTTCTCGTCGGGGACCGCGACGACGGCGCACTCGAGCACGGCGTCGTGCTCGAGCAGCACCTTCTCGACCTGCTGCGTCGAGATGTTCTCGCCGCCGCTGATGATGACGTCCTTGGCGCGATCGACGATCTCGACGTACCCGTCGGGATGCCGCACCGCAATGTCGCCGGAGTGGAACCAGCCGCCGGCGAACGCGCGCGCCGTCGCGTCGGCGTCGGCGTAGTAGCCCTTCATCACGTTGTTGCCGCGCATCACGATCTCACCCTGCGCTTCGCCGTCGGCCGGCACGTCGCGCAGCTCGGAGTCGACCACCCGTACGTCGCCCGCGCCGAGCGTGATCATCGGAACGCCTTGCCGGCTGCGCAGGCGCGCGCGATCGGCCGGCGGCTCCGCATCCCACTGTGGGCTGTGCCAGGCGCACTCGGTGATCGGTCCGTACGTCTCGGTGAGGCCGTACACGTGGTGCAGCTCGGCGCCCAGCGCTTCGATCTGAGCGATGGTGGACGGCGCCGGCGGCGCACCCGCGGTGGTGACGACCACGCGATGTGGAAACGCTTGCGTGCCGGGATGGTTCACCAGCCCGATCAAGACCGTCGGCGCAGCGCAGAAGTGCGTGACGCCTTCCTGGTGGATTCCCGCATTGATCCCGACGGCATCGACCTTGCGCAGGCAGACGTGCGTCGCGCCGGCGGCGGTCACCGCCCACGGAAAGCACCAGCCGTTGCAATGGAACATCGGCAGCGTCCACAGATAGACGCTTTCGGGCCGCAGGTTGGCGTGAAATACCTCGGCCAGCGCGTTGAGGTATGCGCCGCGGAAGCTGTACATGACGCCCTTGGGCTTGCCGGTCGTGCCGCTGGTGTAGTTGATCGAGATCGTGTCGTCCTCAGCGCCGCTACGCGGCCGCAGCGCGGTCACGTCGGCGTCGTCGAGCAGGCGCTCATAGTCGAGCGCGCCGCCGGCGGCGGGCGCACCGGCGCGCACCCGCGGCAACCTCGTCGCGAGCCGCTCGACCAGGCCGTCGAGCTCGTGGTCGTGCATCAGCACCGACGCGCCGCAGTGGCCCAGGATGTAATCGATCTCGTCGGGCGCGAGCCGGGTGTTGAGCGCGCACAGCACGCCGCCCGCCAACGGGACGGCATACGTCGCCTCGAGCACCATCGACGTGTTGGGCGCGAGCACGGCGACCCGCTCGCCCGCGCGCACCCCCATCGCTTGCAGCGCGGCGGCGAGCCGGCGCACGCGCTCGACGAACACGGGGTAGGTGCGGCGCGCGGTGCCGTCGATCACGGCGACCTTGTCGGGATAGACGAACGCGGCCCGTTCGAGAAAGTCGAACGGGTCGAGCGCGCGCAGATGGACCGCGACGGACGGTTCGGCGATCATGTCGTCCCGTTCGCCGGGCCGGCGGGTTTCTCCGCACCCATCCGGCCCGAGACCGAATTCTTTCGGAGCTCTTGACGGGGCTCCGGCGGCGTGCTAGCGTGGCGGAAACCTAATTCTTTCGGTATACCCGCCGAGGAGGCTCGATGGCTCGCCGCCGCTCCGTCCCGCTCACCGAAGTCGAACAGCGGCTCATGGAGATCGTCTGGGCCTCCGGGCCGGCGACGGTCGGCCAGATCGTCGACGCGATCCGCGAGACCGAACGTCCCGCCTACAACACGGTGCAGACGATGATGAAGATCCTCGAGCGCAAGGGGTACGTGCGCCATCGTGCGGTCGGACGCGCGTTCGTCTACGAGTCGATCGTCGACCGCGACGCCGCCGCTCGCACGGCGCTCTCGCAGGTCGTGCAGCGCTTCTTCGGCGGCTCGCCGCAAGCGCTCGCGGTGAACTTGATCGAGGGCGACCACCTCACCGAGGACGAGCTCGACGAGCTGCAGCGCACGATCGCGCGCGCCAAGGACGAGAGCTGATGGACGCTTTGCTGCTGGCGATCTTCAACGCGCTTTGGCAGGGCGCCGCGCTGATCGCGATCGTCGCGCTCGCGCTGCGTTTCGGGCTGCGCCGCAATGCGACCACCGCCTGCATGGTGTGGAGCGCCGCGTTCGTCGTCGTGGCCGTGCTGCCGCTGCTCGATCTGGCGTTGGAACGGCCGGCGACCGCGCCGCCGGTGCCCATCTTCATCATCGGCGCCGCCCCGCACGCGGCCGCACACACGTTGGCCGAACCGCTGCGTGCCGCGCGCCGGGGCGCGGAGTTCGTGCGTGTGCCCGCGCTTCCCGTTCGCCGCTCCGCCCAGGACGAGCTCCGCGCCGCGAGCGCGGCTGGCGCGCAGCGGCTGCGTGACGCGGCGATGCAGCTCGGCGGTTTGGCGACCACGTTCTCGAACACGTGGGGGCCGCTGCTGGCCGCGGCATGGTCGTTGATCGTCGCGGTGCTCTTGTTCCGGTTGGCGCTCGCGTACGCCGCGGTCGTTCGCGTAAAACGCGCGGCGACGCCGCTCGAGGATCCGCTGATCGCCGCCCGGTTGCGCGCGGCCGGCCATTCCCGGCGCGCGACGGTCGCATCGTCGCCGGACATCCAGATTCCGTGCGCGATCGGCTTTCGCCGGCCGATGATCTTGATTCCGGCCGGCCTGGTCGCGTCGCTCGACGCCGACGATCTGGCGCGTGTCGTGCTGCACGAATCGGCGCACCTGCAGCGCTACGACGACTGCATCAACGCACTCGAGCAGATCGTGTGCGCGCTGCAATTCTTCCAGCCCGCGCTGTTCCTCGCCCGGCGCCGCATCGACTTCGAGCGGGAGGTCGCCTGTGACGACCGCGTGCTCGAAGACAGCGGTGAGCCGCTGCGTTATGCCGAGTGCCTCGCGCGCATCGTCCAACGCCACGTGCGCGGACGTCAAGTCGCGGTCGTCCCGGGCTTCATCCTGCGCCGCGCGCAAGTGGTCGCGCGCGTCCGGCGCATCGTCGACAAGTCGCGCGACGCCTCACCGCACCTGCGCTTCGGCGCCGTCGCGGTCGGCGGCGCGCTGCTGGCCACGACGCTCGGCATTGCGCGGCTGCAAGTGCCGCTCGTCGCGCAAGCCGCCGCAGCCCCGGCGCACCCGGCTGTCGTTGCCGCCGCCGCGCAGCCCACAGACGGCGCGCCCACCGCGGTCGCCGCTCCGCATCCGCACGTGCGTCGCGCGGACCGCGTCATCATCGTGGACACGCCGAGCGTTCGGACGACCCAGAATGTCCGGGTTGTCAAGGTGCGCGGGTTCACCCGCACCGAGATCGGGCCGATATCGGTGAACGTCAAGGTACGAGCGCTGGCCGCCAAGGACGCGGTGCCCACCGTCATCGTCGTTCGTCCGTCGCACGCCGCACCGTTGGTGCTGCCGCGTTCCTCGGCGCTGCCGGAGATCGAAATCGACAACCTGCCCAAGCGCCTCGCGCCGTCGGTGCGCGTCCAACGGTTGAGCGCAACCGCAACCACAGTCGCGACGACGACGGCCACCACCGTCACAACGACGACCGCGACCTCGACAGCAGCCGGCGCGACGACCTTCGTGTTCGACTCGGAATCTCGGCAATCGGGCGGATCGGTGAGGACCCGCGACGACGATCTGCTGTCGGCGATCGACGACGCCAAGTATCCGCACCCGAGCGTCGACGAGCTGATCGCGCTCAAGAACCATGGCGTGAGCGCGTCGCTCGTCCGCGCGATGGGCGCGCTCGGCCCGAACCGCCCGACCCTCGATCGGCTGGCACAACTCGCCGACCGCGGCGTGACGGCCACCTACTACGCCACGCTGCAGAAGTATCTGGCCACGCCGGCGACGATCGACCAAGTGATCGCGCTGCGCGACCAAGGCGTCAGCGCCAGCTGGCTCGCCGCGCTGTCGGCGGCGGGGTATCCGCGGCTGACCGCCGAGGACGCGACCGCGCTCGCACAGCAAGGCGTCTCTTCCTCGTACGTGCGTGGCATGATCGACGCCGGTCTGCGTTCGCTGACGCCGGCGCAGCTGATCCAGCTCCGCGACGCCGGCGTCGACGGCGCGTTCGTGCGCCGAGTGTACGCGCACGGCTATCGCAACTTCGGCGTCGACGAGCTCATCCGCCTCAGAGAGAGTGGGTTCCAACCGTGAAACGACTCGCGCTCGCGGCGTGCGCCGCGCTGTTCCTCGCGTCGTTCGCCGCCGCCGGCGCGAGCGATCCCGCCAACGTTGGGCGTTGGTCGATCGCGACCCGCAGCGACGATCCCGGGCGCGTCCAGCTGCGGCTCGAGTACTCGGCCACGACCGACGGTTCGTTTTGGAACACGTCGTGGTCGTCACCGGTCCCGCTGGGCGACGCGGGGATTCCGGCCGACCGGCTGCGCGGTCCGATCGCGCCGGTCAGCTTCACGATCCAGCGCGAGCCGGGCGCGTTCGCCTGCGTCGGGAGCGCCGGCAACGGCTCGGGCGCCGGCCAGTTCACCTACACCCCGAACCCGCGCTTCGACGACGGGCTCGCCGCGCGCGAAATGGGCCGGCCGAGCTTCCACGAGTCGCTCGAGCTGGCGATCGCGGGCGTGACGCTGGCCTTCGTCGACCGCGTCCGCACCGGCTCGCAGCACGCCACCACCGCCGAGCTGGTCCGGGTCGTGCAGCACGGCGTCAACCAGCGCTACGTCGACGACCTCGCGGCGCTCGGCTACAAGACGCCGTCGCTCGACGACCTGACCCGGATGCGCGATCACGGCGTCACGCCGCAGTTCGTGAAGTCGGTCGTCGATGCTGGCTACCGCAACCTCTCGGTCGACGATCTGGTGCGGCTCGCCGATCACGGCGTGCGCGAGCGGTACATCGCCGAGATGCGCGCCGCCGGCTACACCAACGTGTCGGCGCAGCAGCTCATCACGCTGCGCGACCGCGGGGTGAGTCCGCACTACCTCAGCGAGATGGCGGCGGCCGGTTACAAGAGCTTCTCGGTCGACGACTTGGTCGCGCTGCGCGATCACGGCGTGAGCGCCGCGTTCGTCGCTCGGCTCAAAGCGCACGGGTACAACAACCTGTCGGTCCCCGATCTGATCCGCCTGCGCGACGCCGGGATCTGACGCGAAGGAGTGAATTTCCCCGGGGTCAGTGCTCGGCGATCTCCCGTACGCTGAAGGCGAGCGCCGTCAAGATCGCCGCGATCTCGACCACGACGAGCACGCCGATCCCCAGCGGCGTCCGGCCGCCGGCGTAGCGCAGGACCGCGAACACGACCGTCGCCATCAGCACGATCGCGAGGAGGTAGACCGGAAAGGTCGCTCTAGGCCGGTGCCGCAGCATGTTGGCTCAAGGGCGCTCGACGAAGCCTCGGTAGATGCGCGCCAGCGTCTCCTTCTGATCGGCCGAGAGGCGCGCGTCGAGCCGGATCGCTTCTTCGACGCCGGAACCCTGGCGGGCGGCGCGTTCCGGCGTGTCTTCGAGCAGGCCGGCTTGGGCGTACATCGTCTCGGCCGAGATCTGCAGCGCCGCGGCGATGTTCTTGAGCACGTCGGCCGACGGCTTGTGCAGGCCGCGTTCGATCTGACTCAGGTATGGGTTGGAGATCTTCGCGACGTCGGCGAGCTGGCGCAGCGAAAGGTTGGCCAGCTCGCGCTGAGAGCGGATGAAGTCGCCGACGCCTCGCCACAAGTCGTCGCTGTCGGTGGTTCTCGCCACGTTACATATCCAAGCCGCCGTTGATCGAGTACGCGGCTCCGGTGATGTAGCTCGATTCGTCTTCGAGCAAGAACTGCACCACCCGCGCCACCTCGTCGGGCCGGCCGAGCCGGCGCTGCGGGATCTGCGCGACGACCGAATCGAGCGCCGCCTGCGGCATCGCGGCGACCATCTCGGTCTCGATGAAGCCCGGGGCGACGACGTTCACCGTGATCCCGCGGCGCGCCATCTCGAGCGCGAGGCTCTTGGTGAGCCCGAACAGTCCCGCCTTCGATGCGGCGTAGTTGGCTTGGCCGACGTTGCCGGTCTCGCCGATCACCGAGCTGATGTTGACGATGCGCCCGGAACCGCGCTCGATCATGTGCTCGAGCACCGCTTTGGTCATCGCGAACGCTCCGAAGAGGTTCACGTCGAGCACGTTGTGCCAGTCCTCGAAGGTCATCTTGCGCACCGTCTTGTCGACCGTGATCCCCGCGTTGTTCACCAGAAAGTCGATGCGGCCGAACCGCTGCATCACTTCGTCGACGACGCGCTGGCAGTCTTCGGGCCGGTCGACGCGTCCTTGGTGCACCGACACCTGCGCGCCATCGGCCGACAATCGCTCCTGCAGGGCTTCGGCCGCCTCCTTGCCGCGGCTGTAGCCGGCCGCGACGCGCGCGCCGTTCTTCGCCAACATCGTCGTGATCGCGCCGCCGATTCCGCGCGTCCCGCCGGTTACCAGTGCAACGTGTCCGTCGAACATGCGCCGAGCCTCCGACGACGTATCGCCCGGGGCGGTCGGCTTCCCCTTCCACCGGCCGTTCGGCACCGAGCGAGGGCTTTTCGGCCGCGGGTGCAAACGGCCCGAAACCGGGTACTCGACAGGCAAGCGGCTTTTTCCGATGGTATATGGGAAGAGTCTTCGTTGGAGGCGTGTCCATCTACTACGAACAGTACGACGCGGCGTATCTCGCGATGACCCCGGCCCGCTGGTCCGCAGCGACCGCCCAAGCCATCTTCGGTAACCCGTTCAACCCTTTCGCGTACACCCTGCCGGGCCGCATCATCAACGCGTCGGCCGACGTGTTCGCCGGCATGGCGTGGAAGCGCGCGAAGCCGGCCTGGAACCTGCTGGCGACGATCGACGTCGTCGACGAGCGTCCCTTCGGGCGGCTGATTCGCTTCGTGACGGGCGACGGTCGCGAGCGGCCGCGCGTCCTGCTGGTCGCACCGATGTCCGGACACTACGCGACGCTGCTGCGCGGGACCGTCGCGGCGCTGCTCGGCGAGCACGACGTCTACCTGACCGACTGGTCCGACGCGCGCGACGTGCCGCTCGATGCCGGGCGGTTCGACTATCACGACTACATCGGTTACGTGCGCGACTACGTCTGCATGCTCGGCCCGGCGCTGCACGTGATCGCGGTCTGCCAGCCCGCGCCCGCGGTGCTCAGCGCCGTCGCGCTGCTCGCCGCGGAGCAGCATCCGGCGCAGCCGCGCACGATGACGCTGATGGGCGGGCCGGTCGACGTCCGCGCCGCATCGACCGCGCCGACCGAGCTCGCCGCGGCGCACTCGCTGGGCTGGTTCGAGCGCGAGCTCACGATGCGCGTTCCGGCCTGGTATCGCGGTGCCGGCCGTTCGGTGTATCCGGGCTTTCTGCAGCTGGGCGCGTTCATGTCGATGCACCCGCAGCGGCACTTCGATGCGCATTGGAAGATCTTCGAAGATCTGGTCCGCGGCGACGGGGAGTCGGCGGCTCAGAGGCGAGCCTTCTACGACGAGTACCTCAGCGTCATGGACGTCACCGCCGAGTTCTACTTGCAGACGGTCGACGAAGTGTTCCAGCGCGCCACCCTCTCGACCGGCACGATGACGTGGCGCGGTCGAACGGTCGATCCCGGCGCGATTCGCGAGACGGCCCTGCTGACCGTCGAGGGTGAGCTCGACGACATCTCCGCGCCCGGGCAGACGCTGGCCGCGCACGCGCTGTGCAGCGGCATTCCGGCGCAACGCAAAGCGAACATGCTGCAGCTCGGGGTCGGGCACTACGG
>Ga0302325_10002626_pt1 | contig 43367 bp, 55 predicted proteins | sample Palsa_T0_2_FD_201948 | JGI IMG/M metagenome (GOLD analysis project Ga0302325, IMG submission 201948) | Peat permafrost microbial communities from Stordalen Mire near Abisko, Sweden - Palsa_T0_2 | ecosystem: Environmental > Terrestrial > Soil > Palsa > Peat permafrost | place: Sweden: Abisko... | reverse complement strand
GATGGCCGCGAAAGAGAGACTTCCCTGCGGACGGGGGGTCGGTGAAGTGAAGACAAGTCTGGTCGGACGTGTCGTCTGTGGATAGAAACGAAATGAGTTGAGGTTGAATGAATTTTTATTTTATTTGAATTGTGCAATTTCGTTTTAAGTAGTGATGGGCCGGGAGCACACCCGCGCCTCTCTGGGAACGAGACTCGGGACGCAGTGTGTGTACGTACGTGAATAAACGGTGTACTAACGTGCTGGCCTTAAGTAGTATGTGTGTGTGTGTGTGTGTGTGTGTGTGTCGCTGGCGGGAAAGGGAGAGAGACACCAAAAGTAGGCGAGCGAGCGATTAAGCTTCCCGGCGGCGGCGAAAAGGCTATGTATAAAAGCTGGCAACCCCGACGAGTCACACGCAAACCTACAATAGACGTGCAGAGCCCCGTCCCAATTATGGGCCGTATGGGGGCCCAGGACAGTGTGGCAACGGGTGCAAAAGCACGGCTGGCTGGAGAATTGATACACGTATTCCACGCAAGTGCTTTACCGGAAAGCCGAAAGAGCAAACGGAATCAGGGGTCCAAGCGTCGGGCGTCTTGCGTAATCCCCCCCACGGGCCCCCTCGGAGACATCCACTCACAGACTCACAGTCGCGGCCCGTGACTTTTACACCGCTTCCTTTTCGCGCGGTCGGCCAATCGCCTGTCTCGGCAGCTGTAGTCTGCCGCTCGAGCTTCCGCACCAGAATATCTATCTTTCCTCCATGGAATAACTCGGCCCACAATATTCCACTCACCTGCAAGCAATCCACGCTCCCCACATTTTCAACAATGAGCCTCAAACGGTACGTCCTCTCTCTTACCTGCAGGCTGCAGCGGACATTCCTGCTACCACGGCAAAGTGGGATACAAAGACAACGAGCGGCCGGGAAAAAGGGGCCGATCACCCAAACTTTAATTTCCCACCCAGCCGACAAAAATGGGAAATGAAATGAAATTCCGGAACCTTGATTTGCATGCATTTCCCACACAAAGTCTGGGGAAACGGACCTTTGGCACCCAATCATATCCCCCCTCTGACGCATATAACTTCCGAACGGAGCAGAGCGATTCCATTGATAGACTTGCATACGATAACGACATTCAATTACGCGATTTAAAGTCTGAAAGGGATTTTAATATGTATGTATGTATTTGGAATTTGGATTTGTTCTACTAGGATCTTGTGAAAGCTGGATTGGCTCATGTTAAAGATGAGAGCCGTAAAGTTCCTCGCTCCAATTTCGGTAAGGGATTTTTCCGCAAGCGCTTGAGGGTTCATGCGCTGGTTTGATGACAGCGGGGGGGGAGGAAAAGGTGGTTGAGATAATGGGTACGTTCACTGGTTTAGGTTGGGGTGGGTTGTATACTACGCAGGACGGACGACATACACATATCACGGTCAAGCAAGTTCGCTTCATACCAATCCCTATTTATACTACCAATACACAGAACACCCTATCTACAAAAACCCCGCATCTCTCCATCATCCTCTTCAAAGAAACCCAAAGTCGTCCCCTCAAATGAAAAAGGAAAAATCCGCGTGCAGTTACTGCCTCCTCACTCGCCTCACCTGCGCCTGTCCCGGTAACCTCACTCTAATCACCCTCCCCTCCTGTCCCCCTTCTTCCCCTTCCCCTTCCCCTTCCCCTTCCCCTTCGTCGTCGTCGTACTGCCTCTGCTGCCGCTGCTCGTGTCCCGGCAACCGCACTCTAATGACTCTCCCCGCCTGTCCCGCCTGTCCCCCTTCTTCGTCGTCGTCGTAGTCGACGGTGGTTGTGGTGGTGGTGGTTGTGGTGGTGGTTGGGGGGGACGGGAGATCGGCGGATGGATTGGTGCCCGGCGAAGTTCTTCGGGGGTTAAGGGGGGGTCGGCTTGTGCCGCTTGGAAGAAGCGGGATACTTCGTCATCCTCGGCAGTGGCAGCGGCGGCGGCGCTGGTGGTAGTGGTGGTGCTGGTGCTGGTGCTGGTTTCGTCAGATGCGGATTCAACCTCCTCGATCCCAAGCATCTCCAACTCCCGCCGGAGTTCCTCTCTAGTCTGCCCCGTCGCCTTACAAATCTTGTCCATGTACCCTTCTAGCAGGACGTCGATGTCGTCTGCAAAGGCGTGGACTTCCGAGATAAAAAACGGACCGGGTTGAGGCACTCGGAGGCTATGACTGCAGGGTACGTGCAAGTACGAGCACATCCACTTGCGATGGGATACTAGGGTGGATGATTTGAAGCGGTGCTTGTTTGCGAGGTTTTTTGCTTTGGATTTGGGAACGGTGGATGCTTTGGATTTGGGATGGGTGGTTGGTTGTGTCGAAGCGATGTGGGCGAAGAAGAGGTGAAACGGACGGAGTTGGATTTATATATCTCTTTATGCTCGAGGATCATTTTGTCGTGAAGGAGAGACAAAAAGTGATCTACCTACCGATCGAGTGTGTTACTGCTGGTGAAGAAAGCGTGTCTATCTGACGCAGATCAAATAAGGCTGGTGGTGTGTTGCGGTGATCTGATGATTGATTGGTTGATGGTGGCTGGCCACTCTCAAACGTCCAACCCCCAGGGGGGGTCGTTCAAAGTTCACAAGTGATATGAAGTATCATAACAGCTCATAGAAATAATCCAGTCCCTAATCACAGTCAGCATCCCTCAAACAATACAACATACCTGCCCTAACTCCCACAGACTAACTCCCCCCACCTCAAAATCCTCAATCATATCCAGCCGTTTCCTACCATCAACCTCTCCCCCCTCGTTGAAGGACACTTACTTGATACTATACAAAGTGGGATACCAAACCTCCATATCCGAGCCATTCTCCGTGACCTCAAAAAAGGATTCCTCGCTCTCGGCATCCCATTGAAACAGAGGCTCGTGTTTGGAGAGCAGTTCAAGGTACTCTTTGCCTGTTATTGGTGTGCGTGCTGGGGTGAATTTCGTGCCGTACATGTTGAAGCCGACGAGTAGTTTTTTGCGCGCCTCGGGGGATTTATCGCCTACGAAATGAGTGATCCTAAAAGTCAACTTTGCGCCTCTTGTGGGGGGGGATGACTGTTCTTCAATCCAGTCTATAGGGGCGTTGGGGGCGCCGTTGGGGGAGGCGGCGTTGTAATCATATGTCATGAGACAGAAGAAGTCCACATGGACCCGCGGATTGAATAACAGCTTGAAATCAGTATATGTCTACTTTCGTCGGAGGTCTAGGGATGGTACCTCTGGACTCGGGAAGCCCGGTCTGTATGGAGGAATAACCACCACAAGTCTCTTATCTCCTTGAAGAGCATGAATCTTGTCTGCCAACAACGAGATAAACGCTTCCATATACTGCGGAACAGCGACTTCCATCACAATCCCATCGAATCCATGTTTCCTCCCATTAGTCTCTTTCTTGGCAGTTGCCGGGGAATACATACTTGACTTGTTCAATAATACCCCTCGTCAATTCTTCCTGAGCAATGGCACTGGTAACCAATTCCTCATAAGCCTCCCTGTCCCAATAATCCACCGCAAACCGCGGCAGGATTCTCCCCACCGTATTCCCCTCGGCATCCACCCCACGGACGTCCTCCATCCATTCCTTGTCTACATCATGTTCTCCTGAGAATTCGTATTTCGAGGGTCCCACTCGTCGGATATTGTACCATACCGGAGACACCATCCTACGATTACCCCAGAGTTCTTGCATCGGAATCTGTACGTGAACTTGCGAAACCATTTCACCTACATACCATTAGGATATACATAAATCGATTTGCGGATGGAATGGTAGGGAGGGCATACAATATCGTACCCGCGATTATTCCACGGGGTAACGAAGCCCAGAGTCTCGAGCGAGGGCTTCTGTCGCGACTTGGCCGCCGAAGACGAGAACTCAGAATGATGCGACAGAATGTCTTCATACTACCGCCACATTAGAGATTATTCCAAGAAGCTTTGGCAGGTAAGGGGATGTACTTCGGGACGACGCTGTATCAGACTTTTATCAAAGATTGTTTGATCTGCTGCTGCTACTGTCGTTGTTGTTGCGATGAGAATCGTCGCGAGCAGACACGTCCATGGCAACAACTTCATTTGGTGTGGAAGGCGGGTGTGCACTGTGGGCTGGGGGAGGGAACTTTCTGTTGTGCTCGCGCTCTTGGCGGGCATGCAAAATAGGCCGCCGATCAGGGCAATTTTAACCGGTGTCAGATGGTCGAGCTTATAACCGACCAGCACTTTCTTGTCTGGGCAGCAAAGACCTATATGACCCAAAGGGGAGAGTGAAAGTAATAAGAAGAAATGCTCTTTACTAAAGAAAGAAGTTTATGAAATCCGATCCTCCACATAAGTAAACTCCATCCCCCAAAAAGTTCATCCACTAAATATGTATATATACTCCTTACTCCAAACAATCTTTACTTCAAATATACCAACTTACGTCTGAATAAAATGTCAAATATTCCATGAATAATAGTGATTACTTCGCCTCTCCGATAATCTGAGAAATAATCTCCAAGATCTCGAGAACTTTCTCCTCCTCAAATCTTCTTCCCACGACCTGCAATCCAACGGGTCCACCCTCATACTTCTCCGGATCATCTAACCATCAGCCATGTCATCTACTAATACCCGATTTACAGCCTTCGTAACATCTCTTATCGATTTCGTTGAGGGGGATGTATGAAGCGAGTTTAGGATCCTTTTGTGCGCTTGCAAAGGTCACTGGAAATGTCGCGGAGGGGTAATCTGGCTCGTTAGATATATAACTTCAATGACGCTTCAAAGGGAGGAGAGAACCTAATAGATTCCAGACGGCGGAGTAACTTACGCCGCCATCGAAGTGGCCTAGAAGGACAGCTGGGTATGGAGCAACGGGACTATTTGTAAGTTTCTGGCCCTCGAGCGGGTGCAATTTCAAGCGACCGGGGGAGGGGGGACCTTATAATTGCATCGATGGGACGGCCTGATTTAGTAGATTTGGCAGTATCGTTCCAAGCATCGAGGTATCTTTTTGCTAAAGTGCTCCGTTCAAGATGTAATTTCCACAACTCTGTGACGGAGATATCTCGCATATTTTCATCGTATAACATTCTCAGACCCTTCGGGAAGGGTTCTCCTGACTTCTCGAGGACAGAGGTAATCGGAGTGACACCCCCTGCCGTAAAGAATTTATACTACCCGTCAGGCGGCCATCGTAGAACGGACGAACACTAAGTTCAGAAGTATCATGTTGATCGTTTAGTTGCCATTCGATGATCTCATGGCCTGCGTCCTTGAGTTTTTGGACCGTGGTATCCATCGCGCGGGACACCGGAGGGAGGGGATTGATCACATCGTTGGACTTGATAATAGCGAAACAGAGTTGTCGAGGAAGTTCAATGGATCTCCATGGAAGGGGCACGATTTTCGGATCCACAAGCCATGGTTTCGAATCAACAATGATCTTGGAGTATAATTTCAGATCTCTTGAGCTATGGCCCATGGGACCTATCTTTAACCTAGGCAAACTAGGTAGACAAACCATTGACTGAGTTGACGGATTCTTGGCCTGCGAGGGCGGAGGACGAGCCGTAGGTTGGGAAGCGACCGAATGTGGGCCGGAGACAGAATAGATTTGTGAAGGCGCTGGGAATACGAACTGAGCCGCCGATATCGGTTCCAATTCCGATGAATGAACCTTTTAGTGCGAGAAGGGCAGATTCTCCTCCTGATGATCCCCCGGGGGATAACAATCGATTGTACGGATTGGTCTAATCATTAATTTGGCTTCCGGGGAGTGGACATACCGTTATTCCAAAAAGGTTATTATTTGTTTCCGGCATCATCATTGCCGTAGGGATATTGGTCTTGCAATACAACACTGCCCCTAGATCACGTAGAAGTTTAACTAGTTCCGACTCCTCGTCATGGGGGGAATTAGCCCATGCGACGAATCCCAAAGTAGAATCATATCCCCTGACATTAAACAAATCCTTAATCGACACCGGAAGCCCATGCAACTACCCCTTAGCAACTCCAAAATTTATCCAGGGAGAGTAATCTTACCGGCCCAATCGGTTTGCCATGTTCCCTCAAATACTCATCCAACTGCTTTGCCCTGGCCAAGCCCTCCTCGAAAAAAATCTCCGTCAGACAATTCGTGAGTTGATGCGCAATTGCGGCCCTCTTGCACACCGCCTCGGCAACTTCTCTGGCCGTCCACTTCCCGGAGCGCAGATGTTGCAGCACATCCGCCATGCCCGTCTCTGTTATCATGATCTCGCGCTCGGTGAGGATATCGCATTGCGAGGGCACGGAGAGGACGTTTCGCTGGGAGTCGTCGGGGAATTTCGCTTTTGGGATGAGCCATTTCGAGGGGATCTTGGAGAATGTGGATTTGCGTTTCGTGGCGGCGATGTCTGACCAAGAAGGAGACATGGCTCGGATGGGTAGCGTTGGATGCTCGGCGTGCCGCGTTGATCGTGGGGAATGATTAGCCTAATTGGGTAGCTTCCGCTTTTGAGGGTTACAGTTGAGCTTTACGATTGCACGGCCGGTTGTCCCTTGACGCAATAACCTCACGCATGCAAATAGAAAGTACGCAATTTACAGGGAGTGCAATCGGACGGGATAGTTCACACGTTGTTTAAGCCATCTCTACCCCGTTGCAGGATTGCTCGACGGCAATAACCACAGGTCATGCTTCAGATGGACTGTTTACCTAGCTGACAAAGAAAGGTCCTCGTGGCCCTAGCAGAGTTACTGTCAAAGTAATCCCTGCGGGATTCTACAGGGATCATGCGATCACGGTGGTATCTCGGTTATAACCATATTTAGATGGCCAATCTTCGATTACGGCAATTTACATCTCTTCATATATACATCCTAACCTTACGAACAAACTATAAACTACACAACGTACTCCTACAATGCCCCTCACATTTTCAGCTCCGTTGTAATAATGGTGGGTTCCCCATCAAGCACATGAGTATTGCTCCTAGGTCCAATATCTAATGATTAGTTTGAAGCATGTACAAGAAAGCTGAGAGATGATACAGTATTTTCTGGCACCAGCCCACCACCATACAAAAGCGAATACCCCAACACCGAAAATAACAACGACGGCATCTGAATATTAACGAAGCTTTAGAGGAGAGATGTACAGTTCATGTTGAGAACGGTGACTGGCATGACGGTTGGGAAGAGGAAGATGACACTCACAAAGGCAGTCCAGACACAGGCGTAGACGTTGACGTACCAAGACCATCTGCCCATATGGATTGGTCCGGGAGTGAAGTTCTCGGGCCAGAAGATCTGTCGTTAGTTAGTGAGATCTAGGGGTGGGGGTTACCTTGCAGAGGATTGGGATACAATAACTCCAATCCATGCAAATGGCACAGACCTGATATTAGGTGTCATTAGCCAAGGAGGGCAAGTACATTGAAGATAGCCGACAGGGCTGTGTAGGAAGCCAAGTCAATGAGACCCAATAACGCACAGAAGAAGATGTTCACCCAAAGGGAAACCATCGGTGTCCCTGTGTACGGGTGAATCTTGTGGATATACTTCGAGAAGGGGACCATCTCATCTACCATCAGCGGCGTTCTTGCGTCGAGTGGAAGCACCTCTAGCAATGGCGAAAAGTGTTCTAGATTGCGCTTGGATAGCCGTCGCTCCAGTAAAATTACAGATGATGGTAGCGAAAACCATGAATACTATTCCTCCATTCTTACCCAGCACGTTGTAAAATAACTGGGCGGCAGGTACACCTGTCGGTGTAGAAAGCAGCTCGACCCATTGTGGTCCGGCGGTGACGCCGAAGACAATATTGACGAAAAATCCGAGGACATAGGTGGCGCCTAAGGCCGAAGCAATTGCAATGGGAGCTTTAATTGCTGGATCTTTCATTTCTTCGGCGATGTGCGCAGTCGCATCGTAATCTGTCATGACCCAGGCAACACTATTGTCAGCGAAGAACGGAGGGGAGTAAACCTGAGGAAACCGAATAGGAAGGCGAAGCCGGTGTTACCCCATCCTGTACTGTTGACGACTTCCACGAAGACAGTATGCGCATCTGCTTTATCCTTTTGACATACAGACAAAGCAACAATAGCCGCAAACGTACAGGCGAGATTGAAGAATGCGTAGTACTGTCATCATCAGCTACTTGTGCAGGGAAAAGGAACAACCTTGGTGATTCGGGCCAACCACGCCGTGGTGAGGGTATTCACAAATCCGTGGAACACGATGAACGCAATGAATACACCGACAGTTTGGTTATTGGTGGGCGTATATTCGAAATCCGTACTCATCGACACGGTAGCGAGGAGTAACTGGGCTGTTTATCAGAGCATGCACAATACAGGGGTACCGCAGGCAAAATCGGTGGAGGCCGATCCAGCGACCTGTCCGAGAAGATTCAGCCAGCCTGTAAACCATCCGGCAACCGCGACATGGTGTTTAGGGGCGAGGTACTAATGTCAGAACTGTCATGTGAAGATCAGTACTTTCACAGTAAAGTATAAGCCTCCCGAAGTCTACATCAGCGAGGTCCTTTGAGGGCAATACCGGGTAGGCAGAGACCAGCTCGGCTACGCTAGCTGCAATACACATACATCCTGCCCCACCAATCAACCTAAGATCAACGTTAACAGCATTCCCTTGGTCCGTACCAGCACCAAACGGCCGCGGGCGGTCCACCCGCTGCAAGAGGGAAGCCCCAAGTTGTAGTGACCTGCTCTTAGCTCCGACGCGCGGTGAGATATACCGTTGCAAGGAGACCTGAGATACTAAAGGCAAACGAAAGGGTAGCAAGCCATGAGAACTCCCTCTTGAATTCCTGCTTGTATCCCAATCTTGCCAGTTGCAGATCCTCGGGTGACATGTACACAGAACTCTCAGATCGGTTGAAACCGACATTCTTCTCTTCTGTATTTGAAGGCGAATCGAGCCCGGGTTGAGAGGAGGGTGACTCTGTCATCTCGCTCAGAGAATGACGACGTTTCGAGCGAATTGAGTGTCGTGGTGAAGTTGTGGGAGACTGAGTCGGCCCTTGGGGGAGTGAAAGACAGTTTTTATTTCAACTGTCGCGAAAGACCTCGATATGATTGGCTCGTTTGCCTGAGGCGAGAGGCGGCGATCCAAGATTATCGATAGCGAGTTGATTGTGTCAAATTACGTAACGGCCCTGCCGGCATCACGAGCAAAGCAGCCCGATAAAGGTAAGGCGATAGCGGGCTGCTTCAATCCAATGCATAGATGTCAGCAATCGAGCTAAAATTTGATAAGCTCATCGTGGAAGCCATTTTTCAAAAACTGTTCTTTTTACCCTTTTAGGCTCAAATTGAATTCCCATCTCTTCGATTGGCGAGAATCTGGCCGCGAGCCGAGCCCCGTGACTTTGGGGGCACCTTAATCTAGGGGCGGAATATGCTATTAAGGCAGTGGCGAGGCAACTGACATGTTCTCCTAGCAGCGTCCCAGTGGATAAGACAGTCGATGTCATAATCTGAGTCCCCCTTGTCAGATTGGCGGCGCCAACAACGAGGCGGGGGCGGCCCTTATCAGCAGACCGCCATTAGATCAGCAGCCCTGTTGCTGGATTATCTGAACCGCAAGCCGGCCGCGTTCATTCCTTGCTCGGATCTTGAAACCGCAAGGAGCAATCCGGGATCCGCCGTGAAGATAAAATCTAACCGTAAAGAGTTAAAAGGTCCTTTACAAGGTTAATTGACAGGTGCCATTTTTGGGCAAACGGAGGGGCGTTGTGCCACGGGAAGAGATCGGCCGGCCAATTGACAATAGCCTTAATACTTCCCCACCAACAAAACATTGGGAAAACACCGGGCCATTCAAAAGCGCCATAGGGATCAATTCAACCAAAGTGGAAAAGATTCGCCGAAAGTCAAATGAAATACAACAATATAGCTTCGCCGAGATACAGTGTTTTTGCAAGCTCTATTTGTCCGCCAGAAAAACTACTTATAGCTTCGGCCCCTCCGACTTCCTCGTCCTTATCATCATCATCATCATCATCATCATCGCTAGTTCTGACTACTGATCCAGCACTCCAAGACAATGCCTAACGATTCGCCTCCCGCACATGTCATGGCTTCTGCCGTGCAGAATGATTACAAGGGAAAGAACATGACCCTCCCTGCGAGCTGGTGGACATCCTCTAATCTCTTCCAACTCGAAAGGAGAGCGATCTTTGCCAAGGTTCCCCACTCTCTGTGCACCACAACTGACCCCGTAGACCTGGCTATATGCCACCCACGCTTCTCACTTCGAGAAGCCTGGTTCCTATCGCACGCTCACCCTCGCCGGGTACCCCTTCATTCTCATGAAGGGCAAGGACAACAATATCCGGGGCTTCCACAACGTCTGCCGCCACCGAGCTTTCCCCGTTCTCCAAAAGTCGGAGGGAAACACCCTTGTCATGGGCTGCAAGTATCACGGCTGGTCCTACGATACAACTGGCAAACTCATCAAGGCTCCTCAAATGGATAATATCGAAGGCTTCGATAAATCGCAATATCCGCTGTTTCCCATTCATGCGCATACCACTGCCATGGGACATATCTTTGTGAATTTCGATTCAGAGGAAAAGCCCAGTACTTCCTTTGAGGAATGGTTCTCTGGCTTGGAATCTGAAATGAAAGAATTTCCCTTTTCTGAGTACGAATAGTATTGTTCCCGGCGAAGATCTGGCTAAGTTTAGTCATTCTAGCTTCTTTTTGAAAGGGCAATTCAACTGGAAGACTTTGATGGACGGATTCCAGGAATGTTATCGTACCTCCTCTAAAACTTCTCTCAACTAACGTATAGACTGCCCTATTGCTCGTAAATTCACCGCTCTGTATAAACTGACAAATAGACCCCGGGTTGTCCAAGGCATTCCAGATCCCCACCTACAGGGTCTTGGAGAAGAGCAATTATTGCCGACACTGGGCCGTGAACGCTTCGGAAGAAACTCCTGAACCGGCTGCCGCCAAAGAGTCCTCTTGGTTCTTCAACAGCCCCGCCGCCGAGACCAGGGCCAAGAAAATCGAAGCCTACGCAGGCAACAACACTGGTCTTTGGGTATACTGTTATCCCAACACGGGCATCAGCTGCTACGAGCCCGCATGGTATAGCATGCGCGTCGTCCCCGTAGACAAGAATACCACTCGCTTGGAATACGAGATCTACGGCCGCAAGGGCCTCGAGGAAGCCAAGATGCAGGATTTCATTAATTTCTTGAAAGGTGTTGAGCAGGAGGACTTCGACCTTTGCGAGGGTTGTCAAAAGAACTTGAACGCGGGAGTTTATCTTGCGGGGGCATTGAATCCTAACAAGGAAAACGGGACGTTGTTCTATCAGTCCCTTGTCAAGAAGATGGTGTTGGAGCATTTGGCGATGGAGAAGGAGCTGGGGGAGAAGATTGATCCTGCCTATGCTGGGTTGAGGTCTGCCAAGAATGCGGCTAAGGATGGGGACATGGTTGCTCAGGTTTTGGAGATGGAGAGGGTCTGTAGAGGGCTTGAGACGGGAGGTGGATGTGGTGGCAGTGAGGATGAAGATCTTTGGTAAGTATGTAGGATGTTTTTAGTTCTGTCAACAGTGATTCGAACGTTCTCTCTAATGTCTAAGTTATTGTTCCGTATAGGGTTGTAATGTATCTGCTATTATCTTGGTCCTGAGGACATCGATCCCCGAGCCTTGCTGTGCCGTGCATTGCCGTGCACGCCACCCGCGTAGATTACCCTTTTTATCCAGGACAGCAGCGACCCGTTTCGAAACATAAGGTGCCTTACCTGACCACTGCGTTCCAGAAAAGGGCACAAACAGACTTCGGAGCTGCAGATTCCAGCACTTTGACCGCCGAGTGTTGCCGTGGTACAGGATAACAGGCCCAAAACGATGAGTTGTGCGTGACCGAGGATGTCCGGAAGCCTAGAAGAGCTGACTTGCCTGGTGTGTGTCAGGGAACGAGGTCAAAAGGGGGTCTGGGCTCGGGAGGTCTGAGACAAAGCGGGCGGCTCGGTAAAAACTCCAACGAGCTCGCCACAGACCCGCCCCGCGCAAGGAATGGCCGCCGCACGGGCTACTCGAGCCTAGTCCATCGACGACAGCTGAGGGCGGGTGACGTGGGTTGACGTGTGGACCCTCTTCGGAGGCCCTTGGCAAAATCTGGCTCACAACAATGGACACCCACCCGAGGCGCGTTATGTCAGCCCGCGTCTGAGGCGCTTATCTTTTCTCAATTCTGTGTTAAAATTCTGTTAAATGAAATGCGGGGAAACAGCATGGACGCCGTACCGAAGAGCAATCGCCAGGGTTTGCAAACTCTAATCCGGAATCCCACAGAAATGGAGTCTCTGCTGCAGCATGTCCGGTGGCTGGTAAGCTGGCCTAGCGACCCCAGCCGCCGCAGAAAGCAGTGTGCTCTGTGTCTTTGCGGGACATCAGTTTGTGAGCGCCAGGGATCGCCGTGGTAAATTGACTGTAAAGCTTTTTGACTTGGATTTAATATTTATTCTAGACCAACCAATTGTGTAATCACACCATCCGAAGATAGCAACACCTGCTGTGATTGGCCGGCTGTCATCAGGGAGAAACCCTACGTTGCCTCCCTTATGACCTGAGTCCTTCCCAATGAACGGCCTCTCCATAATTATTAGGCTGCGCACCACCACACATTAACAATCGAGTGCTGTTGCGTACGTGGGATTCTCTGTGTGCGTCCTTCTGGCTGTGCTAGCCGACATACCGGATCTTTTTCGTTTTCCGGCCCAAGGAGGTGCGAATCCCGTTGCGCGCAGACGGACGGCTCACACACAAACCTTTTTTCGCCCGACGTCCCCCCCAACCGGGCCTTGCTGCTCCCCCCTCGCCGTGCCGCACCCCTTCCGGCATGTCACTAGTCTCTTCATCTGCAGCCTTCTTGGAACAATAAAAGTCGCCACGACTCGGTCGACCCAACATGTCTTCTGCCGGCATGCGCGGCTCCATCCAGCTGGGAATCAACGGCCAGGCAAAGCTGCCCATCCAGCCGACCCCCGGCGCAATGCGTAAAGCCCCGAACACAAAACCAAAACAACGGAAAAGCAGGACAGGATGCATGACGTGCAAGGCTAAGCGATTGAAGTGCGACGAGACAAAGGTAACTTGTCTGGTCCTGGCTTTGACTGACCGTTAGCCCTACTGTGAGCAGTGCACCAAAAAGGGTATCCGGTGCGAAGGATATGCCAAAAACTTCAAGTGGAAAAGTTTCGAGGACATTCAGGAACAGAAGAAGAATGCCCCGGTCCGGAGAAAGAGCTCCTGTGAGTCCTTATCATCGCGCATTGCTGACGGCTTAGCGACGAAACGCGCCGAGGACGAGGATCTCGCCGACCTGATGATGATAGATCACGACGGTCGTTCAGACTTTTATCGATCGCCAACAGCGTTGATGCCTCCGCCTCGTCCCCCCTCCCAGATCGGTTCACCTTTCAATTCGCAATCAATCGGATCTCCTGAATGGAGTTTCGGGTTCGGTTCCCCAAAAGTGTCCACCAATGGATTCAACTCAACTTCCAATGGATACAACTCGACTTCACCTCTGGATTCGTCCCTAAAACCCCCAAGTCCTATGACTATACCAAGCTACGTGTCTTCCCCGAAAGCACCAAGTCCTATGGCTATACAGGGCTTGCTTTGTTATGAAGGAGATGGCGTATACGTTCCACCTCAGTACTACAATAACGACGAAACCGGAGGGGCGTACTTCAATTCTATACCAGTGACAGCATCGCCCCACCAACTGACGTCGCCAGTCACAAAACAGTCGCCTCTTATCTCAGGCCTAGACCTTTTCGCGTGGCCGGATATCCAACTCGACCCTTCCGACGAATCGAGCGAGGAGGAAGAAATTCAAATCATCCCCCGATATGACGATACCGAGCTCATCCGCAGTCCAAAACGACGTCGACTGAACACGGGTATATCAGCGGATGTCTATAATTTCAATCTTCCACACGATGAAATGCGTATGTGGAATTTCTACGAGAGGATGACCGTCAAAATCCTCTCCTGCAAGAATGCCAAGGGCGAGAATCCATGGAGAGATGATTTGATCTCGCGAGCATCGCAATCCGAGCCACTGAAACATGCCCTGTTCGCCATGACGAGGTTCCATATGAAACGACATCTCCCGGGCGAAGCCTGGCAAATGGCCACCATGGGACTAAATCATACGAACGCGTCCTTTCAGGCTCTGCACAAGGCCATGAATAATGGACTAGCGTTCGAGGAAAACAATATCGCGGCCATGTTGGTGTTGAGTTTTTCACAGGTACTCAATCCCCTGAATACTTTTCTAAGAGTAGGTATGGGATGACCCGCGATTAGACGGCCGTACTCATGTACTTGGTGCCTCCAAAATCCTCGATCGACAACTGCGAAAGCTTCAGCGGAAAAACAAGGCCGCTTCTCCCTTCCTTCGCTTTCTTTACAATACTTGGCTATACCTTGATGTTCTATCCAGCTTATCTTCCGGAGAGGATCCCTATTATCTGAGTTTCGGCAATTCATCGCCAATCACGTCGCAGGACACATCCCCTTCATCCGACGAAGATTCTCCCGGAGGTTATAATTTACAAAACGAGATTGACTCGCTCCTCGGCTGTGCAGGCGACTTATTTCCGCTCATTGCCCGAGTGAGTAGAGTCGCCAATCGTCTGACCGATAAAATCATCACTGAGGCCGAAGTCCCCTTCATCAGCGAGGCAATCCAGATCCGAGATGAGCTCTGCCAATGGGCGCCTCCAAGCAGTGAAATCCTGCACGCCTCCTCCGATGTCCTTTGCTCCTTGGACGATATCATCACCACCGCAGACGCCTATCGCCGCACCGCCTTACTCCATCTTTACCGCGCCTTCCCCCCCCTGGGTAAAGACGTTGACCGTCTTGCCGACGAAATCCTGAACCAGATCCTCCATATTCCAAAGGAGAGCGGCTCGCTATGTATCCATATCTGGCCCCTCATGGCCGCGGGCTGCGAACAGGCGGACCCCTCCCGACGGGCCCAGGTGCGCAGTCGATTCGAGCATATGCGAACCTTATTGATGGTTGCGAACGTGGACTCCGCGATCGATTTAATGGAGGAGGTATGGAAGAAGAGAGATGCCGGGGATTTTAATGCTGGATGGACGAATCTTGCGCGGGAGAGAGGATGGCATTTGTTACTTGGGTAGAGATTAATTATTCGTTGGTGGTGGACTTGTTTAATATTCGGGGTTTGCGTTGGGAATATTTGTTGGATAAGGGAAGGATAATAATGAAGCATGCATCTTATGCAGAAATGGAATGTATATATATATTTATAAATGTCCCTTTGCGTGCTTCATCCCTTCCATGAATCGTATTTCCTCAACTTTGTAGTACTTGTTGTCTTTGGGTCATACAAAATGTTAGATAAGATTGACGGGCTCCCTGTAAAGGCTTCCCTGATTAATTTCGGCTTGAGACTCCAAGTTCTTGCACATCGGACCATTCAATCGGTAAGTTAATCGAATTATTTCATTTCGACAGAGGCAACATTCTGGAGACGTGTTGATCTGATCAATGAGATCGCCACGCCACAAATGCACCGCCACAGCGAATGACGTAGTACCCATCCGGAAGGCTTTGAAAGTTTCGAATACCTCCTGCACATACATATTTCATCCCCCGTCAAACTATTCCACTGCACCTTGTGTCTACCCCTCCACGATGGCCGCCGCAAACGATGGACTATCAAACTCAATAAAGCAACGTCTCCGTAGCTCTGGCGAAGCACTCGCTCAACAATCCCTCGAGACGGCCAAAAACGCAGCCAAAGGCCTCGAAAATACCCACGTAGCGTACTTATATCCACTACAAGTATAACCCTCCCTGTGAGTCATGCGATACTGATTTAGGGAATCTACTACTTCCTTTCGCATCCGGGACTGATGCGCCCGTTCTTTTCGTCGGCTCTTACGGCGGTAGCAATGTCCGCGGGTATCGTCATTGCAACCTGTTTCTTCGGATATCTGCCTCAGGTACTTGCGCCGTGAAGAGGACGACTAAAAGGTAGGCAGCGGCGATGAGTCTGTTTCTGGGTCCTTTTGGGATCATTGCTGCGGCTGTAGCGGTCGTGCTTGAAAGTTGGGTGTTTGTCAAAATCTTTGTAGGCTCATTCCTTATCAAAGGCATGATTGGCGAGGAAGTTTTCGAAGCGGTATGTCCTTGCGCTGTGCCCGTAACTGAGATATATCTATAGGTCCTTCAACAACGGTCAAAGGGGTACATCCTTGGGCTTAAACCCTCCCGCGGGGTGAACATCAATCTCGCTGATCGGGCGACCAAAGCAGCACAATCTTTCCGTCCAGGCGTGATTGCTCAGTACTTGCTTACTTTACCATTAGCGTTCATTCCGATTATAGGATGGGCGATATTCGTGTATATAAACGCTGCAAAGACGGCGAAATCGTATGTCGCGCCGTATTTAAAACGAGGGAGAGGATTGACGACGAATGAATTGAAGAGGGAGGTCGTGGATAGACATGAGGCGGAGTTTAATTCTTTTGGAGCGGTTGCGTTGTTGTTGGAACAGGTGCCGATTGTTGGAGCGTTGTTCCAGATCACGAATTTTGTGGGGGCTGCGTTGTGGGTTGAGAAACTGGATGCTGCTCAAGGAAATCAATAGTAAGGATACGAAGTATAAGCAGCCGGGATAAAGGAAACGCGTGATTATAGTAGAGTTCAACATATATGTGGTGTAATTCGAGTTAATTATATGGTTAGAAAGGTTGCGGTAGTTCCTTCTCTCAGAGACGTTATTCGGAGGAGGATACTCAATGCTTCGGACCATTGCAAGAACTCAAGGATGTGCGATCAAGGTAGCGTGGATTGCGAGTAGATGGACTCGTTATCAGACCCGATAGGTTGACGGATCAACTCCGTCTCCACTCAAGCAACCTCCCGTCTCTTGCGGAGTTACTCCGAGGGTTTGTCCCGATGGAAGCTTTGTGTCCCGAGAATCGGCGATGCTATAACCGCTCACACTCGAGATTCTCCGTTGTCTTCGTGGTCATATATTCCCCGACCTGGAATTGGTTGGCGCGCGTTTATCAGGTTGGTCGCTCATTGGTCAAATTATCGACGCTCCTATAGGGTCCGGTTTAGATAGGTGTTTAACCCGATTAGGAAAAGAAGTCCTGTGAGATACGAGCACCGTCGATAAAAACCCCGGCCTCCCTCCACCAAGTCCCTCTGTAGCAACAAATCACCCAAGACAACACCGCTCAAGATGCCTATGAAATACAAGCAAGCTGCGCAAAAGGTCAAGCCGGCGTTGCTTTCCCCTCCCAATGCCTATCTCGAGGATGTGTTCACCAGGTTCGCTCCCTGCCATACGGTATCCTGATTTAGTAACGATGCCGAGAAGCCAATCTCTGGGGGGTTTTATCGACTTGAAGCCGGGAAGGAATTGGTCTATCAATACACCTATGATGAAATGAAAATCATCCTTGAAGGTTTTATTCAATTGCAGGAATTTCGTTGACGATTAGGGGAATTCACGATCACCGACGATACTGGCTATTCCGTAACCGCCAAACCTGGCGATGTGTTCTACTTTGACAAGGGTATGTATGCAGCAGTGATTCAGACTGATGATGACTAGGCCGCACAGTCACTTTCACGACTCCGAGCTACGGGTTGGCCTTCTACACTGGCCAGCGGCCCAAGCATGTGCCAGCATAAAACTGCGGATGCAAGGATCGTCGTGTTGTCGAGATCACATCTATAGACACTCATAGACAATATCATATGATCTCTTAATTTTGTCGCTTCCTTGATGTTCGTGTGACAAGGTTCGTGTCACTTCGTGCCGCTCCGTATTTGACTTTTGCGGCTTCGGGAAATTTTAAGCGCAATGGGGTCTTGTGATGCGGCGGAACCGCTGGGTATTGCTAAAGACCGGCGCAGGGATCCCGAAGGGGCCATACATGTATTTCGTGTGGTGCGGTGCAATCCATGTCTGTCGCCCGGGATTTCCTGACCCGTCTTGGAACGGACGCCACCAGCAGCTTTTGGCTGTCCGCTTATCGCAGCCTTCCCCCACATTTTTCGTTGGTCGCTTTGGGTTGGTTAATAATTCCGATAAGCGCTCACGTTCATTTGCCGTGCCGTGATTCTTGATTGGATCGGATTCCGGCCCTGTGGTTTTACCCTTCCAAGGCAAAAACGAGGACGACCATCCCTCGTCTGTCTGTTGCCGTGTTAATCTCAGACGTCGCCCAGAAACCGCACTGCTCATTTCGACACAGGAAATAAAAGGGGTGGCCACCCCCAGCTGGCAGGCGCAGACCTAGTAGCAAACATGTCCGCTCTCCCGGCACAATTTGTCAATACCTCCGAACAACGACCCCTTGATGCTATCGTCATCGGAGCAGGACCCGCTGGCGTCGTCTCGTTGAGGAATCTGTTGAGGGCCGGATTGAATGCTATTTCCTTCGAAAGACAGTCTGCCGTCGGGGGCCTCTGGATCGATCACACGCCCGCTTATTCCTCGCTGCAAGTCCTCCGGGCCGATTGGGCGGTTCATGGAGTCCCCTGTGGCGGAGACGATGTGGATCAACGTCGATTTCTCCGAGACGATGTGTGCAGATGGGTCGAAAAGTATGTCACCTGCCAGGGCATCCGGGACTGTATTTATACCAACACCGAAGTCGTCAATGTTAAACCACTGAAACCAATGTTATTTCAGGTCGAAGTATGCTCCGTCGAAAAAGCCGGTTATCTCGGCGGCGGAAGACGCCTAAAGGAAAGTACTGCCAGACTATACACTCGTGCGGTCTTAGTATGTGCAGGTACAACTTCTGTAGGTTCTGACTCACTGTAGGCCTTGAAAATTATCCCAGCATCCCCAAATTCGAAGGAATTGAGACTGCGACATTTCCAATTAAGCACAACTGGGATATTCGCTCAGCGGATGATCTACCTGAGGAAGACATCCTCATCGTGGGTGGAGGCCCCTCCTCCATGGACATGGCAGAGGAAGCGTCTATCACCAGGCGCGCCAACAACGTCACTCTGGCAACAAGAAAGCCCCATCTCGGGCTTCCAGATAAGTGGGGTCCTCTTCTGCCTTGGGAATTCGGCGCGAAATGGCTATGGGATCGCAGCATAACGGAGCTGCGTGTCCTATTCAATCTTTATCGCATATTCCCTGCTTTATTTGTCGATTGGTTGGTGTGTTTTTGGTCCGCCATGTGGGCTCGTAAGTATGGTATCCCCGAATGGAAACCAGTCGGTAGTCCCCTCTTCCTCCCTTTATACTGATTTTAGATGTCAGATTCTCACAAGACGTCGCCTTCGTCTTCCGGACCAAACTAGTTGAACCCATCCAAACTAAAAAATTGTAGCTCTCGTTGCTGTTTCCAGCTAATTAAGAAAACTACAAATCGCCGGAATCCACAAGATAGAGGGCTCCAAGGTGACTTTAACGAACAACGTTGTTTTATACCCAAAAATACTAGTATGCGCCACGGGATGGACGCTAGACCTCGACTGTCTCCCGCCAACACGTGCGGGGAAATCCTTCCAACACGTCCAAGCACGCCTATTCTGTCGCTTCTGGGATATTGACTATCCCGGCCTAACCTTCATCAGCATCAGCAACGGGTTCATGTGTGCCACAGAAAACGCAAATCTCGTATCGCAAGCAGTGGCACAGATCTTGCAAGGTAAATGGAAACAGCCTAGTATGGAGTATATGGTACATCCCATCTGAGGACGTGCTAACGAGTAGTTGGATAACATAGAAAACGAAGTCAAGAAAGGGATTTTTGTCCCTGGCAAGGCGATGGTTGATTTGGAAAGAGTGGGTTTCAAAGGACTGAAAACCGGTCGGGAGTATTTATGAAGAGTTGAGATACTATTTGCATGTTCTGTAAGGTAATAAAAAATGTCTGAGAACGTCAAGAACGATCGGGAGTATTTAGTTGAGATACAATTTGCATGTTCTGTAACGTAATAAAAAATGTTGTCAATAATGATTGAGTAATTATCAGTGAGATACTATTTGCATGTTCTCTGAATTAATAAAAAATGGCCTACGAACGTCAATAATGAATGATCCCAGTACACACCCTATGAACTTATCCAGAAGACTGTCACTTGTTTTACTCATTGCAACCAAGCTTGAGATTCCCTCTCGAGCCATGCGCGCCCGAGCTCAGTTGCGCATTGTCCCCTAATCCTGTCCATAGTCGTCGAATGATATTCTCGCAACATATCCCACTCTTGACTGGTCAGTAAATCGTCCAGAATCATTTTTCTTTGGAATGGAATATAATCCAACGTCTCCAATTTCAAGAACTTTCTTTGCTTCACCAGAGTCGGGTGTAGTAGAGTGTACCGCGGTACTGTCGAGGCATTGATCACATACACGTTTTCTAGCCGAATACCGAATATAGACGGGAGATATATCCCAGGTTCTACCGTCAACTGCAAAACCTCTTTGGTTATTCATACCAACAGTTATTATCATTCCCTCTCGCAATCCCGTTTGATCCGCACGTTTTAGGCCGGAGATACTTGCTCCCCCTTCAACGACTCCGAGTCCATGACTGACACCATGACCTGTGTTGATTCCAGGATAATCGAACCCTCCCGCCCACATATGCTGCCGTATTATGGAGTCAATCTGATACCCGGTAAGGCCCTCGGGGAAGGACGTCGCCTCTATCGCTAGCATCCCTTTCAGGACGCGCGTGTATATCTCCCTTTCAAGATCTGTCGGTAATCCGTAATGAATTGTTCTGGTGAAATCGGTGGTTCCATCCCTACTATCAATGAAGTGTGACATGTATCTCACTTGTAATTTGCTCCCGCGTCAAACATGATCATAGATTCGGGCGTGATATAAGCACAAGTATCTGGATCGGCCACATATTCGACGGTTGCGGCATTGATGGCAGTACATGCCATGGCTTCAAACGAAGGTCCAATATAATGATTCCGATCTCTACTATCAGATCCGATCTCGCCGACGCACTACTTTTGAAATTCAGTAAGTTTGAGCGGTAAGTCCGATTCCTTGACTGTTGCTCCAGAATACACTTCATTCTCTAGCCAGCCAAACAGGTCGCACTGCGTCAGCTCAAGAAAGGAGGACATGTACCACTGCACCACAATCTCGCAAATGTGCTTCCCGCATGCCTGAGATTTCGATCGGGTTTTTCACCTCTTTCATTTCTTGGATCACACTTCGATGCATAAACACCTTATCTTTTCCCAGAGCCTGAACCACTGCGATTGCGCTTCGAGGGTCGACCCACCACCGCTTGAACGCTGAAGCATGGGAGACCAAAAAGTTGTAAAATTGGGCATAGGGTAGTCGATGACGGATGGAAGCATATGTTGTGGTATATGCAATGACCTAAGTCAGCGATATCTCCACATTAGAACTACTCCCCAATTCAGCCTCTTTTCATCGACAAATAAGAAGGTCTCTTGTGGTAGGAAGATAAGATAGGAATAGAATACGGGATTGCTCGGTATATCGTTTCCCCGAACTATGATTAGAGGGGTTTTTCATATTTGATACTGTTGAGCAGCCATGCGATCTCATCCAAGGCCGTGACAACATAGCAATCACAGTTGTTCTCTTTCATCTTCTGCCGGACATACATTACTTTGTCATGAGAGTTCATCCCCGAAAATTCCTGTTTGAGTATCCACAGGTCAGATAAAGGCTCCGTCGGCTTTGGTTCCGACGATATCATATCGACCAGATTATCCTTGATAGGGACCAGCTCCTTACAGCTCTTTGCAAACGTTTCATAGATCACTACGATCAGTCTGGTTGACAAGACAGCTACTGATTGGCGTTAAAATAGGATCATATCCTATTTTCCCGTGGATCTCTCGTTGCGCCCAACTCTCCAGCGATTGTGTTTCGTGCAGGATCTCCCAGTTCTCGTCTGTCTCCAAGTCCGCCATCATCAAGTACGCGTTCAAAGGTTTGAAAGCACACTTTCCTCTCCCCACGATCGCAACGCCGCATTGAGCCTACATCAACATACACCGTCAGACAGACAAAGTACCTCCGAATTGGTGATGTAATTTATCCGTCTATCCTTCCTTGCTTGGGCATAAAACGTGTAGTGCGCATCACTGTCCACGATAAGATACCCGTCGATTCCCCTTTCCACCAACAATTGACGAAGTTTGGCGACTCTGTCGGCCGATGATTTCTGGATCAGCGAGTACATTGGCAACGCATTCAGATCATTGAAATCCATGTCCATGTCCGAGAAGGAGAGTGTCATGTCCATGATGGCTCCTGATATGCTGATTGATCGGATAGCCTGTTTCGTTGGTCGGGAATGGAGCTGTTTGGTCGGCCGCGAGCGCCTACAATCCCCGCAATGTCGAGCCGAGGATGTGAATAGTTCCTGGCCAATCACTTCGAATTAGCCGCTATCTGTGGAGCGGGTTGGTTACCACGGCGGAACTATTTGCTGGTTTGGGTACTATCCCCGTCTATGCCCTCGTCCGCGGAGATGTTATCAGTATAGTGTCGGATCATCGTTTGAAGGTGATTTGAAGGGACAGATGTAGAATTGTGAGCTGTAACTCCGGATAAATCCTCCTCGAAGATTTCAGTCGCTGAAAAGGTTGTGCTTGGCTTCAGGGCTCAATCTCTCCTCATTCAGCCATTTCCTGATCTTGAATGCTCCGTATCCGTCTATCGGCATTATCAACACTACTGTATTCCAAGATATACTCCCCATTAATCCAGTCATTCTCATCAAACCTCTTATTCGCTTCCTCCTCATTTCCTGCAACTCCAGTAACAACATGTCTCTTTACAACTCTTCCCCTTGCAATTTCCTTGTCCACTAAAATAAACCATTTCTCATCCAATAAATTGGTCGCCTGATCCCATGGAGGAACAGTGAGATGAATATAATTCCCCTCCAATACAACAATACGATGAGATGGCGGAATAAGTATATCTTCCTCAATTGGGTCTAACGTCAGCCCATGTACCAGTGGGCAAGACCTTTGAGACTATGATCGAAGGATGGGGCGGATATCGTCCCTGTGATCCCTTGCTTCAAAGACTTCACTAAATCGACGAATTTGGACGCATTGAAAGTATGAGGCGCGCCTCGACGGGCATGAGCCTCGATCGGGTCAGGGAATTTATCGAGTTCGGCTCTGTAATAGTGAAATCCATCCTTGTTTCAATTTGATGAGAATGCGTGATATACCATGGGAATCATGACGGCGACATCCCCTTCCGCCGACGGAAGCACATCATTGAGTCCGACGACCTGCAATTAGACTGAATACAGAACATGTATTTACCACTTCAGAAGCAATTGTCGTTTTCCCTGACCCTGGAGCCCCTGATATTCCAACTAAATACCGCGAGCCAGGAGACAAGCTTGATATCAACTTTGATGTCCTTGAAAAGGAACTCACCCTGCGTAAACGTCCTTTAAATGCGACACGAGCTCATCCACTATGCCATCCATCCTCTCAACTTCGACCGAGGCTCTCTCTTATCCCTTCGAGGCCCAATGCTAGGGCACAGTCTCTCTATGTGATCGAGATCGGAACTTGGAGTGATTGGCGTCCATTCCACCGCATTTGGGATCCGCAGCCGATTGATTGATCGTCATCATCGCCAGGGACTCGACAACAACAAACTCGTCAAGTCATGTTCCGCTCGCTGGTCCTTATATTTCTCTCGCTCTGCCAATTATCGCACTGCATTCAACAGGGCAAAGAGCAAGTCCCTCTTCGGGATACGGCTCCATCAATAACGTCGGCTGATGAATACCTTTCTCGCGCTCAGAAATTAATGAAAGCGGGACCCATGATAGATGGCCATAATGTATCCTGCTTCCTCTTTGATATGGATTGATAGGTCCTAGGATTTGCCGATGGTACTTCGGTTTCTGTGGAATAATTCGATATACTCGGATTTCCCGTTTGATAAGAAAGTCATTGGCGATACCGATATTCCTCGTCTTCGAAAGGGGTTGGTGGGAGGACAGTTTTGGTCGGTTTTTGTCCCTTGGTACTGCCCACTTAAGGTCGACGAGCTAATCTAGCCCTCGCAACGGAAGTGATTTCCAATCTACTGTATTTTCGCATTTTGACTGGAATTAATGAGAAGGCTGGAGTTCGTGATACACTGGAACAGATCGATGTGGCTAAACGGTTAATTGAGTTGTATTCAGATGATGTATGTTCTCCCCCTTTTGTATGTTGAGAGCAGCTTGGATATGCAGTTACACCCAAGGATGTCCGCGATGCCTTTTCCAAGGGAAAGATTGCATCAATGCTCGGTGCCGAGGGGTATTCCCACATACTCGAGATGACTAAATATCCTAGCTTGCACCAAGTCGGCGCCTCGATCCCGACTATCCGTCTCATGTACGAACTGGGAGTAAGATACATCACTTTAACACATTCATGCGACAACCCCTTCGCGACATCGTGCACTACCGTTGCTCAGGGCGGCGAAGACAATGGCCTCACACCAATTGGCCACGAAGCCGTCCGCGAGATGAATCGACTAGGTAATTCTCCCGGAACATAATGTACTGTACTTAATGGTAGGTATGCTAGTCGACTTATCCCACGTATCTGTGCAGACGATGCAGGATGCGATCTCACACTCTATCGCACCAGTTATATTCTCCCATTCGTCAGCCTATTCAGTGTACCATCACGAACGCAATGTTCCTGACTCGGTCCTCAAAAGACTAGCGGACAAAGACGGCGTGGTAATGATTAATTTCTATAAAGCTTTTGTGACCGGCGATGAGGAATGTACTGTCGATACTGTTGCAGAACATGTCCTCCACGTTGCTAAAGTCGCTGGCTGGAAGTACACCCCGCACATCCCCTGCGGTGTTTTGGCTGATATATATAGACATGTGGGCATTGGGAGTGATTTTGATGGGATCGATATGAAGTGTGCGGGACTGGAAGATTCGAGCATGTATCCTAATTTGGTGGCTGCTGTATTGAGGATGGCGCCAGAGACTACTGATGAGGAGATTAGTGGGTTTTTGGGCCAGAATGTATTGCGAGTGTGGGAAAAGGCGGAGGCTGTGAAAGATCAGATGAAGTCAAGTAAACCGTCCGAAGCAATCTGGGAGGGTCGAGAACCATGGAAATTCGAATTATAGAAGGTTTAGAGCCGCGATTCTAGGCGTATTGTATTGCATAGATCAAATGGATAAAGGGTTCTAAGCCTGCCCGGTTTTATTTTTTCCCTCCCCAAGTGCACTCACTAGTTTTCCAATATGAACAACTATTATCCAACGAATGTACAGCCTCCAAACCCCATTCTAAACCATTGTCATCATTGCCTTTAATACCCTTGAACGATATTATCGGGATAAAGCCAGTAACTGATTGCCACAATGATGTACACTCCAAGCAACATGACTCCCTCCATCCAATTTGATTTCCCATCCATGATCAAGTAATTGGTTATCACGACGGAGACGAAAATCACAGCAACCTGGAAAATTTCGAAATCTTCGTTAGCAGAGTTGGAGAAGAGGTAAGAGTACTTAGAGACATGGGCTGGCCAATGATCCATCCTAGGATGACAAGGAAGGGAGTGACGAATAGGGCAATTTGCATTGACGAGCCGATAGCTACTCCAATTGCTAAATCCATCTTGTTCTTGTACGCTACGACCACGGCAGTGACATGTTCGGCTATCATTAACACGCTAGTCGTAGTGGATCTACCTGCGTTGCCAACAATAGGAAGCAAAATAAGACCGATGAAGGTCTTTGAGATCCCAGATTCCTCGACGACGGAGTCAATCGAGTCGACAAGGTACTCGGAGCAAATGGCGATAGCAACAGTGATCAAGACGAGGGTCGCCCCAGCGGCATACGGCCCAATAACAGCAGGTTCATCTTCTCCTGACTCGGCAGCAACTTGGTTGTATAAATGTGCATGAGTCTTGAGCTGGAAGAACAAGTATAGGAGGTAAATGACGAATAGGACGATTGCCGTTCCGCGGGACAGGGCGAGGATTTGTTCTCGTGTTTCGCGATCGTGGGGTAATGCTGCTTGGAAAGCCGCCGGAAGGATCAAACTGCCCGTTGCGACAAACATCAGGGAGCTCATTGCTTGGGCGACGACGTCGTTGAACGTTTGTTCCGGAAACCTTATTCCTCCGACTACAAAACAACATCCCAGGACCTGGTATCAGCAATTGGGGAGTGAAGTTTATACCAGGAGAAGATTAGAAAGAATTGATCCGAGCATAGAGGCTTGGACTAGAGGAATCTGGCCCTCCTTAAGAGCAACAATACTGACAATCAATTCAGTAGCATTCCCGAAACTGGCATTCAACAACCCTCCGATCGTCTGCCCGACTTTCTTACTCAACTCCTCGGTTGCAAAACTCAACAACGATGCCAACGGCATGATAGCAAGAAAATTGAACGCAAACACCATAAGTGGACTCCATTTGAGCGCTCCCGAGATAATCCCCAGGGGCAAGAAGACCAACAACACATTGACATAATTGCTAAACAGGACGGTCAGGACGGCAGCAACGACCGAGTTCTCGCGGAAACGGTGCCAGCGGCCCTGTGGATGGTGTATGGGCTCTCGCCCGAGCAAGGGAGTCTGTGAGTTCGACGAGCCATTGAGACTCTCTTCGAGGGTTGCTCGTGACCGGGGGGACATGGAGTCGGCGTGCTTCAGAGAGTTCCTCGCGGCACTGCTAATCTTGTCTGTGTGTGTTCAGCGCCTGTTCTCTGTGTGTCAAGTTAAGGGGCAATACACATCGAGTGTGTCGAGGTGGGACGTCCTTGACCAGCACTGTTGTACTATGTGTGAACTGTCTGGCGATGCTGCTTGCGGAAAAGGCAACTTTACGAGCGCCAATTTAGCGTGTCAGTGGTCCTCGGCCGCCATTGAGGCTGTGCTGCTGCTTAGATCTCCGTGTCAGGAATTATCTCTTACCTCATCGACCAATAACGTTGTTCATTTCAGGCTTTTAATCCGATCTCTGGCCAATCATGTCCACGCGCTGAGGCTGCTGCTTTCGTCACACTCTGTGATCTAGGAACAGTGGGAGTCTCCCATTACTCTATGAGTCTATAAGGAAACTTATGATGTCTCTGAGATTATCGATCCATCCTTGAAGACATTCAAATAACGCGTCACAAACTGGCGCACCTCCAAATTCTCAATGAGCTCGACGTCAACAGTATTCCCCTTGCAAATCACCGCCTCCGCATCATCCGAGTCGTCATCATCATTTTCCGAGTCAATACCTTCGAACGGCTTTGCTCCGGTAAACAATTCCCATATTGTTATTCCAAGAGCATAGATATCCTCCTCTCGAATCAGCGGTCTTTGGAAACGAATCCGAGGTTCGAGACGCTAAGGCGAACACCATCGAGTGGATATGACTCTGGGAATATGGCCCTTGTCGACAAAGGCTGCGGTTCCGAAATCGCAGAGCACCACCCTTCCATTGGTATCACGCAGGAAATTGTCCACTTTTATATCCCCGTGGATGATGACGGAAGGCCGGCGGGCGCAAATTTAAACTTTCTCTCCAGTGTGGTTCCACAACGTGTTGATTGGATCCTGCCAGCCGTCCCGTACCATGGGTTGCGAGCTATCGAAGTTGTCTTGATGAAAGCTCAACCTCAAACACGGGCCCCGTGGTAGAGTTATGGTATGACAACTCTCCGTCATTTCAGAATAGTGTGATCAGGGGGGTCCCGGGGGGTTCCTCCTTGGAGCACAGACAGTGGCCAATGTCTACTGCTGCGAAGCAACTGATTAGCTATCGCGGCGGTCTGGCCGCTCAACAAATCCGCTTGAAGGTTGGGATTGCAAACCCAATTCCAACAGTACTAGTAACTCGCAGTCCCATTTCGTCCCGGCCATAAAGTGATGCGATAAGACATCAAAGATTATCGGTTTATTCCGCAGGACGACCATATCTTCTCTTTCCTCTTTATCAGAAGATTTGATCAATATCTGACGAAATGAGTAACGAATCCTCGCTGGAAGTTACTGAGATTGAATGGTATTTTGTGACCAAACTAACGTCTCATGAGAAAGTGGCTGTTGCTTCAATGAAGTACCTCTCGCGGAAACAACACACTGTTCCAGTTCTAACCCTCACCGGTTTTGCTTCGTCTGTTCCCGAAAATACTGCGAGATAGAGATCGGAAACATGAGGTATTATCTCTACTAAGCGATATTCTCATCGTAGAACGGCACTGGCATGCTTTGATGGTTCGGGATGTTCTGCGCCGTTCTCAAGAGACGAATTAAGGAGGGTTCTTCATCCGAAAACCTTCCAGGCTTTTGATAACCTCGTAACGCATCAGGAGCTCAGGGAAGTACGCTTCCAAAGTTCCTTGATCGGCCGTTAACATGTCTAGGCAAATCTGCAAGGACTGGTGTATTGTCCATTCTGCCCATTTGGAGCAATAGTCGAAGATGATCCCGCGGATCAAATCTTCGAATGCATAAACTGCGGAATTCACAGTTGTCTTTCTTGCAAGGCCAGAAGTCATCACCCCTTGACATGCAAAGGTAAACCGTTTCCGTTTCGTGCTAATGTTAGCGTATCGAGAAGGGAACAAGCTCACAGCAAAACATATTGTTGAAGAAGCCATGACAAAAGCATTGGTCAGGAAATGCAATAAATGCAATAAACCCTTTTTAAAAGAAGGTGGTTGCAACAGGGTCAAATGCGAGTGCGGCAATTTGAATTGTTATGTTTGCGAGTCGGACGTCGTGGATTATTCGCATTTTGACAACCCGCAGAACGGAAAAGAGTGTCCTTTATACGGCGATATGCAAGAGTTGTTGAAGAAACAAGTGGCAGTGGCACAGGAAAGAACGGTTCGGGGGCTCCTCAAAGAGAGATCAGATCTGGAAGACGACGACGTTCGTGTGGACAAGGAGGCCGGTACCTATGATATCGACAATAACTCGGATCTCGACAATTCGGATCTCGACAATTCAGTAATGCGATACTTGCCCCCAGGTATGGCGAACCGTGTGGCCTTCGATCCGCAGCCTGCTCGGATTCACTATGATCATGAGGTTTGGCATGAGCTGTACCTCGGGCACCGGTGTTACCCCTGTAACAAAGATTTTGGCTCAGCCCATTCGTTATCCCAACACCGAAGTGCCAAGCACATCTATCAGTTGCGTCATGAGCCTTACCACCGGGGACACCGGTGTGGCCCATGTAATACGTCCTTTGGCTCGGCCCATTTGTTATTCCAACACCAAAGTGCGAAGCATACGCAATGTCATATCTGCCAAAGGTCGTTTCGTTTACCCCATTCTCTGGATCAGCACCTTCGGGCCAAGCACGGTCTTTGAAGACATTACTAGACACAAAGAAGATGACCGTCATTTGCGTTCAGGAAAAGGAGATTTAACGTTGAAATAGAAACTCTCCAAGTCGAAGATAGGGGGATATTTGTATATGTAGTATTAGCCGCCGGCGTCACTGACGAAAACGCTGTCGACAATTCAACTATCAGAACAAAAATCTTTACTTTGACCACCTCTAGACCAGAACTCACGAGCTGGTAGAGTACGATCGGCCAGAATAAAGCCCAGTCCTGTTGACCTTTTCGAACGGTGACACTAGTACTGTTCCATCAAGGATGGTCAAGGCATTAGTTAGTTGATAGCGGCAGATAGGAAATCTGACAAGTGCACATTGCTTTGAACATTTGTCTCATGGCCGTTCGAATGCAGTTGCTGCTAGAGTTCCCCTGAAAGTGGTTAGGGCATGATCCAACTTTTCGGTGTTCGAATCCCAAAAAGGCGCTGATCTGATCACCACATTGACTTGGGCCTGCGCCCCATCTACACGACAGTCTGGGACGATTAACGTGATCGTCAATCGATCTCAAGGGTAGATTGGATCTTCTTTCCACCTTGAAGGACCCAGAATAGGATAACACATAATTGACCGGTACAACTATAATTTATCCCCTATTTACCATTTAGCATGATTCGTTAATCTCTCATCAGATCAGGCCCCAATCATGATCATACAGACCTCGTGAGTCGAGACTGAGCTATGAAGATCCTACAGTATGGCCATGTAACTCTTACTCCATGTCTCCCTGCAATGCGTATGCAATAATGCTTAGTCTTCGAAAAGTGTCTTGATATCCTCCAATGTCGCAGCTTGCTTCTCCTCCTTGCTCATACCTAACGAACTCGCCACAAAATTCTACCGTTAGATTTGCCCTTCACAGAATATTGAGTACCTTGCGGTCTTGAATCTTAAGCATTTTCTCCTCCACAGAATCTTTCACAATGAACCGTGTGATAACAACCGACTTGTTTTGTCCGACACGATGAATCTAAGTCAGCGCTTTCCTCGGTTGGTGAGATACCCGATCAATCGCTTGTGCTTCAACGGCAAAACTCCACCAGGGGTCCAGCATAAACACTCTACTCGCAGCCACTAGATTCAAGCCTACTCCACCGGCTTTCAAACTAATCAAGAGTACCAAACGACCCTTGTGTACCGAAAACTTCTCCAGAACAGCTGCTCGTTGCGGCTGTGAAGTGGTCCCATCCAATCTGAGATACTGGATCTTCTCGCGTTTGAACGTCCGTTCCACAATATCCAAGAACGACGTGAATTGACTGAAGACAACAGACTTCGTAAGTGGTTCCTGATCCTTCAGTAATCGTAGATGACGTATCAATGCATCCAGTTTCGTGGACTGCGTCGGTGAGTATCGCTGTAATGTGATTTGAGTAGAGTTCTCGATGTCAGATTGATGTCGAATGACATCGAATATCGAGGTCTCAGTAATAGGTGTACGACAAGTATGACAAATTGGCTCCTCCCCCCTCTGTCGTTGAAACTACCATTAAACTCGATTCTCAACCGTATTATACCTCAATATGTTGCAGAATACATTGTTTACAAGCCATATGCCAACAGCCTACCGTGACAGCTTCCATGACCATCGGTTCAGCCGCACAAATCGGACATTCCCGTCCTTGTTCAGACTCGATTTGTGTAAGAACTTCTTTCCCATATTTGGTCACTACGTCCTCCTCTTGAGATCCATCTTCTTTGAATCGCGCAAGGAGATCGTCTAGGGAGACGTCATCTGCTAGGTCGTCTTGTGTTGAGCTGATTTCGGGTTCCGCAACAGGATCGCGTAGTTTAACGAGAGAACAGTGACAGCAGGATTGACGGAGACGAAGAAGCATCGATAGGATAGTGGTGTAGTTTTTCATTACGGTTCCTGATGCTTCCGCACGGGTAAATGTTCTCTTTGCACGGGTGAAGATGTAGGTGTAGATCTAGTGTCAACACAGCTTTCTGACGGAAGATACCTCTCGTTCTGCAGCCGACATCTCAAGATATTCTTTGGTGATTACCTTTTCCGGTAGGGACACGATTGGATTGCCTGAATAAGCTTAGATGGTTAAGGGATCGAACCTTCACTATCCTTCATATCCTTTGTTCTTCGTAAAACAAGTGGCTCCAGTATTGTCTGCACAACATCCAGCGCTCTGAGATAATCCTTACTCTCAAATGGAACGGTAATGAAAGTCCTCCAGTACGAGTACAGGCTCCAGGGCTCAACACCTAGAAAGTGTACTAAACTATACAGATCCTCCAATTTATTTACAATCGGCGTGCCTATTGTTAAACATAGTTTTAGAGGGTGAGAAATACCTGTAAGCACCCATCGACGACCAGCCTTGATCTCATAACAAGCCCTAGCAGTTTTACTTAGCCGATTCTTTATATAATGCGCCTCATCAAGAATCACTCTGAACCATTCGGTGGCGAATATCCCGTCGGATGTTTTACCCGAGGTCCATTCCGACAGAACCACACCATAGGATGTGACAATGACGTTAGGTGCGGTAGGACTAGCGCATAGAGATGGAAGATCGAGCGATTTGTCTGACCCGTAGTAGATTATTGTTTTAAGAGTGCCGGGTTTCGCGGAATTGTCTGCTTCGGATTTCCATTGCGAGATAATTGACATGGGAGCAATTACTAGAGTCGTGCCGTTCTTTGTTCCAGGGGGCGGTCGTTGGGCGTGGACCAAAGAGAGCATTTCTATAGTTTTCCCTAAACCCATTTCTAGGGTCAGATCTGACTAGAAAGGATGGTACCATCTGCAAGTAGACCGCCCTTTTGGATCGATTCATAGGTCGGTAGTTCCAAAGACATTTCACCAGAGTAAGGATTCAGATAGAACTTGTCATCCTTTGAAGATTCCGAGGGACTGACATTTCTCTTTTCCATGGTAATTATATCGTCTTGTGGCCATTGATACTCTTCCCACAGGGGACTGAGACTTTGCTGCTTCCTAACTTCGTTTTCTCCACCACTCTCCTTCCCAACCATCCAACACAAAGCTTGCTTTTGATACTTCCGCAGTTCGAATTTAAAAGTGTCAGGAGGATCCATGGTCGGCATATCAGGGTCATACATCTGAGCCTTTTTGTATAGTAAATTCAGGGTATCTTCGGCAACTTCCTCTCCCTCGCCATCACTTGGAGATGATTGTGAGGATGATGAACGCGAAATGCCTGGTGGCTTTGGCTCCGGAAGTTGTGCTGCTATGAGGAGCTGTTCTCTTGCCCCTGTGCCTCGTCCAGTCATGCCATTTGACCGTGTTGGTTCCAAGCCGATTTTGCTGAATAATTGCAGTAAACCAACCCTTCTGAGTTTGAGTGCTCTTTCCTCTTCAGTCTCTGACACCTCCCATACCCCCGGTCGATCTTCTTTGCTTGCCGTGATCGCTTTGAATACTTTAGGAAGCAGGAAACAGCGTAACTGGATGAGTATGTTATCGCCCGTCCGAATCCTGTCGGGAGCAAAAATGCATACTCCATCAAAGGCACAGATTTCTTGATCGAGTAAAGTTGACACGAAATTGGCTGTTTCTTGTGGTAATCGACCAATCTCACGACCCGACAACGTCGTGAAGCGTACTAACATATGTTGCTGCTTACCTTGCTTCAATTGGATAGGAAAGCGTGAGGTAGGAGCACTAAGCTTTGCTTTTATCGAGGTTTGAGATACCTTAGATGAGGACGATTTTATAGAGGCGGTTGTTTTCGGATTCTGGCGCTCTATGATAAGGGGGTCGCCTGCCTTCACCAAGTTCGTGCCTGATGCTATTGCCCATCCTTCGACACCCAAAGATCCGATATATTTTCTTGACCACGGCCCAGGAGGTGATGGCGACGGGGTGCTACGTTTTCGAGGACTATCAGGACGGACGGCATATCGCTTAACGAAGTTGTTTAAAGTTGGAGTTGCGGGTTTCTCCGACGGTGACGTGGTCATTAGCCCTAGTGGCGGCGCTTCCCGGAGTTGATGCCTCGACCATGATCCGTCAAAGTACATATTGACTGCTCTTTCAAGGTTCCCTCCTGATATATCCTGGAGACTTTGGATTGTCTTGGATGATAGGTCCTCCCCAATGATGGCAAGGAGTTGTTCCGAGAAAGTCGTCGTTTCCACAACAGGCTGGTGAGGTGGAACTGGACTCGGCGGGTCGACTTCCATCGGCGGTGGTGGCGGAGGAGTGATTTCGTTCACAGAGGCCATGACACCATGATAGGAGTCATCTAAATCATCTCGGAAGAATCTCCGTTTCTTCGAGGCGGGTTCTGTTGGAGCACTCATTCCGGCGGATATCAGGCGAGATTGCCACAACACTGAGCTGCTTCCAGACCTTTTACCTCTAATGATTAGTTCCATAGATCAGTAAGAAGTACCAGCTACGGGTATCTCACCCTTGGGCGAGCCAAACTCTGCTTTTGGCGGCTATCCTTTCGCCTAAATTTCTCGTTTTTGAGTTGTCAACGCGTCAGGTTCGCTCCCAGGATCTACGCGCAAATTAAACGCCAGGCCCCCAGATGGACTAACTCGGCGAATTTGCGTCGAGATTTAACGGCTTTATTTATTTGCTTTCGAGAAGTTTCGAGTGAGGCTAAGCATCTAACGGATCGACTTGCCAATGAGAGCTCGACTTGGACAATACGTATACGACACATCAGGCGACACGGCCAAGGAGCTGACGCGGCTTTGAATTATCGCTTTGCGGTCGGATCAATATAACCTCGCTCCCGCATCTCGTTCGCTGCTGTCGACAGATAGCACAGACATCCCCGGGACGTGAACATCCACCCATACCGAAGACCGAATCGTGCAGTCGAGACATTCCGTCATCATACCCTTTGACCTGGGGCCGGCCCGAATTCCACCACTGGATTCCACCCCTTAAACCGCTATAATCTCATCATTTGACACTAAGATGACTGAGAAAGAAGACGATATTCCCTCCCAAACCACATCAACCAATCTATTTCAACATACTATCGATCCTCCGAAACCCGCAATGGTTGAACCACATTTGCGATCGATGAATTCTCTTCCCTCCGCTCCAAGCTCTTTCGAGGAACAACCGGTTGTTAAAGAAGGATTTAACTACTGGAGTCATCTTCCTTACCCTGTGGAGGGTGAAGCTGTTCGAATAGCACAGCTGAACGAGCTTATCGAGGATCTATACACCTACATCAAAGCTGGAGATTTCGAAGGAGGAGCTAGGACTTCCTCGAGACAGATCAAAAGATGGTTGCACCTGAAATTCAAGATGCCGAAAGACACACGAAAGAAACTAGTGGAATTATACTACAGCCTGAGTCTTACTCCTGGGATAGACTCATCGGCAGCCGATACATTCGCAAATATGTTTCGACTTCTCGCATCGTAATTCCTCTTTCGAAGTTGTCTAAATTCTAGACCACGGAAATTGCCCGCGGACGAACTGACATTGGACTGGCGTCCTTTATACGAGGATCTCTACAGATATTTTATTCGACCAAATGCAGATCCGCCTGTTAACGACTCGTTAGGTAAAGGGAAGGATTTGAACCATCTCTATAGACTGGCTCGTTATGCCCAGAGATATTTTCCAGCATCCGAGATACCCGCTATATTAGAGAAAGTTTTACCAGAAGTAGGTGTTCCATATATTTCTCTAACTTTGTAGTTCGAAGCATATTTTCTTACCGGAGCATTCAATACACTCGGACTACTTAACCTCCTCCTTCCTCTCCAATTTCCACCGCAAGAAAACCCGCCTCCTGAAGTTCTAGTTCAGAAATATCTCCCACTGTTCTTCTCGCTATGGTCCCAAGTGTCAAACTCATCTCAATGGAATTTCCTATTCATCGATCTATTCGGCATTTTGGCCTCTCGTCAGATATCGAGCCCTCACGCCGAATTTGGCCCATATGGAATTTTTACACGTGAGCAATGCGTTCATGTGGTGTCGAGCGTATTTCGCCTGCTTGGCGTACCTATTGGAGCTGTTGGGGCTGTGGCATATTCCAGAGACGTTGTCACCCCTGATCATTGTAATATCGTCAGGTACAGGGGTACTAGGACTGGTGATGAACTTTGTATCGGCGCCGCTCGCTGGATTGTCTATTCTCTTACTGAGGATATTATGAATGACCAACCTCATTCCGGTGAGATGACGTCGATTTGGAGTATGACGGAAAGCTTACTGCAATCTGTGGAGAGTGCGTTCCATCCTTCGAATTCGGGACCGTGGACTTACAAGTTGGCTGCACTTGTGTATCGACTTGCGGAGAAATTTTCTCACCGATGGACTCAGGAGCAGAGAAATAAGCGACCAGATATACCTGAACGAAGACGTCTCACCCCTGCCATCAAACGGAGGTTCGTGCTAGCCTTACGAAAGGTTGTATTCATGAGTATCTATGACAAAAATGCTCAGGCGAGTGGTACATTTCTCATCTGGCGTGACTAATGTGAGCTTTGAGTCGTAGTACGTTGGCCATGCTTGCCTACCTAGAACCAGACCTCATCATTCCTGGTGCTTTGAAAAGATTTTACCCTTCGATGCAAGGATTACTGGAAGCACATCGCACAACGGCATCTCTCGCCTCGCTCAGTATCCTCATGCCAACAATATCTCGGCATCGAATATATCGTAACCACGTTACTACGCTACTCGGACTCGCGCTACCCGGAATTGATCCAAACGATCTCGGAAAAACTACTCTCTCCCTCACTTTTATGATATCGACGTGCATGCTCATACCTCTCTGGAACTTATCCGACGAAGGAGATGGGACCGCAACTGCTTCCAGATGGATCAACGAGCAGATGGAAATCTTGGAAACAATGCCAGGGGACGATTATCCAAGTCAAAGGAACAAGGACAACGATGATATGATAGATAACGAATCTGTACTCGGAACGACTTTATCTGATTCAGAAGCCGACGTTATCGCTCGATCATCGACTGGAGGTCTAGACGAATGGGTTACCTCCTTCTTCAATCAGATAATCGGTTTTCTGACCAACATGCCCGATACGCACAAGAGTGCCAAGACCGCCGAAGAAATAATGATTCCAATGGTAACCTTGGCTGTGTCGACAGTATTGCAAGCTCTGGAACCTAAATTGTTCACTCTTGCGCTGGGAAAAATGCAACGCTTTATCACGGAAAATGTATTCCACAACGCCGGAGAAGCAACTGCAAGCATCTGCCGATGTTTCGTTGAAATTCGACCTGAAGAATCACTCGCAGCATTTCTGAAACCAACCGTGCTAAATATTCGGGAGGAAATTATAGGTAACGGAGCTGGCAAATCCGGGAGGATCACAACGACCGAGGTTTTACCTCGCGATCGGACTCTCCTATGGCACCTTCGTATCTTCTTCGCCCTCCTGGGCCCGAGAACCGGAGATGCCCTGCTCAAAGATCTCCGGAAACCAGATTCACTGATTGGGGGGGTAATTGAGCTAACAACGAAAGAATGCAGAGGGTCCATGTATCATTATATCGGGAAGAGTCTGATCAATGTGATATCGAGTCTTACAGGCATTTATACTCTGGGACAACCTCTTCTTAGGAAAGACGGTATAAACGCCATTTCTTCCATTCTAACAAGCAGAAGCTAGTCTCGCAGACTGGGCCCCTATTACTGATCCCGAGAAACTCGAAGTCAAATGGCACGTACCGAATGACGAAGAAACCAATTGGGCAATTTCATTATTCTGCCGTGCTGTGCTATCCAAGTCAGATCGAATTAAAGACCTGATGCAAGCGGGTGCTTCAACAAGCAATCCGAAAAAGTCTTCCGCAGATTGGACGGACGAGCTAAGAGAGTCCTTAAGATATTTGGTGTCAGCTTTACTCGCGTCAATTCCCTTATATCAACGTTGTGCGCCCCCTCATGAATGGAAAGAAAGCGGGGGTCCTGAGGAGAACAAACCCCGTGAATTGCCCGCTATAAATGATGTGATGGATTTGGATCAAGCAGATGCCGAAGAGGAGGATGCGGGAGATGATGAGGAAGATGATGATTCAAGTACAGATGCTGTCAGTGGTCGAGCACATAAATACGCGGACGGCTTTGTCAGTCGACCTTTAAATACGGAGCAGACCGAGTTACTCGTGAAGCTGTATAAAGGTATCGGTGGTGTACTGCAAAAGGTGGCCCTTTATTTGAAAGAGCACCGACCAGATGACATGCAAGCTTTCATCGAATTGAGCACAGTATATCTTAATCTTGTTTTACTAACGGCAGACTATATATTGCTGGTTGCATCCCCAAGGCATGGGGGATATGAACGACATTCGCCTGGATTTAACAAATTCCGCTAAGTATAATATTCGGCGTGCAACATTCGTTATCAAATGCCTCGGCAAGGAATACTACCCAGAAGCTATCCTAGGCAAGTCAATTATTGATACAACTAACAACGCAGTACAAAAGATGGAGATGATGCACAGAGAACGAAGCTCTCACAACGCAGTTATCAAGCCATCAAGGACATGGTGGCAGGACGAACTGATCAAGAGTGTCGTCGAAATGACAATCAGCCCATACATCGACGTGCGGCGGTTAGATCTCTCCGTGATGCCACTAATCTGCAGAGGTTCACAGACAAGTTTGTTCGTGATCATCCGCCGGTACAAGAGATGGGCGCCGCTTGTATTGCCGTTTCTTCTCGAGGCTCTCAAGAGCAACGAAATTGATATCGTCAAGGGGGCGGTTCATACCTTACGGCTGAGCACAATTGAGCATACGCTGGCCAGAAATTGGGAATACACCGATAAGTATGTACTTGGTCTAACTGAGGCGTGGTCAGTATTTGATAGAGTATTGTCCTTCCGTTAGCGTCACTAATCTATCTAGCCCTCTGTCAAAAACATCTGCTTGAGCGCGATCACATCTCTGGGAAGGTATAATAAGGTCAAACCTTGGAAGACATCCATAGACGAGTCAATCATTGAATCCATACGCCCAAGTGGAGCGATTGATGAGAAAACAATCTCTAGAATACAGTCAAGACGTCATAAGAAACAGGAGACTGCGACGAAGAAAATTCAAGAATTGGTCGGATCCTTCCCTCACTTTACTAATGGTAGATTCTTCGCTTAGCAGAGGTCGTTAAGAGCGCACAGTGGCGTCTTGCAGTTAGTTCAGCGGGGTTCATAGGTGTTATGTTAGTTGACCGGACGAAGTTATTGCCGTCGGAGGTTGTTTCCCTATTCATGGATGTGATGAATGATCCACATCCGCAAATGCGCAGCACCGTTCAAGGCCGGATGATGTTGGTATGTTCCTTCGGTGTCACTTTTAATTTCCAGTATCTCCGTTTGTTGTCGAATATGGGCTTCGCGCGAAATGTGGAGGAGCTTCATCTTCGAGAGACCCACTTCCCCAATGAAGTTATCGTCTACCCGTCGAAGCACGAACATTTCACGGAAACATATATCGCCGAACTCAACACACCGCCGAATTCAGAGTAAGCCGCTCACGTATAAAGCTAACCAAAGAACTGTCTTTCATGACCAAATAAAGACAGGTATGTTTGTATGGCCAGAGGAATTTATTGGATATAAAACCCCGGAGCGAAGCTTGAATCTCGATTACACGCCTGAGGTACTCACGCAACTCAGGGAACTGGCGCCAAAGTTCAATCGGGCGTGGGTACATCAACAGTTAGAATACTTGCGGGAAGAAACGAGTAAAAGCGGAAGTGGCCTTAGAAGTCCCGATGCATATATCTGGCCACTATTGTTTCGTGTCTTTCGCGGGTTGGAGGGGGCCATCACGGAAGAGGAAATTCGAGAAGAAATCACGGCACTCCTGGGCAACGGGAAAGAGAAATTCCGACACCAGGCTACTTTTGAAGTAGTCTTCTCATTGATCATGAGTTTGAAATTTGCGCCGCCAGATTATGTGCAACGGACGTGGGATTGGCTTCTGCCCTTTTTGCTCAAGATTTTCGAGACAATGTTGAAGCCGGATAACGTGGGATTTTGGAGAACTTTTCTGACCAGTATCATTGTATGATTTTACTCTCAATGGAACTGATGTTAGGCATGGAGAGATCCACGACAAGCGTGGCCACTGACTGAGAAGTTACTGGAGTTCAGACTAGACCCTTCCTCAAATGAATTCTTCCAGGAGAGTTCCCGGGCATTGATGCTCCGAATAACCATCCAACAGTATGGATGGCGGTACTCCCGCGGAAAAGAAATGTTTCGGAGCTCCCTAGAATCCATCATTCATCCTTACCAAGGTCAGAACCACTGGAATTGAGCTAACAAGTAGAGGTGCGCAAAGAAGTTGGCATAATTCTCAGCACTATGACGACACTCAATCGGAACGTTTCATTTAACAACGTGGAGGAGGTTATTAAAGCAAGTATGGAAGCCCCCTCGACAGGATTTCCAGGGTGGGTCGCATCTGAGGACTTCCGGGAAAACATGCAACATATCGCCCGTAAACTTGAACAGTGGCGTCACGAACGAGTTCCTGGTCAAACGGCCGAGGCGTCCAACTACATTACCGGAGCGTCGACGATTTTGAATTGGTGGCAAAGCGTTATCATCGGTACGGCGTGCATGGTTATCCTTCCATTTGTTGCGGAATTCATTCTTCCTGAGACTTTGCATATGATGGATGTGAAGGAGGACATGGAGTTGATGGCCTCGGCTTCTTCCATGTTGAGATTCATTGGGAATGCACCTTTCGCTCCCGAATTAATGCCTGGAATGGTGGAGACCATTGAGAAGGTAAGTTCCGAGCGACGCCAGTGGCATCATCGACTGAGGATTATGGTGGTCATCCAAGTTTTCTATTACCGACAACTATTTGTGCTTTCGAAGAATGAACGGAAGAGACTGTTTGATGCTGTCATCTTGCTGTTGAATGACCCTCAGTTGGAAGTACGGGAGGCCGCCTCGGCGACTCTATCAGGGATGGTTCAATGTACCAAGTTCGATGAAAAGAATCTTGTTCTCCCGCTATTAGAACGATTCAGAACTGGGATTGTGATGAATCCCATGCCAAAGAGGCGACCTCAAGGCGGTCCTAGCGCGAGCGGAATATCGACTCCTCAAGCACACGGAATATTCACACCACCCCGATCTGGCGCATCTACTCCGGAAGGTCTCGAGACTCTTCGCCTGAACAAGGACACCGAGACATTAGTTCGACGGCACGGAGCGGTTCTCGGGTTATCCGCCATCATAACTGCTTTTCCGTACGAAATTCCCGACTGGATGCCCTCGACTTTAGCCTTCCTTGCGAACAAGGCAAGCGGCGACAGAGGTATGATTAGTCTGAGCGTGAAGAAGACGTTGGGTGAGTTCAAGAAAACGCATCAGGATACGTGGGTGATGGATCAAAAGTTGTTTAATGAGGATGAATTGGAAGCTTTGGAAGGGGTGTTCTCGTCGAATTATTTCGCGTAATACGGCATTGGATGCGATATCGGGATATAGGATTCACGTAGATTGTAGTCTCATCATTGCCACTCAAGTTATTAATTAGAACGTATTACATATTCTACAAGTATCTGAAGCTTGCGTCCGGTGATCTCCTGGTTAACAGTCAGTTGTACAGTATGATCTTATATCATCTTCCATATCCCATAATTATTAGAAGTCGCTGAGTTAGTGGAGAACAGCAGGAGAAAAGGACCGTGCTGTTCATTTGGCTCGCGGCCGAGATTTCCGGGGTGGAGCCGATGCGATGTGCACCGGAGATTGGCTGCGGGTTCGGCGTAAATTGCTGCTACTTGAGCCTTTTAGAGCCGGGTCACATGCCCAGAGTCGAAGGACCAGATGTTCCGTGTTGGATGAGGGAAACCATGCAGTCACTATGGCCCTGACTCGCTGGTACATCGACACCCGTCCATTATGGCCAGATGACCAAGATGTAACCTCCTTTGCAGCGGTGCTTACCATCTCATTAGCTCCGACGCTCGCTGGAACTGCTCCCTGAGCACGAGCAGAACCGCGTTTTGCTCAAGCGGCTGCACAACGACCGCAAACTAGCGCTTGCTTCATTGCTTCTTCAACGACACTACATTCACCTCGCTACAGGCAAGACGTGGGACTCGATCACGATACAACGTACTTTCTATGACAAACCTTCGTTCGGCGAGTTACATTACAATGTCTCCCGTGCAGCCGGGATTGTCGTCCTCGTCGGTTTCTGGAATCCCATCGGCGTGGATATTGTCAGTCGGGAGCTAACGCGGGAGGCACAATCGCAATTAGATCTGGAAGAAATATGCTCAGAGGACGAACGTGCTGCATTATCCCGCTGCGTCAACGATCGAGATTTCAACGATCTGTATCTTGTCAACTTTGCTTTCAAAGAGGCATATATGAAGTACATTGGCGTCCCTGAGTGGGATAATCTTCCAGCAATCGAGTTTTACCAGATATCCGTGCCGCGAACAATTGGAACATACGTCCCGGATGCGGTCGCAAAGGTTTCTATCAAAGGCGTCACCAATCATTCAGCGTATACCGAAGTTCATAATATAAACGATACCCACTTTGTTGCTATTTTCAGTTCAACGAGGCCGTTGGAATCTCATGGTGGGATTTCGCAGTTCAGGAGTATCTCCTTGGACGAGTTCGATCCAATTGCAAGAGAGAGGCCGGGGACAGGATCAGGGGATGATGAGTAATTTGTTGTGGACCAGGTGTCAATGTGGGGGAAAAGTCAATACCCGGCTGGGAGATATATAGCAAAGTATGGATACCGTTGAATTTCATTGCTTGTATACATAGTATAACCACGCCGTGCATTGGCATCCCAAAATATTGTTTTTCGAGTTTAAGCTTCGGCGTCCAACTGTGTGTGTGCGCCTAAATTTTTCACATCGGCGATCAATTGCCAAAATGCGATCGACGAAAATTATGCGCCCAGCACCAAAGGCAAAAGTTGCCTCTGAACGCACCACAATGCCGTCAACAACCAAGCCAGGCCGCAAGTCAAAGGCAAAGGAAGGCAAGGTCACTGAACCAATCCCTGCTGCTGTCCCTGAAGAAGAGATTGAAAATGAAGAAGACGAAGACGAGGAAGACGAGGAAGACGAAGATGAGGAAGACGAAGATGAGAACGTAGAGGACGACGAAGAAGACGACGATGCAGAGGACGACGAAGAGGAAGGAGTTCTTCTCTCCGACTTGGACTCGGACGCACAAGAAGAAGACATGGACATCGTCCCATACCAAAAACTGCACAAAGACAACCACGCAGCACTAACCCAAGCCCTGTCCACCTTCGCCCTGCCGCTCGACACCTTGCCATTCCACGTCCACCAAAGTTTCACATCTCCCGCTGGCGACGAAGTCGATGTCAACGACGACTTGAATCGGGAACTAGCCTTCTACAAACAAGCTCTTGGAGCAGTCCAGGAGGGCCGGAAACGACTCCTCGCGGAAGGAATACCGTTTTCCCGACCTGCAGATTATTTTGCTGAAATGATCAAGGACGATGAACATATGGATAAGGTATTTTACTCCGCTATAAGTTTGTGTGCTATGCTTATGTATCAGGTCAAGGAACGGATTGTCGTGGAAGAGGCTGGGAAGAAGGCTTCTGAAGCAGCGAAACGTCAACGTGATCTCAAAAAATTCGGTAAATCCGTGCAAGTGCAAAAACTCCAAGAACGCCAAAAGGAGAAACGTTCAACCCTCGAGAAAATCAAAACTCTCAAGAAAAGTATCCCTTTCTCAGGATCCCTGGCTAACAGTAGAACGACAAGATGGCGATACGCTTACTACGGAAGATGATTTCGAGGTCGAATTGGATAATGCAGCGAACGAGGGTCGACGGGGTGGGAAACCCAAAATGACGAGAGAGAATAGGAATGAGAAGTATGGATTCGGCGGGAACGTACGGAAGCGGAAACGAGATGATGGTGATGTATGGGATACCGGATCGGGTCGTGGGAGAGGAGGATTTGGTGGCCGAGGGGGGAGAGGCGGCAGAGGCGGGG
>Ga0302325_10002624_pt1 | contig 43385 bp, 37 predicted proteins | sample Palsa_T0_2_FD_201948 | JGI IMG/M metagenome (GOLD analysis project Ga0302325, IMG submission 201948) | Peat permafrost microbial communities from Stordalen Mire near Abisko, Sweden - Palsa_T0_2 | ecosystem: Environmental > Terrestrial > Soil > Palsa > Peat permafrost | place: Sweden: Abisko... | reverse complement strand
GGCGACGAGCTTTCCTGCCGAAGCCGGCTTCGAGGCCACCGCGCTGGCGCTCCAAGTCCACGGCGGCTACGGCTACTCGAGTGAGTACCTCCCCGAAGCGTGGCTCCGCGACCAGAAGCTGAACAGCCTCCATGAGGGCACCACCGGCATCCAGGGCCTGGACCTGCTCGGCCGCAAGGCGGTGGCCAGCGGCGGGGCCGCCCTGCACCTCTTCTCCGACGAGGTGGGACGGACGCTGGCGCGCGCCCGTGCGGCCGGACTCCCCCCGACGTGGGCGGAGCAGCTGGCCGAGGCACTCGCCGAGCTGGTGGACACCACCACCGCGCTTGCCGGACGCGGGGCGGCGGGCGACGTGGAGGGGATGCTGGCGCACAGCCACGACTACCTCTCCCTCTTCTGCCTGGTCGCCATCGGGTGGCAGTGGCTGTCCATGGCTGCCGTGGCCCAGGAGGCGCTCGGCCACGGGGCTAAGCCGGAGGACGTGGGCTTCTACCGCGGGAAGCTGGCCGCGGCGCAGTACTGGGTGGTGACCGAGCTGCCGCGCGTCACCGCGCTGGCCGCGCTGTGCCGGTCGGCCGAGAGCAGCTACTCGGGAATGTCGCCGGACTGGTTCTAACGAGGCCCTGCGCCCTACGGGCGCACCAGGCGCCGCTTTCCGGTGACGAGGTCCAGGTACACCTGTCCGGCCTCGAGCCCGCGCGCACCCGCCGCCACCAGCTGCAGCGCGATGTAGCCCGGCGGCTCGGCCAGCCGGCCCCAGGCCGGGTCGAGGTCCACCGGCTCCTCGTACGGGCCGTCGGCTCGCACCCAGGCGTGTGGCCAGGCGCGGCCGGCGTCAAGCAACAGCCCGAGCACGAGCACCCCGTGCACGCCGCGCTCCTCCATCCAAGCGATGAGCCGCTGCGAGGCCTCCAGGCACCGCTCGTCCTTCTGCGATGGCCCGAAGTCAGCCAACAGCTTCACGGCCCAGCTTCGCCCCCGGGTGGAGGGCGCCGAGGGTTGGCGCGGCAGCGACAGGCGCGGGTCGAAGGCCACCTGGCCGCGCCCACCCGGCAGTGGAATTCCGCGCGCCCAGAGTCCGGTCGCGCCATCGAGCTCGGCGGCCTCGCCCAACCGGGTGAAGCGCGCCGGACCGAGGTCCAGCGACTCGAGGACACCCTCGCGGTAGACAGCATGGAAGGACTCGTCGAGGGCGATGCCCTCCTGCTCCTCGCGGCTGACGGCGTTGGAGCACGCCTGCCCGGTGCGGCCGGTGCGCTCATCCACCACCTCCAGACAGCTCGGCTCGTGCTGCGTCCACAGCCAGAGCGAGACCGGGGTGGACGTGGAGCCAGCCACCCGGCCTGCCTCATCGAGCGCCAGGGTGCGGGTCTCCACGCTTCGGAGCGCCGGGCCGCGCCCGAAGACGTGCTCGCTTCGGTAGATGAATGTCTTCCCATCCGGGCTCCGCTCCAGCGTCACCTGGCCGGCTGGAAGTCCCTCCAGTGTGAAGAGGTAGGATGTCTGCTCCGGGAGTACGAGCAGCAGCGCTGTTGCAAGGACGAAGGAGCCGAGCACGCGCCGCAGTGGAGCACACCCGCGGCCGGAGCGCGCACTCGGAGTAGAGTTGGCGTCCACTCTTGTTCGGCAAGCGCTTCCTCTTCGTCTTCGGTGTGCTCGGCGGCCTGTGCTCCGGCGCGGTCAACGCCATCGCGCTCAGCCTCCTGGCCGGCCGTCGCTTCTCGCTCGACTGGTGGCTTCTGCAGCTCATCCTCTCGGTGGGCACCTTCACCGGAGCCGCCTGGTTCACCTGGTACCGGTGGTTGTCCCGCAGCACGGCCCGGCGCGGGGCCGTCATTTCCCAGCTGGCCCAAGGAGACCTCACCCCCCACGTCACCGGGCGCGAGGCCCAGGAGGACTTGCGACGCCTCATCCTCTCGCTGCGCCGAGCGCTCTTTCAGGTCCAACGGGTGACGGGCAACGTCTACCGGACGTGCCGGGACGTCGGGAGTCAGGCCCGCACGCTGCTGGAAGCGGCCCGTCGACAGGGCGCCGCGGTGGAACGCAGCCTGGGCTCGGTGGAGAGCATGAGCGGGAGCCTGGACGCGGCCGGCCGACGCGTCGGGCAGCTGGAGACCTTCGCCGAGGAGACCACCCGGTCGCTGGCGGAGATGACCGAACGCATCGAGCAGGTGGCCACCGCCCTCGGGACGTTGGACGGCTTCGCCCACCGCACCACCGAGCGGGTCCAGGTGATGAGCGAGGGGCTCTCGGCGGTGGCCGTTTCCGGCGACGTGCTGGCCCGCTTCGCCGGTGAAGCAGCAGCCTTCGTCTCCGCGGTGGAGGGTGGAATCGACTCCGTTCGCCGCCGCGCCAACGAGACCGGCGACCTGGCCCGGGAAGTGACGGCCACCGCGGAACGGGGCGAGGCCCTGGTGAATGACTCGGTGAAGGGCATGTACCGGGTGGAGGAGACGGTGCGGAAGGCGGCGGAGATTGTCGACAGCCTCGGCACGCGTTCCATGGAGATTCGGCGGATTGTGGACGTCATCCAGGACGTGGCCGACCAGACCAACCTGCTCGCCCTCAATGCCGGCATCATCGCCGCCCAGGCCGGCGAGAACGGCCGCGCCTTCGGGGTGGTGGCGGAGGAAGTCCGGGGCCTCTCCGAACGCACGGCCCGCAGCACCCGGGAGATTGCCTCCATGGTGCAACAGATTCGCGGCCAGGTGGACGCGGCGGTGGCCTACGTCAAGGACGTCCGCGCCCAGGCCACCGCCGGCGTCGCGCTCGGGGACCGCGCCGCGAGCGCGCTCAAGGAAATCCGCACCATCACCAAGCGAACGTTCTCCGCCGTGGAGTCCACGGTGGCCGAGACGGCCCAGCTGGAGAAGCAGGGCGCGCACGTCGTCCAGGCCAGCGAGCGCGTGGCGCAGCGGGTGGTGGACGTGACGCGCGCCGCTGCCGAGCAGGCGCTCACCGGACGCGAGCTGGTCCGCCAGACCCAGGAAATGGCGCGCCTGGCCCAGGGCGCCTCGGCCAAGGCCCAGGGCCAGGCACGGACGGGTCGAGACCTCTCCGGCGCCGTGCAGCGGCTCACCGCCGCCATCGACGAGATTCGTCACGCCCACGACGTGCTGACGCGAGGAGACGCCGCCATCGGCGAGGACGTGGCGCAGGTGCGCGAGGACGCGCGCACCGTCATCCGCATCGGGGATGGGCTCTCGCGCACCGTGGACCAGCTCAGCCGCGAAGCGTCGGGCCTGGAGGCGGAGGTGTTTCGCTTCCGGCTACCCGAGCCGCGGCGCGGAGGCACGCTGTCGGTGGGAATCCACCAGTCGGAGATGTTCGAGTCGACGCGGTCGCTCGACCCGCTCTTCACGCTCGACAATCAGCTCATCGAGATTGCAGCCAGCCTCTACGCCGGGCTCGGGCGCCAGGAAGACGGGATGGTGCTTCCCGACCTCGCCGAGCGGTGGGAGGCGGCTCCGGGCGCGCAGCGCTACCGCTTCTTCCTGCGGCCAAGGCTCGTCTTCTCCGACGGGACACCGCTGCGGGCGATGGAGGTGAAGCGGCACTTCGAGCGGCTGCTCGACCCGGCGGTGGACTCGCCGGACCAGTGGATTTTCAAGGAAGTCGAAGGGGCACGCGCCTACTTGGCCGGACAGGCGAAGGAGGTCACCGGCTTCGAGGTGCTCGATGAGCTCACCCTGGAGATTCGTCTCGAGGAGCCCAAGGCCTTTTTCCTCCACCTGGTCACCCTGCCCGCCACCCTGGTGGCGCGCAGCGACGGCAACGGCAAGCTGGTGGGTGCCGGACCCTACCGCCCGGTACGCCTCGACGCCGGCGGCGTGGTGCTGGAGCGAAACCCCGTCTACTTCCGCCCGGAGCGCCCGATGCTCGACCGGCTTGCCTTTCGCTTCTTCCGGGACCGGCACGAGGCCATCGGCGCGCTGGCCCTGGGCACGGTGGACGTCGTGAGCGGCCTGTACGCCGAGCACGTCCGCGACCCGCTGCTGGAGGGACAGACGGTCATCGCCGGAACGCAACCCTCGTCCTTCTTCCTCGCCTTCCACGTGCGCATGCCGCCCTTCGATGACTTGCGCGTCCGCCAGGCCGTCCGCGCCGGCCTGGACCTCAACGGCCTGGTGGAGCAATTCCACCCGGGCGCGACGGTGGCCAGCACCCTCACCCCACCCGGGCTCCTGGAAGGCGAATTCCCGGTGCCGGCACGGCCTGACGTCGCCCGTTCCCGGGCGCTCCTGCGTGAGGCCGGCGTCCCCGTGCTGCGCCTCACCCTCTACAACCCACCGGGCCGCAGCACCGAGGCGGAGGACCAGGTGCTCTTCGGCCCGCTGGTGACGGCCGGGCTGGTGGAGCTGGCGCACGTCGAGCTCATGTCCAGCGACTTCTGGTCGCGGGCTCACGACGGGCGGCTTTCGGTCTTCCGCGCCGGGTGGATTGCCGACTACCCGGACGCGGACAACTTCCTGCACTTCCTCCTCAACTCACGGGCCCAGACGGTGTACGGCCTGGGCTACCAGAACGCGGGCCTCGATGCGCTCACCAACGAGGCGCGGGTGTCCATCGACCCGGCGCGCCGCCAGGAGCTGTACCGCAGCGCCGAGCGTCTCCTCGTCGAGGACTGCCCGCTCATCCCCCTCTACCATGACCGGAGCTACGCGGCGGCCAACCCCCGGGTGCAGGGGCTGCGCTTGCACCAGACGCCGCCCACCGTCCGCTTCGACCAGCTGTGGCTCGACTCGGCGGACGCCTGAGAAGAAGACGGGCGCTGGGCGCGCACTGGGGAGAGCTGGCCGCCGTGTCTCGGCCCCGAGGCATTGGCGCACCGACAGCAGCCAGGTTTGGCTTTCCGCTAGGTGGGCCGGATGAGCACCGACGTGCAGAACTTGCAGCGCCTGGCGTCGATGAGCACCTTCTCCAGGCACTCCGGGCACGTCTTGGTCGTCGGCTTCGCCTCTTCCTTCTTCAAGAGCTTGCCGCGCAGCTTGACCACCAGGACGAAGACGACGAAGGACACCAGAGTGAAGTCCAGCACCGCTCCGAGAAACGGGCCCAGCCCGAGCTTGAGCGGCGTGACTGTGAGGTTGCGCCAGTCCCCGGTGGGCGTCATGGCGTTGATGAGCGGCATGAAGAGCTGCTCGACCAGCGAGCTCACAATCTTCGTGAATGCCGCGCCGATGACCACCGCCACCGCCAGGTCCAGGACGTTGCCCTTGAGCGCAAAGTCCTTCCACTCCTTCCACATCCCACCCATGGAACGGCCCCTCCCTCGGGCCCGGGGGTTTCCCCGGACAGGCCCAGGAGGCTAGGGCACACGGGAGGCTGCGAGACTTAAAAAAAACGCCGGGGCCGAGGCCGGCGTTTGCCGTCAGCCCGGAGCGGCCGCGAGCCCTGGGGGTAACGGGGCCACGTCGGCTCGGGCCGCCTGCGGCTCGTCTTCCTCTGGCACCACGGCCATCGCCGGGGCGACGCTGAGCTCGGCCGGTGCGTCGCTCTGGACAGCAGCTTCCACGGGCCTTGCCGGCAGGAGTTCGGGCGCAGCTTCGACGCGGGGTGGCCGTCGGTAGAGCTGGGCAGCGTGGTTGCGCGCCCACTGCGCGAGCTGCCCGAGCTGCGCGTCCTGCCCACCCCGGGTGTCGACGGCGCGCAGGCTCCACAGAAGCGCGCCCCCGTAGCCGGCGCTCCGGGCCGTGTCGAGGACCGTCTTCACGCTCTTGCTCTTGGTGGCCGCAGGAAAGGCCCCCAGCACCAGGGGCCGGTCCAACCGGAAGTCGGCTGCGGCCCGGCGCAGCGGAGCATCGCCGTAGGGCTCCCACCAGTGGGCCTGGTAGAAGTCCAGCCCGAGGCCCTCGACCAGGCCGAGGTTGGCGGTGCTTGCCAATCCCACCGTGGCCAGTGCTCGGGTGCGCTGGTGCACCAGCTGGACGGCGGCGCCGAGGAAGCTGCGCATCGCCGAGGAAAGGACAAGGGCTGGACCGGGCGCGCAGGAGCGACCGACGCCGAGCGCGCGCGCCGCCGCCGAGAACGCACCCGCCATCCGGCCCCACCGCTGCGCACCCGAGGAACGTTGAGGATGCGGACAGTGCATGCCAAGCGTGGCGCACTCCGGCTCGTCGAAGATGTCCCAGGCATCGATGGCCGGATGCGTGGCGTAGCGTCGGAGCAACGGCTCCACCACCTGCTCCAAGAGCGCCTCCCGCTTGGCCGGCTCGGCCAGAGCGTCCGCATGTCCCCCACAGCGAACGCCATCGATGCTGGACGGCGGCGCCACCAGTCCAGCGTCGAAGAGGACGAGAAGCAGGCCAATTCGGTGACGCTCGGCGGCAGCCAGCAGGACGTCGACGTCGGAAAATACCGAGGCGTCGAGCCCCTGGGGGGTGCCGTCGGGATGGAAGCGGAGTCCCGCCCGACCGTCACAGAAGAGAAAGACGCGGGCCTGCTCGACGCCGTCACTGCGCAGTCGCCCCAGTGCTTCGTCGAGGAGAGAGGCGGCCTCCGCATCGGCATGCAACCCGCCCTCGGGCGTCGCGGGTGAGGCGCCGATGTCGAGTCCGTAGCGAATCCACGGCAGGTTGGCGCCGAGAAGAAAACGGTTGGGCCCGAAGTCCGGCGCCGAATCCGAAACCGGCGCGGGCAGCGCGTTGGCGTTGAAGGAGAGCCAGGGTGCCGAGCGCGATGCGGATGGCTCGCACGCCGCGGCGCGTCCAACACTCTTCACCGGCTCAGGGCCCAGTGTCCGACCGGACCGACTCGCATCGGTCACAGGCCGCAAACGCAAGGGCTTAGCCATTCTTCTCCGCCGCCAGGGCCAAAGTGACCCATCCGCGAGGGGGGATAGTCTCCGAACGCCCGAGCACAATCAACGTGAAATATTCGGCCTCTGCAGGGAGACAAGCAACAACAGGCCTGGAATTGGCCGCTGGGGGGCCGAGCTCAGCAGGCGAAGCGGCCAGCGGCTAGGAGCTGAGGGGGCTCCATCAGCCTCCCCCCCGTGGACGTCGCCGCCAGCGTGCCGCAGGCCGCCTGGATGTCCTTGCCCCCCGAATAGCGACGGGCAACGGGGGCCTTGAGCACCTGGAGGTGGTCCCGAAAGCGCGCCAGCTCTTCGGGCCCTGGGGGCTGGTAGCGGCCGGTGGCGTCGGTGACGTCGATGAGGTCCAGCTTGATGGGGATGCCACGAAAGACGTCGGCCAGGGCCTGGGCGTCTTCCTGGCCAGTGTTGAAGCCGGAGATGAGGACATAGGCCAGCATGGCGCGCTCGCGCCGTGCCTCGGCGTAGGCGCGGATGGCCGACACCAGCGCCGGCAGCGAATGGGTGGCCTCGATGGGCATCACCTGGAGTCGCTTCTCGGGGATGGCCGAGGTGAGCGAAAATACCAGCCGGTAGGGATGTCTCTCGCGGACGTAGCGGTGGATGGCCGGTACCACGCCCGCGGTGGAGAGGCTGATGGCACGGGCGGAGATGGCCAGCCCGGCGGGGTGGCAGAGGATGCGGGCCGCGCGCAGCACTTCCGTCGGGTTGAGCAACGGCTCGCCCATGCCCATGAACACCACACCCCGCACCGGGCGGTCCGCCTCGGCGCGAATGCGAAGCACCTGGTCGACCATTTCCCACGTCTCGAGGTTCCGCAGAAAGCCCATCCGCCCGGTGGCACAGAAGTCACACGCCAGGGCGCAGCCCACCTGGCTCGAGATACAGACCACGTACTTCTCCTCGAAGAGCGGAATGCGCACGGCCTCGAAGCGCCCGCCCGCCGGCGAGCCGAAGAGGTATTTCAGAAAGCCGTCGGCGGCACAGCGCCGCTCCAGCACCTGCAGCGATGGAAGCACGCCGTGGGCGAGCAGATGGTCTCGCACCCGGGCCGGCACCTGAGGGACGCTGCGCAAGGCGGCGAGGTCCTCTGCGCCGTGCGCAAAGACGGCCGCGAAGAGCTTCCGCACCGCGGCGGTGGAAGCAGCCAGCGGGGCGAGCTGCTCCTGCCACTGCTGCAGCTCCAGGCTCTTGAGGTTCACTTCGACGGAAGCTTGCTGCGCAGAAATGCCTTCAGCTTGCTGGCCAGCTCGGACGGCATTTCGTCCACCAGCGCCCGCCGTGCCAGCTGGGGCGTGGCCCGGTACGTTTTCATGAAATCCACGCACGGCGGGCAGGCGCGCAGGTGCTCAGCCAGCTCCAGTGCCTGGGTGTCGGAGAGCTCCCCCTCGACGTACTCGAGGAGGGAGTGGATGGATTCCTTGCAGTTGAACATGAAGGACGCACCTCTAATGATGCTGCGAGGCGGCGGCGGTTTCACACTTCTTTGTAAAAGGCGTCTATTTTTTCTCGGAGGGCCAGCCGGGCTCGGTGAAGTCGGCTCTTCACCGCCGGCACCGAGATTCCCATCATTTCCGCGATTTCCTCGTAAGACATTCCCTCCACGTCCTTCAACAGAAAGACTTCGCGGTAGCCCTCGGGCAACGCGTCCGTGCCCTGCCGGATGGCGCGTCCGAGCTCCTCGTCAAGCACCTTCTCATCAGCCCGCCGGCTCCAGTCGACCTCCGGAACCTCGGCCAGACTGCCGCGCTCGGTGAATTCCGGCGCCAGCAACTCCTCGGTGGCCGCTTCCACGACGCGCTGGTGCCGCAAACGCATCAACGCATTGTTGGCGGCGATGCGATGCACCCACGAGCCGAAGGCCGCCTCGCCTCGAAAGCGCGTCAAATTCTGGTAGGCGGCGAGAAAGGTGTCCTGAACAATCTCCGCGGCGTCGGCCTCCGAGCGTGTCATCCGCAACGCGAGCCCGTACAGGCGGTCCTTGTGCCGCTCGACGAGCGACTCGAAGGCCTCCACGTCGCCTTCCTGGGCGCGGTCGAGCAGGGCTCGGTCTTCGATGGCGGCGGCGTCGGACACGGAAAGGCCGGGCAGGCTTCCAGCGGCAGCTTCCGGCGTCAAGGGCGCACGGCTGTCGCTCACGGAAGAACCTCGGCGAAGAATGACGGCTCGCCTGCAACCATGCGCACCACCACCGCCGACTTGACCACGTTGCGGTCCGGCCCCAGGGTGAGTCGCCCCGTGACTCCCTCGAAGTCCCGAGTCGAGGCGATGGCGGCGCGGAGCGCTGGTCCTCCTGCGCCCCCGGAGGCCCGCAGGGCGGCGATGCCCACCCGGGCCGCGTCGTACCCCAGCGCTCCAAGCGCGTCTGGCAGCTGCCCGAAATGCGCCTGGTACGTCTTCAGAAAGCCCTGCACCGTCGGGGAAGGGTTGTCGGGGCTGAAATGCGTGGAGTAGTAGGACCCTTCCACGGCCGCCCCCCCGAGCTCGCTCAGCTTGCCGCCCGAGTCCCAGCCGTCCCCGCCCAAGAGCACCGCCTCGATGCCCAGCTCGCGCGCCTGCCGGGCGATGGGGCCGGCGTCACTGTAATAGCCGGGGATGAAGATGGCCTCCGGGCGGCTCGCCTTGAGGCGCGTGAGCAAGGCCCGGAAGTCGGTGTCGCCCTTGGAGTAGCTCTCCTCGGCCACCACCATGCCACCCAGCGCGCGAAACTTCCGACGGAAGAAGTCGGCCAGGCCGATGGAGTAGTCGCTCTTGAGGTCGCTCAGGATTGCCAGGCGCGAAAGCTGCAAGTTTTTCCGCGCGAACGCGGCCATGGCCTCGCCCTGGAAGCTGTCCACGAAACACACCCGGAAGACGTACGGCCCACCTTCCGCTGTCACCCGGGGGTTGGTGGCCGAGGGGGAAATGAGTGGAACCATCGCCCCGGCCACCGCCGGGGCCATGGCCAGCGTGTTGCTCGAGGTGTTCTCCCCGATGACCAGGACCACCTTGTCCTTCTTCACCAGGCGCATCGCGGCGGTGGCCGCCTCCTCGGGCTTGCTCTGGGCGTCGTAGGCGCGCAGCGCGAGGAGGCGCCCGCCCACCCCGCCTGTGCGGTTGGCCTCCTCGATGGCCAGGGCGACCCCGTCCTTCGTCCCGAGGCCGAAGTGCGCCTCCGGCCCGGTGAGCGAGCCCACCATGCCGATGAGGAGCGAGCCTGCGTCGGGACCGGCCGCTGGCTGCGCAGCGAGCTCTGCGCCCGGAGGGGCCGACCTGCGTTCGCAGCCGAGCAACACGCACGCTGCCAACACCCACCATGAAGCCCGGAGCCGCATCCCTCTGAGGGCTCCTCTAGCGCACCGCCGCCGCCAGTGCACTCTTGGGCGGAGTGACACTCCTGGCGCCAGCAGCTCGGAGCAAGAGGCGTTGTGTTCCCTAGTGCTCGGGGCTGAGCTCGGTGACGAAGACCGCGCGCCCAGAGCGGATGCGCAACACCACCGCCGGCTTCACCGCGTTCCGGTCCTGGCCGAGGGTGATGAGTCCCGTCACGCCATCGAAGGTGGCCGTCTGGGCCAGCGCGTCCCTGAGCGGCTGGCCGGTGGGCGCCGAGGCGCGCCGGAGCGCGTCCAGGCCCACCCGGGCCGCGTCGTAGCCGAGCGCCGAGCCGGACGGTGGCACGTGGCCAAAGCGCGCCTGGAAGTCTCGCAGGAAACCCTGCACCCGCGCCGAGGGGTTGTCGGGACTGAAGTGGGTGGTGAACTGGCTTCCCTCCACCGCCTGACCTCCGAGGCTCACCAGCTCGGACACCGAATCCCACCCGTCGCCCCCGAGCAACGGCATCGCCAGCCCCAGCTGCCGGGCCTGGATGGCGATGGCCGCCGCGTCGGCGTAGTAGCCGGGGATGAAGAGCGCGTCCGGCTGCAGGCCCTTGAGGTGGGTCAGCTGCGCTCGGAAGTCCGAGTCTCCCTGCGCGTAGGTCGACGTCCCCACCAGCGTCCCGCCGAGGGCGACGAAGCGCTTCTCGAATTCATGGGCCAGGCCCACCGAATAGTCGCTCTTCATGTCGACCAGCGCCGCCACGCGCCCAAAGCCCTCATCCCGCGCCAGGCCAGCGAGCGCTGTGCCCTGGAAGGTATCCACGAAGCACACCCGGAAGACGTAAGGGCCACCCTCCGCAGTGACACGGGGGCTGGTCGCCGCCGGTGTCACCAGCGGCACCTGGGCCCGGGCCGCCACCGGCCCCATGGCCAGCGTGCTGCCCGAGGTGTCGCCGCCGACGATGAGGGCTGCGCCGTCCAGGGTGACGAGCCGCACCGTGGCACGGGCCGCCTCTTCTGGACGGCCCTGGGAGTCATAGGACCTGAGCTCCAGCTTCCGGCCCCGCACCCCGCCCGCGGCATTGGCCTGCTCGATGGCCAGCAGTGCCCCCTCCTGGATGCTGCGCCCCATCTGGGCCTCTGGCCCACTGAGCGCTCCCACCATGCCGATGACGAGGGGCCCGGTGCGCTTGGCCGACTGGCCTTTGCACCCTGGCCAAACCGCGACCGCGCAGGCGACGAGCAGGAGACGGTACCGCCAGAGGAGACTCATCGGCTACGCCCCGTCGAGGCTTGGCCCACACCCTGGGCCTGGCTCACTCCTGGGCTGCCTTCCACCCAGAAACGCAAAGGGCGATTCGCCCAGCTGCCGGCGTAGGCGACTCCCACCCGCGGCCCGCGCCTGATGCTTTTTCTGGCAGGAGAGGGCCCATCGAGGATGCGCAGGCCGGAGGTGGTGAGGTCCGCGCCATTCTCGGCGCGGCCGATGCCCAGGGCACGCGCCAGCCGCGCCGGTCCGTCCGTCCTCACGTCCCAGGGGATGCCGGTCAGCGGTTCCAGGCCGCGCACCAGCACCGCTGAGGCCACGCCCTCCCGGCCGGTGACGACATTGAAGCACCAGTGCATGCCGTACACGAAATACACGTAGGCGTGGCCGGCCGGACCAAACAGCAGCGCGGTGCGCGGCGTCCGGCCGCGGGACGCATGGCTGGCCAGGTCGTGCTCCCCCAGATAGGCCTCGGTTTCCACGATGCGACCGGCGCGGGTCTGCTGGGACGAAGCGTGCACCAGGACCTTTCCGAGAAGGGCGCGCGCCACCGTCAGCGCCGTCCGCTCGTAGAAGGGACGGGGCAGCACCGGGCCAACCCGGTCCGTCGGTTGCGGGCTGGTGGCGCTCACCGTCCTCACCTTGAATCCCAGTGGCCGTTCTCTGTCCAGTCCCCCAGCATAGGATGGCCAGCACCTTGATGGTCCCCAAGCAGCGCCTCTCGGGCGTGCTCCTCCCCGTCTTCTCGTTGCGCTCGCACTCCGATTTCGGAGTGGGCGACTTCGGCGCCGCCGAGGGACTTTTCGACTGGCTGGCCGCCGCAGGCCAGAGCCTGTGGATGATGCTTCCGCTGTTGCCCACCACCGCCGGCGATCCGAGCCCCTATGCCACCAGTGGCGCCTCGGGACTCAATCCCCTCTTCATTCACCTCGACTGGCTGCCGGAGTACCAGGAGGCTGGCGGACTCCGGATTCTTTCCGCCAAGCAGACCCAGGCCCTGGCCGAGGCGCGCTCGGCACGGTGCATCCGCTATGACTTGGTCTTCGAGTTGAAGCGGGCCGCGCTTCAGGCGGCGTTCACCCACGGGGAGGCGCACGCCTCGGAGCGCACCTGGGCCTTCGAGCGCTTCTGGGCACGGGAAATTGGCTGGCTCGACGACCATGCCCTCTTCACCGCGCTCGCCGAGGAGCAGCACCGACGGCCGTGGTGGGACTGGCCGGAGGAGCTGGCGCTGCGCCGGCCCGAAGCACTCGCCTCGGCCCGCGCCCGCCTCGCGCCCCGCGTCCGTTTCCATGCCTGGTTGCAGTGGGTGGCTCACGAGCAGTGGGCGCGGGTGCGGGCCTCGGCCAAGAAGCGCGCCATCCAGCTGTGCGGCGACGAGCCGTTCATCGTCGGGCAGGACAGCGTCGACTGCTGGGCCTCCGCCGCCTTCCTCCGAAGGGACGCCCGGCTCGGCGTCCCCCCGGACGCCTTCTCGGCCACCGGGCAAGACTGGGGGCTGCCGTGGTTTGACTTCCCGGCCATGGAGCAGAAGGACTGGAAGTGGCTGCGTTCTCGCGCCGAGCAGAGCGCCGCGTACTATGACCTCCGCAGGGTCGACCACGCCGTCGGCTACTTCCGCCAGTGGATTCGCGACCAGACGACCCCCACCGGACGCTTCGTGCCGCCGGACGAGCCGGCCCAGGCGGCACTGGGCGAGACGCTCTTTCAGATTCTCGCCACCGGCGCCGGAATTCTCGCCGAGGACCTCGGCGTCATCCCGCCGTTCGTCCGCCAGACGCTCGAGCGACAGGGCATTCCTGGTTACCGAGTCCTACGTTGGGAGCGCGACGGGACGGTGTTTCGCGACCCCTCGACGTTCCCGGCCGTGTCCCTGGCCACCACCGGGACGCACGACACGGAGACGCTGCGCGCGTGGTGGGAGACGACGAGCGATGCAGAGCGCCAGGCGGTGGCCGGGGCGTATGCGGCTTTCGCTGCGCTGCGTCCTCCTCCTGCCACCTTCACCGAGCTGGTCCACGAGGCTTTGCTGGAGACGGCGGAGAGGTCGGCCTCGGCCCTCTGTGTCGTGCCGTGGCAGGACGTCTTCGGCCTTCCGGACCGCATCAACCTCCCCGGGACGGTGCAGGACGCCAACTGGAGCTACCGAATGGCACAGCCGGTGGAGGAACTCCTCGCCCACCCGGAGACCGGGGCAGCGGCCGCGCGCCTTCGCCAGCTCACCGAGCGGGGAGGACGGCTTCCCGCCTGAGGCGGCTTTGCCTGTGGAGCTCGGCGCTCCTGGTGCTGGCCGCAGGCTGCGCAGGCGGCCAAAGGAAAAGCGGGCCGGTGGTGACTGACATTGCCTTCACCGGGACCAAGCAAGTCAAAGCCGGCGACATCGAGGACCGCATCGCGACCAGCCAGGCCAACTTCTTCTCCTACGTCTTCGGCCCAGTTCCCACCTACGATGCGACCACCTGGACGGCTGACCTGCGGCGCATCGAGCGCTACTACCAGTCGCTCGGCTTCTTCCAGGCCGAGGTGACGGAGGAGCAGGTGCTCCCCGACGGGAAGGGCGGCGTCCGGCTCAACCTGCACATCAACGAAGGGACGCCCACCCACGTCTCGGCCGTCGACGTCGAGGGCCTGGAAAGTCTCCCCGAGGACCTCCGTCAAAGCGCCTTGAAGAATCTGCCGATTCAGGTCGGCCAGGTCTTCCACGAGGCAGACTGGGAAGTCCTCAAGGCCCAGCTGAAGTCACGGCTCCGCGAGCTCGGCTACGCGGATGCGGCGGTGGGCGGTGAGACGTATGTCGAGGTCACCAACCAGACGGCGCGCATCCACGTCATCGCCGAGCCGGGCCCGCGGGTGAAGTTCGGCAGTATTTTCGTCACCTCTGGACTGCATCCCGAGGTCCCGGCAGAAACCATCATCAGCCAGGCCAAAGGCGCGGTGCCACCGGGCACCTGGTTCAGCGAGTCTGCGCTCGTCGAGGCCCAGAACCGCGTCTTCAAGATGGGCGTCTTCGGAGCAGTGAAGGTCACCGCCGGCTCGCCCGACCCGACCAGCGACACGGTGCCGGTCCTCATCGACGTCCGCGAGGCTCCCTTTCACACCGTTCGCTACGGCGGAGGCGTCGGCGCAGACCCCTCGCGAGAAGAGGTCCACGCCATCGCCGAGTACACCGACCGCAACTTTCTCGGTGGGCTGCGACAGCTCTCGCTCAAGGCCAAGGTGGGCTGGGCCTTCGTCCCGGACGTCTGGAACGTCGAGGCCAACGGGTTGATTTTCGACTTTCTCACCCAGTTCCAACAGCCGAATTTCTTCTTACCCACCCTCAAGTTTCTCGCCAGCGTCGACCTCTACAAGCAGGTGGAGGAGGGCTACGGCTACTACGGCGGGCGCGCCCGGACGGGCGTGGCCTGGAACCCCCTCTCGCGGCTGACGCTCTCACCCACCTACGCCTTCGAGCTGGACAGTGTGACGGGCATCACCAACGGCCTCACCGGCGACATCCCCACCCTGGCCTACGGCTGCCAAAGCTCGCCTTGCCTGCAAAGGCTGTCTTATCTGGAGCAAACCGTGGTCTTCGATGCCCGGGACGACGTGGTGGACCCCAAGCACGGGTACTACCTCGGGGTGTCCTTCCAGGAGTCAGGCCCGTGGCTGGGGAGTGGCTTCGACTACATCCGCATCCTTCCCGAAGTCCGGGCCTACGTCTCCGTCGGGCCAGTCACCTTCGCCGCCAGGCTCATGCTGGGCACCATCCTCCAGCCCAACCCCTGCAGCATCAGCGAGGCCGGACTCTCCACCGAGAACTGTAACCCCTCACCCATCGTCAACCGTTTCTTTGCCGGAGGCCCGGGCTCCAACCGCGGCTTCGGCACGCGCCAGCTTTCCCCACTCTTGCCGCTGCCAAACCTGCCGCTCACCCCGACGTCCCAGGCGGGGTCCCTGGTGAGCCCCATCGGGCTTCCCGGGCAGGTGGCGGGCAACATCATTCCCATCGGCGGCAACGGACTGCTCGACGCCTCCTTCGAGGTGCGTTGGGCCTTCGCTCGGGACTGGGTGCTGGCCACCTTCGTCGATGCGGGCTTCGTCAGCTATGGCGAGCTTCGCCTCGACGACTTGTCCACCACCCAGGTGGCAGTGGGCATCGGAATCCGCTACCGGACGCCCATCGGGCTTCTGCGGCTCGACCTCGCTTACCGCCTCAACGTCGGAGGCCCGCTGCCCGTCGTGCCAGTCCGACCCTCCGTCGGCTACACGGACAACACCAACTGCCTGGCGCTCACCTCGGTGGACCACGGCACGAGCTACGCCGGCGCACCCTGGAGCCGGTGCGCCTTCCAATTCGCAGTGGGGGAGTCCTTCTGAGCTCCGAGACTCCCAGGGCCCGGCCACCGCTGCCGACGCCGGCGCGCTACCTGGTGCGAGCGCTGCTTTTCCTGTGCGCGCTGGCGCTCTTGCTCTTTCTCGTTTTCAACGGCGCGCTCCTCTACCTGCGCACCCCGTCTGGGACGGCCCGCCTGTTGGGCCTCGGGCTGGGCGCGGCCAATGAGGCCATCACCGGGCACATCGAGGCAAAAAACGTCACCATCCGAGGCAGTCACATCCTCATCCTCGCAGCGAGCCTCGTCGACTCCGAAGGAGAGCGAGTGGCCTTCATCGAGAAGGCGGATGTGGACATCGTGTGGAGCGCCCTCTTGCGTGGGCGCATCGAGGCCCGAACGGTGCTGCTCACCGCGCCTGTCTTCTCGGTGGCGCTCGACGAGGATGGCTCGAACCTGGACCGGGCCTTTGCCCCCAAGCACCCGGACCCCTCTGCGCCGCCCGGACGGCCACCGCCCATCACCTTCGTGGTCCACCACTTGGACATCGAGCAAGGCCGGGTGGACGTCCAGACGCCAGAGGGACCGCCCTTCTTGTTGCAGGCGCTCGTCCTGGAGGGAAGTGGCCGCTACGCGCTGCGTTCCCAGGATTTTCAGCTGGACGTCAAGGGCAATGGCGGCCTCGACAAGCCCACCCCGGGCCCCGTCACCCTGGCCTTGGCAGGGGAATTGCGCGGGAGCCAGCTGGTCCTCAATACCGACGTCCGCCTCGCCGGTGGAAACCTGGTGGGGGACTTCCGCAACGGCCCCTTGGGCCTGGATGGGCACTTCGCGCTCGACGTCGCTCCCAGCCTGGCCCGGGCACTTCTTCGCGACTGGCCGCTTCGGGTACCACTGGCGCTCACCGCCGAGGCGAAGCGCTCCAGCGCGGGCTACCTGGTCTCGGGAAACGCTGCTGCCGGGCTGGCCCGGCTCGAACTCCAGGGGGACGTCGACCTGCAGAAGCCGTCCGCACGCAAAGTCTTTTTGAAGGCGGAGCACCTCGACATCGCCGAGCTCTTCGGCCGCGGGCCAAAGACGGACCTCGGCTTCACCTTGAATGGGGAAGGAAGCGGAACCACCTGGCCCACCGCGAACGGGAAAGTCGAGCTGACCATCCCGCCGAGCCGCGTCCGCGGCGCAGAGGTCGGGCCGGTGAGGGTGGCGGCGTATGTCCAAGCTGGACGCTTCGACATCTCCTCGCTTCGGGCGGTGCTGCCTGGCCTGGAGCTGACCGGCGTCGGCAAAGGCACGCCGCGGACGCTCGAGGCCACGCTGCACCTCGAGGTGAAGGACCTCGCCGCCTTGCGGAATACCCTGGGCGATGTCGTCTCGCTGCCGCCCCTGCAAGGCCATGGCGCCCTGCAAGTCCAGCTCTCGGGCCACCCCACCCACCCGGGCGGCCGAGCCGAGGGACACTTCGCCAGCCTCGCCGTGGGGGCCTTCTCGGCCCAGGGGTTGGACGTCTCGGTGCGACTCCCGGACGTCGCCCGGCCGCTGGATGCCAACGCCACGCTGGCCTTTGGCCTCGTCTCCCTGGCAGGCCGCTCCCTGCGGGACGTCCATGCCACCCTCGCCAGCCAGGGGAGGGCCGTCGAGTTCCAGCTCACGGCAGCCGGCGGAGTGCACCTGGCGCTCGCCGGGACGGCCGATGCCGACGCACGGGGCCTCCTCGTGGACACGCTTCAGCTCGAATTCCCCGAGGAGCGCTGGGGACTCAAAGCGCCAGCCGCCGTGCGTTTCGACGAGAAACGCGTGGCGACGCAGCGGCTCGAGCTCGTCTCGGGAACTCAGGGGGTGGCGTTCACCGGCGGCGTGTCCGGGAACCAGGTCCAGGCGGCGCTGGAGGTGGCTCATCTGGACTTGGGCCACTTGCCGGCGACGCTGGTGCCCGCGTCCACGCGGCTCGCCGGAATTCTCGACGTGGCCGCATCCGTCCAGGGTGCCGAAGCCCACCCGGACGTCACCTTGAAGGCTGAGCTGGCCGGCGGAGGGTGGCGTGGGCTGAAGGACGTCAACGTGCACCTCGAGGCAGAACGGCGTGGAAGCCGCCTGGCCCTCACCGCACACCTCGCCGGGCTGGGAAGCATGGTGGACGTGCAGGGCGAGGGCCCGGAGCTGGCGCTCAGCCGCCGCATCCACCAGCCCCTGACGCTGCACCTGCAGGCCCAGGGCATCGACGTCGGACGGGCGCTGTGCGACCTGGCCGCGGCCGGTTTGCTTCCCACCGGTTGCCCCGGGGGTACGGCCGTGGCGACGGCGCACGCCGGACTGGACGCAAAAGTGGACGGGTTTGCCGATGGGCCGGCCCTGCACCTCACCGTCCAGGCCTCCGACGTCCGGGTGCGAGGCCTGCCGCCGGTGGAAGCTAGCCTGAGTCTCGATGCGGATGACGCGACGCCCGTGACGGTGAAGCTTTCGGGAAAGGCGCTGCAGGGCGCCGTCGACGTCCAGGCTTCGCTGGAGGCCACCACCTCTGCACTGCTGGCTCGGCGGCGAAGCTGGGCGGGCTGGCGGACTCTGCCCCTCCAGGTCGCCCTCAAGGCCTCGGGCCTGCAGCTGGTGGGGCTTCAGCAGACGGGCTACCTCTCGCGCGACGTCCAGGGGACGCTTGCGGCCAGCGCCGAGTTGAGCGGCACGCTGGCTGCGCCCCGCGGGAAAGCCGACGTCGACGTGCAGAAGCTCGTCCTTTCCCCGTGGCCCGAAGGGGAGGTCCACCTGGCCCTCACCGCCGCCGACGCGGTGGACGCGCGCCTTACCCTCACCAGCACCAAGGGAGAGAAGGGCTTGGTGCACGCCTCGGTCAGCGCGCCACTGGCCGAGCTGGTGGCCAAGGCCAACCCCGAGGAGCTGGCCCAGGCCGCGCTGCTGGTGGAGGGAGACCTGGGGCCCTTCGAGCTGAGAGACCTGCCTCTGGATGCGAACCGGCTCCGGCGCGACCGGCAGCTTCTCGATGGGCAGTTCCGGCTCACCTTCGAGGCCCGGGGCACGCTGCTTGCGCCCACCGGGACGGCCACCGTGTTGGCCACCGGCCTCGGCCCAAGAGACGGCGCGCACTTCGAGGGCGCAGCCCACCTCCGCTCGGCGCAGGGCAAGCAGACGCTCGACGTCAAGCTTCAGTCGGCAACCGGGGGAATGCTGGACCTCGACGCAGAGGTCGCGCTGGACCTCTCCTTGCCCGGGCTGCGGCGCGGCCTGCACCTGGCGGCCGCTCCTTTGAAGGCGAAGCTGCATTCGGTGCGCTTCGAGCCCGACTTCATCGCCAGCCTCATCCCGGCCATGCGGAGCATCTCCGGGAAGCTTCAGGTGGACGGCGAGGCCGAGGGGACGCTGGGCCAGCCACAGCTCAAGGGCTCCCTCTCCTGGACGGATGGAGCCGTTGGCATCATCGGCTTTGGCCTGTACCAGAACATCCAGCTCTCTGCCTCGGCGAGCAACGAGCGCTTCGCCATCGAGCAGCTCTCGGCAAAGGTGCTGGGAGGCACGCTCTCGCTTCAGCTCAAGGGGGAGCGTTCGGCCGAGGGCTTCTCGGTCTCGGGCGCCCTGCGCGCGCAGGACTTACCCTTCGTGGTCGATGACCAGATGTGGTGCACGGCCACGCTGCAGGCGGACCTGAGCGGGTCTGCCCATCCGTGGGAACTCGATTTGACACGCGTCAACCTCTCCCAGGTCGAGCTGCAAATCCCCGAGGCCCGTCGCAAGGACCTCCAGGCCCTCAACGCACCACCGGACATCATCCTCACGCGGCATGGGGCGCCGGTGGATGCGGGCCAGGCAGCCCGTGCGCTGAGTCTCGACCCGCGCCGCCGCGGGCTTTCTGCCGGGGCCGAGTCAACGGCCAAGAGCTACTTCCTCAAGCTCTCGCTGGAGGCTCCCAACCACATCGCGGTGCGCAGCAAGGACGTGACGCTGGAGCTCGGCCTGTCCAAGCCCTTCCAGGTCGACCTGGGGGAGCAGGCCAGTATTTCTGGGGAGGTGAAAATTCTCCGGGGCCGCGGCGACGTCTGGGGTCGCCGCTTCGAGGTGCAGCCTGGCGGCCAGGTGCGCTTCAGTGGCCCTCCAGAGGAGGCGCAGCTGGACGTCACCGGCGTCTACACCAGCGTGCAGAGCCAGGCGAAGGTGTTCATGCACTTCTCCGGAGCGGTCAGCAACGTGCGCGTCACCCCGTCCAGCGACCCGCCGCTGGGGGAGTCCGAAATCTACACCTTGCTCGCCACCGGGCGGACCACGCTTGCCCAGAGCAGCGTGGGGAGCAGCACCGCCGTCGGCGGGGACGCGGGCGCGTCCATCGTCGGCTCCTGGGCAGCCACCCAGCTGAAGAAGGCGGTGGGAGTGGCCCTGCCCATCGACGTCCTCTCCGTCGAAGTCGGCAACGATGAGCGGGTCGGCAACCAGACGCGTCTGGAGGCCGGAAAGTACCTCACCGACGACATCTACATCGGCTACCAGGTGCGTACCAACGCCGACCCCTTCCGCTACCAGAACACCAATGCTGTCCGCGTCGAGTACCGCTTTCTTCGCCGCTGGAGCCTGCAGCTCGAATATGGCGATGCCAACGCTGGCTCTCTGGACGCGGTCTGGTCCCGCGACTACTAAGGGCGCACACAATGATGACTTCCTTCTTGGTATGGGCGCAGGTGCAGAACCCCTCGCTGGGGTGGCTGACGACGAAGCTGCTCCGGCTCACGCTGAGCTCGGCGGAGTGGGTGCTCTGGCTGCTGGTTGCCCTCTCGGTGGCCTCCTTCGCGGTGATGCTGGAGCGCGCTGTCTTCTTCGGCTCGCAGCGTCTGAGGAACGGCGACCAGCTCGCCGCCTGGCTCACGCACGGGGAGCTCGACCGGGCCCGGCAGGCGCTGGAAGGACAGACCGGGATGGAGGCGGTGGTGGTGCGGGAAATGCTGCTCGCCGCACCCCAGGGCCCGGACACGGTGGAGGAGGTGCTGCTCAGCGTGCTGGCGCGTGAGCGGGCGCGCTACGAGCGCTTCCTCTCCTTCCTCGGCACGCTGGGAAGCAATGCGCCCTTCGTCGGCCTGTTCGGCACGGTGCTGGGCATCATCAAGGCCTTCAATGACCTCGGTGCGGTGGCGGTGAAGGGCAGCGCCATCCAGCAGACGGTCATGGCCGGCATCTCCGAGGCGCTGGTGGCAACCGCCGTCGGCCTGGGCGTAGCCATCCCCGCGGTGGTGGCCTACAACGCCTTCACCCGCTGGTTGAAGACGCTCGTCAACCGCAGCCAGGCGCTCGGCTTCGCGCTGGTGGGGGCGATGCGGGCCCGCGCCGAGGCACCGCCCACCAAGGAAGCTCCGGCCCGCGGCGTGGCCGAGGGACGCTGATGGCCGGTCAGCTCCAGGACAGCGGTGACGACGAGATTACCGGCATCAACGTCACCCCTCTGGTGGACGTGGTGCTGGTGTTGCTCATCATCTTCATGGTCACCGCCAACTTCATCGTCCGGGAAACGATGGAGGTTGACCTCCCGCGAGCCGCCAACGCCGGCGAGACGGTTCAGGGCCTGGTGGCGGTGGTGATGGACAAGCAGGGCAGGCTCTACCTCGACGGCGAGGAGGTGTCCGAGGCGCAGCTCCGGGCCAAGGTCGCACAGAGCGTCCAGAAGGACGCCCAGACGCGCGCCATCCTCAGTGCCGACCAGGCGCTTCCCTACGGCGAGGTGATGCACCTCATCGACGTGGTGAAGGGCGAGGGCGTGACGCGCTTCGCGCTGAATATTGAAAAGGATGCCCGGACGCGTGCGGCGAGCAGTCCGTCGCCGTGAGTGCAGCCGTGGTGCCGCTCGCCGTTCCCCGGCGAACCTTGCTCTTCCCGGTATTTCTCGGGGCCTCGCTGCTGCTGCACGCCGCTGGCCTTTTCCTCGCCGCCAAAGGACGGCTTGCCGAGCCGCGGCTCCGGCCGCCCTCAGAGCTGGTGGTGGTCGAGGTGCAGCGCAAACCGCCGCCCGAGCCACCTTCCGTCACCGAGTTGCGCCCGCGGGCAGCGCCCAAGTACGTGGCCGAGGCGCACAAGCACTCCAAGGAGGAGCCGCCGCCCCCCAACGACACGCCCCCGCCGGCGCCCGGGCCGCCACCGCCGGTGGTGGTGGGGCTGACGCTCGAGTCGACGACGACGGCCAGCAGTGTCGCCGTCCCGGTGGGCAATACCCTCGTCGGCAAGCCAGCGCAGCAGGCCACGGCGCCCGGGGCGGTGCGGCCGGGCTTTGCGCCCTCCTACCAGGTGGACACCCTGCCGATACTGCTCAGCAACATCGAGGGGGTGGAGCATTTCCCCCCTTCGGCGAAGAAGCTGGGCATCGAAGGGGAAGTCTTCTTGACCGTCACCGTCGAGTCAGATGGGTCGGTGAGCTCGGTGCAGGTGGTGTCCGGTCCGGGCTATGGCCTGGACGAGGCAGCCAAAGAAGCGCTCCTCGGGGCGCGCTTCAGGCCGGCCACCAAGGGCGGGCTGCCCGTGGCCACCGACATCCACTGGAAATACACCTTCGCCCTCAACCACTGAGGGCGGTTTGGGCCGTCGCCTTGCGTCCCGTATCTCGCGCGGCGCAGGTGGTGACCCGCTCCTGGAGTCCCTGCACCAGGAAGTCGCGCAGCAGCGCCACCCGCTGCGGCACGTAGCGGGCCGACGGGTAGACGACGTGGAGCGCCCCGCCGGGGGCGGCATACTCCGGCAGGATGCGCAGGAGCCGTCCTCGCTCGATGTCCTGGGCGCAACTCGTCCAGGGCACAAGCCCGATGCCTCCGCCGGCCAGGAGCATTTGCCGGACGAAGGCGAAGTCGTCCGCCGACACGTGGCCCGAGACGTCCACCTTCTCCACGCCCTTGGGCCCAGTCAGCTGCCAGGTGGCGCGTCCGCGGCGGGCGCGGAAGAGGACACAATCGTGAGCCGCCAGGTCCTTGGCCGACTTGGGCACTCCCCTTCGCCGCAGGTACCCCGGCGCCGCCAGCAGGCGCGCCTCCAAGGAGCCCACCCGGCGGCCCACCAGGGAGGAGTCATCGAGCTTCCCGGCGCGGATGGCTAAGTCCACCCCCTCCTCCACCAGGTTGAGGAGCCGACCGGTGAGCACCATCTCCACGTGGATGTCCGGATTCTTCCGCACGAAGCGGGCCACCAGCCCGGCCACCACATTCACGCCAATGTCCACGGCCGCGGTGACGCGGACGACGCCGCTGGGTGTGGCCTGCATGTCCGAGACCGACGCCTGGGCCTCTTGCAGCCCCGACAGGGCACGGCTGACTTTGTCGTAGTAGGCGTGCCCGGCCTCGGTGAGGTGCACGCTTCGGGTGGTCCTCTGCAAGAGCCTCACCCCGAGCTCGGACTCGAGCCGGGAAACACTTCGGCTGACGCTCGACTTGGGGAGCCCGAGCGCCGCGGCAGCGGCGGTGAAGCTCCCTGCCTCCACCACCCGGACGAAGACCGCCACATGGTTCAGGTCTGCTGTTGTCACAGTCGCAACAGTCTAATTTAAATGTAAAGACTGTCCCACAGGCCCCGGCGCCGTTAGAGCAGACGCCATGCGCTATCTCCCCATCATTGCTCGCATTCTCCTCGGCCTGATTTTCTTCGTCTTCGGCCTCAACTTTTTCTTCCACTTCATTCCCACACCTCCGCCGCCCCCGGCGGCGGGCGCCTTCGCCAGAGCCATGTTCGCCACCGGCTACATCTTCGTGCTGCTCAAGGTGTGCGAGGTGCTGAGCGGGCTGGCCTTGCTGGCGGGTCGCTTCGTGCCGCTGGCGCTCACGGTACTGGCGCCCATCGTCGTCAACATCATCTTCTTCCACGCCTTCCTGCACCCGGCCGGCCTGGCCTTGCCGGTGGCGGTGGTCATCCTCGAGGTCTTCCTCGCCTGGTGCTACCGCGACGCCTTCCGGCCGATGCTGAAGATGGACGTCCAGCCCACGCTGTAAGCGGCCCAAGCCGTCGGTCCAGGGGGAAGCCAGGAACGGCCCGCAGCGAGGCGCAGAGGGAGGCGGACTGTTCTGCTGCCGGGGCGTTCAGCCCACGTCCCGTCCCAGCCGCCGGCGTGCCTCCTGCACCTTGCGCAGCGCCTCCTCGGGCGTGGCGGCAATGGCCGAGAGGTGGCCCATCTTCCTTCCGGGCCGCGCCTGACGCTTTCCGTAGAGGTGCACGGTGACGCCGGGGATGGACATCGCGGCGGCGAAGTGCGGCGGCTCGGGGTGCAGCCACAGCTCGCCCAAGAGGTTGATGATGGCGCCCGGGCGAAGCACCTCGGTGGAGCCCAGCGGGAGGTCGCACACCGCGCGGGTGACTTGCTCGAACTGGCTGGTGGCGCAGGCCACCTCGGTGGTGTGGAAGCTGTTGTGCGGCCTGGGTGCGAGCTCGTTCACCAGGAGCTGGCCGTCCTCGGTGCAGAAGAACTCGGCCACCAGGAGCCCCTCTACCCCCAGCGCGACGGCGATGGCGGCAGTCATTTCCTCGGCGCGCGACGACAGCTCCTCGGGGAAGGGGCCCGGGAGCACGCTCCATTCGAGAATTCCGTGCACGTGGTGGTTGAGCGCCGGGGGGTAGGCGCGCGCCTCCCCCGACGGACGCCGGGCCACCAGCACCGACATCTCCTGGCGAAGTTCGAGCGCCTGCTCCACCACCACCGGGCCGCCACCGAGGGCCGCCCAGGCGGAAGGCACTTCGGCCTCGGAGCGCACCACCGCCTGGCCCCGGCCGTCGTAGCCGCCCCGGGAAGACTTGACGTAGGCCTTGCCGCCGAGTGCCCGGAGCGCCTCGAGGAGCTCAGCCTCGCTGGCCGCCTTGCGGTAGGGCCCCACCTGGAAGCCGTGGGCGGCGAGCCAGTCCTTCTGCCGCGCCCGGTCCTGGATGATGAAGAGGACGTCGGGACCGGGCCGCATCGGCACCAGCTCCTGGACCGCGCGGAGGGCCTCCACCGAGACCTTCTCAATCTCCACCGTCACCACCTGGCTCTGTCGGGCCAGCTCCCGGGCGGCGGCCACGTCGTCGAAGCCGGCGGTGATGCAGCTCTCGACGACGAAGCGCGCGGCGCAGGAGGGGTCCGGGTCCAGCGCCGCCAGGTGGTAGCCGAGCGAGCGCGCGGCCATGGCCGTCATCCTCCCCAGCTGTCCGCCCCCGAGAATTCCGAGCGTGCCACCGGGGAGGATGGCGTTGCTCATGAGAGCTCGCTTTCGCGTGCCTCCCGGGTGCGTGCCTCGCGCCACGCCCGGAGCCGCTCACGGACCTCGGGGTGCACCAGGGCGACAATTTCCGCAGCGAGGAGCCCGGCATTGGCCGCCCCGGGCTTTCCAATGGCCAGCGTCCCCACCGGGACGCCCTTGGGCATCTGGACGATGGAGAGCAGCGCATCCACCCCCTGGAGCACGGTGGCCGGGACGGGGACGCCCAGCACCGGGACCAGCGTCTTGGCCGCCACCATTCCTGGAAGGTGAGCCGCGCCCCCGGCGCCGGCGATGATGACCAGGAGCCCGCGCTCCTCGGCGGCCTCGGCGTATTCGAACATCCAGTCCGGTGTCCGGTGCGCCGACACCACCCGGGCCTCGTAGGGGACACCGAGCTCGGTGAGCATTTTTCCCGCCGGCTGGAGGAATTCCCAGTCGCTCTTGCTCCCCATGATGAGGCCCACCAGGGGACGGGAAGAGGTGTCCGGTTGCTCCATGCGGGAAGTGTAGTCCAGGCTTGCTCAGCCGCCGAGTTCTCGCTGGGCGCGCGCCACGGTGGACTCGATGAGCTTCTGGATTTCCGAGAGACGCTTCTCCGTCTTGGCCTCGAAGCGCAGCACCAGGAGCGGCTGGGTGTTGGAGGCACGGATGAGCCCCCAACCGTCGGCGAACGTCACCCGGACGCCGTCGACGTCGATGATGTCGTGCCCGTCGGTGCGCAACAGCTCGGTGGCCCGGCGGACGAGGGCGAACTTCTTCTCCTCCGGCACGTCGAAGCGGATTTCGGGGCTGGCGTACGTCTTCGGGACGTCGGCCAGGAGCTTGCTCAGCGGCTGGTCGGCGTGGGTGAGAATCTCCAGCAGCCGGGCGGTGGAATACACCGCATCGTCGAAGCCGAAGTAGCGGTGCTTGAAGAAGATGTGGCCGCTCATCTCGCCCGCCAGCTGGGCGTTGGTCTCCTTCATCTTCGCCTTGATGAGGCTATGGCCCGCCTTCCACATGATGGCCTTGCCGCCCCGCCGGGCGATGTCCTCGTACAGGGAGGCACTGCACTTCACCTCGCCGACGATGGCGCTTCCTGGCACCTCGGCCAGCACGCTGCGCGCAAAGAGAATCATCAGCTGGTCCCCCCACAGCACCGTGCCCTGGTCATCGATGACGCCGATGCGGTCCGCGTCGCCGTCGTAGGCGATGCCCACCTCGGCCTTCTCCTTGCGGACGGTGGCGATGAGGTCCTGGAGGTTGGCGAGCACCGTCGGGTCGGGGTGGTGGTTGGGGAAGCGGGCATCCATCTCGCAGAACAGCGGGACGACGTCGAAGCCCATGCTGCGGAAGAGCGGCACCGCCACCTCGCCTCCCGTTCCGTTGCCAGCGTCGATGACGACCTTCATGCTCCGGCCCATGTGCACGGTCTGCCGGATGAAGTGGCAGTAGGGTGTGACGATGTCGAAGGGCGTCACCTTGCCCTTGCGTCCGACTTCGAAGTCGCTTCCTTCAATCAGCTGGCGCAGGGCCTGGATTTCGTGTCCGTGGAGCGTCGTCTTCCCATGGCCCACCTTGAAGCCGTTGTATTGGGGCGGGTTGTGGCTGCCGGTAATCATCGCCAGACCGTCGACGGGAAGCGTGTTGGCGGCGAAGTAGACGAGCGGGGTCGGCACCACGCCGACGTCCAGCACGTCCAGGCCGGTGGAGGTCAACCCCTCGCAGAGCGCATCGCGAAAGCGGGGACTCGATTCGCGGCAGTCGCGACCCACCGTCGCACTCTGGCCTCCCTTGCGACGAATGACGGTGCCCAGGCCACGGCCGAGCAGGGTGACCACCTCCTCGGTGAGGTCTTTGTCCACCAGTCCACGGATGTCGTACTCGCGAAAAATGTGAGAATTCAATGCGGGTACCTCCCTCTACAACGACCGCGTCAGGCGCCTCAGCCGGAGCGCCTCGACAATCTGCCTGACGTCCTGGCTTCGCTCTTTCGGGATGACGAGGACCGCGTCCCCGGCATCTACCACCACCGTGTCCCGCATCCCCAGCACGGCCAGGGTGCGGCCGTCCCCCAGCACCACACAGCCGGCCGAATCGAGCACCAGCGTCGCTGCCCCCACCACCACGTTGCCGTCGGCATCGGTGGGACGGACCTCGGGGATGGCGGCGAAGCTGCCCACGTCGGACCAGCCAAAATCACCTCGAACGACGGCGATGTTCCGCGCCTTCTCCATGACGCCGTAGTCGACCGAGACCGACGGAAGGCGCGGAAAGGCACGGGCCAGGGCCTGGGCGAAGCTTCGCGTCCCGATGCGCGGAGCGAGCCGTTCCATGGCCTCGGCCACCTGGGGAAGGTGGCGGGCAAAGGCCTCCTGCATGGCCCGCGCCGTGAAGACAAAAATTCCACCGTTCCAGAGGTATTCCTTCGAGCTCACGTACTGCGCGGCCGTCACCGGGTCCGGCTTCTCGACAAAGGCCTGGACGCGAAAGACGCCGGCGCCGAGCGGCGCCCCGAGGCGAATGTAGCCGTAGCCGCTTTCGGCGCGCGTCGGCTGGATGCCCACCGTGACCAAATCCCCGGCGCGGGCGACTTTCGCCGCCTGCTGCAGCACCGCGCGGAAGCCAGCCGCGTCGGCCACATGGTGGTCCGAAGGCAGCACGGCGAGGACTGCGTCCGGGTCTCGTGTGGCGATGACCCAGCTCGCCAGGGCGATGGCCGGGGCGGTGTTGCGGGCCACGGGCTCGACCAGCACGTTTCCGGACGGCAGGCTTCGCGCCATGCGGCGCACCAGCGCAGCGTGGACCGGCCCGCACACCACGTAGGTTTGCGCCGGCGTGGCCAGGCCCTTCAACCGAGCCAGCGTCTCCAAGAGCAGCGGCTTGGCCGACGAGAGCGGGAGGAACTGCTTGGGACGGCGCACGCGGGAGAGCGGCCAGAAGCGCGTTCCGGAGCCACCCGCCATCACCACCGGGTAGAGTTTCATTGTCGAAGCAGCTCCTTCCAGGCCGGCAGGTCCGCCGTCCGGTCGAGCAGGTTGCGGACGATGCGTGCCGTCGCACCCCAGATGGTGTGCCCGGCATACTCGAAGAAGTAGATGTCACGCTCCGCGCCACGGATGAGGCGCCGTTCCACCCGCTGACGGGTGGGCTCCTGAAGGGCCGCCAGCGGGACTTCGATGAGCTCGGCGATTTCCTCGGCATTCACGGCGAAAACAGTCCCCGTCGCCAGCCGTCCGACGAAGGGCACGACGCGGAACTCGGTGATGGTGGGAATCTCGTCGAGCATCCCCAGGATGTCGACGCCCTCGCGCCGCACGCCAATCTCCTCCTCCAGCTCGCGCAGCGCCGCATGGAGCGGGGTGATGTCGGCCGCGTCCCGCACCCCTCCGGGAAACGAGATTTGACCGGCGTGCCGCCGCAACGTCTCCTGTCGCCGGGTGAAGACGACCACCGGGACCGCGGAGCGCAGCGTGAGCGGGACCACCACCGCGGCCTCGCGCAGCACCACGGCCGGGAGGTCCAGGGGCGCCCCGGGATGCTCTTTGAGCCGAGCCGCGAGCTGTTCGAACAGCGGTTCCACCCTTGCTACTCGCTGGCCCGGCTTGGCAAAGGCGCTGGGGCCGAAGCCTCTGCCGGCGGCGCGGTGCCCTGGGGGCTGAGCCGCCCGGTGCCGAGCAACACCAGGAGCAACCCTCCCAGGAGGAGGCGGTACACCACGAAGACCAGCGTCGACTTGGTCCGCAGAAAGCGCAGCAGCCAGGCAATGGCCAGGATGCCCGAGACGAAGGCCACCACCGTGCCCACCACCACATCGAAGCCAGTGAAAGGCTCCCCGCTGCGCACCAGGTGGCGCATCTCGAAGAGTCCGGCCGCGGCGGTGGCCGGCACCGAGAGCAGGAAGGAGTAGCGCGCCGCGTCCTCCCGCCGAAACCCGAGCGCCAGGCCTCCGGTGAGCGTGGTTCCAGAGCGGCTCGAGCCGGGGATGAGGGCCACCGCCTGGCATAGGCCGATGATGATGCCGTCCTTCCAGGTCATCTCGCTCAGCGTCCGTTTGTGCGCCGCGATGCGCTCGGCGAGCAGCAGCACCAGGGCCAGCCCCACCATCGCCAGGGCGATGATGTAGAGCGAGCGCAGCGAGGTCTCGATGTGGTGCTTGAAGAGAAGGCCGAGGATGCCGATGGGGAGCGAGCCGACGAGCACGAACCAGGCGAGCCGCGCATCCTGCGTCCCGAGCGGCTCGCCACGCAGAAGGCCCTGCACGAATGCCCCCGTCAGCCGGACCAGGTCTCCCCAGAAGTAGACGATGACCGCGGCCACCGTCCCGAGCTGAATCATCGCCGTGTAGGCCGCGCCCGCGTCGGGCCAGCCGAGCAGCTCCGGGATGATGCGGAGGTGTGCGGTGGAGCTGATTGGCAGAAACTCGGTGACGCCCTGGACGATGCCCAGGACGACGGCGTGCAGAAGACCCATCGGAGCGGGGGGTCATGGCGCAAAGCGCTGGCAGCGGCAAGGGTGAAAGGACACCCAGGGCGACGCACCCGGTGCCTGCAGCGCCCGTTGGTTTTCACTCGCTCTACCGACGACTCGCCGCCGCAAGCCCTTTCTTTTCCAGGAATGGAGGCGCGCACAAATTCGCTGAGGCCTGCTGCAAAGAAACGCGCCCTGCGGCCGCCAACCGGGGTGCTAGGGTCCGGGCCCGCGTATGGCTCCTTCGCGCTGGCCGAGGCGCGTCTTGGCGGCGGTGGCCAGACCGCTGGCGTGCGCTGTGGTGTTGTTGGCCGCACCTCGCCCCTGCTCGGCGGCGGACGAGGACTTGGCGGCCATCCAGCTGCGCGGAAGCCTCAGGGTGCTGGTGCTGGCCGGTGCAAGCCCCGAGCTGCCGCGCGCCAGCGCCGGTTTCTCCGACGCGGACCTGGTCCAGGACTTTGCCGCTCGACGGGGCCTGAAGGTGCAGGAAGTCCCGGTTGCTCGGCCCGACTTGCTCCTTCCTGCGCTCCTGGCCGGCAAGGGCGACGTCGCGGCCGTGGGATTGAGTGTCACCTCCGTGGGCGCGAGCCGGGTGGCGTTCACCCAGCCAGTGCGGGTGGTGGACGAGGTGCTGGTGGGGAAGCGAGGCGTCGCCGGCCTTCCGACGCGCCCGTCCGAGCTCGCCGGGCGGAAAGTCTCGGCGGTGTCCGGCTCCACGGCGCTGGAGGTGCTCGAGGGCCAAAAGGCCGCCGTCGTGCCCACCCTTCTCATCGATGCCGTGCCGGCGTCGATTGACGCCGAGGAACTTCTCTACCAGGTGAGTCGCGGCGAGCGCGGCCTGGCGGTCGTCACCTCGGAGGAGCTCGACGACGCTGCGACCTACAACGCTGGCCTGCAGCGCCTCTTCGCCCTCGCCGAGCGCCGGCCGACGGCGTGGGCCGTGCGGTCCTCGGCTCAGCAGCTGCGCGCCGCTCTCGACGGATTCCTGCTGGAGAAGGGCCTGGTCACCTATGCCACCCGTCGCTTCACCGGAGACCTGGACGGCATCCTCAAGCGCGGTGAGCTGCGGGTCATCACCCGAAACAACGCCGTCAGCTTCTTTCTCGAACGCGGACAGCCCCGGGGCTTCGACTACGAGCTGGCGGCCATGCTGGCCAAGCAGCTCAAGGTCCGCGTGGCGATGGTGGTGCCTCCGGCGCACGACCTGATGGTGCCCTGGCTTCTCGAGGGGCGCGGTGACGTCATCGCCGCCTCGTACACGGTGAGCCCGGAGCGCGAGAAGTTGGTGGACTTCAGCCGGCCCTACCTCCAGGTGCCGGAGATGGTGGTCCAGCGTTCCGGTGAGCCACGGCTCAAGAGCCTCTCGGAGCTCAAGGGACGCCGCATCACGGTGCGGATGGGCTCGAGCTACGCGACTACCCTGGCCCGGCTGCAACCGCAGTTCGGCTTCATCATCGTCCCGGCAGCCGAGGACGTGGAAACCGAGGACCTCATCGACGCGGTGGCCACGTCGGCCGCCGACCTCACCGTGGCCGATGCCCACATTCTCCAGGCCGAGCTCACCTGGCGACAGGACGTGGTCGGTGCCCTGCCGCTCGAACCGGGAAGCAAGAAGGACATCGCCTTCGCAACGCGGGTGGGAAACCCCAAGCTTCTGTCGGCCATCAACGCCTTCGTCAAGCGCGTGGACCACGGACTGGAATTCAACCTCGCCTACCGGCGGGCCTTCGAGTCCGCTCCCGACCCCTCGGTGCCGCACGGCGAAGTGAAAGGCGAAGTGTCGCCCTTCGACGGCATCTTCCAGAAGTATGCGCCCCGCTACGGCTTCGACTGGCGGCTCACCGCCGCTCAGGCCTACCAGGAGAGCCGCTTCAATCCGAAAGCGAAGAGCCGGGAGGGCGCGGTGGGCCTTCTACAAATTCTCCCCCGCACCGCTCGGGGCCTCGGCTTCAGCAACCTCACCGACCCCGAAGAATGCACCCACGCCGGCATCGCCTACCTCGCCGAGCTGATGGGCCAGCTCGAGCCGGACCTCGCGCTGCAGCAGCGGGTTCGCTTCGCCCTGGCAGCCTACAACGTCGGCCTGGGCCACCTCTCCGACGCCAGGCGGCTGGCGAGCGAGCAGGGCCTGGACCGCAACCGTTGGTTCGGCAGCGTCGAGAAGGCGATGCTCGAGCTCCAGAAGCCCATCAACTACCGGCGCGCGCGTTACGGATACGCCCGCGGGAGCGAGCCGGTGAAGTACGTCTCGCAGATTCAGACGCGGTACGAGCAGTACCTGGCGCTGGTCCCCTGAACAACGACGGCCGAAGCCGTCAGGTCCCGACGTTCCAGCTGTCCAGGTACTTCACCTGCTCCTCGGTGAGGACGTCGACCTTGACGCCCATCGCCTTGAGCTTCAGCCGTGCAATCTCGCGGTCGATGGGCTCCGGAACGGTGTACACCTTCATCTCCAGCGAGGCGTGGTGCTTCATCATCCACTCGCTGCACAGGGCCTGGTTGGCAAAGGACATGTCCATCACGCTCGAGGGGTGACCCTCGGCGGTGGCCAGGTTGACGAGCCGGCCCTCTCCCAGCACCACAATCCGGCGGCCATTCTTGAGGGTGAACTGCTCGACGAAGTCGCGGACCATGCTCCGGTCGTTGGCGATGGCCGCCAGCGACTCGAGGTCGAGCTCCACGTTGAAGTGGCCGCTGTTGGAGACGATGGCGCCGTCCTTCATCGACTCGAAGTGCTCCTGGCGGACGACGTTGACGTTGCCAGTGACGGTGCAGAAGAAGTCGCCGATTTTCGCCGCGTCCTTCATCGGCATAACCCGGTAGCCGTCCATGACCGCCTCGAGCGCCTTGAGCGGGTCGATTTCGGTCACCACCACGTCGGCGCCCATGCCCTTGGCCCGCTGGGCCAGCCCGCGACCGCACCAGCCATAGCCGGCGACGACGAAGACGCTGCCGGCCAGAAGGCGGTTGGTGGCCCGGATGATGCCGTCGAGCGTGGACTGGCCCGTGCCGTAGCGGTTGTCGAAGAGGTGCTTGGTGAGCGCGTCGTTCACCGCGACGATGGGGTAGCGGAGCACGCCCTCCTTGGCCATGGCCCGCAGGCGGATGACGCCGGTGGTGGTCTCCTCGGTTCCGCCGATGATGTTTTTCAGCAGGTCCTTGCGCTCGGAGTGGAGGATGCCCACCACGTCGGCGCCATCGTCCATGGTGAGATGGGGGCGGCTCTCCAGCGCACTCGCGATGTGACGGTAGTAGGTCTGGTTGTCCTCGCCCTTGATGGCGAAGACGCGGATGCCATGGTCCACCACCAGCGAGGCGGCAGCATCGTCCTGGGTGGAGAGCGGATTGGAGGCACAGAGGGTGACGTCTGCACCGCCTGCCTTGAGGGCGATGGCCAGGTTGGCAGTCTCGGTGGTGACGTGCAGGCAGGCGACCATGCGGATGCCCTTGAAGGGCCGCGACTTGGCGAAGCGGTCGCGGATTTGGTGCAGCACCGGCATGGAGCGGCCGGCCCACTCGATGCGCAAGCGGCCGCGCTCGGCGAGCGACAAGTCCTTCACGTCGCAGTCCACGGCGGCGCCCTTGGGGGGCTTCTTCTTGAGCTGAACGACCCTGCGGGCTGGCACGGCCATGGCGGGAACAGTCCTCGGTGCGGGGTGGTGTGGGGCGGGACCGTCTACCGTGGGCGGACCTCCCGGGGCAAGCCGCCCTCAGCTTTCGGGCAGCGTCAGGGCCGACCCCGGTCCGCAGTCACGCCAGGCCCTGGGCACGGAGGCGTCACCCCCGGGCGCGCACCCGGGCGTAGTGCCGCCGCGCCTTGTGCTGGTTTCCGCACGTCGCCATGTTGCACCAGCGACGGCTGTGGTTGCGCGTCTCATCCAGGAAGAGCCAGCCGCACCCGTCCGTACCGGTCGCCTCGCACACGCCTACCCGCTTCAACCCCTGGCCGGTGAGCAGCTCGGCGGCAGCCAGGGCCACGCGGGGAACCACAGAATCCACGAGCGAGACTTCTGGCGCACTCCAGGCGCACGCACCCCCGACGCTGTGTAGCCGCCGGGTGGCCAGGGCCCGCCGCACCTCGGTGTCGAGAATGGCCAGCTCCGGTGCAGGAGCGGGACGTCCCTCCACCAGGGCCAGCAGCAGCCGGTAGAGAGACTCCCGGAAAGCGCGGGCGTGTTCCAGGGCCCGCTCCGCCTCGGCCGGGTGGGCCGCGGCTTCCCGGCCGAGCGCCTTGGCCTCCACTTGCGTGACGACGCCGGCCAGGCTCGCCCAGGCCAGCAGGTCCGCGAAGCGGTGGAGGTCCTCTCGGGGCCGCACCTGGCGGTCGCCGCCCACGGTGTTGACGAAGTCCAGCGCCGGGTGGCCACCGCTGAGCTCGAAAGTGACAGGAGGAGGGGCAGGCATGGTGAGGTGACTATAACCCACAAAATAGATTTGACAGGTTAGAGGTTCTGGAGCATATAACCCTCATCTAGCCATTAAAGGGTTAGAGGAGGTTTCACCCATGCGTCGCTCCCACTTCTTCCGCTTTGCTTCCCCCGAGTTGTTCTTCGGCGTCTTCCAGACGCTGGTGTGGCTGCTGCTTGCCCTTCAGGTGTCGGTGGGCGTGGTGGCACCCCTGGCCCAGTCCGCCGCCGCCTCCCAGGTCGAAAGAGCGGCCGTGGAATGAGGGCACCTCGGGGCCTGCTCACCGTGGCCGCGCGCTAGGTGCAGTCAATGACGTCGGCTGCGGTGTCACGCGTGCAAGTGCCAGCGTCCAGCACCTGCACGCTGCCCGGGCTGCACACCGTGTCGTCTCCGCAATGCACCTCGACGTGGTAGCTGCACCCGCCGTCCGGGAGGCCCTCGGCACACAGCGCAGGCGGCCCCGCCGAGCATCCCAGGACGAGGGCGGCGAACAGCAGGCTGGGCGCCCCGAGGAGGCACCGTCTCGCCTCGGAGGAGGCCCGGTCGGGCACGTCCCTCTTCAAGCGAGGCCGAGGTGCGGCGCGCATCCGGCCCCCGCCGGGCGAGTGTTAGGCGCCCACCGCACGCAGGTGGCGCTGACCAACCGCATCCCGGAGCGCTTCCTTCTGGTCGGTGCGCTCCCAGGTGAAGTCCTTGTCCGGCCGTCCGAAATGTCCGTAGGAAGCGGTGCGCTGGTAGATGGGGCGCAGCAGGTCCAGGTGCTCGATAATCTCCCGCGGCTTGAGGCCGAACGTCCGCCGCACCGCCTGCGCGATGCGTGCCTCGTCCACCCGGGCGGTGCCGAAGGTATCCACCATCACCGAGACTGGCTCGGCCACGCCGATGGCGTAGGACACCTGCACCTCGCAGCGGTCGGCCAGCCCGGCGGCCACGACGTTCTTGGCGATGTAGCGGCCCATGTAGGCCGCGCTGCGGTCCACCTTGGAAGGGTCCTTGCCACTGAAGGCTCCGCCGCCGTGCCGACCCATTCCCCCGTAGGTGTCGACGATGATTTTTCGCCCGGTGACGCCCGAGTCGCCCATCGGGCCGCCGATGACGAAACGGCCGGTGGGATTGATGTGGTAGCGCGTCTTCTTGTCGAGCAGGCGCCGGGGGAGCGCCTTGGCGATGACGTCCTCCATCACCGCCTGGTGAATCTTTTTGTTCGACGCCTCCTCGGCGTGCTGCGTCGAGACCACCACCGTGTCGATGCGCACCGGCTTTCCGTCCAGGTACTGCACGCTCACCTGGCTCTTGCCGTCGGGCCGGAGCCAGGGGTGAAGCTTGCGGCGGACCTCCGCCAGCCGACGGGTGAGCGCGTGCGCATAGTGGATGGGCGCCGGCATCAGCTCGGGCGTCTCGTTGCACGCATAGCCAAACATCATCCCCTGGTCGCCTGCGCCCTGCTCCTTGTTGTTGTCCACGCCCCGGGCGATGTCCTGGCTCTGGCCCTCGATGGCCACCAGCACACCGCAGGTGTTGCCATCGAAGCCCATGGCGCTGTCGGTGTAGCCGATGCGAACGATGGTGCTGCGGACGATTTTCGGAATGTCGACGTAACTGGTGGTGCTCACCTCGCCGGCCACGACGCAGAAGCCCGTCTTCACCAGCGTCTCGACGGCCACCCGGCCGTGGATGTCCTTGGCGATGATGGCGTCGAGCACGCCGTCGCTAATCTGGTCTGCAACTTTGTCCGGGTGACCCTCGGTCACGGACTCGGATGTGAAGAGAAAGTCCTTCGGCATGGCGTGCTCCCAAAAAGAGGCGCGGACACTATGCAGTAGGACGTGGCGCGTCAAACCAGGGCCGACTCGACCCTGGGGCCTCAGGGACGCCCATTCGTCGGGACGCGCACCAAAAGCAACGCCTCCTCCTGCAGTGGCACCGGACTGCCCGCGAGCAGCGCCTGCAGGACGTCGTTCGGCAACAGGCGCGGCCGTAGGCGCTCCCAGTGCGCGAGTGGCTCGAGCCCGTCGCGCACCTCCTCTGGCAAGCCTGCGAAGTCCTGAAACGGCAGGACGGCCGCGGCCCCCTGCGCCACGGCGGCCTGCGTCTCCTCGGCGTTACTCACCCGGTGCACCTTCCTATCGGACAACAGCTCGTAGAGTCCGGGCTCCTGCCGCCAGATGACGACCGGCCTTTCCCCGGCGGCCGCCCAGGCGGCCTCCGGGACGGGCGGCGGATTGAGCACCGGAAGCACCAGGGCCAGAGCCAGCACCGTCGCCCCACCGAAGCCCACCGCCGCAGCCTCCGGGCGAAGCCGCCACAGCGCGAACGCGGCCAAGAGAAGCAGGACAGCCATCCCTAGGAGTCCCAGTCGCGTCGCGAGCGGAAAGGGAACGCGCAGGGCGAGCAACGATACCGCCGCCACCACCATCAGCAGTCCCGCCGTGGCCCGGGCAGGCAGGTGCAGCGGCCGGTCCGGAACAGCCGCCAGGAGCAGCAAGGGAACGAGGCAGGGGACGACGTAGTGCGACTGCTTCAGGCCGGGCAGGGAGAAGACCAGGAGCACCACGCCGAGCCAGGCCCCAACGAGCAACCGCAAGTCAGACGAGCACCCGCGCCATTGCAACAGGCCCACCCAGGGCAGCGCGAGCAGAAACAGGACGGCCAGAAGCCAGGTCTCGGAGGCCAGCGTCCAGGGACCGCCGAATTTTCCGAAATTCTCCACCAGGATGAAGCGGTCGAGAAACGGCGAGCCGTGCCGAAAAACCATCGCCAGAAACCACGGGAGGCTCACCCCCAGGGCCAGGACCACCCCGGCCAGGGCCCAATAGCTGCGCAGAAGCGCCGGCGCTCGCCAGGCGACCACCACCGCTGCGATGGAGAATACGAGGAGTGGGCCCACCGGTCCCTTGAGCAGCGCCGAGACGCCGGCCGCCAGACCGACACCGAGAAAAAGTCGGGGCCGCCGCTCGGTGGCGGCCACCCAGGCCGCCTCCACGCCAAGCGCCAGGGCCAGCGCCAGCGGCACGTCCATCATCAACAGCCGGCCATAGCGAAGAACCCCGAGCGAGGTGCCGACGAGGAGGACGCCCCGGACGAAGGCCGCCTCCCCCCCGAAGCGCCGCGCCAGGCGACCGGCCACCAGCGCCAGAAGCAGCGCGCACACCGCCACCGGGAGCCGGGCCGCAAAGAGGTGCCGGCCAAAGACGCGCAGGCACGCCGCCGAGGCCCAGTACAGCAGCGGGGGCTTGGTGAAGTCCGGCTGTCCCTCCAGCGTGGGCGTCATCCAACTCCCATGCGCCTGCATCTCGTTCGCCAGGGAGAGGTAGAGCCGCTCGTCGGGGTGCGTCCCGCCCGCCGGCGAGCCCAGCCCGGCGGCCAGCACGGCGGCCACCACCGCCACCGGCAGGAGTCGACCCGTGGTCCAGAGCCGCCACCGTGCGGTCGCTACGCGCTGCTCGGACAACAGGGGCAACGGCGGGGGGTGTGCAATCATCTTTCGGACGGCACGCACTCAGGCCACAAGGGCTCGCACTCCTGTACCACAAGCACACTGAGGGCTGGGGTAGCAGGGCGCGGAGGAAAACACATGGCGCTCAGAAGCAGTTGGCTGGTGGGGTGTTGGCTTCTCGGCTGCGCCGGAGCCCGCGGCGTGCCCCCTCCTCAAGAACCCTCCGTCGAGGCGCGCCTTCGCGGCGGCGGGTGGGCACTCCTGGACGTCCAGGTGCGCTCCAAAGGAGCGGCCTCCCTGGCCACGGTGGAGGAGCTGAGCTTCGCCGGCGCGGACGGCTCGAGGGTGACGGCCACGCGCGTCCGGCCGCAGGGACCGGGGCCCTTCGCCGGTGTGCTGTGGGTGCACTGGCTGGGGGACGCAGCGACGAGCAACCACACGGAGTTTCTTTCCGAGGCGGTGGAGCTGGCCCAGCACGGCGTCGTCTCCCTCTTGGTGGACGCCCTGTGGAGCGCGCCGGGCTGGTACCAGGCCCGAATCCCCGAAGCGGACTTCGCCGCGTCCATCGCCCAGGCCAAGAGCCTGGTGCGCGCCCTCAGTCTCCTCTCAGCCGAGCCGGGGGTGGATGGGGCACGCCTGGGCGTGGTGGGACACGACTACGGGGCGATGCATGCCATTCTCGCCGGAGCCGTCGAGCACCGGCCGCGCGCCTGGGTGCTGGTGACGGCCACGCCCCACTTCTCGGACTGGGCCTTCTATGGGCCAAAGCCCAAGGACGCCCAGGCATACCGGGTAACCATGGCCCGGCTGGACCCGGTGGCCTTCATCGGCCAGCTCACCGGCGCGGTGTTGCTCCAGTTCGCCGTTCACGACGCCTACGTCCCGCCCAGCGCCGCCACGGCGCTCGCCGCCGCCGCCCCACCGGGCCACACGGTGAGGAGTTACGACACCGACCACAGCCTCAACGTGCCCCAGGCCCGGGCCGAACGTCTCGCCTTTCTAAGAGGCGCTCTTCTCTTGCCGTGAGGGCTGCTGGTCTCCGGAGGCAAGCTCGGCCAACTCCAGCCGCTCGACCGTCTCGTCGAGGAAGCGCTCAATCTCCTCGGCGGTGGTGAACTCCATGGCCTTCTCGAGCGCGGCTCGGGCCTGACGGCGGCTCAAGCGACGGATGCTGTGCTTGATGACCGGAATCTGCCCCGCCGTCATCGACAGCTCGTCGAGGCCCAGTGCCAGGAGCACGAGGGTGTAGCGCGGGTCCCCGGCCATCTCCCCGCACATGGCAACGGGGATGCCGGCCACCCGGGCCGCGCCAAGAATGTGGTCCAGGGCGCGAAGCACCGAGAGGTGAAGCGGCTTGTAGAGGTAGGCCACGTCCCGGTTCTGCCGGTCGATGGCCAGGGTGTACTGGATGAGGTCGTTGGTGCCGATGCTGAAGAAGTCGGCCTCGGTGGCCAGCCGGTCGGCAAGCCAGACGGCACTGGGCGTCTCCACCATGATGCCCACCGGGAAGCGTCCCCCCACCCGGACGCCCTCACGGCCAAGCTCGCTGCGGCAGGCCTCCAACTCGGTGCGGGCCTCGCGCAGCTCGGACATGCCGGAGATGAGTGGAAACATCACCCGGAGGTTCCCGTGGATGCTGGCGCGCAAGAGCGCCCGGAGCTGCGTCCGGAAGAGGTCTCGCCGCGAGAGGCAATAGCGGATGGCCCTCAGGCCCATGGCCGGATTCGGCTCGCGCTCCCAGCGGCGGTTGCCGGGCACCTTGTCGCCGCCGAGGTCCAGGGTGCGGATGGTGACTGGCCTGGTCCCCATCGCCTCGAGGACGGTGCGGTAGGCCTGGTAGTGCTCGTCCTCGGTTGGCGGCTCGGAGCGGTCGAGGAAGAGAAACTCGGTGCGGTACAGCCCAATCCCTTCGGCTCCATGCTCGAGCAGCGAGGGCAGCTCCTCGAGAAACTCGATATTGCCAAACAACCGGACGCGGCAGCCGTCGGTGCTCACCGCCGGCAGCTCGCGCAGCCCGAGCGCCTGCTGTTCCAGCTCGGCCCAGCGCACCCGGGCCGCCTCGAAGCCCTTCAGCTCGTCCGGGCGGGGGTTGATGAGCACCAGGCCCCGGGTGCCGTCCACCGCCACCAGGTCACCGGGGGAAATGGTCTCGCTGGCGCGCACCGCGCCCACCACCGCCGGGGTGGCGCGGGCCCGCGCCACGATGGCGGTGTGACTGGTCTGGCTCCCCACGTCGGTGACGAAGGCCTGAACCCGGCCGGTCCGCGCCAGCATCGCCGCGTCGGCCGGGGGCAAGTCATGGGCCACCACCACCGAGCCTTCCGGCACCTCCACCGCCACGTCCACCACCTGCCCCATGAGGTTTCGGACGACCCGGTCCGCGACGAAGTCGACGTCGGCGCGCCGCTCGCGGAAATACTCATCGGCGATGTTGTCGAAGGCGTGCTTCAGCTTGCGCGTCACCCGTCGGACCGCCCACTCGGCGTTGATTCGCTCGGCGGGAATCATCCGATTCACCTCGTCGAGGAGCATCGGGTCGCGCAGCATCAGCCGGTGCGCCTCGAGGATGAGCGCGTGGTCCTTCCCGTCGCTCCGCTCCAGCTGTTCCTTGAGCTCTTGCAGCTGGTGGTCCGAGAGGTCGATGGCCGTCTTCATCCGCATCAGCTCGGCCTCCACCTCGGCCTGTGAGATGCGGAGCTTGGGAGTGCGCAGCCGCCGGCGGTCGAGCACGAAGGCCCGTCCGATGGTGAGGCCCGGGCTCGCGCCAATGCCCTGGATGCTGCAGCTGCGTGTGGCCTGCTCACTCACCGGGCTTCTCCGAAACGGTTGGCGATGAGGCGCCCCAGCTCGTCGAGGCACGCCTGGGCCTGCCCCCCGGAGCAGGTGATTTTCACCCGCATGCCCTGGGCGGCAGCCAGCATCAGCACCCCCATGATGGATTTGCCATTGACGATTTGTCCCTCGCACTCCAGCTGGACATCGCAGGGGTACTTGTTGGTGATTTGGACGAGCTGAGCGGCGGCCCGCGCGTGCAGGCCCAGCTCATTGACAACCTCGTACTCGCCTTCCACCTGCTCCATTCGGCCTTCCCCTCCATGTCCTTGGCGGTCGCCGGAGCTTACAGGAAGGCGCCCGCGACGCCGGCCAGAAGCCCCGCCACCACCAGAAGCAGGTAGGTGGATAACCCCCTGGCCACCAGCCCATAGGCCATCGCGCCCAGGCCCAAGCAGCCCGCCGCCAGGAGCGGCCCCGTCCAGCCGCCCTGGTGGGTCCCGAACTGGAGCGCCAGCCAGGCGGCGATGCCCCCGGCGCACGCCGCCGCCACCGCCCGCAGCCTTGCGCCCCACAGGGGAAGGTGTTCCTCGGCAATGCCCTCCACCAGCCGGTCCCCCTTGTGCACTCCGAGACGGAAAAGCTTGATGCGCTGCTCGAGGTGGACGGCGTTGTAGAGCAGCACGAAGAGGACGGCTGCCCAGGCGCCGAGTACCGGGACGAGCGCACAGCACAGGGCCCCCACCGCCGGCTTGAGCGACAGCCAGAAAAAGCCGTCCCCCAGCGCCGCCAGGGGCCCCATCAACGCCCGCTTGAAGGCCTCCACCCGTTCCGGCCCCTCCTCGCCACGGGCAATGCGCTCCTCGTGGAAGAGCACCCCGCCGACGATGGCCGCGGCCACGTAGGGGTGCGTATTGAAGGGGCTCAAGTGCCGCTCGACGGCCGCCTGGCGCGCCTGGCGGTCCGGATACAGCCAGCACAGCGCCGGATAGAGCGCCCAGGCCAGTCCGAGGTTCTGCATCCCCTTGGGGTTCCAGCTGGCCTGAAGGAAAAGCGAGCGACGGAAGACACGCCACCGGATGCGCCGGGGAATGGTGCTGCGCTCCTCTGTCATCGCCCCAACCACCCGGCCACCAGCGAGCCAAGCACCACCGCCGCCCCGGCCAGGGTTGCCCACAGGCCACCGCGTTGCGCATGGCTGGCCCGCGCGGCGAGCGCGGCGGCCACGCAGGCCATGGCCGGAAAGGCCCAGGCCAGTCCCCGCAGCTCCAGCAGAGGCAGAGCGTGCACCAGCGGACTGAGCGCGAAGCCGGCCAGGGCGCAGCCCGCGGTGAGCAGACCGAAGGCTGCCACGTACGGGAGGGGCCCGTACCCGTGCAGGCGCACCGCCCGCTCCAGTTCACCCTCCTTGGCCAGTTGAAGCGCCCGGTCGGCCAGTTGGGCAGAGACGCCCTGCAGGCGTCGCTCCACCAGCCGTCCGAGGACGCCCAGTGCGGCGAACAGAAGAAGGGCCACCGCCCACAGCGCCGGAGTCCCTCCGCCACCCTCCCCGGTGGCCATGCAGGCCGAGGCCGCGGTGGTCCCGGTGGCGGCCAGCGTCTCGTTCTCTGGCAGCGCCGCACCGAGCGCCGCGCTCCCGAGGTGGAAGAGCTCGAGCAGCATCCCAATGTAGAGGCCGGTCTCCAGCTCGCCGAGCAGAAGCCCCATCCCGGTGGCCGCCACCAAGGGACGGCTGAGCATCGCCTGGAGAAAGGCGCGGCGCTCGAGTGCGAGAAGGCCACCCCACGCCCCAGCAGCGGCGACGTCCTGCCAGTGCACCACCATGGCTGGAGGGGCGGCTTAGCCCTTCTGGAAGCGCTCGGCCATCTCCGCGAAAGGAATCGGTCGGTCCGACGGCACCCCACGGACGTCCAGCTCCACGCCGCTCGCGTCCAGGGCGCGCAGCTGCTCCAGCTCCTCGGCGGTGAGGTAGACGGAGGCGGAGACCGGGCGACGGCCAGGTCCGTGGTGCATGTTGCCGAGGTTGAGGCGCCGCAGGACGAGTCCTCGGCTCCGGGCGCGCAAGAGCGCGGGAAGGTCCCGGAGCAGAACCAGGGTCCGAACTCGGTCTGCCTCCAGGCGGGCGAAGGGCACCTCGTCGAGCCGGGAGATGTCCACCTCCAAGCCGGCTGGCACGGCCAGCCCCATCGCCGCCCGCATCAACGGACTGTCCGCTGCCTCATCATCGGCCACCACCACCCGGCCGACCTTGAGCATCGGCAGCCAGGCCTCCACCACCTGGCCGTGGATGAGTCGACTGTCGATGCGGACGTGAGAAATCAAACGTTGGCGCCCTCCGCTTCAGGTGAGCCAGATGACGCTAAAGAGACGGACTGACGCCACGGACCATTCACTGTTCGGGGGGCGCCGCGCGCGTCAGCGCGGCTTTACCGCGGCGGTCAGGAATGACCGGGGATGGTCCCCGAGGCTGCCGCCGCGGCACGCGCCGCGGCTGCCCGCAGCTGCTCCGAGGCGCAGGTGATGTTCTTCTGTGTGTACGCGGCCAGCGTCAATGCCAGCTCCGGGAGCGGCAGGTGTTCCTTCCGCAACGAGGCCGCCTTCAGCAGCATGGGCAAATTCACGCCCGCCAGCACCTCCAGGTGCTCTCGCTGCAGCAGCATCAGCGACTCCTTGCACGGAGTCCCGCCGAAGAGGTCGGCCAGGACCAGCACGCCCTCGCCCGAGTCGAGTTCATGGACTGCATCTCGCATCTTCTGGCGGATGACTTCCGGCGTGCTCCCCGGCTCGATGCCGACGGTCTTCACACCGGTGATTGGGCCGACGATTTGCTCGGCGGTCGCCACCAGTTCCTCTGCAAGACGTCCATGGGCTGCCACGACAAGCCCGACCATGCTTCACCTCTTCCCAACCCCGCGCGGGCCAATACTCCCGTCCCACGGCGACCGCAAGCCCGCCGTTGGTGGCGGCATCAGTCCTTCCACAGCAGTGTAAGCATTGTCTTGGCAACGTCCAGATGGCGCACCCCTGACCCCCAGGGGGGAACCAGTCCCCCCAGGACTCGCTACTCCTTGTCGATGTCGCGGTGCTCGGCCCGGATGCGCGGAAAGTCAGTCCCGAGACGTCGGAGGAGCTCCTCCACCAGCGCCACCGAGCGGTGCTTTCCGCCGGTGCAGCCGAGGGCGACGGTGAGGTAGGCCTTCCCCTCGCGCTGGTACCGCGGGAAGAGGAACTCGCACAAGGACTGCACCCGGGCCAGAAATTCCGAGGCGCCGTCGGCCTGCAGGACGTAGCGCGACACCTTGGGGTCGAGCCCGGTCAGACCCTTCAACTCCGGAACGAAGAAGGGGTTGGGGAGAAAGCGGAGGTCGAGCATCAGGTCCGCCTGCGGGGGCACGCCGTAACGGTAGCCAAAGGACAACAGGGTGAGGCTGGGTTCGCCC